>ERZ1066124.52-NODE-52-length-111939-cov-22.644614_pt1 | contig 111939 bp, 96 predicted proteins | sample MGYA00382771_ERZ1066124 | MGnify/ENA primary metagenome ERZ1066124 (study PRJEB33369, sample SAMEA5778354) | biofilm metagenome | biome: Industrial cooling water; feature: Water cooling tower basin; material: Biofilm | place: United Arab Emirates | collected... | reverse complement strand
CGGGCTAAGTATTCCCAAGATTCATCACAATAGATCTACAACTGTAGTACTAGTATCACGCTTTCGTTTAGCCATCGCTCGCCCTCCTTCAATATCTGGCAAAAGCTAATGAGCCACAAGTTGAAGCACTAACAAAAAGGCCATACACAGTTAGTGTACAGCTTTATCTATGAGTGTACAACTTTAACAAACAGTGTAGTACTTTATTTGCTAGGGTACAACTTTATTCTCAATCTACAACTGACACTAAAATCAGCCGTTCCTCTATTCGACAGTCACGCTCTTTGCCAAATTCCGAGGCTGATCCACATCTAAACCACGTCGGGCTGCAATGTGATACGCCAACAATTGCAAAGGAATCACCGTCAGAATCGGTGACAGAATTTCATCGACATGGGGAACTGGAATTAATGTGTCGAAGGTATCTGCTGCTTCTTGTTCGTCCATCGGTGTCACGCCGATCAATCGAGCATCTCGCGCTCTTGCTTCTTGAGCATTTGAAAGAACTTTCTCAAACACTAATCCAGGCATTGCAATTGTCACCACTGGAACTTTCGCATCGAGTAGCGCGATCGGTCCGTGTTTCATTTCGCCTGCGGGATAGCCTTCTGCGTGAATGTAGCTGATTTCCTTGAGTTTCAGTGCTCCTTCGAGTGCGATCGGGAAATTGATCCCACGTCCCAAAAAGATGAAATCCTGTGTTTCTGCAAAATCGTGAGCGAGTTCTTCAATGTAGCGCTCTTGGCTTTCGAGAATCATTTCGATCTGGGCTGGAAGCTGGCGCAATCCGTCGAGCAATTGTTCGATCGCACTTGGATCTTTAGTTTGACGACGGAAAGTTAGGTCGATCGCTAACGCATAAAACGCCATTACCTGAGCAATAAAGGTTTTAGTTGCAGCAACTCCGATTTCAATCCCGGCGTGAGTTTCGATAATGTTGGGCACGAGATGACCGAGAGAACTTTCGGGGCGGTTCGTGATGCCGAGCAATCGAGCTTCTAGACCTGCGCTAAGTGTCGATCGACGGTCTTGTTCCATTGATAAAGCTGCCAGCGTATCTGCCGTTTCACCAGATTGAGTGACCCCGATCGTTAAAGTATTCGGAGTCAAGGGCGAGGCAGAATAGCGATACTCAGAAGCATAATGCACTGAAGTCGGAATCCCTGCTAATTGTTCGAGCAAGTATTTACCCACTAATCCTGCATGCCAACTGGTTCCGCAAGCAATGATCTGAACTTGCTGGAGATCATTTAACAAGCTGTCAGACAGTCCTAATTTCGCTGGAGATTGCGCTTTTGAAGCGTCCCATTCTGTGTCGAAATATGCTTCTAAACAAGCACGAACCACTCCAGGCTGTTCGTAGATTTCCTTCAGCATGTAGTGTTTGAAGCCTTGCTTCTCGACCATCACCGGGTTCACATCCAAGGTGCGGGGCTTCTTCTTCAATCGCTGTCCTTCAACGTTGTAGATCTCAACCCCGATCGGGGTCATTCGTGCAATTTCGCCATTCTCCAGATTCAACACTGCACGAGTGTAGGGAATCAATGCGGGAGTGTCTGAGGCACAATAGAATTCACCTTGTCCGAAACCGAGAACGACGGGGGCTTGTTGACGAGCGACGATCAATTCATCGGGATAGTCCGCGCAGATAACCGCGATCGCGAATGCACCTTCTAATCGTTTGACGACCGATCGCACCGCTTCAAGTAGAGGAAATTCAGCCGAGAGTTCCGCTTTGCTCAATTCTTCTGCAATTAAGTGGGGAATCACTTCGGTATCCGTCTCCGATCGAAATTCACAGCCGCGACTTTTCAATTCCTCACGCAAATCGCGATAGTTCTCGATGATGCCATTTTGAATCACAGCAACCCGCATCTTCATATCCATGTGCGGATGGGCATTGTATTCTTCGGGTTTGCCGTGAGTTGCCCAGCGAGTGTGTGCGATTCCGGTGCGAGCGGGATTTGTTTCGCCTGCGAGTTTTTCTTCGAGATTGTAGAGTTTGCCTTTGGCTCGGACGCAGTGAATTTCACCATCGAGAATCGTGGCAATTCCGGCAGAATCGTAGCCGCGATATTCCAACTTCCGCAGCCCTTCGAGGAGAATTCCACTGGCTTCTTGAGTGCCGATATAGCCAACAATTCCGCACATAGCTCGCTCCTTAAACTGAGGATTGTTACCCCGATAATTTAGCCTGAGTCTGATTAAGATACCAGATACAAATCAGACATTTCGTAATCGATTGACAGAACATAGAGAATTTACGATCGCGCTAATAACTGTTTCACAGTTTCTCGGTATTCAGGCGCGATCGAGGGAGCCGTTCCCGGAGTCGGATCAATCACGAAATCGCCAATGGTTTCGATCGCTGTTTCATTAATCGAATCGATCAATAATTCCGGCATGGTTAAGTTGGCTTCAGCAATTTGCTTCAGACTAGGATTCGGATTCTTTTGGTGTGCGATCGCGTTTAGTGCCTCAACTTCCGGCTGCTGTAATTGACTGAGAAAAATCTTCCATTCTGAGTAAGCTTCCGCTTCCGCATCGGGTTCGAGTTCGCGACGGAGTGTAGACAGTTCGTGATCGAGTAATTCTTTCTGGTGACGACGATCGAGGATTTGCTGTTCGAGTTGACCGAGTTCGCCTTGGAGCGAAGAAATTTGGGATTGGAGATTCTCGATCGCGCCTTGAAGCGATTTGGAACTACTCTCGACTTGTTGGCGCTTCGGTTCTGCGGATTCAAGGAATTGACTTAGCTCAGTGCGATATTTCTCTAATTCTTTGACTTTTGGCTGGAGTGTGGTGAGTTGAATTTCTAATTGCTGTCGCTGTGACAATAACGCATTTACTTCTTTTGTGAGTTCAGCTTTTTGGCTTTGCTGTTCTGCGAGTTGTGCTTGGAATTGATTCAATTGGGCTTGTGTTGTTTTTAATCCCAATTCTGCCCGTTGTTTTGCGGTTAGCGTTGCAGAAAGTGATTTATTTAATTCGGCTTCTTTTTGTTCCAGTTCTTGTAACTTCGCTTGCAGGACATAGATCTGATTTGCTGGGGACGCTTGTGGAGAATTGAGATTCCAGCTTAATTCTTCTTTTTGCTGCCAAAGATTCGTGCTTTGAACTTGAAGATTTCGGAGTTGGGTTTGAAGAGAATTGAGACTATTGGAAATCCGATCGCGTTCTTGAGTAATCAAAACTAATTCTTCGTAAGATTCAGCCCGTTTGCGTTTGAGCGATCGAATATGTCCGGTCAATTCCTCCGAGCGACGATACAACGCCTGTCGATACTGACTTTCTGAAAATGCTGCCCCGACTAAACTGGCAAATAACGTCACAACACCCCCAATGAGCGATCGCCCAAAATCTCGTGTGATCAGCAAACTAATTGCAAAACTCACACTGAACGCAACGAGACTCAGCATCAAACGGCTTTTGAACATAACACGATCACACAGAAGGGCTGTGACTGACCATTTTATCCAAGACTTGTAAAATCAGAACCGCGATCGCGGTTGTGCCAATCAAAATCAACCAATATCCACTCGCAATCGATCGCGACTGATCCAATGCCCATCCCCCGATCGGCGGTCCGATGAAGTATCCCAACGCCCAACACTGAGAATTCACGGCAAGATAAACCCCTCGCACTGATTCCGGCGCAATATCAACTACAAACGAGGCGGCGGACGGCATGTAAGTCACGATTCCCAACGCCAACATTGCAAAGGTCGCGATCGCCCATCCAGAATGTACGGTTCCGGTTAACCAAGCACACCCGAATGCGATCGCCCAAAATCCCGCTGAAATCATTAACACCTGAGTACGGCGCAATCGATTCATTAATTTCGCGATCGGTAACTGAGTCAACACCGAGAGCGTGAGATAGCCCGTGTAAAAGATGCTAATCGTTCCAGGTTCAAAGCCTTTCTCATCCGTGACGCGTACAAAATTCGTGAGATACAGCGGTAGAGTGCTATCGATTTGCACAATGTAAGTCGTAAACATGGTGTTTACGATCGCGAAAATCATCAATCGTCGATCGCTCAAGGCAATTTTCCAGCCGCTCCACTGAGATTCGGGAGTGATCGATCTGTTGGTTTCCTTGATCAGCAAGTAAATCACGCCAAAGAACACGAGAAAGGAAATCCCATCGATCGCAAATAAAGCGCGATACAGTCCGGTTGTGCTGATCAACAGCCCACCGAGAACGACTCCGATTCCTAACCCCAACGCATCCGATAAGCGAGTAATCGAATAGGCTTCATTGCGCTGTTCTGCGGTCGTGAGATCGGCAACGACGGCTTCGGTGGCGGGCCAATAAATTCCTGTGCCCAATCCCATCAAGAGATTGCCGAGAACAAACGTCGGGAAATTGTACGCGATCGCCAACGCGAAAGATGCGATCGCGCTAATCATCGCAGACAGTAATAGCGTTCTTCTGCGTCCCCAAAACTTAGAATCCGAGAACGATCCACCCAGCGCCCGACCAATCACGCCCGAAATCGATGCACTTCCAATTCCGACTCCGACAGCGGTCGCCGACAATCCCACTTGATTGACAAAAAAAATCGGTGCATAGAACAACGTAAACCCAGTGCCAACTTGAGACAACAATCGTCCGAATGCTAATAACCAAACTTGATGCTGTAAACGCGGCAGAAACCCCATGAAGTCTCAACTCTTTTAATCTTGCTTGCTCAGTGTAGGAGATTTTAGGGTTCGTCTTCACTGTATCAATTCACCTCCAAGTCGTACCAACTGAATCAGCAGTTCGATATACTTACGCCAACGACAGAAAATCATCAGGTGCTGTAGCGATCGTAGCTTCAGCCGCATTCTACTCTCCAAATGACTTATATGCCCCGCGCTGTGAACCGTTCAACCCTTTTAGAAACAGGACAAGCTAAACTTTGGATCTTATTAATCGGTGTGAATCGCTACAAAGATCCAGACCTTCCCTCGCTGCATTACTCCGCGATCGATTGTCAGGGACTGTCCGAAGCGCTGATCGATGCGACACAAGCATTCCCAGAACGATCGATGCAAATTCGCCACGATTTCGGAGTGCCTGCGACGTTGAGTCAGGTGCGCGATAGTTTGACCTCGATCGTACGATCGGCTCAATCTTCAGATACTGTTCTCGTCTACTTTTCCGGTCATAGCGCCCTAGACGCTCACACGCACCAACCGATCCTTTGTTTAACCGATACTCAAGCATCCGATTTACGTCACACGGGGCTGAGTGTAACTGAACTTTTAGAACAGTTAAATCATTGTGCAGCGACTCAACAAATCTTGTGTTTGGATGCTTGTCACAGTAAAGAAACTCCGATTGTTCAAATCACAAGAATACTGAGAGAATACGCGATGCAACAGTCAGATTTTTCTGCGTTGCTCTCGTGTGATCAAGCTCAACAAGCCTGGGAGTTTCCAGAACTGGGGCATGGTGTGTTTACGTATTGCTTAATGCAGGGATTGAGAGGAGCGGCAGCCGATAAAACAGGTGCGATCGACACTGAGCGATTGTACAAGTATGTCTATCATCAAACGCTGAAGTACATCGATAAACACAATCAGCACGTTCGACTGATCAATCAGCAATTAAAACAACGTGGCGAAACAGTACTTCAATCTGAGTATCCGTTACAGACTCCAAAGCGAATCGGCACGAAACCGCTGATAGTTGGAGTGAAACCGATGACGATCGCGTTTCCCTCTCGACAAGCGATCGTCATCGATACCTTTCAATCTCACAAGTTAACTCTGCAACTGAGTCAACTTCTGCGATCTGGATTCGAGTTAGCGTATCATTCTGACGATTGGGAAACGATTCGATCGAGCATTCAATCCAAGCTACAAACCCCTGAAGCCACCACAGTCTTACTCTATTTACGGGCGAAGATTGGAACCACGACAGAAGGCGAACCCTGTGTCATTTTAGGAACCGAGAGAATTTCTCGATCGTGGTTGCGTCTTGCCCTACGGCACTGTACAATTCCGCATCAGATCATCATTCTCGATTGTCCGGGTGCAAGCGATCTCTCCGATTGGCTTGAAGAGTTGCAGCGAGAGGAGGGACAGTGCTTGATCGCGGCAGCTTCTCCTCGAAATGACGGTGAAAGTTTTACGCGATCGCTGGTTGAAACTCTACAAGCAGTTGATCGACGATCGAGCTATCCGGTCGCAAGCTGGATTTCTCAGATTCGATTGTCGATCGCTGGAAAATTCGTGCTGAATGCTCGTTTATCTAGCTCACAGCAAGTGATCGAACTTTTTTCGGGTCAACCATCATCTCATCGTAAATCAAAGACTGGTATGTCCCCTTATCGCGGCTTGCAAGCATTCACAGAAGAAGATGCAGCGTTCTTTTACGGACGAGAAGCACTCACTCAACAACTTTTACAGGCAGTTCAGAAATATGCTTGCGTTGCTGTGATTGGAGCCTCTGGAAGTGGCAAGTCTTCGCTGGTACAAGCTGGACTGATGGCGCAATTACGACAAGGGAAGCGCGTTCTTGGAAGTGAAAGCTGGTGGATCGGGCGAATGTGTCCGGGAAGTTTACCTTTTGAAGCACTGTCTCACTGTTTAGCAAGTTCAGAGCAACAAGAGCAGATTGAAGGACTGGTTTATCAGGGAACGGAAGGATTAGTGCAATGGCTACGAACGAGATCGGAACCGATGGTATTATTGGTGATTGATCAATTCGAGGAACTCTTCACGCTCTGTTCGGAACCTGTGCGGCAAGATTTTCTCAACATTATTCTAGAAGTTCTGGAATATACCAACGATCGCTTTAAGTTAGTGCTGACCCTGAGAGCCGATTCGGTTGCAGCAGGCTTAGAAATTCCGCAACTGGCGACGATTCTTCAGCGATCGAGCATTTTAGTTCCGCCTGGACTAAACGATGAAGAGTACCGCGACGTGATCGTTCAACCTGCGGAACAAGTCGGATTAGATGTCGAGCCGGGATTAGTTGAGGTATTGCTGCAAGAACTTGACAGAACTCCGAGCGATCTTCCAATCTTAGAATTTGTTCTAGAACAACTCTGGGAACGTCGCGAGAAAGATGTGTTGACCCTAGAGAGCTATTGGTCGCAGATTGGAGGATTACAAGGTGCATTAGAAAACCGAGCACAAGCCGTTTTCCATGAGCTTGAACCTGACGAACAACGTTGTGCTCGACGCATCTTTTTATCGCTGATTCAAATCGGAGAAGGAACCGAACACACGCGCCGCAGAGTATTAAAATCAGATATTTTTAGTTCAAAATATCCTGAAGAATTAATCGATCGAACATTACAACCGCTCAGTGCTGCGAAACTGATTACGATCGACAATGAACAAATCGAACTTGCTCATGAAATTCTGATTCGATATTGGTCAACTTTGCGCTGGTGGATTGATGATCATCGCAAACAGTTGAAAGTTCAGCAGTCGATCGATCAATCCGCGATCGAGTGGAAAAAGAGCAATCGCTCCCCAGATTTACTCTTAAGTGGAATGCAACTTGCAGAAGCTGAAGAACTTTATGCCAAGTATGATGATGAACTATCTCAAAATACTGAAGCTTTTATCCGATCGAGCTTAGATGCCCGTCAAGGTGAGCGGATTACGCTGAAACGCCATCTAAGACGTGCTAAACATACGATCACATCAATTGCAGCGATCGCTCTCGCCGCTTTCGGTCTTGGAGCTTTTGCTTTATGGAATCAGCGAAATGCTCAAGTTCGAGAGATTAAAGCCCTTTCCACTTCATCGGAAGCACTGTTGAATTCTAATCAGCAATTAGAATCTTTAACGACTGCAATCAAAGCCGGAAAACAATTACAGCAACTTGATCGACCCTTGAATTCGATTCCAACTGCTGTGAGAACAAGTGCGATCGCAGCTTTACAGCAATCCTTTTCTCGCACCCAAGAAGCCAATCGTCTCATTGGTCATACCCAAGCTGTGAACGATGTTCGCATCAGTTCTGATGGTCAATTGATTGCAACCGTCGGTAATGATAATTTAGTTAAGCTTTGGAATCGAGATGGAACATTGATTCGAGATTTAACGGGACACAGCGATCGCGTTCTTGCGGTTGCTTTTAGTTCTGACAATCAACGGATTGCCACTTCTAGCGCAGATAAAACAATCAAGCTTTGGAATCGAGATGGAACATTGATTCAAACTTTAAGCGGACATGATGATTGGGTAACAGATGTACAGTTTAGTCCTGATAATCGATCGCTGATTTCCAGCAGCAGAGACAGCACGATCAAACTCTGGAACCTAGAACAATTCAAAGAAGCTCAAACCTTTCGAGGACACAAAGGTTGGGTGAACAGTGTGAGCTTTGGACGGGAGAATGAATTCATCTCAGCAGGTGAAGATAACACCGTAAAATTTTGGCGGATTGGTCGATCGACTGCTCTCAGAAGCTTTACCATTCATAGAGAGGGTGTAACCAGTGTAATGCTGGCTCCAAACGGTCAATCATTCCTAACGAGCGGAGACAATGTTGCAAAGCTTTGGACACTGAATGGAAAAGAAATAGCGACCTTTGAAGGACATCGAGATCGCGTTAATACAGCAAGTTACAGCCCTGACGGAAAAACGATCGCGACTGGATCAATCGATCGTACAATTCGCCTCTGGAATCTCAAAGGTGAACCACTCGAAACGATTCAGGGACACGAAGGAACAATTACCCGCATTAGTTTTAGTCCGGCTGGAACTCAACTATTAAGCGCCAGTACCGATAAAACGGCTCGACTCTGGCAAGTGAATCCTGTGCCTCGATTGAATACGGGCTTCTCTGCAATGAGTGTGAGTGCAGACGGCAGAATAATCGCGATCGCGGCTCCAGATAATACAATCCAACTACAAAACAGCACCGATTTTCTATTGTTAAAAGCTCATACGGCTCCGATCACGCAAGTCCAAATCAGTCCCGATGATTCGTTACTGATCTCTGCCAGTGCAGATAAAACGATTCGACTCTGGAACATTAGCACCGGAGAATTGATTAGAACAATTGCCGGACATAATGAGCGCGTCACAGCTCTAAGTTTCAGTCCCGATCGAGAAAGTTTTGCTTCTGCCAGTACCGATCGCACCATCAAAATTTGGGGAATCGACGGAGACTTACGCACCATCTTACAAGGGCATACCAACGAAGTCACGACGATCGCTTTCAGTTCAACCGGGCGATTAGCTTCGGGCAGTGCTGATAATACAGTGCGATTGTGGGATATCGATCGACGAACTTCGACCATTCTTGGAAAGCACAACGGGATTGTTTCAACGCTCGCCTTTAGTCCAGATGGAAAAACTCTAGCTTCTGGCAGTCGAGATAGCACGATCAGTCTTTGGTCAGTAGACGATGCGAAACTACGTCGAACTTTGACCGGACATAGTAGCAGTGTGAATGCACTAAGCTTTAATCAAGACGGTTCAGTGTTAGCTTCAGGTAGCGATGATACTTCGATTCGACTTTGGAATCCTGAAACTGGCGATCCGATTACTGCACTCGCTGGTACTCAAGATCGGGTTGTGAGTGTTGTGTTTCAGCCTGACGAACTCTTGAGTACCAGCGATCGATTAGGTTTAACCCGCTGGAATCTCAACTTAGATCGCTTGATTGAACAAAGCTGCGATCGCGCTCGATTTTATCTGCGATCGCAATCCTCAAACCTTTGCAATTGATATGAACGAACTGACTTCTTTTCTAATTGGCATTGGTGTTTTAATTCTGTACCTCATCTTCTCCGCATTCACCGAAATGGGAACTAAGAATCCGTGGAAGAAGAATGACGCGGAAAAGACTTCCGCAGATCATCAAACACCATCAGAAAGATGATCATAAGAACAAAGAGAATTCCGCTATTTTAGCGATATGATACTTTCCGCAGTCTTGAGAAACGCGCCATGACACAGCAGTATCGCATCACACTTCTTCCCGGTGACGGCATCGGACCCGAAATCATGTCGGTCGCCGTTCGTGTCCTCAAAACCATTGGTGAAAAGTTCGATCTGAATTTCGAGTTTCAAGAAGCATTGATCGGCGGATCTGCGATCGATGCCACAGGTGAACCCCTTCCCGCTGCCACCTTAGAAACTTGCAAGAACAGTGATGCGGTTCTCTTAGCGGCGATCGGGGGTTATAAATGGGATTCTCTGCCGCGTCATTTGCGCCCCGAAACCGGATTGTTAGGACTACGATCGGGCTTACAGTTATTCGCAAATCTTCGTCCCGCTACAATTCTTCCCCAGTTAATTGATGCTTCCACCTTGAAACGCGAAGTCGTGGAAGGGGTCGATATTATGGTCGTGCGCGAACTAACAGGCGGAATTTACTTCGGACAACCGCGAGGAATCTTCACCACTGAAACAGGCGAAAAACGTGGTGTGAATACGATGGCTTACACCGAATCGGAAATCGATCGCATCGGACGAGTCGCCTTTGAAACCGCACAGAAGCGATCGAAGCGTCTCTGTTCAGTCGATAAAGCGAATGTATTGGAAGTCTCACAATTTTGGCGCGATCGCATGATTGCTTTGTCCGCTGAATACCCCGATGTCGAACTCACACATCTTTATGTGGATAATGCAGCGATGCAACTTGTTCGTGCTCCAAAACAGTTCGATACGATCGTCACAAGCAATCTATTCGGAGACATTCTCTCAGATGCAGCCGCAATGTTAACAGGTAGTATCGGAATGTTGCCTTCTGCCAGTTTAGGAGCCTCGAATCCTGGAGTGTATGAGCCTGTTCATGGTTCCGCCCCCGATATTGCTGGACAAGATAAAGCGAATCCGTTGGCGCAAGTTCTGAGTGCAGCGATGATGCTCCGATATAGTTTCGATCAGGCGGAAGCTGCCACCCACATCGAGCAAGCCGTTTTGAAAGTCTTGGATCAGGGCTATCGTACTGGAGACATTATGTCTGAAGGAAAAACGCTCATGGGATGTCAAGCGATCGGAGATGCGATCGTGGCTGCACTTTAATCTGGCATGAATTCGATGAATTTGCTTCGATTCAGTCCCGCCCCGGAATGGAATTCGGGGCTAATGTAAGAAAGTCCACTAAAGGGGACTACAAGGCATCTCCAGTCCTGAAGGGACTTCGTTCTGTTAGCCCCGAATTTATTCCGGGGCGGTTGAACGCGATAAACGACTGCTTTTCGGACATCTCCTAACTTTTTCGAGTGCGATAAGTGCGACGACGAACTAAGAATTCAGGAATATCACTCTCTGTCTTAAACGGATTCGATCGAGCCGTCGATTTCAAGTCTGGCGGCGCAGTCGGATCGATCGCATCCACGATCGCTCTAATTTCCGGCGGCAATTCCTGATCCGTTAATGCTTGCTTCAGCGCGATCGCCGTTTCGTGTAGTCCCTGAAAGCGCGTTTTCCAATGCTGAATCGCCGTTTCGTGTTCACTCGCTTGTTGTGCCTGACTCAGAATCTGTTCCTGCATTTCTGCGGTCTGACTTTCAAGTTCCGTAATGCGAGTTTGAGTTTGTTCACGATCGACTTCTAATTCCTGACACACCTGCTGAAGGAGCGCCTGAGTCGTCATGTGTCGCGCAATTCGAGATTCTAACGCTTCGACCTGCGCTTCAAGTTCGATGATTCGGGTCTGAGCTTCTTGTTTTTGCGATTCGAGTTCTTGTAGCTGTTGCCGTCTCAGGTGCAAATCGGTTTGGAGCACTTGAAGCTGTTGTTCGATCGCGAACGGTTGAACCTCAGCGGATTCACTTTGTCTAGTTTCCGCCGCATCTAACAACAGTTGATAATCGCGTTCTCGCTGCTGTGCCTGTTGCAGTTTGAGTTCGAGTTCTGCTTTTTGCTGCGAAAATTGCAGTTTGAGTTGATGAATCGCCTGCTGTTGAACATTTGCGATTTCCTCAGTCGAAGCCAATTGCCGTTCGAGGAAATGCTGATTTACCACTTGCGATCGCAGTTCTTCCAACGATGCGATCGACTGATCGAGCGCTTGTTCTAAATCCCGAATTCGACGCTGTTGAGCTTGAACCTGTTGCAACAAGTCCGAAATCGTAGAATCATCAAACCTCAAACTGAGCTGCTCCGGTTCTGACACCGCTCGATCTCCAAAAACTCGACTACTAAAGTACACGCAGTCTCGAAATTGTGCCTCCGTAACTCAGTGTTTTGACTCCGGAGGCGACGTTGCCACTTCGCTAGGCATTTCCACACTATTGAGCGACCAGCGATATTCGATCGGGATGTTCAATCGATCGAGTTCGCCTTCAAGATGTTTTTGCTGAGAGAGCGCCTTGCGGAGTGCAATGATCAGTTGTTGAACTTGTTCTCGCTGTTTCGCATTGACCGCAAACATCGTCTGACGTTCCAACAGTTGTAAGAGCAACTCGTAATGAATGTGCGATGGCAAAGGAATCGGTTCCATGAAAGACCTACAGGGAAGGATTAATTAGCGAGAGAGCACTTTCTAGACTGTATATGCTGAGTCCCTCGAAACTCAAGGGTTACTCTAAAAAATTATTGCAATGCAGTCTAGCGCCGAAATGCTCAAGTTCTATCCCGCCAGCAATTGTGCGAGGGCTTGTCCTGGATCGGGCTGTTTGACGAGCGATTCTCCGATTAGAACAGCGATCGCACCTGCTTCTGAGACTCTGGTTAGATCGGCTGCGGTGTAAAGTCCGGATTCGCTGACGATCGTAATGTTCTTTTCTGCTAACACGGAAGCGCGATCGTGCAAGATGTCTTCTGTGGTCTTTAAGTCCACCTCAAAATTTTTCAGGTTGCGATTATTAATGCCAATCAGTGTTGCTCCATCTAGGGCAAGAACGCGATCGAGTTCTTCTAAAGTGTGAACTTCAACCAGTGCCGTCATTCCTAGAGCTTTTACGATTTTGAGAAAATACTGCAAATCTTTATCCGACAGAATTGCCGCAATGAATAAAACTGCATCGGCTCCATGTAATCGCGCCCAGTACATTTGATATGGATATACGATGAAATCCTTGCAGAGTAGCGGTAAATCAACCACAGCGCGGATTTTCGCTAGATTCTCGAAGCTGCCTTGGAAGAATTGGGTATCGGTCAGAACGGAAAGACAGGTTGCGCCGCCCGATTGGTAGGATTGTGCGATCGCTTCTGGATCAAAGTCTTCGCGAATTACGCCTTTACTCGGTGATGCCTTTTTGACTTCAGCGATCACAGCGGGTTTCGTTTGACTATTTCTTAATGCGCCTAAGAAGTCTTTGGGTGCAGGTAAATCTTTTACCTTGCGCTGGAGTTCTAGGAGCGACATTTTTTCCCGGAGTTGATCGACTTCGGTTTCTTTATGCCAAACGATTTCTTCAAGAATGTTCCGAGGATCACTGTCTGGAACTTTGACTTGGTAGCGCAATTCTTCGACAGCGACAGCGGGATTCGGACGACGACGACGGATTTCCATTGGTGTTGAAAGGGTTAGAGGATGGGTGAAATGCGTAACGGAAAAACCAAATGATGAATGTTGCGTTTACCCGATGCCGTAGAGCCGCGATTAATCGCGGCTCTACCTGACGATCGCGCAAAAAACGACAATTCAACAAAACGATCGCACAAAAACAACAATGAACCGATGGATGCAAAATTCCATCAATGCACCGCCGCCCGTTTGTACGCCTCATCGAGAATCTCCGATAACGTCGGATGCGTATGCACCAAAAACGCCAACGATCGAACCGATTCCCGTTTCGCGATCGCATTCGCCGCTTCTTGAATCAAATCCGCCGCATGCAGCCCAATAATATGCGCTCCTAATACCTCTCCGGTATCTTTGCGGTACACAATCTTGGCGATTCCTTCAGATTCTCCTTCCGCGATCGCTTTTGCATTTCCTTTGAAATACGTCCGCACCACCGCGACCTCGAATCCTTCTTCTTTCGCCAGTTCCTTCGCTTGCGGCTCGGTCAATCCGACGAAACTAATTTCAGGATGCGTAAACGCCGCCGCTGGAATACTGCGGTAATCGATTTCGCGTTCTCGATCGCACATATTCTCGATCGCCACAACGCCTTGAGCCGAAGCCGCATGAGCCAGCATCATCTTTCCAGTCGCATCCCCGATCGCCCACAAATGGGGTACAGGTTTGCCTTCAGATAAGACCTGCATTTTGTCGTTCACGGGAATAAATCCGCGATTCAGTTCGACATTCACGCTCTCAAGTCCCAATTCTTTCGCGAATGGAATCCGACCCGCAGCAACGAGACAGGCATCGACTTCCAGAACTTCGACTAATTCTTTCGTCTTGGCATCAATTAGCTCGATCGTCACCGGAGATCCGGGAGTCACTTTCGCCGCAAATACCCCAACTTTCGTTTCGATATCACGCGGTGTGATCAAAATTCTTTGAGCCAATTTCGCAATATCCGGATCAAATCCCGGCATCAGTTGATCGAGTCCTTCGATCATCGTGACTTCGCAACCAAGCGCCGTGTAGACATCCGAGAACTCTAGCCCGATATAACCGCTACCCACGATCGCGACCCAAGGCGGCAACGATTCCAACTTAATTGCGTCATCGCTCGTAAATACAGTCTTTCCATCAGTCTGAACTCCCGGCGGTACGAACGGAATCGAACCCGGAGCCAGAATAATCTCTTTCGCGGTAACGCTCTTCTCGCCTTCAGGAGTCGCGACGATTAATTTCTGTTCGCCTGCGACTCGTGCTTTTCCGTGAATCACATCAACTCCCAAGCGTTTAAGGCTGCCGATCAAGCCTTCGCGCTGTTTCGTCACGATCGACATCGCATGATTCGCGATCGCCGCTCGATCGAATGCCACATCGCCCACCTCAATCCCCAGCGATTTCAAATGATGCGCGTTCTGTAACTCTCTAACCCGTCCCGAAGCTGCAAGGAGCGCCTTAGAAGGAATGCAGCCCCGATTAACGCAGGTTCCGCCCATATCCGCCGCTTCAATAATTGCAGTCTTCAACCCACAATCAACAGCGTGAAGTGCCGCGCCGTGACCACCCACGCCTGCACCGACAATCACCAAATCATAATCGTAAGCCACAGTTCTCTCCCGTTCTCAATGCCTATTTATTCTCATCTGTGAAGCGTCGATTCGACAATACGGCAAAATTAAAAATGAAAGGCTTGTTTCGGAACTGGGCATCCTGATTCCAGCGGAGTCACCGTGAAAAATGAAGGGATCGCGAGGCAAATTGTCTCAAACTGTTTAGGAGTAATCTCATGGATCGACAACAGCAAGAATTACGTCGTGCTGCTGCGAGAGCCTTTGCCGAATCGCTCAATAAACTAGAGCAAACGCTTTCGACTTCTGAATCTGAGCCAGCGACTTCGGAAAGTTCGTCGATCGATCTGGAGCAAGCCTTTGCCGATCTCGAACGCTTCATGCAGGAAAAAGACGAACAGAATTGAAAAAGGGAACCGATTGGACGATCCCCTTTCTACTTAAATTTCACCCGCAATTTTCTTTCTTAGAATTTCCTTGATTTCTTCGGGGTCGTTCGTCGTGTAAACCACAGAATTTGGGCTACGACGACTAAACAATTCTCGAATCGCTTCATCATCTTCTCGGTGAGCAAGGACATAAGCTCTTAAGTCTTCCTTACTCATCGCTCTAAAGTCTGGCTTCATCATACAAACTCCCAGTTTCCAGCCGGATAAATGACAATTTCGATGTTTTCTTGAGCCAAGATGTAGATGTTTCCAACAAGAGGATCGAACCGAAATAAGTGAATATCTCGATACAGATCAGACAGTTTTTGGCAAACTTCAACGGATTTGATTGCCTGTGCAACAGTGAGATTGATAGGGCGTTCCTCAATTCTGACAGACTCAGACTGCCCAAGCGAAAACACGATCGTGCTAAACATCCGTTAATTGTCTGCGCTGAAAAAAGCTTCAGGGTCTATCTGCAAAGGTTTAAGGACGCGAAAAGTAATTCGATATTCGTCTTGAACCCGTCGAGCGATTTGTAATGCCGTGTCAATGCGTCCCAAATACCCGTAGTTTGATGCAATCTCACAGAATATCAAGTCACGCTCATCAACATCTTCTAGATTTGCCGCGATATTCAGTGCAGTTCCTAAAAGCTCAAATCCCTTGATTGGTCGGTCTAGTTTTACGTATTGATAACCGATGTTGCTGAGATGTCCCGCTCTCATACTTTCGCTTTCACAACTCTCAACGGCATTTAACGCCTGTTCAAGAATCTCAAGCGACAAATCCTTGAGATTCAAATCTTGATAGGTTGTAGCAACAGCCATCAGGAGATGCACTCTGGAATTTGCATCTGGGAGATCTGCAATTCGCCCGATCGCCTCAGATAACAGGGGAATGGCATTCGATCGCTGATTTGGCTTCGTCTTCTTGGAAGCCTTAAGAATTAAGAATTCAATTCTTTCCCACTCTGTAAAGAACTTTTCCATCAAGGCTTCCCTGGAATTAAATCTCGCCTGCAATTTTCTTTCTCAGAATCTCCCTAATCTCTTCAGGATCATTTGTGGTGTATTTCACTGCATTCGGATCTTGCCGCCGAATGAGTGCGGCGAGTGCTTCATCATCTTCTCGATTCTCAAACACATACGCTCTCAATTGTTCTCTGGTCATTTCGTCAAAATTCGGCTTCATTGATAAACTCCCAGGTTCCATTTTGTCTAATGATAAGTTCGATATTTTCCTGAGCCAAGATATATATCGTTCCGGTGACTGGATTGAATCGAAACAAGTAGATATCCCGGTACAAATCGGAAAGTCTTTGGCAGAGTTCAACAGATTTGATTGCCTGTGCAGTGGTGAGATTAATCGCTTTTTCCTCAATTCTGACATATTTAAACTGCCCAGCAAATCCGAAACAAATTTCGCCTGATTCTCCACAGTGGCGAAATTCCTGACAAAATAGACGGATATGTGATTTTTAGCCCCTTTCTTATGACTGCGACAGAACCCGGTTCATATAAAAACAGCGTGAACCTGCCCCAAACTAAGTTTGATATGCGTGCCAATGCCGTCAAACGCGAGCCTGAACTGCAACAATTTTGGGCAGAGCAACAGATTTACGAACACCTGTCGCAAGAGAATCCGGGTGAAGAGTTCATTCTGCATGACGGTCCGCCTTATGCAAATGGAGCGCTGCATATCGGTCATGCACTGAACAAAATTCTGAAAGATACGATCAATAAGTATCAATTGCTCAAAGGGCGAAAGGTGCGCTACGTGCCGGGATGGGATTGTCATGGATTACCGATCGAGCTAAAAGTCCTCCAAACTCTCAAGCCCGAAGAGCGGCGACAGTTAACCCCATTATCGCTGCGACAAAAAGCACGAGATTTTGCACTCGACACCGTTGCCCAACAATGTGCCAGCTTCAAACGCTACGGAGTCTGGGGCGATTGGGATCATCCTTATTTAACGCTCAGTCCCGAATACGAAGCGGCTCAGATTGGCGTGTTCGGACAAATGGTGCTCAAAGGCTATATCTATCGCGGATTGAAGCCCGTTCACTGGAGTCCGAGTTCTAAGACCGCGCTTGCAGAAGCAGAATTAGAGTATCCAGAAGGTCATACTTCGCGGAGTTTGTACGCGGCGTTTGAAGTCCTGAATTTGTCGAAAGATTTGCAGATGCCACTTGATCCATTTTTGGGTGAATTGGGTGTGGCGATCTGGACGACAACACCTTGGACGATTCCTGCCAACTTAGCGGTGAGTGTGAATCCGGATTTGGTGTACGCAGTTGTAGAAGTTGGGGAAAATGCACCAGGACGATTCAAGTATTTGATCGTTGCAAAGGATTTGGTCGATCGCTTATCTGAAGTGCTTGGTACAACGCTCGAAATCAAAGCGACGATGATGGGTCGATTGTTAGAGCATTGTACTTATCGACATCCGTTGTTCGATCGCATTAGCGAAATCGTAATCGGTGGCGATTATGTCACGACTGAATCTGGTACTGGTCTAGTTCATACGGCTCCAGGTCATGGTCAAGATGACTATTTAGTAGGACAGCGGTATGGATTACCTATCTTGTCTCCGGTGGATGATGATGGCAACTTTACTGAAGAAGCAGGACAGTTCCAGGGCTTGAATGTGTTGGGTGATGGAAATCCGGCGGTGATTGAAGCACTGCAAGAAGCTCGATCGCTCTTAAAAGAAGAACCGTATCAGCACAAATATCCGTACGATTGGCGCACTAAAAAGCCAACAATCTTCCGCGCGACCGAGCAATGGTTCGCATCGGTGGAAGGGTTCCGCGATCAAGCATTGAAAGCGATCGCAGAAGTGCAATGGATTCCAGTCCAAGGGGAAAATCGAATCACCTCAATGGTGGCTGAGAGATCGGATTGGTGTATCTCGCGTCAAAGAAGTTGGGGTGTACCGATTCCGGTGTTTTATGACGAGGAAACTGGAGAACCATTATTGAACGAAGAAACGATCGCGTATGTGCAAGCGATCGTGGCAGAAAAGGGTTCGGATGCTTGGTGGGAAATGTCGATCGAAGAACTCTTACCGGAAAAATACCACGGCAAACAGTACCGCAAAGGCACAGACACAATGGATGTCTGGTTCGATTCAGGTTCATCTTGGGCAGCAGTTGTTGAGCAGCGTCCAGAATTGCGCTACCCCGCTGATATGTATCTGGAAGGTTCGGATCAACATCGTGGATGGTTTCAATCCAGCTTACTGACCAGTGTTGCAACTCAGGGACAAGCACCTTACAAAACGGTGTTAACTCACGGATTTACTTTAGATGAACAAGGACGCAAACAAAGTAAATCCTTGGGCAACGTGGTTGATCCAATGATCGTGATCAATGGCGGTAAGAACCAACAGCAAGAACCGCCTTATGGTGCGGACATTCTGCGTTTGTGGGTGTCATCGGTGGACTATACGACTGATGTACCGATCGGGAAAAACATCCTGAAGCAAATGTCGGATGTGTATCGGAAGATCCGCAACACCGCACGATTCTTGCTGGGGAACTTACACGACTTTGATCCCGCGAAAGATGCGGTTCCTTATGATCAGTTACCAGAACTCGATCGATATATGTTGCATCGAATGACGGAAGTATTTGACGAGATCCAAGACTCGTTTGAAACCTATCAATTCTTCCGCTTCTTCCAAACCGCTCAGAACTTCTGTGCAGTCGATCTGTCGAACTTCTACCTCGACATTGCGAAAGATCGGTTGTACATCAGTTCACCCGATGCGGAACGTCGTCGCAGTTGTCAGACCGTATTAGCGATCGCGCTTGAGAACTTAGCGAAATCGATCGCGCCTGTTCTGTCACACATGGCAGAAGATATCTGGCAGTACCTTCCCTACAAAACGCCTCACAAATCGGTGTTTGAAGCAGGTTGGGTAAAGCTAGAAGACCAATGGCGCAATCCAGAACTTGCTCAGAAATGGGAAAAGCTGAGAGACATTCGCGGAGAAGCGAACAAAGTACTAGAACAAGCACGAACAGATAAAGCGATCGGGTCTTCGCTCGAAGCAAAATTATTGTTATTCGTGGCTGATCCGGCTTTGCGCTCTGTGCTTCAATCACTGAATCCATCCGATAGTTTAAGCGGCAATCGGGTCGATGAACTGCGCTATCTGTTTATCACGTCGCAAGTTGAACTCTTAGAGTCATCTGATTTGACTGAAGCGAAATACACTGCTCAGACAGATGCTTTGGGAATTGGTGTTGTGAAAGCAGACGGTGAGAAATGCGATCGCTGTTGGAACTATTCCCTTCAGGTTGGGAAATCATCCTTGCATCCATTGTTGTGTGAACGATGTGTTCCAGCGATCGACGGACAGTTTTAGGGTGGAAGATGGATGCCTGAGATTACAAGATTCTACGGAATCGTGATTAAGGTCTTTTTTGGAGACCATCCACCGCCCCATTTCCACGCAATCTATGGTGAATACAATGCGTTGGTCAGTATCGAATCTTTGGAGGTGATTGAAGGAGATTTGCCAAATCGGGCTGAGAAATTAGTCATCGAGTGGGCAACTCTCTATCAGCAAGACTTACTGCAAATGTAGACTGATCAGGAGTTTCGTAAGCTTCCGCCTTTGAAATAGTAGGAGTTTGATGAATGCAGCCGCCAAAGATTGTTTCCGCTCAAGCGATCGACGATCGTACTTTGTTGGTTAAGTTCTCTAATCACGAGGTCAAGCACTATGACATCTCCAAGCTATTAGAGAAGCCAATGTTCAAGCCATTACAAAATCCTCACTTCTTCAAAAACTTCAAGGTTGATTTAGGGGGGTATGGGCTAGTGTGGAACGATGAAATTGATATCAGCGAGTACGAAATTTGGCAGAATGGTATCAATCAAAGCTCATAATCATTGTTTCTGAAATACAACAGATAGATTGTTCGCTGGCATTGCAATCACTTTTAGCAGTGCCAGCTTTTGGTTTTCAGCCGCAGCAATCACATCCTCTAGATTTCTCACGCCCCATTCTGGATTCTGTAGCTGCAAGCTCTCATCAAACATCTCATTACTCGGTGCTGTATGAGTTCCATCTTGTTTGTAAGGACCATAGAGATACAAAATTCCACCAGATGGAAGTATTCGATTTGCACCTGCCATTAATCCTAGACAAGCTGACCAGGGCGAAATGTGAATCATATTGATATTGACGATCGCATTAATTGGCTCTTCGATATTCCAAACTGGATCACGGGCATCGATCGCGATCGGTGCAGCTAAGTTCTCACTCGGTTCAACCTCGCGCCATGCAGCAATACTTGCCAGTGCAACCGGATTTAGATCAGACGGCTGCCACCTTCGAGGAGCCAACCGAGGCGCAAAGAAAACTGCGTGTTCTCCAGTGCCACTAGAAATTTCTAGAATGGTTCCAGAGGGCGGTAGAACTTCGCGCAAGACTTCTAGAATCGGTTCGCGATTACGTTGAGTTGCGGGTGCGTATTGTCGATCGTTAAATTCAGTCATGTTCTGATAAGTTTTTCAGGGATCAGGTAGAAAATAGCACAATCGATTAGACATCGCTGATACACCCATGATTTACTGAAATTCAAGTCGTTGAGTTCCTTGTCATATCAGCGTTATGTTTTCCTTTAACCTCGGTGGATTGCGATCGCGTTTGATCCTACTCGTTTTGTTCGCCGCACTTCCAGGATTTGCGATCGCGCTTATCAATAACATCCGAGAGCGTGACCTGTTTGAAGCTCGATTTCGAGAGAAAGCACTTCGGGTCTCTCAACAAGCTGTAGTAAGACAGAATGAGCTTGTGGATGAAACGCGATCGACGCTCAGACAGTTTGCTGAAAAGCCCGAAATTCGAGGGGCAAACTGTGAAGCATTTTTGCTGGAGCAACTAAAGCGATCAGAGCGGTATCTGGTCTTAGCAACAGTTGGAACGGATGGGAAATCAACTTGTAGTGCTCCACCTGTGAAAGAAGCGATCGATGTTCGCGATCGTAGTTGGTTTCAGAGAACTTTACGCGATCGAGATTTTGCCGCAGGAGAATACCAAGTCGGACGGATTTCTAATCAACCCGGATTAGCATTTAGCTATCCATTACTTGCAAATAATCAGCTTCAAGGAGTAATGGTTGCAACCTTGAATTTGAATTGGCTGAATCAGTTAATTGCAATAACAGAATTGCCGTCTGGATCAACGATTAGTGTTGTCGATCGACAGGGTGTGATTCTCGCTCGATATCCTGAACCTGAGAAATGGGTAGGAACCTCGATCGAGAAAACGGATTTATTCAAAGAGCTACAAACACAGCGAACCAATTCAACGACGATTCAGAAAGGTGCTGATGGAAACTTACAGCTTTTTGCATTTTCGTATCTGTTGCCGCAGGAAGTTCCAGATTTGCGATTGGTTGTGAGTATTCCAGAATCGGAGATTTATGCACAAGCTACTCGAAATACGATTGAGAATCTAATCTGGCTCGGAATCATTGCAGCACTGGCAATTCTCGCCACTTGGTATTTTAGTGTGATTGCCATTCAGCGTCCGATTTGTCGCATTCTTAATACAACTCAGCAACTAACTAAGGGAGATTTAAGCGCACGAGTTGAACCACCTTTTCAGCCTGGAATTCTCGGACAGTTAGCACAAGCGTTTAATCAGATGGCAACTTCTCTAGAATCACACGTTGCAGAACGAGTTGAAATCCAGCGTCAGAGCGAACTTGCACAAATAAAAGAACGCTTTGTTTCAATGGTGTCACATGAGTTTCGCAATCCGTTGAGTAGCATTTTAGTAGCGGCTCAAATTCTGCGGCAATATGGCGATCGTATGTCGAATACCCAGAAAGATCAGCAGTTTGAACGGCTCGTTTCGGCAGCTCGTCAAATGCAGCAACTTATGGAAGATGTCTTATTGATTGGTCAAGATCAGGCTGGAATGATTCAATTTGCACCTGTCGCGACCAATCTAATTGAGTTCTGCGGTGAACTGATCGAAGAAGCTCAAAATAATGCAATCGCTCAACATCGATTAGTGTTCACGCATGAGGGAAACTGCGAATCCGTGAACATTGATGAACGGTTAGTTCGATCAATTCTTACCAATCTTTTAGCCAATGCAATTAAGTACTCGCCCGATGGTGGAACAGTTCAACTCAGAGTTAGTTGTAAAACGGATTTATTGTTTGAAGTGCAAGATCAAGGGATTGGAATTCCTGAGCAGGATTTACCACGATTGTTTGAGTCGTTTTACCGAGGTGGTAACACAGGCAGAATTCGAGGAACGGGATTAGGATTATCGATCGTTCATCGCTGTGTTGAACTTCACAATGGAACGATCGTGGTTAGTAGTCAAATCAATACAGGAACAACTTTTACAGTTCGATTGCCTCAATAACTTGCACCTAAAGCCTTCAATGTTGTTTTTTGTGCATTCGTAATGCCGCTCACGTTCGTAATATTCATGCCGTCATAAGGCTGTGGTTTCTGAAGTACTTTTACACATTCTCCAGTTTTGACATCCCATAATCGAACAGTTTGATCCTCGCTACCACTTGCGATCGTGGAACCCTTCCGATCGAACTTCACAGACCAAATTCGATCCGAATGTCCCCTCAATATCTGACAGTCTCCAGTCTTGAGATTCCAAAGTTTCACGGTTTGATCAACTCCACCGCTGGCAATATGTTCACCCGTTGGAGAAATTGCGACGGACATAATACGATCGCTATCCTGAAACACGCTCTCACATTGTCCCGATTTCAAATCCCAAATTCTAACCGTCCCATCTTCACTACCGCTAACTAGCTGTTTTCCATCGGAGCTAAATGCGATCGACATTACTCGATTGGTATGTCCTTGTAGTGTTTGTAAACATTGTCCTGTGTGCGGATTCCAAAGATGAATCAAATGATTTTCTTCACCGCTTGCGAGGAATGCACCATCAGGACTATAAGCGATCGACCAAATTCGACTTTGTGCTGCCAGAATATGCAAACACTCTCCAGTATTCGGATTCCACAGTCGAATCGTTTGATCAAAGCTACCACTTGCGAGTGTCGTTCCATTCGGACTAAATGCCACTGACCAAACCCAATTAGTATGACCGCGCAGCACTTTTAGGCATTGATTCGTTGAACGCTCCCACACTCGAACAGTATGATCAAAGCCTCCACTTGCCAGCAGTTGATCATCAGGACTAAATGCCACTGACCAAACCCAGTTTTCATGCCCCTGAAAGCTACTCACACAAGTCTCAGTCGAACTATCCCAGAGATTCACGGTTTGATCGGTGCTAGTACTGGCTAAGACTTGATTATCAAAGCTAAATTCAACCGATAACACGAAGTTCGTATAGCCTTGGAGTGTTTTGCAGCATTCTCCGGTCTGGGTGTGCCAGAGCCGAACGGATTGATCTGCACTGCCACTCGCAATCATATCTCCAGTTGGGCTGAAAATTGTCGATCGAATAACGCCTCGATGCTCCTGTAATGTTTTCAAACACTTACCCGAAGCAATATCCCAAAGCTTGATCGTTTCATCAAAGCTACCACTGAGTAAGGTTTGCCCGTCGGGACTAAAGTTCACACATCGAACTTGGTCTAAATGTCCTGATAACGTTTTCAAGCAGTTCGAGGATTCAATATCCCAAAGTTTGATCGTCGCATCTTCGCTACCTGTTGCAAGCATTGTGCCATCTGGACTAAAAGTAACACCCCTCACAGTGTTAGTGTGTCCTTCAATTGTTTTGAGACAGTTCCCTGTTTGTACATCCCAAAGTTTAATTGTGCGATCGTCACTTCCACTTGCTAACAGTTGACCATCAGGACTAAACGCAATCTTACAAATCCAATGTTGATGACCTTCTAACACTCGTAATGGTTTACCCGTATTGAGATCCCAAAGTCGAATCGTACGATCGGCGCTACTACTCGCAAGAATTGGAGCCGTGGGAGAAATGGCGATCGAGATCACCCAATCCTGATGTTCGGTCAAGGTTCGGACACATCCACCTGTTTTTGCATTCCAGATTTTGACTGTGTTATCTCCACTTGCAGAAACAATCCAGTTTCCATCAGGACTAAATGCAATCTCACACACCCAATGCTGATGACCGTCGCAAGTAAGAATCTTCTGCCCGTCTAGCACATTCCAGAGATGAATGGTTCCAGCCGTATCACTTGCCGCTAATGTTGCTCCATCAGGACTAAAAGCCACTGACCAAACATTACCGAGCGTTTCAGAAAAGACTGACTTCTTTAGATCAGCATTGGTGAAATTAACTTGATGTAAGCTCACACCTTGTAACTGTGCTTGCCAGACTGCTAAATCTGAGAAGTCATAGCCCGTTAAATCTGTTTTCAGACAGCACAATAGATTGAGAATGTTACCTGCTGCATATCCAGGGGCACAACCATATTGTTGTCGAAGCTTGATTAGAACATTCTTGAGCTTGTCTTCTAAGTCCGTATTGCAATGTGTGGGAGCCGTTAAACGATCGATTAATGGCTGCATGATCATCCGAATTTGTCGATCGCGAATATGATCTTCGACCGTTGCCTTAATCAACGCATGAGACATCAATAGCTGAAACGACTCCGAACAAAGCTCGTGATAGATACGATCGATAAACCGATCAATCACATATTCCATTACCACAGGTTGCTGTGTGAATTTCGAGCCGCGTTTCTCTACGATCGGTCTTCGTGCCAAAGTTGCCAACGCTTCGATCAATTGACGTTTCGGAATCGCAGGAACCAAATCCTCTGCAAGTTCTGATAACGATGCACCATCGCGATCGACAGCAATCCAATACATGATTTGCTGTTCGAGATGCGATAAGCGATCGAACTGTTCATCTAACAATTCTGAAATGCCACCAAAAACCGCCGTTCCTTGAGTGAGAAATTCTCCAACATCGCTATCGAACAAATCTTGAATGGTAGATGCCGCAATTTTGAGCGCTAACGGATTACCGCCGTATAACTTGATAAATCGCTGGAATGTTTTTGAACTGGCTTCTAATTGTTTAGGCTTGAGAAATTCGCCCGCTTCAGTCGTATTCAATCCATCTAACCGAATCGATCGAACAAATTGCCCTTCTAACGCAGCAACTTCTTTCGGTTTCTCGCGACTTGTCAACACCAGACAACTTTGATGCACCGTTTCCCCGATTCGTCGGAATAACTCGCCGTAAGATTCATACCCGATCGGGTAATGTCCAGCCCGATCGCCACTCTCTAGAATGGATTCAACGTTATCGAGGATAAGGAGACAGTGAGACGATCGCAAATAGTGCATTAACCGAGCTAACTTTCCATCTACCGTATCCGGCAATTCTGTCTCTTGTTGACGCGACAGAAACGGAATCCAGTCCGACAAAATCACATCAAGCGGTGGTGCATCTTGTAGCGATCGCCAAATTACCGCCTCGAATTTCCCTTGTACCTGTTGCGCCAACTTCACCGAGAGAACCGTTTTTCCGATGCCCCCCATCCCCAAAATCGTCACGAATCGACAGTGTTCCTCGGTCAACGAACGATCGAGCGATTCTAATTCCTGGGTTCGCCCACAAAATCCCGACACATCCACCGCTTCCCCCCAATCAATCAGCGTGTGGGAAGTTGGGATTTTCGGGCGATCGACCTGGGTAAACTGGCGTAAAGCAACCCGGAAATTGCTCTTGGTCACACGTTGCCCCAATCGATCAGACAACAGTTGCCACAATTGCGCCCCAACTAGCTTTATATAATCCGGATCGTAATCTTCAGCCGTTGCAATCTGTTCATACGTCAACCCCTCCCAAGCGCATCGGAACACAACTTCTTGAAGATGAGTCAAGCGATCCTGTTGCAACACGCGATCCAACACACCCAGCGCATCCTCGATCGTGATCACGGTAGTTCACCTTTTCTGATTATTCTCGTTTGGCAGATATTTACCGCTTCAACTCGACTCAGCAAAATTACGGATACCTTAATTTTCTGACAAAGTGGCGTGGCACAAAATAACGATTTATAACCTCGAAATCACTAACCTTTTCATACTGTCGATCGCACTTTAGCGGCGTATCTTCGTAGAACAAGGGTGAATCGGGTGCATAAAACCACTATCTCAACCGTATTCAGCCTTTAGCGGAACTCCACTGCTCGACTTCCGTTGTTGATTCATTCGCCCCTGAAGATGATGAACATGGCTCTTAATACTTCTAATGATTTCCTGTTGTCTGTGCTAGAAGGTTTAGTCGATGGTATTTTGCTGGTCAGTCCAAACGGTGAAACGATTTTCGCGAATTCCGCTGCGATCGAACTGTGCCAAAAACTAAATCCGAAAGAGCAATATCCGATCGAGGTCTGGCGTTCCTGTGAAGCGTTGATTGAAAGTCGCGAATGGTATGGTGATCGACCGCTGGTGATCGAGTCCGAATTAAAAACCGAGACGCTTCAAACGTATCGAATCCGCGTTCAATGGTTGCAATTAGAAGAACCTTGCTTGCTGGTTCGATTGGAAGATCAACAGCGATCGCTCCAAAGTCTTGCCGTGACCGAAGCGAAAAAGTTCGGGCTGACTCCACGAGAAGCTGAGGTCTGGTTTCTCAAGCGGTGTAATCTGTCTCGCAAAGAGATTGCGGCTCAGCTATTTATTACGATCGATACGGTGAAAAAACATTTAGGCAATATTCAATTGAAACGCCAAGCGCATCAGGAAAGTTGGTGCTAGGGAATAAAATGACAAAACCCCGATCGTTTTTTATTAGCGATCGGGGTTTTCGTTTTGGTTGGGTCAATTCGCGTAAAACCCAGTTGTGAAATTTCGCGTTTACCCGACGACGTAGAGACGATTCGGCGAATCGTCTCTACCCAACGTCACCGCATTGCACGACAATCATTCGTTTGGGAATCGTCGATTGTAATAAACGACGATCGCTTCCCAATCACCGATCGCATTTCACCCAAATCAATCCTCGGCAAAAATGTATTTATACAAATCACCAGGATCAGGTTCAGGACTCTCCAATCCGAATTTCACCGCCTCTTCCACCAAAGCCTGAATTTTCTTTTCAATCTCCTTAATTTCGCTCTGGCTCACCAGATTCTGCTCGATCAAATACGACGAAAGCTTCTTCAGCGGATCACGAGCCAACCAAGCCTCTTTCTCTTCCTTCGATCGCAGTTCATCCGGATCAGCCAACGAGTGCCCCCGGAATCGATACGTCAAACATTCGATCAAAGTGGGACCTTCACCCGCTCTCGCCCGTCTCACCGCTTCCTGAGCGACTCCCCGAACCGCCAACACATCCATGCCATCAACTTCATATCCCGGCATTCCGAACACGCTAGCTTTCTTGTAAATCTCAGTCTGAGAACTCGCTCGATCGTGCGCCATCCCGATCGCCCATTTGTTATTCTCAACCACAAAAATAATTGGCAACTTCCACAACGCCGCCATATTCAGACATTCAAAGAACTGCCCATTATTCGTCGTGCCATCGCCAAAAAACGCAGCCGTCACTTGATCCGCATTTTCATCGCCCATCACTTCCCGACGATATTTCGACTGAAACGCTGCCCCAGTCGCCACGGGAATGCCTTCACCAATGAACGCGAACCCGCCCAATAACCGATGTTCAGCCGAGAACAAGTGCATCGAACCGCCGCGCCCTTTACTGCATCCGGTTACTTTTCCGAATAGTTCCGCCATCACTTCACGGGCTGGAACTCCACAAGACAAGGCATGAACGTGATCGCGATAGGTACTACAGACATAATCTTCGCCCGGACGCATCGCCCGAATCACCCCGGTCGAAACCGCTTCTTGACCGTTATATAAGTGAACAAATCCGAACATCTTGCCGCGATAGTACATTTCGGCACACTTATCTTCAAAGAAGCGACCCAACACCATATCCTCATACAGCATCAACCCTTCTTCGCGGGTCACTTGGGCGGGCACTGTTTGAAATGCCGGAAATGCTCTTTCTTGAACCATGAGAATCAATTAACCTCGCTGCAATAACCCCAGACCGAACAGTGTAGGTGAACCCGCGCAAAGAATCACGCGCCATTCTGAATAATCTAATCTAAAATACCTTCCTGATGTATCAAAGATCAAATGCTTGAAACCGGAAACCGTAACAGAATTATGGTTTGAGATTGACAAACTTCAAGATTTATTTATCTTGTAGTGGTGATCTCAACCAACAGATACCTTTATTGTTAGGATTACTGTTTCCGAGTTGCGTACCATCTCTGACTTTGCATCTACAGGGTATGATGTCTGTCAATTCGATCGTCATTCTCTTTTATTACCATCTCTGACACTCTGCTGGGGACGTGACCTGTGCGTATACCGCTCGACTACTACCGAATCTTAGGGCTGCCGATGCAAGCGACGGCAGACCAGTTGAAGCAAGCTCATCGCGATCGCACTTTACAATTGCCCCGCCGTGAGTATTCCGAAGCCGCGATCGCGACTCGCCGGGACTTACTCGATCGCGCTTTCGCTGTCCTCTCTGATCCCGCTCAAAGAAAAGCGGTCGATGAGGAATTGTTAGGACTTCAATACGAAAACGATGCGGATGCGGCAACGATCGAACTAGACGATCGACAATTGATCGGAGCGCTCTTAATTCTCCAGGAATTAGGCGAGTACGAACTTGTTCTCAAAATCGGACGACCGTATCTCAGTAGCGGAACGGCATCGATTCGAGATGGACGATTTGGCGATCCGCGCATTGCACTCTCGGATATTGTGTTGACAATCGCGCTTGCTTGCCTCGAATTAGGTCGCGAACAATGGCAGCAGGGACAATACGAAAGTGCCGCTGAAGCGCTCGAAACCGGACAGGAGTTGTTATTGCGCGAAGGATTATTTGCTGGAGTCAGAGGCGAAATCCAATCAGATCTCTACAAGTTACGTCCGTATCGAATTTTGGAATTGTTGGCGCTGCCCGATGACGAACAGAGCGATCGACAACAAGGCTTAAGACTGCTCAAAGATATGCTGCGGGAACGAGGTGGCATTGATGGTACAGGAAATGATCAATCGGGCTTAAGCATTGATGACTTCCTCAGATTTATCCAACAGCTTCGAGGTTATCTGACCGCCGAAGAACAACAAGCATTATTCGAGGAAGAATCCCGCCGCCCCTCCGCTGTGGCGACTTATTTGGCAGTTTATGCCCTTCTAGCACGAGGATTCGCAGATCATCAACCGGGTCTAATCCGACGCGCGAAATTAATGTTGTTGCGGCTTGGCACTCGGCAAGATGTTCACCTGGAACAATCGGTGTGTGCATTATTGTTAGGACAGACGGAGGAAGCCAGCCGAGTTCTGGAACTCTCCCAAGAATACGAACCGCTGGCATTCATTCGCGAAAATTCTCAAGGCGCACCGGATCTACTGCCCGGATTGTGTCTTTACTCCGAACGCTGGCTTCAGGATGAAGTCTTTCCACACTTCCGGGATTTGGCGAAACGAGAAGCTTTACTAAAAGACTATTTTGCAGATGAGCAAGTTCAGGCTTATCTCGAAGAATTGCCTGTCGATGGAGAAGTCATTACGGATTGGTCGATGGCAGAGCGCGGTTTAGTTCACCATGAATTGAGCTATGGAGCCACATCGCGAAATGGTCGATCGACTGCGGTAGAAGAAAATTACGGCGGATATCGATCAACAACTGCAACCCTAACCGCAACTCCAGAAGTCGCAACTTCAGAACGATCAACAAAATTTGCAGGCAATGGAACCGAAACAAGAGCGACCGTTTCCCGTCCGTCTCGCAATGGTCGTCCCCGTCCACAAATTCGACATCAAGAGTCAGATCAAGACGAACCGAGAGCAAGAGCACCGAGGGAAAATCGTCGATCGCGCTGGTTGCCGATCATCCTTGGATTGGCACTCGCGATGGGTCTCGGCTTTTTGATTATTCGCGCACTAAGAGCGATCACAAGTCCAAGCGATCAAACCGCAAATGATTCGATTCCTGTACAGCTTGATCAACCGATCGTCAATTTAGTCCCACCTGAGCAAGCCGTATCGCTTTCAGGCGACATGAATCAACCGCTTGCCCAGAAAGTTTTAGAAACTTGGCTCAGTGCGAAAAGACTGGCGATGGGCAAAACCCACGATACTTCTAAATTGTCGCAAGTCTTGATCGATCCGAGACTATCCGAGTGGCAGCGGAATGTCGAAGAAAGTAAGCGCGATAACTTACACATCGAATACGATCATGCAGTAAAAGTAGACAGCGTTGAAGTTAGCCCGACTGATCCGAATCAAGCCACAGTAAGAGCGACTGTTACCGAAGTTCGTAAGTATTTTCCAAGCGGTCAAGCTGGTGAGGTTCAGACCGATCGAGATATGTCCGTACGCTATACCTTAGTGCGACAGGACAATCAGTGGCGGATTAAAGACTGGCAATAGAATGAATCCGAAAATGTCCGTCTTCTGAGTGCTCTAAATGGGGATACAATCCGTTACGATGATGCTGGGAGTCGTACCCGGTGGCGGAAAGGGCATGATCGGAAGTTTGGTTCACGCTTATACCCCCTTGATCTTCTGGACAGGGGTGGGTGCTTTATTGTTTAAGTATTTGCCCCAATCGTTTCCTCGACTTTTAGGGCGAAGTTTGTATTGGATCGGTGTACCCTGGCAGATTTTCGCCTTAGTACGAGAAACAGATTTTAGTGCGAATGCGGGACTGGCTCCAGCGATTACGATCGCAACTCTCGGTACAGGGTTAACGATCGCTTGGATTACGCTGCAAACTTTGATCTGGCTCAAAACCGTCTCGAAACCGACTTGGTTAACCGCGATCGATTCATGGTTACCACCGCTCGATCGATCTTCCCAAGGCACATTCGTGATCGCTTCGATGCTCGGTAATACGGGCTTTGTCGGCTTGGGACTGATTCCCGCCCTGATCGGAGATGGCGATCTCAGTTGGGCAGTCTTTTTCAGCGTCACTCAGAACTTGATCGGAACGTACGGAATCGGTGTTCTCGTGGCGAGTCACTATGGACGATCGGAAAATCAAAGCTCGATTTGGACACTGCTGCGGGATCTGATCACAGTTCCGACCCTTTGGGCGTTTGCGGCAAGTTACGCCACTCAATCGATTCCGTTTCCAGAGTGGGGAGAAACGATCGTACATTCCTCGCTCGTGTTTGTGATCCCCGCCTCGTTTCTGTTGATGGGAATGCGATTAATTCAGCTTAAAGGAATTGAAAGCCTCAAAACCGCTACAATTTCAGTATTGCTCAAAGCATTTGTTTTACCGAGTTTAGTTGCGATCGCAGTTACCGTGATGGGACTGAATCACGATGCCCGTCTTTGTTTAACGATCATGGCAGGGGTTCCGACTGCCTTCGCTAGCTTGATCTTGGCTGAGGAGTATAACTTAGACCACGATCTCGCCGCGAGTAGCATTGCTTTGAGTACGATCGCAATTCTAGTTACGATCCCCATCTGGCTTTTTATTAGCGCCTGAAGATTAAAAAGTTGTATAAACGCATACTGACCGCTGGATCAATGGTAGAATTTTGCCGACAAGTCGAGACGCACTTTTTATGCTGCCTACGCTCCTGACAGAAGCTGCACCCGTCCCACCCAAACTCACACTCGGACGGATTTTGGTTGTAGACGACGAACATTTGATTCGAGATACGATCGCGCTCACTTTGTCCGATGAAGGTTACGAAATCATGACCGCTGCTGACGGTCGTGAAGCCCTAGAGATTCTTCAAGCTGCACTCAATCAAGAATCCGATCAGCCTTCGATGCCCGATCTAATCATTCTGGATCTGATGCTGCCTTACGTAAACGGATTAGATATTTGTCGCTGGATGCGTCGGGAAGGAAGCAGCGTTCCGATTCTGATGCTGAGCGCGAAAGGGAGTGAAACCGATCGAGTAGTCGGGCTTGAAGTGGGAGCCGATGACTATCTCACCAAACCCTTTGGAATGCGGGAATTAGTTGCCCGGTGTCGCGCGCTCCTGCGTCGTCATCAACAATTCCAAACGACGCAAGCCGTTCCAACTCTACAATTTCAAGATGTCACGATTTACCCACAAGAATGCCGCGTGACGGTTCGGGGTGAAGTCGTCAATTTTTCACCGAAAGAATTCAAGTTATTAGAGCTATTCTTGCGTCATCCCAAGCGAGTCTGGTCACGAGATCAACTTCTAGAGAAAATTTGGGGTCATGATTTTATCGGAGAAAGCAAAACTGTGGATGTGCATATCCGATGGTTACGAGAAAAGCTGGAACTCGACCCCAGTAATCCTCAGTATTTAGTCACAGTGCGGGGTTTCGGATATCGATTCGGTTAAGCTTAAGGGGACATCACTTACGCCCCCTCGCTGCCTGTGTCTGTTCTCTGGTTTCTGGCTGGACTTGCGATCGGGATTCTGCCGTTCACGCTGTATCGGGGTCAACTCAGTTCCCGCATCGATCGCTTAACAAAAGACTTACCGCCCGACGAAGCCGCGATCGATTTGTCGGTGACTTCCCGTTTGTCGATGTTGATGCACCACAATCAGGAACGGCTTGAGGAACTGGAGCGCTCGATCGAGTCGTGGAAACAGATTCAAAACCTTTCCCCGATCGCGTATCTCCAAGTCGATGAAGAAAACCAGTTAATTTGGTGCAATCCCGCCGCCGCTCAACTTCTAGGAATTACTCAGAACGAAGATTACGCGCCGCGATTATTGCTGGAACTCGTGCGATCGTATGAACTCGATTCGCTGATTGAAAAGGCACGCGATCGCAATCAACCGCATCAACGTGAGTGGCTCTTCTATCCGATTTCCGCTGATGCTGAAGATCTTTCTCAAGCTCGATCGACTCCGATTCGAGGAACCGCTTTTCCCTTACACGAGGGCGAAGTTGGAGTTTATCTTGAAAATCGCCAAGAAGCCGTGAATCTGGCACAACAACGCGATCGCTGGACTTCTGATGTGGCGCACGAACTGAGAACGCCTTTAACTTCGATTCGGCTCGTCGCGGAAACCTTGCAACCTCGGCTTGATCCCCTGAATCGGCAATGGGTCGATCGCTTACTAAATGAAACAATTCGTCTCAGTCGATTAGTTCAAGATCTGCTCGATCTCAGCCAATTAGATCTCAATCCCTCACAGCGATTACGGTTAACGTCAGTCGATCTAGTCAAGCTGATTTATTCCGCGTGGCAAAGTCTCGAACCGCTTGCCTGTGAAAAGAAAGTTCAGTTTCACTACGACGGTTTAGAGTCGGTCATTCTCAAAGCCGACGAAGCTCGAATGCACCGAGTCCTTCTGAATCTGCTCGATAACAGTCTCAAGTACAGTCCGCAAGAGAGCGTGATTCGAGTCGAAACCAGTTTACAGGAGCAGTCCAAACCGAGAATTCAGATCGATATCATCGATTCGGGTGAAGGATTTCCCGAAGACGCGATCGTGCATGTGTTCGATCGCTTTTATCGCGCAGACCCATCGCGATCACGTCACGTTCAGGGACAGGAAGCCACTCAGTTGACCAGTGGCAGCGGTTTAGGACTCGCGATCGTGCGACAAATCGTTGAAGCGCATCAAGGCACTGTCCGCGCCCAAAATCATCCCAATGGCGGTGCGTGGTTACAACTAGTTCTGCCCTGTGAACGGACTTCTTGAATACCGAGGAGCGTAGAAGTCTCTCAAACTTTTGCCGCATCAAATCCGTGAAAATGATTAAATCCGCATTTCTTATCGCTCTCTGTCAACGGATTATGAATTCTGAATGGCGCGGATCTTCCGCCATTTTACTGAATACAGGCTAGTGTAATATTTGTACATATTAGTGTTTATACAGTCGCTGTACCTTCGGCTTCATCATTCGTTCACATCGTTCTTACTCGGTCTGTATGCCTGAAAGAGTCCAGAAAATTCTTTCGCAATGGGGAATCGCCTCGCGTCGTCAGGCGGAACAGATGATCCTGGAAGGGCGCGTGAAACTGAACGGAGCCGTCGCGGAATTGGGTCAGAAGGCTGATCCAGAGCACGATCGCGTGGAAGTGGATGGACAATTGATTCAAATGGTCGATCGTCCACAATTTCTTTACTTTCTGCTGAACAAACCAGCCGGAGTGATTTCGACGTGTGACGATCCGCAAAATCGCAAGACTGTTCTTGATCTCTTACCGAAAACTTTAAGGCAGGGACAAGGACTTCACCCGATCGGTCGATTAGATGTAGAATCAACCGGAGCAATTTTATTGACGAATGATGGAGAGTTGACTCATTATCTGACTCATCCTCGCCATCACATTCCTAAAACGTATGAGGTTTGGGTTGAAGGAGAAGTGTCAAGATCCATCTTGCAGCAATGGCGCGAAGGCGTTATCCTTGACAACCGAAAAACCCTTCCTGCTTCGGTGAGTGTGTTGCGCCGTACTCCATCGAGTACATTACTGCGCGTCATTCTTCGCGAAGGTCGGAACCGTCAAATTCGCCGAGTGGCTGAACAGTTGGGACATCCCGTGATTCAGCTTCACCGGAGTGCGATCGGAGAAATTCAACTTGATCCACCGGGCAAATCTGGATTACCACCAGGACACTATCGCCCGCTAGAAGATTTTGAAATTCGTGTACTTAAGCAGGGAATTAACCCGTCGTTAGAGAAGTTGCCAGCACAGACGAAGGAGCAGCCCAGATGAGAAAGCAGACCCTCCAAACGAATCGAGAACAAGCGGAACGGCTGGCAGAGTTGGGCAATCGACTCCGCGATCGTCGTCAAGCGCAGGATATTTCTCTCGAAAAAGTGGCGGGAGCAACGTGTATCCAACCCCGGTTATTGAGAGCGATCGAACAAGGAAGAATCGAGGAATTACCCGAACCCGTTTACATTCACAGCTTTATCCGCCAATATGCGGACGCGATCGGGCTAAATGGCGTAGAGGTCGCGAGTGAGTTTCCGACAGCAGGCGTAATGGCGTTGCCAACGATTCGGACTTCTTGGCGATCGCTGCCTGGCGCACAGTTACGCCCGATGCACTTGTATTTGATGTACATGGTGCTGATTTTTGGGGCAGTGAATGGGCTGTCGTTTTTTCTGAATCGATCGACTCAAGCTTCGCTTCCCGTTGTCGAGTTACAGCAACCTGTCGCGCCTTCTCCGATTGGTCCAACGCTGCCCGTTCAGCAGCCTGCAAATACGAAGAAGGTTGCCCCGGCTCCCTCGTCTAACAAGCCTGTTCGAGTAGGCGTGACGGTTGCTGAGGAATCCTGGGTGCGAGTGATGGCGGATGATCAAGTCGCGTTTGAGGGTGAATTGCCCAAAGGAACGCAGCGGACTTGGACAGCCGATAAACAGGTGATTGTTCGGGCTGGAAATGCGGGCGGCGTGATCGTGTCTTACAACGAAAGTCAGGCGAAACCGCTGGGGCAACCCGGAGAAATTGAGGAAATGGTTTTCCCACCTGATCCGCAGATGGCGACTTTGCCAAACGAGAATTTAAGATAATAGGCTGTGGGGCGAATTCCGCCCCTTTATTTTTTTGGATTCAAGATGTCGGTAAATTACGGTTGGTTGGGTTCGATCGCTGATTTTCTTGCTTGTTCTCCGCAAGAGTGGATCGCAACGCTGCAAGCGAATTATCAAGCAATGTATCAGATGCGATCGACCGCAACGCAAAATCAGGCTTGGGAAGAATGTGGTGAAATTTTGCGCTTTCAGTTCGCTACCTTCAGCCGCAAATCCTGGACGCTAATTTTTGAATACGAATTACCCGGTGAAGGCGGACGACGACCGGATTTAGTAATCTTGGGATCGGGACATATTCTCGTTTTCGAGTTCAAGCAAAAATCAACGCTTTCAAATGCGGATCTCGATCAGGTGGCAGCGTACGCACGAGATCTGACAGAATATCATCAAGCATCTGCAAATCATCCGGTGAGTGCAATTCTGATTCCGACTCGTTATATAGAAGAAAATGTAATCAGAAATACAGTTCAAGTTATAAATCCAACACAAATCGGGACGTATTCAGAATCACTAGCGGAAACACAATCTGACATTAATTCAGACCAATGGGTGAATTCGATTTATGAACCATTACCAACGGTAATTGCAGCCGCAAGACGAATTTTTCAGCAAGAACCGTTACCAAGCATCAGACGCGCTCAGAGTGCGAAAATTCCTGAGATTCTGAATTATTTGCGGCAAATTGTCGATCGAGCTTCCGAACAAAAAGAACGCCACCTCATTCTAATCACAGGCGTTCCCGGAGCCGGAAAAACGTTGGTCGGATTGCAGTTCGTTTATCAAAGCGATCGACCTGCAATTTTCCTATCTGGTAATCGTCCTCTGATCTCAGTTCTTCAATACGCACTTCAAAGTAAAGCCTTTGTACGAGAAATTCGGAATTTTTATCTACAACACGAAGCCCGTCGCCAATCTGCACCAAGAGAAAACATTATCGTATTCGATGAAGCACAGCGGGCTTGGGATGCCGATCGCATGTCTGAAAAGTACGGAATTTCAAGCGCGGCTCCGGGTGCAGTGTTACGAATCTGTGAGCGGGTTCCAGATTGGTGTGTGTTGCTTGGCTTGATTGGAGAAGGGCAAACGATTCACGTCGGGGAAGAAGGCGGAATCGGGCAATGGAATGAAGGCTTGAGTGAATTTTGGCAGGTTCATTGTTCGTCTGAACAAGCGAAGTATTTTGATACAAGCGTTCATAAAAACGATTTATTAAATCTCACAACCTCTTTACGATCGCATCTCGCTCATCATGTTCAAACCTGGGTCGCCCATGTTCTGAATCACGAAATTGATCGAGCTAGAGCAACGATGCCTTTATTAATCGAAGAAGGATTTAACTGTTATCTCACTCGCGATTTAGAAGCAGCGAAAGAGTATTGTCGATCGCGGTATCAAAATCAATCCGACAAGCGTTATGGATTAGTCGCCTCTTCTCGATCGCGCAATTTAGTCAAATACGGCATTCGTAACGATTACATTTCAACTCAAAAATTGAATATTGGCGCTTGGTACATCGATCCGCCAGATTCTGAGAATTCTTGCTGTACTTTCGATCGCGTTGTCACCGAATTTAGCTGTCAGGGATTAGAACTTGATTTTCCAATCATCGGTTGGGGCGATGACCTGACTTGGAAAGATGATGCCTGGGTGACAACGACTCGCCAAAAGAACGTTCGTGATCCGTTACAGCTTCGACTGAATAGCTATCGCGTCTTACTCACTCGTGGACGAGACGGATTCATCATCTACATACCACCCGAAACCAAAATGGATCGCACCTTTGAAATTTTGCGATCGTCCGGATTATTACCTCTTGGCGACGAAAGGTAATGTCATGAAGCCCAGATGAATTCGGATAAGCCTCAAAGTGATCTCAGTCAAAACACGGACTGATCTCGGTCACTTCATAAAGCTTTTAACATCACTATACTGATTCCAACCCGTCACCGCGCAAAACTTTAGTCGCGTAAATTCCGAATCTCCGAATCGATCGTGTGTAGTAACGAGTAGATTCTTCGCACGAGGAGCGATCCGCGAGGTTCGTCCTGTCTTTTCTTCGGTAGTTTCAACGTTTTCTGGAACTCCTTACTCTGTTCCTGAGTCCCAGACTACGGGAACACTAAGCGAAGCAACCGACCGATTTCCACATAGCGCACAGAACACATGATGCCAGCAACTTCTTTCTACGCTGATGCAGAGTTTGACCCCTCCACTCTGGAGCATTCACCGATCGCGACAGACTCCGAGTTTGATCCGACCGAAGACTTTTCAGAACTCGAAGCTGAATTGTCGGGACGACCAGGAATGCGCTCCGCTGGACGGAAAACCACCGATTTGGTCAGACTCTATCTTCAAGAAATCGGGCGCTACCGTCTCCTCGGACGCGATGAAGAAGTCGCTGAGGCGCAAAAAGTCCAACGCTACATGAGACTGTTAGAACAGCGCAACACTGCCGCAGAAAAGGGAAATGCCCCGATTCGGCAATATGTGGACTTAATTGATGCTCGCGATCGCTTAGTGTCCACTCTGACGCATCGCCCCTCGCTCGAACGCTGGGCAGCCGAAGCTAAAATCGATGTCGCTGACCTCAAACCGATGTTGGCAGAAGGAAAACAACACTGGGCGAAAGTCGTGAACTTAACCGTCGCTGAACTTGATCTAATTCAGAATCAAGGATTGGCAGCTAAGACCCGCATGATTAACGCTAACTTGCGGTTAGTCGTCTCGGTCGCGAAGAAATATCAAAATCGCGGTTTAGAACTGCTCGATTTGATTCAAGAAGGAACACTCGGATTAGAAAGAGCAGTCGAGAAATTTGATCCGACGAAAGGCTACCGATTCAGCACTTATGCGTATTGGTGGATTCGTCAGGGAATTACTCGTGCGATCGCAACTCAGAGCCGCACGATTCGCCTTCCAGTTCACATCACCGAAAAGCTCAACAAAATTAAAAAAGCTCAACGGAAGATTTCTCAAGAAAAAGGTCGTACCGCCACGATCGAAGATATCGCTTCGGAATTGGAAATGACCCCGCCCCAAGTCCGCGAAGTTCTGCTTCGAGTTCCGCGATCGGTGTCGCTCGAAACCAAAGTCGGGAAAGAGCGCGATACCGAACTCGGTGATTTGCTCGAAACTGAGGAAATTACGCCAGAAGAAACGCTGATGCGGGAATCGCTGAGACGGGATTTGATTCAGTTATTGGCAGATTTAACCGATCGTGAACGAGACGTGATCGAGATGCGATTCGGTTTAGGTAGCGATGGTCATCCTTATTCGTTGGCGGAAATTGGACGCGCTTTAGAATTGTCGAGAGAGCGAGTTCGGCAAATTGAAGCGAAAGCATTGCAAAAACTCCGTCAGCCGAAACGCCGAAACCGTGTCCGGGACTATCTTGAGTCACTCAGCTAGACGATTTAATCCCCTGCACAATTGAAGAATGATCTCAATTAGGCGAACTTATTGAAAATCGCCTAATTTTTTTGTTATGCTGTGATTCTCAAGAAAGGAGGCTTTGTTGACAATGCTGAACGCTCCTACCTATACCAGTGCTTCGCTTAAGGCTGAGTTAAACGAAAAAGGGTGGCGCTTGACTCCCCAGCGAGAAATCATTCTTCAAGTGTTTCAACAACTTCCTGAAGGGCAACACTTGAGCGCAGAAGATCTCTATCACGAACTTCAAGCGAAAGGCGAAGGAATTAGTTTATCGACGATTTATCGCACCTTAAAACTGATGTCTCGAATGGGCATCTTACGCGAACTCGAACTGGCTGAAGGTCATAAACACTATGAGATCAATCAGCCCTATCATCATCACCATCACTTAATTTGTGTCCGCTGCAATAAAACGATCGAGTTCAAAAGCGACTCGATTCTCAAAACCGGAACTAAAGCAGCCCAGAAAGAGGGATACCACATCCTGGACTGCCAACTAACGATTCATGCAGTTTGTCCGCCCTGCCAGCGATCGCTACTCCCGCTCTAAGTTATTCAAAGACGACACGAGCGTTACCAAGTCCGCGCGATCGCAACAATGTTGCCCGACGTTCTGCCACTTCTGGGGTGGCGAAACTGCCTGCGTTGACATAGTTACCGAGTCGCGACTGTCTCGGAACCGCATTCGGAATCACATCTTGAATCCGATTAAATTCTGTCGTGCTGCCAAATGGAATCACCACGACGTAACGGCGGGTATTCTGCGGGGCTTGTCCGACATCGCCGCCGCTTCCTCCTGAAACTCCAAGCGCGATTAACGTCTGACGATCAGCCACTCCAGTCGCAGGTAATCCCTGACTCTGTTGAAAGGATTGAAGTGCTTGCTGAGTCTGTGTGCCGAAATAGCCTGTGACCGGAACCGGGTAGCCCAATCGGTTCAGTTGTCGTTGAAGTTCAGCGACTCGCGGACCTTGATCGCCAAACTGAAGACCAGTCACAGCCGGAGGGGTTGTCGGTGGTACGACTCCACCCGCAAGCGCAGCGTAGACATTATCATCAACGACACCCGTTTGAGGAAGACCCCGATCGCTTTGCAATTGAAGAACAGCGGTGCGGGTGTCCTGACCGAATACACCATCGATCGAGCCGTAGTAGTATCCGAGCGATTGTAATTGGGTTTGGAGTTGTTGAACTCCCGGACCTCGATCGCCTAACTGTAAAGGTTCTCCGAACTGTGCCGATCCAGTTCCCGATGTCGGATTTCCGAGTCCAAAAGCGCGATAGGTTTCCGCTCCGACCACTCCATCAGCAGTAATTCCGCGTTGTTGCTGGCACTGAATCACCGCATCACGAGTTTGAGGACCGAAAAATCCGGTGGAAGAACCATCGAAGCAACCTAATGATCTGAGGCGGTCTTGTAGTTCGGTAACGGCTGTCCCCGAATCGCCTTCGCGTAACACTAATTGAGCGGTCGCAGACGTGGCAAAGCCAACAATGGCGCATCCTACCATTGCACTCAGCAGTTGAATGCCTCGTCTCCGGATGCGCGATCGATTCGATGATGTCGTGGCGAGATGCAGGTTTGCGATCGTGTCCATAATTTCCTGAGCAATGTTTTTGAAGAAGAGTACAATGGAGGATTTCTCCTTAAAAATATATTACCCAGGTGACGTTTTACAAGGCTAAACCTAGAAGCAGGACTCCGCACCCATAGACTTCTACCGATCGATCTATGCCGAAAGTCAGAGCGCAGTTGATCCCGATGCGAACTAAAATCCTTTGAAAGATTGCTCTCAAGAATCTGTTTTCGCGCAACTGATCCGGATCTATTCGTTAGGTATCACTATGGGTTTCCCGAAATCTTCGGATTATTCAGAGTCGATCGCGCTCAACGCATCCTCTGAAAAGTCCGCAAGTCCAAAGACTGCTTTATCAATGATCGACGCGGTGGCGCTGATTGTCGGAATTGTGATTGGAGCGGGCATTTTTGAGACTCCTGCTCTAGTGGCATCGAACACAGGCACAAATTTCACCGTGTTGCTTGCCTGGATTATTGGCGGAGTTGTCTCGCTGATTGGGGCGCTGTGTTATGCAGAACTCGCCACAACTTATCCCCATGTGGGCGGCAATTACCACTATTTGCAAAGAGCTTATGGAAATTCGATCGCGTTTCTATTTGCTTGGGCAAGAATGACGATCGTACAAACTGGGTCGATCGCTTTACTTGCGTATGTCTTTGGCGATTATGCCTCTGAAATTTTGCCGTTGGGAACCTATTCAGGGTCGATTTATGCGGCAGGCGCGATCGTGCTGTTCACTCTGATCAATATTCTTGGACTCAAACAAGGTAAAGGCGTTCAGAATTGGCTAACGGCTGCAAAAGTTTTAGGACTCATCTTAGTGATTCTTGCAGGTCTCACAAGTTCAGGCAGTCCAACCCCTCAAGCGGCAACTGGAGCACCGATTGAAACCGATTGGGGCATGGCAATGATTTTTGTACTGTTGTCGTATGGGGGATGGAACGAAGCGGCTTACATTTCCGCCGAGATTCGCAATCCGAATCGGAACATTGCTCGATCGCTCTTTTGGGGCATTGGAATTATTGCCGCGATTTATATTGCAATTAACTTTGCCTATCTCCACGGTTTAGGAGTGAACGGCATGGCAAACTCGTCAGCAGTCGCAGCAGATTTAATGCGGAATGCGTACGGACAAGCGGGAGTCGTATTCATTAGCTTGCTCGTAGCGATTTCTGCTTTAGGTGCATTGAACGCAACCGTGCTGACTGGAGGACGGACAAACTACGCGCTTGGACAGGATTTCAGCGTGTTTCGATTCATGGGACGGTGGCAAGGGGAAAAGAATACACCAATTCCAGCATTAATTCTTCAGGGTGCGATCGCGCTACTCTTAGTCGGATTAGGCATCATTACCCGCAAAGGGTTTGAAACAATGGTGGACTATACGGCTCCGGTGTTTTGGTTCTTTTTCTTGCTGGTGGGCTTTTCGCTGATTGTTTTACGGATTAAAGAGCCAAATCGCCCTAGTGCATTTCGAGTGCCGTTCTATCCGATTACACCGATTTTGTTTTGCGGCATTTGTGGATTTCTGTTGTACTCCAGTTTGGTGTATGTCCGAGTTGGCGCGATCGCAGGTGTGATTGTTCTGGCTCTGGGAATTCCAGTTTTACTTTGGCAGCGTCGATAGTGATTGAGGAGAAAGAAGAATGATTGTTCGTCCTTTGGTGATAACAGTTGGAATGGTCGGTTTGATGATGGCAGGGTGTTCATCTCCAACTGCAACGACGGAAGCTCCCGCGACGACTCAAAGTCCGGCTCCAGCGACACAAGCTCAAAGCCCAACACCAGAGTTGGATGTCCCTTATGTGCCGACCCCAGAGCCTGTCGTCGATGCGATGCTGAAAGTGGCGAAGGTGGGCAAGAATGATGTGCTGCTGGATTTGGGTAGTGGAGATGGACGGATTCCGATTACGGCAGCGAAGCGGTTTGGAACGCGCGGATTTGGCGTGGATATTGATCCGGAGCGGATTCAAGAAGCGAACGCGAATGCGAAAAAAGAGGGTGTAACGGATTTGGTGCAGTTCGCTCAGCAGGATTTGTTTAAAACGGATCTCACGAAAGCAACGGTGATTACGTTGTATCTACTGCCACGGATCAATCTTCAGTTGCGTCCTCAATTGTTGAAGTTGAAACCGGGAACGCGGATTGTGTCTCATGCGTTTGATATGGGCGATTGGAAGCCGGATCAAACTGTAAGCGTGAATGGAACCAATGTCTATTTCTGGACTGTTCCGAAGACGATTCCACCGAATCTGAAGCAGTAAAGATGCGTATCAATACAGGAGACATCCGATGATAGCCTCCTGTTACGATCGCGCTGTTGAATAGCGTGGCATGTTACCTCATTTGTTCGGGAAAGCGATCGATGTCGATCGCTTTTTTCTTTAAGCAGACACTTCATAGTTCACACTTCCGAGCCAAGGGGCTTGGGGTTGTTGATACGGTCTGAATTTCAAGGGTGCAAGATTGCCTTTTCGGACGAGATGCGACATGAAGTGGAGGGAGCCTTGAAGCAGATCTGCACTCAGTAAGTCGCGCTCTGGAGTCGATCGCAGTTTCTGCGTAAACGATTTCATGATCTGCTTCAATCGTCCAGCATTCTGCGACAGTTCCAAATATGCAAAGGTTGCATTCCGAATTTCTGCTTCGATTTTGGCAGGATTCGTTAATGTTTGATTCTCGAAAATGCCATTGAAACGACGCTGAATAAAGGTTTTTACGTGATCGGGATACTGTTTTGTCTGGTATTGCTTGATCGCTTCAGAAAGCCGAATTTCTTTATTTCGATTGATTGTTTCGCCAACCGTCCAGGCTGCAATGTTAGCTGAATGATCAGAATCAGAGGCAAAGCGATCGAGTGCTTCTGCTAATGATTTCAAATTACCAGGCTTGGAGCGATAAAACTCGATCGCGGAGCCAATATCACCCGCCCAAGACGTATGGTCACCTGTCCATCGCGTAAAGTCTGACCACTGTAATCCAGGCTGATTAATTTGATCAGAAAGTGCAGCGATGAAATGCCCGAAATCAGTCAGTTCGCCTGCTAACGGAATATTTTGATCTAGTTTGGCTTCGATAAATGCTTGCTCGAATCCGGTTACGATCGTCCAAGCTTTCGTTGTGTAACTCGGCTTGGTATACCCGCGTAATCGATTTGTAATTTCGTAAGCAGAAGCATCCGGGTGGGATTGTTCAAAGCCGCGAATGAATTCCAAAACGCCTGAGAAGTCCGTCATAAGATTTACAAAAAAATACTGTGCCCAGAATAGACACAGTATCCGATTAAGATGCTACGGAAGAACTATCCTCGTAGTTTTTGTGTGGCTTCCACCAAACTTTGAGCAAACGCATCAAACCGCTTCGATAGTCCTTCATCGAGCAGTTTGCCATCTTCGCTAAATGCCTTCCAAGCTTGTCCGACTGCAATCTGTTCGGGGATTGTCCAAGCATGAATCCAACGTAAGATGACCCGCAGATCATTGAGCGAATTATTGTTCGATTGACCGCCCAGAACACTAATCACACCTGTAACTTTTCCGGTGAACTCCTCGAATCCCATCAGGTCGAGTGCGTTCTTCAAAACACCGCTCACACTGCCGTGGTACTCCGGAGTCGCTAATACGATCGCATCCGCCTCACTGACAGTCTGTTTCAGCTTGGCAACCCCTGGATAATCTGGATAATCGTCGCTACCATCACAGAAGGGTAGATTCAGCGATCGCAAGTCCAAGATCTCCACCTCCGCGCCCAATGCAGCAACGCGGTCGATCGCAACCTTAAGTGCTTGCTGACTATACGAACCGGGTCTTAAACTTCCAGCGATGCCAACTACTTTGACCATTGGGCTGATTCCTTGGAAACAATATGTTATTATTCTAAACAAAACAAACTCATAACGACTACGTCTTAAGCGGGAATCTCTACTTCAAAGGTTCGGTTAGAAAAAATTAGGAGTCCGTACGATGACACAGGCGATTGAACTCACACAGCTAGACAACCCTCAAGAATGGGATTTGTCGGATCTCTACCAAGGCTTCGACGATCCGAGGTTGACGCAGGATCTTGAATCCTTGCAAACCGAAGCCACTCAATTTCGCATTGCGTTTCGCGGCAAAGTCAAAGATTTGAGCGCGGAACAGTTGGCAGAGTGCTTTAAGACGTTGGAATCAATCTCTGAAAAGTCAGGCTATCTCTATGCTTTCCCGTCGCTGATTTTTAGTGCTGATACTCGCAACACCGAAGCGAAACAGTTCCTCGACAAAGTGATGGAAGCACTTACGAATGTCGAGAATCAGCTATTGTTCTTTGACCTAGAACTTCAGAAACTAGAGGCATCGAAGTTTGAGGAACTACAGAAAGCTCCTGTTCTCTCGACTTATCAGCACTATCTAAACCGAATTGCGAAGTACCGTCCACATACGCTTTCTGAAGAAGTTGAACAAACTCGAAATCAAGATAGTTTGACCGGGCGACAGGCGTTTATTCAACTACGATCGGTACACCTTGGCGAACAAGAATACGAGCCTGTCACCACTCCCGACGGTCGCACGGTTAACACTGAATCCGAACTCAGCGCACTGCTCTATCACCCTGATCCAGAGATTCGCACCGCTGGCTATCAATCCGTTCGCAAAGTGATGAAGCAGCACAATTCGCTGTATGCCTACATCATGAACACGGTGGCACAGGATCACAAGATTGAAAACCAGATGCGCGGCTATGAGTCCACGTTGCAGAAGCAGCTTTTAGTCGATGAAGTTTCTGAGCCTGTGTTTAGAGCGATCATGTCGGGAACAGGCGATCGCTTTGATCTGTTCCAACGCTATTACAAACTGAAAGGTCAAGCACTCGGACAAAAGATTCGCACCGCTGATCTCTATGCTCCTTGGACAACCGAAGCTGCTCCGCCTGTCACTTATAAAGCAGGTGTCGAAACGCTACTCGCAGCATTGGATCAATTCGATGCGAACTATGCTCGACGGGCAGAAGAATTCTTCCTCAAAAACTGGGTCGATGCGAAGGTTCGTCCGGGTAAGCGCGGTGGTGCATTCTGTTCCTACACTTACGGCAAACATAGTTATCTCTTGATGTCGTACACCGATGACTACAATTCGCTGTTTACGCTGGCACACGAAATGGGTCACGGATTGCACTTCGCTTGGATTGACGACAAGCAATCCTATTTCAACAGTAATCCCCCGATGGTGCTGGCAGAAATTGCTTCGACCTTTAATGAATTGTTGTTGCTCGATTACTTGTTGAAGCAAGCGAAAGATGACAAGTCACTCACTAAATCACTAATTACTCGCCAGCTTGAAGATCAGTTAAATCTATTGTTCCGGCAGAGTACGATCAGCCGATTGGAACTTGCAATTCACGATCGAGCCGCTCAAGGTAGCTTTGATCATACGTTTGTGAACGAAGAGTGGATGAAACTGTATCAGACTCTGTGCGGTGATGCAGTCGAAGTACTACCGGAGCACCAGTACGACTGGGCACGAATCGGACACATCTATTTCAAGCCATTCTACTGCTACCAATACACTGCATCGAACATTGTGAGCCTTGCTTGCTATCAGAAGTATCTAGAAGTTGGGAAAGACTTCATTCCTGGTTATCTGGAGCTTTTAGCAGCAGGTGGTAGCTTAGATCAAGTTGAGGCGCTTCGTCGATATGTGGGCGTGGACATTGAAGATCCGGCAACGATTCGAGGTGCATTAACTTACGTTGAGAAGCTATTAGATCAGTTGCAAGCGAGTCTGTAGAACAAGAAAGCCTCCGAATTTGGAGGCTTTTTTACTTAGTACTTAACGCGAATACGATCGTACAATTCCACATACTCTTGAGCCGGATCTTTCCAAGAATAGTCGTACTTCATTCCCTGAACCGCCAACTGATTGAAGATCTCCCGATTCTGTCCCCAAAGATCAAAGGCGCGTGTCATTCCCGATTCTAGAGCGACGTTATCCGACTCGTAAAATACGAATCCATTACGCTCTTCAGGTGGATGAGCTTGATCATAGTCATGATCAAATACTGTGTTGACTAATCCACCGACACCCCGAACGATCGGGACTGTTCCGTACTTCAGAGCAATCACCTGTGTTAATCCACAAGGTTCAAAGTTACTTGGAACAACAATCATATCGGAACCTGCATAAATCAGATGCGATAGTTCTTCGTTGAATCCTAGCTCGATATGACAGTCGGGATTGTTGTTGAGGAATTCTTTTTCGTGTTTGAACCATTTGTCGATCGTACTTTCCGTCGCTGACCCCAACAACACAAACTGCCCGCCCCGCTCTAGCGTGTAGTACATCGCATGATGCACCAGGTGAACGCCTTTCTGATCATCTAAGCGACCAATGAAACACACGATCGGCTTGTTTTCTTCTCTCAATAACAACCGTTCTCGAAGTGCTTTACTGTTGTAATGTTTCTGCTCAAAAGTATCAGCGGAGTAGTGATAAGGGAGATATTGATCTTCTTCTGGATTCCAGAATCCGTAATCAATCCCGTTCAAAATACCAGTGAATTTATCCTGATGAACTTCTAAGGTATGCCCTAAACCATAACTAATCGTTGTATGTCGAGCTTCCCAAGCATGGTGAGGCGAAACCGTATTCACTGCATTCGCGTAGACAATCCCACCTTTCATAAAGTTGATCGAGAACGGATTGAAATTGTCTCTTAGCTTGTCATAGCTGAAGTAGTACTCTGGTCTTCTTAGCTGTGTCGCTTGTAAGATGTCTTCGCCACCAAATCCCTGATGTTTGAAGTTGTGAATGGTGTAGCACACTCGCTGATTTGCCATTCCGTGATACTTGTAAATCTCAAATAGCATCACTGGAATTAATCCGGTCTGCCAATCATGACAATGAATCACATCGGGTCGCTTGTTGCTTTGCAGTAAGAATTCCAGCGCTGCCTTACTGAAGAACGCAAAGCGCATATTGTCATCGTTGCAGCCGTAATAAGTTCCTCGATCGAAGAAAAAGTCCTCACTATGCGGCTCAATGAAAAAGCAGACTCGTCCATGCACCCAACCGCAGTACACCGAGCAATGCACCCAGCTATCGTACCAAGGCACATACAAATCGCGATACGCATCGTGCAGTCCCCAAATGTGGTCATACCGCATACAGTCATACTTTGGCAAAATCAATTCAACGCAGTGCCCTTGATTCTCCAGTTCCCGACTCAGACCGTAAACGACATCTCCCAGACCTCCAGCTTTGATTACCGGGGCGCATTCGGAGGCAATTTGCACAATGTACATTTGTATCCCCTTACTTAACAAAAATTCATTTTTGATGTCTTTATTCAATACGCAAGCCTGCTTTTTTGCAAGAGGCATGTCGATTCTGTCTTAAAACTTAAACCCGCTCTCAGAATCTCCGATCTATGATTTGAGCCAATAGATTCAGGCAATTTCCATGACTGTAACCCTCACCAAACTGCCTCCGATTTTCGGCGCTTCACTTCCTGAGCCATCTTCTGATCCGGTTTTTCTTCCCACTACAAATTTGAGATTCGATGCGATCGATGCCGCGTTCGCCTGCGCTCTCCACATGCACCAACCCACGATTCCGGCTGGCATGAATGGCGAATTGATCAGCAATCTACAGCACATGTTCGAGCATCCCCACGATGGAGACAATCACAATGCAGGCGTTTTCGCGTGGTGTTATGGTCGCATGGGCGAATTTATTCCAGATTTAGTCGCTCAAGGCTGTAACCCTCGAATCATGCTCGACTATTCGGGGAATTTGCTTTGGGGATTGCAGCAGATGGGGCGCGAGGATGTTTTGAACAATCTGAAGCAAATTACCTGCGATCGACAATTCCAACCGTATGTCGAATGGCTCGGAACAATGTGGAGCCATGCCGTCGTTCCTTCGACTCCGATTCCTGATCTCAAACTGCACATTCAAGCATGGCGACATCATTTCGCTTCGATCTTTGGAATTGATGCACTTCAAAGAGTTCGGGGATTTTCGCCGCCAGAAATGCACTTACCGAACCATCCCGATACCTTGTTCGAGTACATCAAAGCACTGAAAGAATGTGGCTATCGTTGGTTGTTAGTTCAAGAACACTCTGTCGAACAATTGGACGGTGCAGGACTAACCCACGATCAGAAGTACATTCCAAACCAATTAGTTGCACAGAATTCTAATGGTGAGACGATTTCAATCACTGCATTGATCAAAACTCAAGGCTCAGATACAAAGTTAGTCGCACAAATGCAGCCTTATTTCGAGGCAAAGACTCGATCGAAACAATCAATCGACAATATTGCAATCCCATCTTTAGTTTCTCAGATTGCAGATGGGGAAAATGGCGGTGTGATGATGAACGAATATCCGCGTGATGTTTTTCGTGTCTATCATGAAATTCGAGATGCTGGCAACAATCATTCTGGAACTGTCGCGATCAATGGGACAGAATATTTAGAGCTGATTGAATTGACAGGAATTGGTGAAGATAACTATCCGAAGATTCAAGCAATTCAGCAACATAAAATTTGGCAGAACGTTGAGCAGGTAACTCCTGAGAATGTGGAAAGCGCGATCGCACATCTGAAACAAAATGACGATCGCTTTCACATCGATGGCGCATCTTGGACGAATGACCTCAGTTGGGTCAAAGGATACGAGAATGTTCTAGAACCCATGACTGAACTTAGCGCATTGTTTCATCAGAAATTTGATGTGAACGATCCGACCGTGATGGAGCGATCAGACTGTCAAGAGGCGCTGTTATACAACTTATTACTACAGACCAGTTGCTTTCGATACTGGGGTCAAGGAACCTGGACAAACTATGCTCGTGAAATTTATCGACGGGGAAAATTGGTATTGGGGTGAACGGATGCGATCGATATAACACCCCGAATGCGATGAATCATGCATTTACCCGATGACGTAGAGACGACCCGGCGGGTCGTCTCTACACGTTTTGCAACAACCGATCGATTAAAATTTGGCGGTAATCCGGTTCATTGCCTCTACAACATTTTCCCGGCTATTAAATGCAGAAATACGGAAATATCCTTCTCCTGCTGCACCAAATCCCGATCCCGGCGTTCCCACCACATTACAAACATTCAGCAACTTATCGAAGAAATCCCAACTCGATAAACCATCCGGAGTCTTCACCCAAACATAAGGCGCATTCACACCACCATAAACGGCAATTCCCGCAGCGGTTAATTGTTCGCGAATGATCTTGGCATTCTCCAGATAGAAGCTCACCAATCGCTTAATCTGTGCTTGTCCTTCTTCGGAATAAACCGCTTCGGCTCCTCGCTGAACAATGTATGAAACGCCATTAAACTTAGTCGATTGGCGACGATTCCACAGCTTCCACAATTCCACATCAGAACCATCAGAAGCTTTTGCAGTTAGAGTTTTCGGAACAACAGTAAAGGCACATCGAGTTCCAGTGAATCCAGCATTTTTGGAGAACGATCGAAATTCGATCGCACAATCCCGCGCCCCTTCAATCTCATAAATCGATCGCGGCAATGTTGGATCAGTCACATACGCTTCGTACGCCGCATCAAAGAAAATGATCGTGCCGTTCGCTTTCGCGTAATCCACCCAAGCCTTCAAATATTCCTTGGTTGCAGTCGCTCCCGTTGGATTGTTCGGGAAGCAAAGATAAACCAAATCCACTTTCTGTGAGGGAATTTCAGCGGTGAAATTGTTCTCGGCTGAAATTGGTAAATAGACTAATCCGCCATATTCCCCTTTCTCATTCGCGTCTCCGGTATTTCCGATCATCACGTTCGTATCGACATAAACGGGATAAACCGGATCAGTGACCGCGATCGTATTGTCGTGCCCAAAGATTTCGAGAATATTACCGCTGTCGCACTTCGATCCATCCGACACGAAGATCTCAGACGCATCAATCTCACAGCCTCGCGCCTGAAAATCGAACTTCGCGATCTTTTCTCTCAGCCATTCGTACCCTTGTTCAGGACCATAACCCTTGAACAAACTACGATCGCCCATATCTTCAACTGCCTTGACCATCGCTGCCCGACACGCTTCCGGCAACGGTTCGGTCACATCCCCAATCCCCAAACGAATAATCGGCGCATCAGGATTCAATTGTGCAAAAGCATTCACCCGACGTGCGATTTCAGGAAACAAATACCCGGCTTTCAGCTTCAAATAATTGTCGTTAACGGTTGCCATGTCATTCGGTTAAATCAGATCTGACTCACCATTATTCCTTGATTTTACGCAGTCTTCAAATCATCCTTCCGGAGCCGTTTTGATCCCGCTCGAAATTAGAAAAGGACGATCGCACACCTCTCGACTTTCTGCTAGAGTAAGTGGCGAATGCCCTGAACTTGTCCGAAATCTAACCTTCATTACGTGACGTATGGCGAACCCGTCTTTCTCATCTACCAATTCTTGGGTCAGTAAAGCGCGATCGCAGCGCTCGTTTCGGGCTGTGATTTTATTTATGCTTGCGGCTGGCTTGATGAGCGTTTGTGGCTTCCGTCTCGCCTACCTCCAACTCGTCGAAGGTAGACACAATCGCCAACTCGCGGATCAAAACCGGATTCGATCGATTTCTATCGTCGCCGATCGCGGAAATTTAGTCGATCGCAAAGGTCGCACGATCGTCGTCAATCGCTTATCTCGATCGGTCTATCTTTATCCGCGTGAGCAAACGAAAGAACAATGGCAAGTTTCAGCCCAACGCATCAGTGAGCTACTCGATATTCCCAGAGAGGACATCATCAAGAAGCTCGAAGAAGTGCAATACAAATCCGTTTCCCCAGTCCGAATTCTGCGGGGACTCGATGAGAAAAAATATACTGCCCTATTCGAGGTAGGACAGATTCGCGGCTTAGAAGTCCAAGCCGAATCCACCCGTCAATATCCCTATGGCACTCTTGCCGCCCACGTTCTAGGCTACATCGGAGAAGCCACCCAAGAAGACCTCAAAGCAAATCCTGAATTTCCCAATGGAATGCTCGTCGGACAAATGGGAATCGAGCGAATTCAAGACGCAACCTTACGCGGTAAATGGGGCAGTCGCTTGATTGAGGTGGATTCCGGCGGCAAAGAACTCAAAATGCTCGGTGTCCAGCAACCCGTCGCAGGTTCACCCGTCCAATTAACGCTTGATGTCAAACTGCAACAAGCTGCCGAAAAAGCGCTCGCAGGTCGTCGCGGTGCAGTGGTCGTCCTTGATGTCAAAACGGGTGCAGTTCTCGCGATGGCAAGCGGTCCTACATTCGACCCAAACATTTTTACGCGCAAGATTAGCCAAAAAACTTGGGACGCACTCCAAAGTCAGGATCATCCGTTCCTCAATCGTGCGCTGCAAGGTTATCCACCCGGTAGTACTTTCAAAATCATTACCGCAATGGCAGCGATGAAGTCGGGTAAATTCTCTGCAACTTCGATGTTGCCGACTTTTAGCGCAATGAACATTGGTGGAACCTTCTTTCACGAACACGGTGATGCTAGTTATGGCACGATCGGATTCAGGGATGCCCTCGCCGTTAGTAGTAACACCTTCTTTTATCAGCTTGGAATGACGATCGGTCCTGAAGCGATTTCTGATTGGGGTCGCCGCTTCGGAGTAGGTACAACTTCCACAATGGGCTTAGATGGGGGCAGTCACGGCATGATCCCAACTCCGAAACAGAAAGAAGAGCAATTCAAAGAGCCGTGGTACGTTGGAGATACGGTCAGTACCTCGATCGGGCAAGGAATGGTGCAAGTCACGCCGCTCGAAATGGCGGTCATGGTTTCGACGATCGCAAACGGCGGGAAGCGGGTCAAGCCGCATCTCTTCGCGAACCAAACCTATCAACCGAATATGCAGCCCGAATCTCTAGACTTTGAACCTTCTGCCCTCAAAGTCTTACAAGATGGGCTTACCGCTGTCGTTCAAGAAGGAACCGCTCGCAGCTTAAACGATGGTTCGATTCCCTTAACCGCTGGCAAGACTGGAACCGCAGAAGTTCAAGGACAAGAAGATAATTCGCTGTATGTCGGCTACGGTCCCGTAAACAATCCGCAAATTGCGATCGCAGTCGTGGTCGAAAACGGTGGATACGGCGCAACCGCAGCGGTTCCGATTTCTCATGAAGTCTACAAAGCCTTTTTTGGGGTCAAACCGACACCAAAAGCAGAATAAATCCCAAAGTCGCACTGCGCTTGGTAGGATCAATCAGTCGAATTGCACAAGCGCCCTGTGACCTACATTCCCCTCCATCATAAGTATCGTCCCCAAACGTTCTCACAGCTTGTGGGTCAAACTGCGATCGCGACCACGCTTTCAAATGCGCTCCTCCAGAACCGCATCGCTCCCGCCTATCTCTTCACAGGCGCACGCGGAACCGGGAAAACTTCAAGCGCCCGCATCTTCGCAAAATCTCTCAACTGTATCTCCGTAAATGCTCCAACCGATGAGCCTTGTGGCATTTGTCAAACCTGCCAAGAAATCACTAAAGGGAATGCCTTAGATGTCATTGAAATTGATGCCGCAAGCAATACTGGAGTAGACAGTATTAGAGAGTTAATTGAACGTGCTCAGTTTGCACCTGTGCAATGCAGATACAAAGCTTATCTGATTGATGAAGTTCACATGCTTAGTAATGCGGCGTTTAATTCTTTATTGAAAACTTTAGAAGAACCACCGGAACGTGTAGTTTTCATTTTAGCGACCACTGATCCACAAAGAGTATTACCGACGATCATCTCTCGTTGTCAGCGATTCGACTTTCGCCGGATTCCGATCGACGATATGACCCAACACCTAAAACTGATCGCCGACAAAGAACAAATCCCGATCGCTGATGATGCCCTCTACCTAATCGCCCAAATCTCCCAAGGTGGATTACGCGATGCCGAAAGTCTCCTCGATCAACTCAGTCTCTTATCCGGCGATATCACGACCGAGCGAGTTTGGGATCTAGTGGGTGCAGTTCCAGAGCGGGATTTGATGGCATTGATCGAAGCGATCGCAAAAAACCACCCCGAATCCGTTCTCGATACCACTCGCCGCCTCATGGATCGCGGGCGAGAACCGTTAATCGTGCTGCAAAATCTTGCAAGTTTCTATCGCGATCTCTTGATTGCAAAAACGGCTCCCGATCGCGGGGATCTCGTTGCGCTCACTTCATCGACTTGGAGACAGCTTTGTGAATTCGCCAGCACGATGTCGATCGAAACAATCCTCTCCGGTCAGAAACATCTTAAAGAAAGCGAAACTCAGCTAAAAAACTCGACACAGCCCCGTCTCTGGTTGGAAGTGACATTAATGGGGCTATTACCTGCTAACGTTGCACCTGCGATCGAGCGACCCACTCGCTCGATTCCCGTTCCAGTTTCTACTCCAATTGCCGCGAGTCGTCCATCGATTGAACCTGCTATCACAGAAACACCACAACCCGCAGAAGAACCAATACCGCAACCGATTGAGGAACCGACTCAAGCCGAGGAAACAGATCTCGATCGCTTATGGCAATCCATCGTCAACAATATTCAACCCTTCGGCACTCAAGCCTTATTCAAACAACACGGCAACCTAGTTTCATTCGATGGTGAAGCAGCGCAAATCAGTTTCCCTCAGAAGCTTTTACCGATGGCACAAAGTCGATCGAAAAGCATTACTACCTCTCTACATAAAACCTTCGGAAAAGAGGTCAAATTCAGCTTAGTTGCTGCTTCGGTGGTCACAGAGCCGACGAATACCGAGCCAGTTGCTCCACCAACCGTCGAACCTTCCGATCCCGAACCTGAATCTTTTACACCTCGCACTCCAGATCCCGAACGTACCTTTGAAGAACCTATTCCAGAAGCTTATAGACCCGATTGGGAAGATGACGATGAAATCACTCGTGCTGCCAGAACACTCGCAGAAGCATTCAATGGTTCCTTAGTCGATGATGATGCGGCTGACATCGATCAAATTGAAGTTGCGGATCTTGCTTCTGACACTCTAGAAGACACGATCGAAGAAGACGAGGACGATACCGATTTCTAAACCAAACCGCGATCGCTACTTCTCACGATCGCGGTTTTAATTTCTCAGTTCGGCGGCATCACCACACGACGGGCAAGACCAAGCGATTTCAAGACCTGAATCGCCCACCACGTCACATCGATTTCCCACCATTTCCGACCTGCTTTTGCCACATTCGGTTGAGCATGATGATTATTGTGCCAGCCTTCTCCATAGGTGATCAACGCTGCCCACCAGAGATTCCGCGAATTATCTTCCGCCTCATAAGTTCTATAACCGAACAGATGAGTCGCAGAGTTAATAAACCAGGTGCTATGCCACAAGAACACCGCTCTCAGCACCAAACCATAAATAATGAACGACCAGCCACCCATTAAGTAAAGAACGATCGCGATCGGAATTTGCAGCATCAGGTAATTCTCGGTACGATCGAGCCAACGATAAAACGGATCGCGATCCAAATCCGGTGCAAATCGTCGGTAAGACTCATAGTTAAAGAACTTCTCGCGCGGATACAAAATCCAACCCATGTGACTCCACCAGAAGCCCCGGTTTGCCGAATAGGGATCATTATCCACATCTTCCGTATGCAAATGGTGCATCCGATGTCCCGCGACCCAGAAAATCACTCCTCCTTGCAGTGCCAGCGTTCCAATCACCGCCAGCGCATACTCCACCACTTTAGGAACCTGCAAACTCCGGTGGGTCAGCAGTCGGTGATAGCCCAAGCAAATCCCGATACTGCCGAACAACCAATGCAGAAAAATCATCACGCCCAGCGCCTTCCAGGAAAAGAACCAGGGGGCAGTCAGCGCCAGTGCGTGAAAGGCTCCGAAGAACGCAACATTCGTCCACTCCAATTTGAGGGCTTGTTCGGAGTCTACTTGAACAGAATTAGAAGTCATGAAAATCCCTTACTAAGTTAACTGATCGATCCACAGCAGACCGATCTGATATCGCATTCCCCAACTTACGGCAAGATCCGTTACAGTTGATAAACGCATTTGCAAGTGACGCTTGCATTTGTAGCCTAACAACGAATGCGCTTTTCTGCAAGTGCCACTTGCATCTTTCTATGTCTACTCCCCGAACTGCGACCCGCCAACGATTGATCCAAGCGGCACTGGAGCTATTTACAGCCCACGGTGTCACCGATACCACAACGAAACAGATCGCTGAATTAGCAGACGTAAATGAAGTGACGCTGTTTCGGCATTTCGGCAATAAACACGGATTATTACTCGCCGCGATCGAAGAAGCCGCCATCTTCACCGAACTCGGTCAAACCCTCGTGCAGCAAGCCGAACAAGCCGCAGGCATGGATCAAGCGCTAAAAGACTACGCCACTGCTTGTCTCGAAGCCCTTGAACGAGTTCCAGAAATGGTGCGATCGGTCGTCGGAGAAGCTGGACAATATCCCGCCGAAAATCGTAAAGCGATCGGTCGCGGTTTCACTCAGGCGAATCGATATGTCGCCCAATATTTCGACCAAATGATTCAGCGCCGCCAAATGCAGCCAAACCTTCCAGCGGAAACGCTTGCAAGTCTGCTCAACGGAATGCTGCTCGGATATGCTGTCATCGAGTTCACAAGCGAATTTCACGAACTTTGGCAAAGCCGAGAAGAATTTCTAACCAATCTTGTCACCCTATTTCTACAAGGCGCGATTCAACCCTCTGAGCCGATCTACTCAGAAGTTGAGGATCTGCCCGCTGATACTGTTCATCTCATCTTGCAACGTGCCAAAAAGCGAGGCTTACAAGATTATGCGATCGCCTATGTCCTCTTTGGTGCGGGACTCAATACCAGCGAAATCATTCAATTAACGCGATCGCACTACCATTCGACGCGCCGCCAACAAGAATTACACATTCCCCAGGGACAAGTTCGTCCTCTAAATCAATGGATTTTAGGAAAGCGCTACGGCTCATACACAAAAAATCCATTAACTCAGTGGCTCAAAAGTCGAAAAGATGTCCTTCCTGCTATGTTTTTGAATTCCAGTGGTCAGCCAATTACCGAAGCTGACTTATCACAACGCTGGAATAGTCTGACCGAGGATATTTTGAACGATCGACCGCCAAAAATCGAACAAGCCTACCCGACTTGGTGTGTTGAATTACTCATGCGGGGAATGTCGATCGCAGACCTCCAAGTTCTCACTCGACGAGATATTACACAGCTACAGCCGTTTGTCGATCGAGCCAGAGAAAAATCTGCTTTAGAGCAAGCAATTCGCCTAGACCAACCCCCTCGAATTAAATCAAACGGTTAAATTGATATCTCAGTAGATCTAACGGTAATCAATAGAAACCCGTAGGGGGAAATCACTGAAATCCATCAAAAACTGATTGACTCTTGAGCTGAAATGCGTACAAATACGAAAATTTAACGTCTCAATAATCGCAACAATCAAAATACTTGAAAAAGCGCTCAATAGTATTACGGAAATTATAATTTCTAGATATTAAAAACAATCAGAAAACAACATAAAAGCTTTACTGACTAACTGCCTAGATCACACAACATGGATATTTATTAATGCTAGTTTAATGAGTAAATTCGTCCTAATTAAAACTAGGACAACTTTTTCATCTTACAAAACGACTCACCTTCACTAGCTCTATGGCAATTGAAGCGATCAACACCACTGTGTGGAGTAAGGCATTCGCGCAAACTCTATCAGATTTATACGAGCAACGAGCAACAGGTGAGCTTTTTATCACCAGTAAAACCTCTGCTCCTTGGCGGCTCTATTTCTATGCAGGCTGTCTTGTCTATACCACTGGCGGCAATCACGCGGTTCGTCGATGGTATCGCGCCCTCAGACAACATTGCTATGCGTCTTGCAATACTCAGTGGCAACCTCGTCCAGAAAGTAACGAAATTGGCTGGGAACTCGATCTGTTAAATCACGCGATCGAGCAAACTCAAATTACTGCCTCACAAGCAAAAGCAATCTTACAAACGCTTGCTCAAGAGGTCATTTTTAGCTTGATGAAACAATCAAAAGCGACCGCTCAATGGCGTGCCGATCGCTTAATTGAACCTCGTCTCGCTTTCCTACCGATTGAGCCAATTTTGCAAACTGCGATCGCACTCAAATCTGACTGGGAAGCGTTGGCTTTAGACAATCTTACACAAACCGTTCTGCCTAATTTCTTACCCGATCTTGCCCCGATTATTCGCAAACCAAGACAGTTAGAAGCGAGCATTTCCCCGATCATTTATCACAACCTCACTCGCTTTCTACAAGGAACTCACAGCCTGTGGGATGTTTCAGTTGCGATGCAAAAACCGCTCCCCGACATTCTACGGGCGCTTCTACCTTGGATCGAACCCGGTATCATCGAACTGCAAGAGATCTCAGATCTCCCGCTTCCGGTTTCTCAACCGGAGATGCTAACATTTCGACCTTGTTCCCCTTCAAAAGCCCTCATCGCTTGCATCGATGATAGTCCGCTCATCGGACATGCACTTTCACACATTTTGAATCCGCTTGGCTACGAAGTTCTCCCGATCGCAAATCCACTCCAAGGCATCACAACCCTACTCGAACGCAAGCCGAACCTAATCTTTCTCGACCTGATCATGCCGAACACTAACGGCTACGAACTCTGTACGTTTTTGAGAAAGACTTCTGTGTTTGAGAAAACGCCGATCGTGATTCTGACCGATAATGACACGATCATTGATCGACTGCGATCGAAAATGGTTGGCTCCTCCGAGTTTCTCGCCAAGCCGATTCATCCTGAGAAAACGATTCGGGTGATTCAAAAGCATCTCGGTAACAATCAAGATTCTGCTGTTATCAGAAAACCCCAGATTGCGTTGCCTTTGGCACAGCCTTCGCTGCTCGCATAGCGTCAGTTACATCCCAGGTAATCCGGGAATACTCAGATTATTCGCCCCCACATAAACTTCTTTATCCCTAAAGATTCAGCTTATTTCGCACCTAGCGAGGAAAATCTGTTATGGCAACAGTTCTTGTCGTCGATGATACGCTTACCGATTCAGAAATTATTGCTGGAACACTGCGGAGAAGCGGATTTGAGACAGTCTCAGTCTCTAGCAGCGAAGATGCGAAAACGACCCTTGGCGACCTCAAGCCAGACGCGATCGTCCTAGACATCGTTCTCCCTGGCGAAAGCGGCTTTGAATTCTGTCGATCGCTTAAAGCTGACCCGCAAACGAGCGACATCCCGATCGTCATGTGTTCTACCAAAGACGGAGAAATCGATCGATTTTGGGGCATGAAACAGGGCGCGTCCTCCTATATCACCAAACCCATCAACCCAGAAGAACTAATTCGCACCGTCCGGCTCCTTGTGAGTGTTAGTCCATAGCATTTACTTCTCGCATGACAACTCAATCCACATCTGCTTCAGTCCGGTCTCAACATTTTCTGAAATTTGCTCTTTCCCCCAGCACTCAAACAATGCTGGCAACGGATCGAGTTGCTGAAATTCTCAACCTCAACCCGCAGCAAATCGTTCCGCTCCCTGATGTCTTTCCAGAAGTGGTCGGTGTCTTTAACTGGCGGGGTGAGGTTTTGTGGCTTGTGGATTTGAGTTATCTCCTTGGCGCAGAACCACTCTTTCACCAAATGGGAGCAAATAACTACAACGCGCTAGTTGTGCAGCATCCACAGGGAATTATCGGATTAGTGATTAATCCGATTAGCCAATCTTTCTGGTGCAATCCCGCGGAAATTCAACTGCTTTCATCCACACAGCGCACCACAAAGCTTTCCCAATGTTTGCAAGGGTATTGGTCAACACCAGAGGGCGAAACGATTTGGGTACTCGATAGTGATGCGGTGGTCAACGTTCTGCACAGTCGAAGTCAGTTCACGCTGCAAAGCAAAACACATTAGATTTCACATCTCAATGGTCTAGTTCTCAAAAATAAGGACACTTTCATGCTATCGAACGGAAACTCAGCAGAGCAATCAACATCTGCATCCCCCCAAAAGTCATCACCGAAAAACGGTGGAGCACGACCAAAACCCCCTGCTCCACCGCCATTACGCATGACGAATCAGCCTGCAAAGCGCGTCACCACTTCACCCGCCGCTAAGCAGCCTGCTAAAAAGTTTCCGCTCGAATGGCGACAACAAATCACGCTCAAAGCGATCGCGCTTGGACTTCTTCCCGTCTTAGCATTGGGTGGACTTTCCTACATCAGCGCAACTCGATCGATTACGCATGATACGGCTGAAGCTCAAAAAGCTCGATCTCTCCAACTGTCTGAAAAATTGAGCCAATTCCTATCCGAACGTTACCGAGATATCGAAACCCTTGCTAGTCTTCCAAACTTCAAAACAATCAGGTCTCGCACAAACAATACGGCTCAGGATAAAATCACGCTAGAGCAACTCAAAGAAAGCTACGCTCTCTACGATAGTCTTGCGATCTTTGATCTGACTGGAAACCCAATTGTTCAAACAGGTGCAACACCGTTCAACAGCGTGAGAGCGCAAAATTATTTTCAGGCGGTTCTCAAGTCAAATCGTCCAGCCATGAGCAATCCAGACAGTTCTCAACTGTTCTTTGCCGCTCCGATTCAAGATACTACTGGAAGAACGATCGCAGTCATCACAGCCCGCCTTCCTTTAGAGCGAATCGAATCATTGTTAAGAGATAATGCGATCGCTCAAGACTACGTTTTCGATGCCGCAGGAAATATTCTGCTCGCGCCCGATAAGAGCCAAGTCAATCAATCGATCGATGCTCAGTTCACAGAACTTCAACCACTCCGAACATCAGACAAACTTGGCACTTTAGCTTCTAGCAATCTACAGAATGGTCTTTCTCTACTTCAAAGCACTAATTCAAGCGCGATCGAGAAAGAGCATGTCATCGGATTCGCCAAAACAGTTCCAGTTGCGGGAATGCCTAATCCTAATTGGGGAGTTGTCTCTGCTGCTGATCCACAAGCTGTGATTGATGCTCAACGCCGCTTAGTGATCTTGCTGACGTTAGGAACGTTATCAACTGCTGCCTTGATTGCAGCGATCGCGATTTTCAGCACCAAACGAGCCTCACAACTTGTCGAACGTGAAGTTCAAGATTTGCAACGTAAACAGAAAGAACTAGAGCAAAAGCAAGCTCGGATTAATGAGCGATCGCAGCTTCTGAGTCAGATTGTGGAGCGGATGCGGCAATCCCTCAAACAAGAGGACATTCTCAATACAACTGTAAGTGAACTTCGCTATGCGCTGAACACTGATCGTGTGATTGTGTATGAATTTCACGATGATTGGACTGGGACGATTATTGCAGAATCGGTTGGGGCTGGATGGAAAAAGATTTTGGGCGAAAAGGTCAATGATCCGTTTCGAGAAGGATTAATCGATCGCTATCGGAATGGTCGTGTCAGAGCAATGAATGATATCTATGCAGCAGGCTTGACTCGTTGCCATCGCGATATCCTAGAAGGCTTTCAAATTCGAGCAAGCGTCGTCGCGCCAATTCTCCAGAACGAAAAACTGATCGGGCTTTTGTGTGCTCATGAATGTTCTGGAGCGCGGAAGTGGGAAGAGGAAGACATTGATTTATTTACAAAACTCTCCTCACAGCTGGGCTTTGTTCTAGAGCAAGCTGCATTGCTACAAAAACAAACTCGCAGTGCAGCACGATCGCGGCTACTCAACGAAATTGTCGATAACATGCGGCAATCACTCAAGGAAGAAGATATTCTCAACACGACTGTAAGTGAATTGCGGTATGCCTTGAACACCGATCGTGTGATCGTCTACTTCTTTGAATCGAATTGGACAGGAACAATCGTTGCAGAATCCGTTGCGCTGGGTTGGGCAAAGATTCTGGGCGAGAAGGTGAATGATCCATTTCGAGAGGGATTAATCGATCGCTATCGGAATGGTCGTGTGCGTGTGATGAATGATATCGATGCTGAAGAGCTAGCAGACTGCCACCGCGAGATTCTATCAGGGTTTCAAATTTGCGCTAGTATCGTTGCACCAATTCTGCAAAATGGTGAATTAATTGGATTGCTTTGCGCTCATCAGTGCTCTGGGTCTAGAGAGTGGGAGCCTGAAGACGTAGACTTATTCGCCAAGCTTTCGACTCAGTTGGGATTTGCGCTCGATCAAGCCGCACTCCTGAGAAAGCAGATTCGGAGCGCAGAACGATCGCGCTTATTGAACGAGATTGTCGATACAATGCGGCGATCGCAAAAAGAAGAAGACATTCTTAATACGACTGTAAGTGAATTACGATACGCACTGCACACTGATCGTGTCATTGTTTATCGGTTCCACGATGACTGGAATGGCACAATCATTGCCGAATCTGTTGCTTTGGGTTGGGAAAAGATTTTAGGTCGAACTGTGAATGATCCATTCCGTGAGGGATTGATCGAGCGGTATCGCAATGGTCGAGTCCGGGCAATGGATGATATCTATGCAGAAGGACTAACTGACTGTCATCGAGAAATCTTAGAAGGCTTCCAGATTCGAGCAAGTATTGTGACTCCGATTCTGCAAAATGGTGAACTGATTGGACTGCTTTGTGCTCATCAATGTTCTGGAGCACGGAAGTGGGAAGAAGAAGAAATTGATTTATTCACAAAGTTAGCGATTCAACTTGGGTTTGCGTTGGATCAAGCAGCAACCCTCAGAAAACAAACTCGGAGTGCTGAGCAGTCTCGGTTATTGAGCGAGATTGTTGGAAACATGCGACGATCGATGACCCAAGATGGCGTTCTCAACACGACTGTGAGCGAATTGCGCTATGCCTTGAATACCGATCGTGTTATCGCGTACCGTTTTCATGATGATTGGAATGGCACGATCGTGGCGGAGTCCGTTGCAGCGGGTTGGCGGAAAATCCTTGGCGAAACCGTCACTGATCCATTTCGAGAAGGCTTAATCGAGCGGTATCGAAATGGTCGAGTCAGGGCAATGAATGATATCTATGCAGAAGGATTAACTGACTGCCACAAAGACATTTTGGAAGGCTTCCAAATTCGTGCCAGCATTGTTGCTCCGATTCTGCAAAACGGTGAACTGATCGGATTGCTCTGTGCTCATCAATGCTCTGGAGCGCGAGAATGGGAGCCTGAAGAGATTGATTTATTTACTCAGCTTGCCATTCAGTTAGGATTTGCGCTTGATCAAGCAGGACTGCTGGAGTATACCGAGAAAGCCCGTCAAGAAGCGCGTCAGGAAGCAGATGCGAAAGCTGAGGAACAACGACAACAACGAGAATTTCTGCAACGCCGTGCACTAGAACTTTTAACTGAGGTTGAGCCTGTTTGTAAGGGTGATTTGACGATTCGAGCGAAAGTCACACCGGATGAAGTTGGCACGATCGCAGATTCTTACAACACAATCATCACTTCGCTGAGACAGATTGTAGAACAGGTACAAACGGCATCGAAATCCGTCGCAGAAACGGCATCTGGTAACGAATCTGCGATCGGTGCTTTGTCCGGAGAAGCGAAGCATCAAATGTTAGCTGTGACCGAGGCACTTGGACAGATTCAAGCGATGGTCGAATCGATTCAAGGCGTATCGCAACGGGCAAAGCAAGCAGAAATGAGCGTTCAAATCGCGGCTCAGACACTCCAAGCGGGCGATGAAGCAATGAACCGTACCGTTTCTGGAATTTCTGCCATTCGGGAAACAGTGGCGGAAACTGCGAAGAAAGTAAAGCGACTTGGAGAAGCTTCTCAGAAGATTTCTCGTGTGGTCAATCTGATTAATGGATTTGCGGCACAAACAAATTTGCTGGCATTGAATGCTTCGATCGAGGCAGCAAGAGCAGGAGAAGAAGGGGAAGGATTCGCAGTGGTCGCGGAAGAAGTTCGGACGCTGGCACAACAATCTGCGGCTGCGACTGAGGAGATTGAACAGCTAGTCGAAGAAATCCAAAAGCAAACGGGAGATGTCGTTACAGCAATGGAATCAGGAACGGATCAAGTCGTTACTGGAACACAACTTGTAGAAGAATCGCGTCGCCAGTTGAGCCAAATTAGTCAGGTGAGTACAGAGATCAATCAATTAGTTCGCGAGATTTCCCAAGCGGCGACAGTGCAAACTCAGACATCAGTAACAGTGAGTCAGACAATGGAGCAGGTTGCCGCGATCGCAGAAGATACTTCTAAGCAGTCTGAGACCCTAGCGGATTCGTTCAATCATTTGCTACAGGTCGCGCAGGAACTTCAAGTTAGCGTGGCACAATTTAAGGTGAAATAAGCCCTATGCTCGATCTGGATGCTGCAATTCGAGACCAAGCGTATGAGTTCTTTGTGCAAGAAGCACAGGAGTTCCTGCATCTATTAGAAGCAGGGATTCTAGACTTGCGTGAGTCGAGAGATATTCCCAAAGTTCACACGCTAATGAGAGCGGCACACTCGATTAAGGGGGGAGCCGCTGGAGTTGGACTCGACAGCATTCAAGCGATCGCGCATCGAATGGAAAATGTGTTTCGGGCGCTGTATCAGCAGGAAGTCGAACTTGATCTAAGCTTAGAAGATTTACTACTGCAAGCCTATGATGCCCTGCGATCGCCATTGATGCAGGAAATTGAGACGGGTAAGCATGATGCGGATGAAGCGATCGCGACTGCAAACCCCATCTTTGAAGAATTGGAAACGCGGCTTGGAGATGCCTTAAGAGGCGAGTATAAGCTACCAACTGCGGCAGAATTAGGAATCGATGTTGTTCATGAGATTTTTAGTGGAGATGTCACTCATGCGCTGGCACGACTCGATCGCGTTTTAGCAAGTCCTGATACAGAGCAGGTTGCTGGAGAAATTCGTGCTCAAGCTGAAGTGTTTTATGGGGTTGGGCAGCTTGTTAACTTGCCGGGATTTGTTGAGATTGCTAAAGCAACCTTAGATGCACTGATTCAACATCCGCAGAATTTTTTGCTGATTGGACACATTGCACTGGCAGATTTTCGAGCGGCGCAGACTGCGATTTTGTCGGGAGATCGCGTTCAAGGCGGGAATCCTAGCCCAGCATTGTTGAGTTTTTCTCAGCCTCAAGCTGCGATCGAGGACTTACTTGAGCAGACAGAATCAACCGTTAGCATGAATTCCTCAGATCTGGAGGCGATCTTTGGGGATTCTGAAGAACAAAGTCGCTCTGATGTTCAAAATGATTTGTCCGAGCAAGTCTTTGAAGATCTAGAAGCAGAGCTATCAGAGTACACGCTTGAAGAATCTCCAGTTGATTTAGAGGGTTTAGATTCGCTCTTTTCTGACGAGTCCTTATCTGATAGTTCAAATGTGGACGATGCCTTTGCTGAGATTTCTGCCCTAGCAGAAGAGTTGAGAGCAGCAGAGGACGACAACGCTGATGTACCGTTACACGAGTATGAGACGATCGCGAAGGATTCAGAGGAAGGTTCAGCGATCGATCTGTCACCGTATGTTCAGAAGCCTCTGGTTGTAGAACCACAGCCGAAACCACCTGTAACAACACAAGCGCCGTATATTTCAGGCACGATTAAAATCGATCTGCATCGCCTCGAAAAAATTAATAATTTAGTCGGTGAACTGGTGACAGAAGAAAGCAGTGCTGTTCTACAAAACCAGCATCTTCAGAACATTGTTGCAGCGTTATCGAGACGGTTGGCTCATGTGGAACAGGTTGCAAAAGATTTGCAAGATTGGACGGACTATAATCAGCGATCTTCGGTGCGATGGCAGTCCTCGATTCAGGCTGGTCTCAATACAACCCAAAATAGTGGATTTGGCGCTCAGTTTGATCCACTACAAATGGATTCTTACAATCGGCTGCATACGATCGCGCAGGAACTGATCGAAGAAACTGCACAACTTGGGGAAGCCGTTCGAGATATTTCGCTCATTTCTCAGCAGGGACAGCAGTTACAACGACAGAAACAGCGCACGTTGAAACAGGTTCGGAATCAGCTATTACGTGCTCGGATGTTCCCAGTCGGAGACATCTTGCAGCGTTTTCCACGGATGATTCGGGATTTATCAGCGAAGTACGACAAGCAAGTTAGTTTTAAAATTAGTGGAACTTCGACGTTGGTTGATAAATCGGTGCTAGAGCGATTGTTTGATCCGTTGGTGCATTTGGTACGAAATGCGTTTGATCATGGAATTGAGTTGCCAGAAGTGAGACAGTCGGCGGGTAAGCCTGCTCAAGCCACGATCGAGGTTCGGGCGTATCATCGGGGTAATCAGACGTACATTGAGGTCTGTGATGATGGCGGGGGAATCAATGTCGATCGGGTTCGGGCGAAAGCGATGGCACAAAAGCTAATTTCCGAAGATGCCGCAGCGGTGTTGCCGAAAGAACGACTGTATGAGTTTCTATTTAGTCCAGGCTTTTCGACAGCGGCACAAGTGAGTGAGCTATCTGGTCGCGGCGTTGGTTTGGATGCGGTGATGGCACAGATTCGGAATTTGAAAGGGTCGATTAGTATTACTTCGGAAGTCGGTAAGGGAACGAGTTTTATCTTGCGGTTCCCGTTAACATTGACGATCGCAGAATTGCTCGTATTCAGCATTGATTCGCATCAGATGGCGATTCCGGTCGATAGTTTGATTGCGATCGTGACTGCTCACCTCGAAGAATTTGAACAGCAGGATGAACGAGTGATTTACCGCTGGCAGGATCACGCGATTCCGGTGTACTCAAAGGATTCGCTGTCTCAGCATTATCCATTGATGAAACGGATGCGCGTGAGTCGATCGGGAATTCCGATGCCGCAGGATGGCAAGATTCCGCTGTTGCTGATTGCAGGAGAGACGGAAATGTTGGCGCTGCCGATCGATCAAATTCTGCAACAACAGGAGTTAGTGATCAAACCATTTGGATCGCTGATTTCGCCGCCGCCGTATCTATACGGCTGTACGATTTTGGGAGATGGATCGCTCGTTCCAGTAATGGATGGACAGGCATTAGTTCAACATCATCGGGGTGGATATGAAACCAGATGGAGTTGGGAAGAGACCGAACCGCTCTCGATGCCTAATATGCAAGAAAGTAAAGCAGAGACGATTCTGGTGGTCGATGATTCAATGACGGCTCGACAAGCACTGGCGGCAACATTGAAGAAGGCGGGGTATGAAGTGATTCATGCTCAGAATGGTAAAGAAGCACTGCTACAGGTACAGCAAAGAAATGCTGACATTCGAGCAATCTTCTGTGATGTTGAAATGCCCAAGATGAACGGGTTTGAATTCCTGAGTCAGTATCGACGGGAATTAGGAGAGACAGCACTTCCGGTGATTATGTTAACTTCTCGGAATAGTCAGAAGCATCGACAGATTGCGAGTGCGTTGGGGGCAGCTGCTTATCTAACGAAACCCTATCAGGAGGCAGTTTTGATTCGTACGCTCAAAGAGGCGATGTCTCAGACAGCAGAGATTGTGTTGGCGTAAGTTTATTGTCCTAGATAAGCTTCTAGGACTTTCGGATTGGACTGAATTTCAGCGGGGCTACCATCGGCGAGATTCGTGCCTTCGGCTAGTACCCAGACGCGATCGCATAACGACATAATCACATCCATATTGTGTTCGATAATCAAAAAGGTGAGTCCTTGACGATTCCAATACTGGATGTATTCACAGATTTGATTGATTAACGTTGGATTCACGCCCGCAGCAGGTTCATCGAGTAGAACGAGTTTTGGGCGGGTCATTAGAGCACGAGCGATTTCTAAGAGTTTGCGCTGTCCGCCGGAGAGAGCACCTGCGTAGTCGTTAGCTTTGGCGGCAAGTCCGACGGATTGAAGAATTTCGATCGCTCGATCGCGGTTTTCTCGTTCTTCTTGCCGAATGCGTTTCGAGAAGAGCCAGGTGTTTAAGAAGTTTTCTCCGGTTTGTCTCTGAGCGGCTAATAGCATATTGTCCATCACCGACAAGCGGGATAAGACTCGTGCCACTTGGAAGGTGCGGATCATGCCGCGCTGTGCGATTTCGTGGGGTTGGAGAGACTCGATCGATTCGCCATCGAAAAAGACTTTGCCGTCATCAGGATGAATGAAATTCGAGAGCAGGTTAAATAATGTGGTTTTTCCGGCTCCATTGGGACCGATTAAGCCAGTGATACTACCGGGGGCAACTTCGATCGATGCCTCACTCACGGCTTTGATTCCACCAAAACTTTTGACTAATCCAGTGGCTGAAAGAACTGCTGAAGTCTGCATCGTTATTTTCCTAACGTCAATTCGTCTTTGTTGCCTAAAATGCCTTGCGGTCTGAATAGCATTAGTACCATCAGAATTAAGCCGATGAGCATGATTCGCATTGCACCGATTTGGTCGGCTCCGAGCGGTAGAATACGTTCTAAATCACGAGTGAATGCGGTGTACGCCCAATAAATGCCTGCACCGAGTAGCGTTCCAGCGTTGTTGCCTGCACCGCCGAGAATCATGATAATCCAGGCTTGGAAGGTGACGATCGGTTCAAAGTTTGTCGGATAGACGGTACTCAATTGCCATGCAAAGAACGCGCCTGCAATTCCGGCAATGAATCCACCTAACATTAATGATTGCAATTTGTAGAGGAAGACATTTTTACCTAACGCGATCGCGACTTGTTCATCTTCGCGAATTGCTTTGAGAACGCGACCCCAGGGAGAATGCACTAATCGTTCTAATGCCCAGTAGACGATCGCAACCGTGATTAGAGATAAGAATAGTAAGCCGTTTCGGGCTTGATTGCTCGAATAGTCGTAAAGCGCGATCGCAGTTACTGTAAGTAATCGCACCGTCAACAGAATCAAGATTACAGAGAAAATCGCTCCCACGGTTTGCCGTTTTCTAAAGCGTTGGATCAGTTGCTGAGCAAGTTTCCAAATGATAAACCCGAAGATCGGGGCAACGATCGCGATCATGCCAATCCGTGTTCCAACGGTTGGACGAAATTGAGAGAGAGGCAGCGGAAAATCTTGAACCCCGAATGCACCTTTGGTGAGCCAGTCTTCATTGAGTGCAAAGAGGCGGACTAATTCGGAAACGCCGATCGTCACGATCGATAAATAATCCTCGCGCAATCGCAACGTTGAAAATCCCATCAACAATCCCAAGAATGCTGCTAGAAATGCTCCAATCATGACTGCAATGAAAATCGGAGTGCCTGAAAGTGTCAAAAGCGAGGTTGTGTAGGCTCCGACTGTCATGAAGGCAACGTGACCGAAATTGATCAGTCCGGTGTAGCCCCATTGGAGATTGAGACCTAGACTAAAAATTCCGTAGATAGCAACCGACACAATCAGAAACACAAGGTATCCGATTAGCCCAGGATCAAATGAAAAGAGATAATCCAGCATAGAGATGAGATTCGCTGTGGTAATGAAATCGTACCGTAAGCCGGAACACATTCTGTGGCAATTCCTACCGGAGGCTTGGGCATTCTCAAACATGACAAGATCGTTGCCTTTTATGAATCTTTATCGTAGTCGTGCTCATCATCTCATCGATCAATTGTCTGATACGGAACTTGAAACGTTCTGGGCAGTGCTGGAAACGGCGTATTGTGATTTTTATGTGTTAAGAGCGATCGAGGATGCCCGTCGCGCTCATAAACCCGGTGATACGCTCACTCGCGAAGAAGCCGTTCAACTCTTACCTTTGATACAACCTGCGCCCCGCACCTTATGAAAACGAATAAGACAGCGTCTGTGGGCGGGATGATTCTTCCGGCTCGCTTGGAAGTTCGATACGATCGCGCTTTTTTAATTGACCTGAAAAGTTTAGAAACGGCTGCAATGCAGAGAATGAATCGATTTGTGTTTGAAGACTTTTTCAAAACGAATCAGCTTCAAGATTTACCTCAGTTTCAGCCGCTAGAAAATAGCGAAATTTTGTACCGATTTACAATCGATCACTACATCATTGCGATCGAAGTAACCGGACAAATTATTAAGTTCTTGCGGGTTTTGCCGGAGCCAACAATTTAGTTTTATTTAGAAATGTTATTTCTCTCAAATTTCTTTCATGTCGGTTCGATGGCTTCGATTAAATGAACTCATTGCCATCTGAATTTTGACTGACAGATTTTAAGATGAAACGATTCAAAACTTGGCTGAGTGCGGCGATGATTGCAGCCGCGTTCTCTGCCTGTGGCGGCTCTGAGCAGTCCGCTTCTAATAATCCTGGAACCCTCGTTTGGGCACGTTACGGGGATGCCGATTCACTTGATCCCCACCGCACCACGACGACGCTTTCTTGGCAGATTTTTGACCAGCTATACGATACATTGCTGGCGTTTAACGATAAAGGCGAAGTGGTTCCGAACTTAGCAAAATCTTGGGACGTGAGCAAAGATGGGCGCGAGATCACGTTTGCGCTCAATTCTGGCGTGACTTGCCATGACGGAACGCCGTTCGATGCGAATGATGTGAAATATACGGCGGATCGAGCGATCGACAATAAGAATCCGAGCGTCACGAAAGGCGCGTGGGGCAGCATCGAATTGGTGCAAGTCGTGAATCCGCAAACGGTGAAATTCCGATTCAAGCAGCCGTTTGGAGCGTTTGTCTCATTCATGGCTGACCCGTTCGCGAGTATATTGTGTGACAGCAATAAGGATTTAGGAACGCAGTTTGGGGTGACAAAAGCGATCGGAACAGGTCCTTGGAAATTAGTAAGTTGGACGAAAGGTAGCGAGATTGTTTTAGAGAAGAACCCGAATTACAAGAAGTTTGGGCGACCTGTCGAGAATCCGGGAGCACCCTATGTCGATCGCTTAGTTGTACGGCAAATTCCCGAAGCTCAGGCGCGTCTTGCTGGTCTGCAAACGGGAGAAGTTCAACTGATTGTGAATCCGCCGCTGGATGATTTGGATGCAGTTCGCAACGACTCGAATCTGAAGCTGCATGTGGCAGAGAATACGGGACAGAATTTCTTTTTTGAATTCACGACATCGCGTCCGCCGTTTAATGACATTCGAGCGCGGCAGGCGGTAGCTTATGCAGTCGATGTCGATCGAGCCATTCAAACCGCATTCGGACCGGATTTAGTGCAGCGTGAGAAATGTCCGATTAGTCGAGGAGTCGCGGGAAACGATCAGGCATTTTGCGATCGCTTCACTTACAAGCCTGATCCGAATAAAGCGAAACAGTTACTCGCTCAAATGGGTTACAGCGCGAGTAAACCGATGGAAGTGATTCTCATGACTTCGACTGGGGACAACCGCGAAAAAATGGTGCAGGTTTTCCAAAGCCAACTGGCACAAGTTGGGATTAATGCAAAACTTGAAACGATGGACATCGGAACGCTCAACGCCAGAGTGAAACAGGAAAACGAGAAGAAATCCGGCGTTGGCACGTTCGACATGATGGACTGGGCTTGGTTTGATCCCGATATTTTGCATCAATTGTGGCATTCTCCGGGGGCATACAGCGGGTATCAAACTCCAAAACTCGATGCGTTATTGGCGAAAACACGAACCACGATCGATCCCACTCAACGCAAACAAGCCGTGAATCAGGTCATGGAATATTTGCTGAAAAATGCAGTACATATTCCGCTCTACACTCCCGGATCGCTTTGGGTTTACGCTACTCGCAATTCAGTTCAGGGCTTCAAGATTGGAACGTTTAATCGTCCGGTGTTCAATGATGTCAAGTTGCAATGACCAGTTATCTCATTAAACGAGTGTTGAGCGGACTGTTTACGATCTGGTTAACCACGATCGCAGTTACGCTCTTAATTCACTTGGTTCCAGGCGATCCAGTGCAAATCATGTACGCGCAATCGCAATCGACGACTCCGGAACAGTTAGAGCAAGTCCGGCATAATTTGGGACTCGATCGACCCATTTATGAACAGTATTTCATCTACATGAGTCGCGTTCTGAGAGGCGATTTTGGGACAACGATTCGCGGAAATCAGCCAATTCTCTCACTGTTGTTAGTCCGATTACCGAATACGTTGTTACTTGCAATCAGCAGTTTGTTTATCACGATGTTAGTCGGTGTGACTGCTGGATTTATTGCGGCGTATAAACGAGGAACGTGGCTGGATGCAGGATTGATGACGGGTGCGATCGTGGGAATTTCCATTCCTAGCTTCTGGCTCGGACTCGTTCTGATCTACGTGTTCTCAGTTCAACTCGGTTGGTTTCCGGTTTCGGGCACGAATTTGAGAAATCTGTTTCTACCTGCGTTGACATTGGGATTGGCGAATGCGGCATCGGTTTCGAGATTAACGCGATCGTCAATGATCGAAGTGTTATCGCAAGATTACATCCGAACCGCACGCGCGAAAGGATTGGCAGAAAAATTCGTGCTGATGCGTCATGCGTTGCGGAATAGTTTGATCAATGTGGTGAATATGTTGGGGTTACAGTTCACGTACATGATGGGCGGCGCGATCGTGGTTGAGAATGTGTTCGCTTGGAATGGCGTGGGACGATTCGCGATTCAATCGATTTTGCAGCGAGACTATCCCACGATTCAGGGATTTATTTTGATTTTTGCGATCGTCGTGGTGGGCGTGTCGATCGTGCTCGATGTTCTTTACGCTTGGATCGATCCTCGAATTAATTATGATTCTTGAGCTTAGAAATTCCGCGGTGAAGCAGTTTCGCAATCCAAGTTTTACGATCGGCTTAATTATTCTCGCCATTCTGCTATTTGTGGCGATCTTTGCCCCGATCGTCGCTCCATTCGATCCGCTGCAAATGAACGTCGGTGAACCCCTTCAGCCACCCAATGCACGATTCTGGTTTGGAACCGATGACTTCGGGCGCGATTTGTTTAGTCGCATTGTTCACGGCAGCCGATTAACGCTGATGATCGGACTGGTCGCAGTTGGAATTTCGATGGTTTCAGGCGTTTTGATTGGACTCACAGCGGGATATGTTGGGGGCTGGATTGAGACAATTTTAATGCGATCGATGGATGTCCTCTTCTCATTCACCGAAACCCTGATCGCATTAGCAGCAGTCGCCGTTCTCGGTGCAAGTTTGACCAATGCGATTATTGCCGTCGGATTAAGCTCGATTCCGTTTTATGCTCGGATCACTTACGGTGCAGTGTTGGTTGAGAAAAACAAAGAATATTTCAAAGCAGCACAGGCACTTGGAGCACGATCGCCTCGATTAGTCTTTCGGCATTTGCTTCCAAATATCTTGTCACCGATTATTGTTGTCGCCACGGTTGGAGTCTCGATCGCGATTCTTTCCGCGTCTGCACTTTCATTTCTCGGACTCGGAGCACAACCGCCTTCACCCGAATGGGGCGCGATTTTGTCAGCAGGACGAGATTATTTCAAACGTGCGCCTTGGGTGACGACCTTTCCGGGAATTGCGATCGCGCTGACTGTTCTCGGTTTCAATTTACTCGGTGATGGACTGCGAGAAATCCTTGATCCGAAACAGCGTTCATAAGTTGCGGTAAACTTCATCATCGTTTCGCTTACCCACTCGAAAGATTTGAACTTGTCCGGGCTGTTCGCCTTCAGCTTCCAGTAAGTAATAAAGAATACGATACTCACCCTGATCAACCCGGTATCCGCCATCCACACCTTTAAGCGCTTTACAGTCTTGTGGTCTAGGATCAACTGCCAGCGACAACAATTTTGTCACGACTTGTTTGTACTGCTTTGCTGGAAATTTCTGTAGATCCTTTAGCAAGGATTTATCGATTAAAAGCAAGTAAGAATCACTCATTTTCTTCTGCTTCAATCGACCGAGCAGAAAGCAATTCATCAATGCTCACTAGCCCTTGACTTTTTTCCATCGCCTGTCGAAGGAGGGCAGAGTCGATCGCATCTTCTAACGCTTCTAACCGTTCTAAATCTTCGCAGCTAATCAAAACCGCGATCGGCTTACCATGTCGTTCGATCCGAATGCGTTCTTTTCCATACCCCGCTCGGTTGAGCAGATCAAGAAACCGATTCCGTGCCTCTGTCGCAGTGACAATCATGAGTTGCTTCAAAATGTACATTTTCGCAATTTTGTACATTTTAACAAATTCTTAGACTATTTCTTAAATCTTCCCTTTCCTCTATTCCCGACTCCCCCACCGCTTATAAACTAGCAACAGAGCTACTAAGAGGGACGACGGTATGACTGCTTCTGCACTTTGGCAACGGTATCAAGACTGGCTGTATTATCACGAGGGCTTATCGCTGTATCTCGATGTCAGTCGAATGCGGTTTGACGATCGCTTTGTCGAATCGATGTTGCCCAAATTCGAGCAGGCATTTGTTCAAATGAAAGACCTCGAAGCAGGCGCGATCGCAAATCCCGATGAGAATCGCATGGTCGGGCATTATTGGCTGAGAGATCCGGGTCTCGCACCCAATGAGGATTTGAAGAAAGACATCATTGACACGATCGCAGATATTGAATCCTTTGCCAGCGATGTGCATTCGGGTCAGATTCATCCGCCGAACGCTGAGAAGTTTACGGATATTTTGTCGATCGGCATTGGGGGATCGGCGTTAGGTCCTCAATTCGTGGCGGAAGCCTTGGGTGGCGGGTCGCCTTTAGCGATTCATTTTATCGATAACACTGATCCGGCGGGAATCGATCGTCGATTAGCGGAATTGGGCGATCGCTTGAGTACGACGCTCGTGATCGTGATTTCTAAATCCGGCAGCACTCCGGAGCCGCGAAATGGAATGCTGGAAGTTCAGAATGCGTTCAAAGAGAAGGGATTGGATTTTAGTAAAAATGCGATCGCCATCACAGGTCGAGAAAGTGATTTAGATAAACTCGCGAAATCTGAAGGTTGGTTGGCGACATTCCCGATGCACGATTGGGTCGGCGGTCGAACCTCGGAAATGTCAGCGGTTGGACTGGTTCCCGCAGCCCTTCAAGGCATTGCAATACAGGAAATGCTGGAAGGTGCGAGAGAAATGGACATTGCCACTCGCGTGCCGGATTTGAAATCGAATCCAGCGGCGTTACTGGCTTTGAGTTGGTATTTTTCTGGAGACGGCAAAGGCAAAAAGGATATGGTCGTTCTGCCGTACAAAGATAGTCTGCTGCTGTTCAGTCGCTATCTGCAACAGTTGGTGATGGAGTCACTGGGGAAAGAAAAGGATCTCGATGGCAACGTCGTGCATCAGGGGATTGCCGTCTATGGCAACAAAGGCAGTACAGATCAACACGCTTATGTACAACAGTTGCGTGAAGGTGTGCCGAATTTCTTCCTCACCTTTATTGAGGTGTTGAAAGATCGGGCGGATTCTTCGATCGAGGTTGAACCCGGTGTCACTTCTGGTGATTATCTTTCTGGTTTGCTTCAAGGAACTCGCAAGGCATTGTATGAGAACGATCGAGATTCAATCACGGTTACGATTCCCGAAGTCACTCCGCGCCATGTCGGTGCTTTGATTGCGTTATACGATCGAGCCGTTGGTTTCTACGGTTTCCTCGTCAATATCAATGCCTATCACCAACCCGGTGTCGAAGCAGGGAAGAAGGCGGCGGCAGTCGTGCTCGACATTCAGCGTAAAGTAATGGAAGTGTTGCAGCAAGAAAAAACGCCGATTCCATTGCAAACACTGGCGATTAACGTTGGCAAACCGGATGAAGTGGAATCGATTTACAAGATTGTCAGGCATCTAGCGGCAAACGAGCGAGGTGTGAAGCTTCACGGTGACTTATCGCAACCGGGAAGTTTAACTGTGAGCGCGTTCTAACCCCTGTTCTAGAACCATTTGATGGAACAAGGCGCGATCGACCAATGAATGAATTTGGTCATCTGAAAGCGCGTCACCGTTCGCATACAAATCGATCCACATTCGACTCAATTCATTGGCATCAGAAGGTAGGTCAGCGATCGCACATCCTGCCATCTCTAGATCGCTCATGAGTTGAGTTACTTTCGGGTCATAGCTCAATCCAAAACAGCGACATCCTTCGGCTGCTGCCATGATCAATCCGTGGAGTCTCATCGCGATCGTCATTTCCACACCCCGAAATACGCCCTTCAATTCCTGCGGTTGTTTGATTTGCAGAATGTGACTGGTTTCGGGTAATTGTTCGTGGAGCGATTGAGCAAGTGCAAAATCCTGACTCGCTTGGAATGGCAGCAATAAGATACAAGTCTGAGTTGCTTTCTGAAAATTCACGATCGCACGAGTAAAGATATCTAAGCGTTCTGGGGTCAAGTGACGATGCGATCGCAAATTTACCGCCACTCTCGGAGCAGGTAAATTCCATAAACCTTCAACTGGAGTCGATTCCATTGCCCAAACTGGATCAGGCGCGAGAGTGAATGGAATTTGCCAGTCGTGCAGTAACGCAGCGGAAGCGCGATCGCGTACACTCACTCCTGTACAGTGCTTGAAAGTCGATCGCGTAAAGGTTTTCACCCACGATCGCTTGAGCGGTCCAATTCCTTGCGCCCATGCGATCGTTTTCAATCCCATCATCTGAGCCAATCGCATTAAACTGCCGTAATAAACCGGATTCATCGCGCTGGTTGAATCTTGCATCAAACTGCCGCCCCCCCAGATAAACGCATCTGATCGACGAAGCGCACCCAGCACCGCAGGCAGAGATTTACGATCGACCGCTTCGACTTTGTAGCGATCGCTGGTTTGCGCGGGATCACCGGAAAGTACGATCGGTTCAACATGATCCGGCAACATTTGCAGCAATGAAGCCAATAACGCCTCATCGCCGCCATTTCCCATGCCATAGTATCCACACAAAACTGCCCGCATAAGCGATGCTGAGACCTTCTAGAGTTGGACAAGTGACATTAACTCTACTATGACCGCTCTCTCTAGAATCAAGATTGTGTCCCAAAATCAAAATAAGGTAGGATACTGAGCTTTGATTGTTGCTCAATCAAAGACCACACTCGATCGGAGACTGATTCGATGCCGTCTATCTCTTTTGAGGCTTACCTCAAGTCGATCCAGAAAAATTTGCAAAAAGGCAGTGAGCGGAGTCATTATCCGGCGCTGAAACAATTGCTGGATGATTCAGATCAAGCGATCGATGTGGTCATTGAAGAGAAGGGCAACAAAGCTGGGATTCCAGATTTCACGGTGAAGCGGCGGGAATTGCTCGTGGGCTATGTCGAAGCGAAAGATGTGGGAATCGATTTGGATCAGATTGAAAAGACAGAGCAGCTCAAGCGCTATCTAGAGGCGTTTCCGAATCTGGTCTTGACGAATTATTTGGAGTTTCGGTGGTATGTGAATGGGAAGCGGCGACAGAAAGAAGTGTTCGTCGATCGCACAGGCAATACACTACAGGCGAGAGAGACCGACAAAATCGCGGCTTTGCTCGATCAGTTTCTCAACTACACGGGCGAGATCATTAGTTGTCCCGAAGATCTGGCGACACAGATGGCGAGATTGACCAAAGCGATTCGATTGGCGACGGCAACGGCGCTGGAAGGAGAGGAAAACCAGGGAGAGTTGCATCAATTAAAGCAGGGCTTTAGTGAGGTATTGCTGCCGGATTTGAATGATTCGGATTTTGCCGATATGTATGCTCAGACGATTTCTTATGGGTTGTTTGCGGCAAGAGTGGGTCATGCTCAAAATCCCGGTGGCGATCAGTTTACTCGACGTACGGCAGGGACTTATATTCCCGCAACGAATCCGTTTTTGAAGCGATTGTTTAATACGATCGTAGAAACCGATGTGATTAGCCAAATTGATTGGGCGATCGATGATTTGGTGCAGGTGCTGTCCCAGGTGGATATGGGCAGTATTTTGGAAAATTTTGGGCGGCGGACTCGGCAAGAAGATCCGGTCGTGCATTTTTATGAGACGTTTTTGGCGGCGTACAATTCGGCTCTGAGAAAGAGTCGGGGCGTTTATTACACACCGGAGCCTGTGGTTTCGTTTATTGTGCGATCGATTGATGCGATTTTGAAGGATCGCTTTGATTTGCCCTTGGGGTTGGCAGATAACACAAAAGATCCGGTGACACAGAAGCCACGAGTGCAAATTCTTGATCCGGCGACAGGAACGGGGACGTTTTTGTATGAGGTAGTGAAGCAGATTTATCGGAATTTAGAAGAAATTGGCATGGCGAATCAGTGGGATAGCTATGTCAAAGATAATTTGCTAAATCGGTTGTTTGGGTTTGAATTATTGATGGCTCCTTACGCGATCGCACATCTCAAATTAGGGCTAGAACTGCAAGAGTTGGGCTATCAATTTCAGGGTAAACAACGATTAGGAATTTATTTAACAAATACGCTCGATGAAGCACTGAAGAAATCGGAAATTCTGTTTGGTCAGTTTGTGGCACAGGAAGCGAATGAAGCTTCTGCGGTGAAGCGAGATGCGCCTGTGATGGTGGTATTGGGCAATCCACCTTATTCTGGGCATTCAGCAAATAAAAGCGAGTGGATCGCGGGTTTAGTTAAAGATTATTACTACGTCGATGGTCTGCCATTAGGAGAAAAGAATCCTAAGTACTTGCAAGATGATTATGTGAAGTTTATTCGCTTTGGGCAATGGCGAGTCAATGAAACGGGCTACGGCGTTTTAACATTTATTACGAATCACGGTTATTTAGATAATCCGACATTTAGAGGAATGCGTCAGAATTTAATGCAAACCTTTAGTGATATTTATATTTTAGATTTGCATGGAAATTCAAAGAAAAAAGAAATCAGCCCTGATGGTTCATCTGATAAGAATGTTTTTGATATTCAACAGGGTGTGAGTATCGGGATTTTTATCAAAGAACCTGAAAAAACGGGTTCAGCAAAAGTTCATCATGCGGACGTTTGGGGAGATAGATCAATAAAATATGAGATTTTGAATCAAAGCCACATTGATGATATTGACTGGAGAACGATTACACCTCAAAAGCCATTTTACTTATTCTGTCCTCAAAATACCGACTTACTATCAGAATACGATTCAGGCTGGAAAATTACAGAGATTATGCCCGTTAATTCAACAGGTATTAAAACTCACAGAGATCACTTTGTATTCGATTTTGAACTACCGAAACTTCATCAACGCATCAAAAGCTTTAGAGATTTGAAAATCCCAGAAGAAACTGTTGCCGAGAGATATGAACTTAAAGATACTCGCGATTGGAAATTAAGCAAGCGAAGAAAGGCATTAGCATCGAATCAGGAGTGGGAAAAACACTTTACTCAATGCTTATACCGTCCATTTGATTGGAGAGCTTATTATCATCATGAAGATGTAGTTGAGCTTCCTAGAAACGAGGTGATGCGAAATTTTATAGAAAAGAGTAACTTAGGCTTTATTACATCTCGAAATATTGAAGTTGAGAGAATTTACGACCAAATTCTATGCACCTCAAATGTAATTGATAATCACACCCTGTCTCTTAAAGAAGCAAATTATCTTTTTCCTCTCTATATTTACCCTGACACCGAAAATCCGCAAACTTCTTTATTTTCAACTGATGAAACTAAAGCAAATTTATCTCAAAAATTTATTGACACAGTTCAAGAAAAGCTTGGCTACATTCCTACTCCAGACGCGATCTTTTATTATCTCTATGCCATCTTCCACAGTCCCACTTATCGCCAACGCTACGCTGAATTTCTCAAAATCGACTTTCCCCGTGTGCCATTGACGAGCAACGATCGATTATTCAAAGATCTCGCTGCGAAAGGCGAAGAATTAGTCGCACTGCATCTAATGAAATCAAAGAAGCTCAATCAATTGATCACAAAAATGAGCGGCGATGGAGAGAATACCGTAGCTGAAGTGACTTACAAACCGACAGAACAGCGAGTTTATATTAATCACGATCGCTATTTTGAGGGCATTACTCCCGATATTTGGCAGTTCAAGATCGGCGGCTATCAAGTGTTAGACAAATGGCTAAAAGAGCGCAAGAAAGCAAAACGCACCTTATCGTTTGATGATGTCTTGCACTATCAAAAAGTCGTTGTTGCGCTCAAAGAAACAATGCAGCAAATGGAAGAAATTGATCAACTTATTCCAGGATTCCCGATCGAGTAATCGCTATCATAGTGCAATGATTTAAGTCAGCAGCAACTTAAGGAATTGACGATCGTGCAGATTTCTGAAAAACCGCTAACGCTGGCAGAGTTTCTACAACTTCCAGAAACCAAGCCCGCAACTGAATACATTGATGGTCAACTGGTACAAAAACCGATGCCGCAAGGAAAACACAGCAAGCTACAGGGGGAACTCGTCATAGAGATTAACCGAGTTGCTAAATCAGAACAGATTGCGCTAGCCCTCCCAGAATTACGCTGCACCTTTGGCGATCGCTCGATCGTGCCTGATATTGCCGTCTTTACTTGGAATCGAATTCCTTTAGACGAAGAGGGTGATATTGCAAATGCGTTCAATGCCGCCCCAGATTGGACAATTGAAATCCTTTCTCCTGATCAGAATCAATCGAAAGTGACAGCAAATATCCTGCATTGTCTTAAGTTTGGCTGTCTGATGGGATGGCTGATTGATCCCAAAATAAAATCAGTCTTTGCCTATCCATCCGGGCAGCAACCAGAATTTCTTCAGGAACCAGAACAGTTGCTTCCTGTTCCTGCTTTTATGTCCACTTTGCAGCTAACTGTAGGCGATTTGTTTCGCTGGCTGAAACTTGCAAATTCCTAGATATACCGATACTCAGAACCTTCTAGAATTGAACGAGTGTCTTTCACTCCACTATGACGGCTCTTTCAATTCCCACTTGGATTATTCATATTTCGAGCGTGATCGAATGGATTGCGGCGATTTGGTTGATCTGGCGCTATGCCGAGATTAGCGGCGATCGAGTTTGGCGATCGCTCTCTTTTGGAATGCTCCCCGCACTCGTCAGTGCAATGTGCGCTTGTACCTGGCATTTCTTCGATAACGCGCCTGCGCTCGATTGGCTCGTGACACTTCAAGCCGCGATGACGGTGGTGAATAACTGTACCTGCTGTGCGGCGGGCTGGTGGATTTGGCGTTCTACACGAAAAGCAGAGTCATGATTTCTAAAGAAACCTTGTTTGCGATGTCGCTGTTTCCGTACTTGGGATTTTTGTGGTTTTTAACGCGATCGCAAAAAACACCTCGTCTCGCGCTCATCGGCTTTTATATGACCTTAGTATTTGTCGCCGTTACGATTCCTGCTGGGATCTATGCTCAAGTGCATTACGGCAAACAACTGGCAGATGTCGATTGGCTTCATGGCAGCGCAGAATCGTTTCTCACGTTGTCGAATATCTTAATCGTTCTGGGCTTTCGGCAAACCGCTTCCGAAGCTAAGTCGTCTCTAGATGAGGTGAAATCAGAAACCTAGAAGAGCGGCACACTGAAGACTAAACCTGCTCCAAAAATGAAGCTATCGAAATCGATGCGGCTGTCGCTCGAATGCCCAAAGCTATATCCTGCGAAAATATTCGCTTGAGTTCGGGGAGTGACATTATAAGTGACACGCCCGATCAATTGGTGATAGAGATCATCGCGTGATGTCTGGGTGAAATGCGACCACGAGAACTGATAATCGATCGCGGTTTGCAATTTCTGAGAAAAGTTGTAGCCCAACGTTGCGATAAACGTGTTGAGAATTCGACTGCGATCGTCTGGATTCGCGAAACTCCACCGAAATTGATAGTACGTATTCAAAGAAAGTTTAGGCGATAGCGCATCTTGTCGGCTCAATTCAAATCGCAGCGAATTATCGCCAAAGAATTCTCGACCGCCAAAAATTTGTTCTAGTCCACGAGCAGAGGTAAACAGTTTTTGATTACTCCAGCCGAGTTCAGCAGATAATCGCGGCGTGATGCGATGAAATACGCCTGCTCGGAATCGCAATTCATCGTAGTTCAGCGATCGAGTACTGCCATTGACATCGCGATATTGTCCGAGTCGGGTATAGCGAATCAAATTGGCATCGATCGACGTAATCAGAAAAGTTCGATTTCCGATCGGGGGTGCATAGAAAAACGTTAATCCTGTTCTGAACAAACCATCATCGACTGGATCAACATCCGAGAAGACATTCGACGACCGAAAATAATCCGCTCTTGCTAGTAAATATGCAGTGGGTTGACGCGGGCTAGTGGGAAGTGCGATCGGCGGCTGTGGAGTGGTGCGCTCCTGGATACGTAACGTTCCCAATTCAGGATCGGCACTTCCGGCTGGCGGATCTGTAACGATCGGTTGAAGCTGTAGAATTCCGAGTTCCGAATCGGGGACGGGACTTAAGCGCAAATCACCGAGTTCTGTATCTGGGTTTGATTCCCGTGGCGGTTCGGTTTCTTGGGTGATCTGAACATTACCAGTGCTGTAGGTGCACGCGGGGGAAATCGATCGCCAGCATCGACTCGGTGGTAAAACCGGAGACTCAACCGACCTCGGTAATTGTTTTTGAGTGGTGACTGATTCAAGCGCATCGGGCTGGAATGCGGCTCGAATTAAAATGGGTTCAGAGGCAGAATTACTCTCTTTTGGAACTAAATCTTTTGCTTGACGAGAAATATTTGAAAAATTTGCTTGGGGAGTTGGGAACTTTTTAGTCGCTTCTTCAGTCTGCGATCGCGGTTCTATCGATCGAACTTCAGTTGTCTGATTTCCTGAAGCAGAATTTTCATCTTGTATAAAGGTACACGAGGCTTTACTCGTAAAACCAAGGATCACCCAGAACCCAACTTGAGCGATCAAGTGGCACTGTAATTTCCACGATAGTTTTTTCTTACGGAAACGTGCTGGAGTCGCAATCAGGGAATCCACAACACTACATTGTCTCAAAGTCAAACGTTTCACAATCGTCCCGCTCACCACTCAGCATCCATACTTTCAACTATTTTCAGCACTTTGACGGATAGATTCCGGACAACTTTAATAACTGTTGCATATACGATCGATGCTAGTATCTTCACTGAGATTAATGTGAAGTCTCTTTAAAGCTTGGAGGGAAATTCCTTGAGTTCTCCCCTCGCCGTGTAAAGTATTCGTAAAGACTAAATTCTGTAATTTCACCTAATCATCTCATACGAGTAGAACTGGGTTGAACTTCTTCTAGGCTGACCCCCCTCTGATCGCGCACTGCGCCATCTGTCCTTTTGTTCTTGGAGCGTCTATGTCCCGCAATTGGTTCCTCGCAATCCCGTCACTAGCGCTAGGAATGAGTGCCGCCCTGACCGCTGGTGCTGCCCATGCCCTAACTCCCATCACTTCCGCCGAAATCCGGGAGATTGTGAGACAAGTTCAATTCGTGCCGAGGGGACAAACCGCCCGACCCGCGATTCTCTCTGAAATTATGCGCCCCGATGATGCGCTTCAGACGATGCGATCCTCACGAGTCGGTTTGCGCTTCAATGATGGCTCTTGGGCACGAGTCGGCGAAATGGCAGTTTTCCGCTTCATTCCAGGAACGCGGAATTTTCGCTTGAATAACGGTACGGTGTTGCTGCTGATCAAACCGGGACAGGGCAGAACCACGATCGATACGCCCAACGCTTCCGCAGGAGTCCGGGGATCAGCCCTGTTTGTCCGCTACGACGAGCAGACCGAAACGACTGTCGTTGGAGCGCTGACAAATAATCCAAACGGACCGATGGAAATCATCGACAATACGACCGGACGAAAATTGCCCTTAGAAGCAGGGCAAATGGCGATCGTCGATCCCTTGGGCATTCGATTGTTCAACTTCGACATGCACCGCTTCTACGAAACTAGCGATATTGTGCGTGGACTAGACTTACAGCGTCGAGAAGCACAACCCAGCCCAGAGCCTGGAATCGCCGCCGTACAAGCCGAAACGTCTCAGGCATTACGAGAGCAAAAACCGCTCACTGGACCTGTGATCGAGAATCCCAGAATGGTGCAGCTTTCTCCAGCGACTGAAACCCCAGTTGCGACTCCTGAACGAGCCCCAGCATCCCCCACCACTGGGACAACGACACCCACTCAAACAACTACAAATACGCCTGAGAATAAGACCGATACGACAACCGGATCGACTGGCGAAACCCCTACAGGAGGAACGACCGGAGGTACAACCCCTTCAACCTCTGGTGGTGGCTCAACGACGGGCGGATCTTCAAACACTGGAACCCGACAGGTCAACCCACGGACAGATGTACAAGGCGCATCAAAAACCGAGACAACTAGCGGTACTGATACAACCACACCTTCTACACCTTCCACAGGCACTACTGGAACCACAACTCCCACAACTTCTACAGGAACAAGCCCCAATACTTCGACATCTTCCACAGGCACTACTGGAACCACAACACCCAGCAGTCCCACTGGCAGCACAACGACCTCTGGCAACTCCACCCCATCCACGACGACGGGTACACCCTCTACCAACACGACCCCAACTTCAGGCGGGTCTGGTGGAACAAGTAGCTCATCTTCTCCCTCTGTCACCACACCGTCCTCAGGAGGTTCGACCACGCCTTCAGGCTCCACCACCTCTGGAACAACTCCTACAACTTCTGGAACAACTCCTACAACTTCTGGAACAACTCCTACAACTGGTAGTTCAACTACACCCGCAACCTCGACTCCTACGAACTCCGGCTCTACTACATCTCCCAGTGTTTCTACCCCCACATCCAGTGGAACCTCCACAACTCCCACAAGTGGCGGCAGTGTCGCTCCACCTTCTGGCGGTTCCACGTCCGGTGCGATCGTCACACCCTCTCCCAATCCCAACCCTAATCCCACCACCAATACCCCCGTTAACCCTGCGACTACACCCACCCCTTCAACAACTACCCCTGCTCCCACACCCTCTCCCACACCCAATTCAACTTCTCCCACTCCGACAACTTCACCTGCGCCCGCCCCTGAGACAACGGTCACGACCCCGTCTAGCAATTCCACTCCCACCCCGCCAGTTCGGCAGATTCTAGAACTCACACCTACTCCAGGCGCAGTTCAGCAACCGACCCCAACACCGACTCCACCAGTTGAACAACCCCCAGTCCAACCTGTTCCTGCCCCTCCTGTAGAGCCTGCGCCACCTGCACCTGCTCCCCCAACCCCGATCGATACCCCAACTCAACCCCCGGTTGAACCTGTGACTCCTGCACCTGTACAGCCCCCCGCTACAGAACCACCCGTCACCCCAGTTCAACCCACTCCGCCACCTGTTGAGCCAGCGCCTGCTGCTCCTGTACAGCCTGCCCCTGTCCAACCCGTTGAACCACCGATTCAGCCTCCAGTTTCTTCGCCTACCCCTCCCGTTGAGCAGCCACCCGCACCTCAACCTGCGGAACCCCCCCGCAATTCTGCTCCCTAGTGCGTCATAAGTGAATCAATAAAAAAGGGCGATCGTAATTTTCTCGATCGCCCTTTTTCCGCAAACAAAAAACTCCCGAACCAATCGATCCGGGAGTCCACCAAACAAGGATTGAATCTATCGAGCGAGCGTTCTACGCTTCGTGACCATCTTGTAAGCCTCGACGATATCGCCTTCAGCCCAATCTTTGAAGTCATCCAAGCCGATACCGCACTCGTAACCGAAATTCACTTCACGAGCATCTTCTCTCATCCGCTTCAGCGAATCCAAGTTGCCAGAGTGAATCAGCTTACCGCCGCGATGAATCCGCACTTTGCAGTTCCGTACAAGCTTGCCAGACTGCACATAACAGCCCGCAACCGCTCCACGTCCTACTGGGAACACCGCACGAACCTCTGCCTGTCCGAGTGCTTCCTCGACCAGTTCGGGTTCCAAGAGACCTTCCATCGCACCTTGGACATCATCCAGCAGATTGTAGATGATCGTGTAATCTCGCACATCGACACCCGCTCGATCGGCAGCTTGACGCGCACCTGGAGCCAAAGTCGTATTGAATCCAATGATGACAGCATCACTCGCTGCCGCCAAATCGACATCCGTTTCAGAAATCTCACCTGGAGCGGAGAACAAGACACGCACTTGGACTTCATTCTGAGGCAACTGGCTTAAAGCGCCGAGAATTGCCTCGATCGAACCCTGTACGTCCGCTTTCAGCACCAGATTCAATTCCTTAAGTTCGCCTTCTTGCGCCTTAGCAGACAGCGTATTCAAGCTCACCCGACGCGAAGACATTGCCGCCAACAGTCGAGAAGTCCGCTGCTCATCTGCCCGATCCGAAGCCACAGAACGCGCTTCTTTTTCTTCGGTGTAGACCTGGAACTCATCCCCGGCCGCCGGAACATCCGCCAAACCGAGAACCTCAACCGCAAACGATGGACTCGCGATCTGTACGCGCTGTCCTCGATCGTCTACCATTGCCCGTACTTTACCGAGCGCTGATCCGGCAACCAGCACATCACCAACTCGCAGCGTTCCATTCTGAATCAGCAAGGTCGCAACCGGACCCTTCGCCTTGTCCAAATGCGCTTCGATTACGGTTCCTCTTGCAGGTCGATCGGGATTCGCAGACAGATCTTCCACTTCCGATACGAGCAGAATCATTTCCAGCAGCGTGTCGAGATTTTCACCCGTCAACGCACTCACCGGAACCATGATCGTGTCGCCGCCCCATTCTTCCGGCACAAGATTGTACTCGGTCAACTCTTGTTTGACTCGATCAGGCTGTGCAGCTTCTTTATCGATTTTGTTGATCGCCACAATAATTGGCACTTCTGCCGCTTTCGCGTGGCTAATCGCTTCAGCAGTCTGCGGTCGGACTCCATCATCCGCAGCCACAACCAGGATCGCCACGTCTGTCACCCGCGCTCCACGTGCTCTCATTGCCGTGAACGCTTCGTGACCTGGCGTATCGAGGAACACAACCTGCTGCATCTCGCCATTGTGTTCCACATCAACGTGGTAAGCCCCAATATGCTGGGTGATACCACCCGCTTCTCCGGCTGCCACTTTCGTCTTACGAATCGAGTCGAGTAGCGTCGTTTTACCGTGGTCAACGTGACCCATGATGGTCACAACTGGAGGACGACGATGTAGATAATCTAAGTCACCCGCATCGATCATTTCCGTGACTTTTCTTGCAGCAGCTTCCTTCTCACCAACTTCGACCAGGATGCCGTACTCTTCAGCCACCATCGTCGCCGTTTCCACATCTAGCATTTGCGTGATCGTGGCAGCGATGCCCTTCATAAAGAGCTTGGTGATGATTTCTGTTGGAGAGACGACTAGCACGTTCGCTAACTCTTGAACGGTGAGTCCACCTGTAAGGGTGATAATCTCTGGACGCTCAGCTTTGTCGGATTCGTTGCGACGATCGCGGCGATCGCGGAAGTTATTCCGTTTCCGCTGAGTCGGAGCCGAAGTTGCCACCGGACGCACTTGCTGCTGTCCTGGTAGATTTTTCGGTTTCGCAGGACGAGCCAGCGACAAGCTAACTTGAGCAGAACTGACCGTTCCGTCGTCGTCCTCGTTGAGCAGATCGAAATCATCCTCTTCGTCATCCTGAATTCGCGGTTGTCCTCGGCGCTTTCCTTTGCCGAGTTTCGCTGCTTTTTCGGGAATTTCTTGGACTTCTTCCTCTTCGTCCTCCCAAACCTTGGTTCGACGCTTCGGCGGAGTCGGTTTGTTCAGCGTCAGATCTGGAGATGAAGTCGCGATCGCATCAGGCACAGTCGGTTTAACTGGGCGCGATCGTAAGACCGGAGCTGCACTATCTTCTGCTGCAACATCATCTGCCGCTTGAACGGGCTTCGGTCGCCGCAGTTCTACAATTTGCTGCGGTTTGGGAGCAGCCTCTCCGGGGCGGGTTGGTGCACCAGGACGCTTATTGATAGCGGGACGCTGCGGTTTGTCGGTTCTAGCATCGCGCGAGGGTTGCCGATTGTCGGACGGCTCAGGAGCGGCGGGTTTATCGCGCTTGAGAACGGGCTTGCTCACCGTTGATGTCGGGCGAGCAGGCGGTGCTGGACGGGCAGCAGGCGTTTGCAGCGTTGGCTCTGGTTTCGATGGCGTAACCGTCTTCGCAGCTTTCGGAGGGTCTTGCGATTCGACAGCGCTCACGACCGGAGCGGGTTCGGGGGCTACATTCGATTCAGTGGCAGCCGATCGCTCTGGAGTCGGACGGGATGGACGCGGTGGCTCAGGGGATTTTGCCGCTGGAGGAGCGGTCTGAGCAGACTGAGGAGGAGTGCGAAGGTCGGAAGATTCCTTTTCGGCAGTCGATCGCGTAATCGGACGACGAATTTCTAAGATTTGCTGTTTCTTCTGAATATTCAAGGGCGTTTTCTTTCTTGATTCAACAGATTGGGGGGCATTGGAGCGGGTAGAGGCACTGCGACTGGGTTGGCTGGCAGCGTATTTTTCAGCGGTGGCGCGAATTTGTTTGGCTTCGTCTTCCGTGATGGTGCTGCTGTGGCTCTTGACCGCGATATTTAGTTGTTCACAAATGGCGAGTAGGTCTCGATTGTCTAGGTTCAATTCTTTGGATAGTTCGTAAATTCTGACTTTGCCGTTGTTCATCCACTCTTTCCTCGTGCGATTTCGATGTTACATAGTGACCTTCTGTTTTGTACTAAAACGACAGGTAGGATTGGGGAATGGCAGATAGACTGCCTCTGTAATCTTGAAGAAGATGTTACCCTCTTGGTTGAATAGTAGCTTAGAAATGGGGTCGTCGAGGTCTCGATCGACGAATTCGCTCGTAACACAATGCCGCGAAGGGTTCGCGGTTGAGATGATTGAAGTATAACTGATGCGTTACTCTCCTTCGATGTCGTGCCTGAGTTGCTCTGGAGCAATAGAACTGAAGAGAGGATACAGATAACATCTCAGAGCAAGGAATGGTAGTTCTCCTACGACAGTACGGGATGAGTAATCCAGATCATGAGCGTGGCGTTTAACTGGGATACGCTCGACCAAATTGTCACTGGATCTAGTATAGCTCAGGCGAGTGAAGAAATTTCTGCTTGTTTTTGCTTCAGAATTTGATAAATCTGAGGCGGAACGGGTGCTTTCAAGGCACGACTAAGACGGTCTTTTTTCTGAGCAGTTTGGAGGCAATTGGGATTTGGGCAGAGATAAGCAGATCGACCCATGCCGTAATCGATCGAGATTTCGTGAGAGGGGTAGAGGCGGACAACCCGAAGCAATTCGGTTTTGGGTGCGAGCTTGCGACAACTGAGACAGCGACGGACGTTCGAGGGCATGGGGATAGGGAGATGGGGAGATATCTTAACTGCATTTTACTCTCTCCATCTCCCTACCTTCGGATTAGGCTTCCTGTTCTTCGAGTTCCGGTTCCGGAGCCATTACAGGTTCTTCGTCTTCGTAGTCTTCCTCGTACTCATCAACGGGCGGTTGAGACTGGCGACGGGCTTCGATCACTTCTGCAATCTTTTGATTTTCCGCGTCGGCATCATACTTGCGACTGTCTTTGATGTCGATTTTCCATCCGGTGAGACGAGCGGCGAGACGGACGTTTTGACCTTCTTTCCCGATCGCTAAACTGAGTTGATCTTCTCCAACGAGAACGTGCGCTTGGCGACCTTCGGGATCAACTAGGCGAACTTCATCGACTCGTGCAGGACTGAGCGCATTTGCGATATAGGTTGCGGGATCAGGCGACCAGCGAATCACGTCGATTTTTTCTCCGCGCAGTTCGTTCACGACGGCTTGAATTCGAGACCCTCGCGCACCGATACAAGCGCCAACGGGATCAACATCGCGTTCAAGCGTATCTACCGCAATTTTGGTACGCGGTCCAACGTGACGAGACGGCGGATTTGCTTCACGAGCGACCGCGACAATTCGCACGACATCATCTTGGATTTCAGGAACTTCGTTCTCGAATAGGTAAACGACCAAGCCCGCATCGGCTCTCGATACGAGCAATTGAGGACCGCGATGAGATCCTTCGCTGACTTTCTTGAGATAAACGCGGAAAGTCGCATTCGCACGATAGTTATCGTTCGGGAGTTGATCGCGCTTGAGCAATTCAGCTTCGACTTCAGGCTGTCCGAATCCGCTCACGACCGCCATAATTACGGACTGCCGCTCGAATCGGAGAACTCTTGCCTGTAGAATCGTGCCTTCAAGATCTTGGAATTCTTCTTGAATCAGTTTGCGCTGTTGATCCCGGAGCTTTTGTGCCAAGACTTGTTTGGTTTGGATCGCTGCCATGCGACCGAAATCGCCTTGATCGGGGGTCACATCAAGAACGACCGTATCGCCTGTTTGGGCTTCAGCAGCAACCTCTTGGACTTCGGTAAGAGAAATTTGATGATCTAGATTGTTGACTTCATCGACGATCGTTTTCGTCGCCAACACTCGGAAGCCTTCTTCTTCGACATCGAGTTCCACTTCAAAATTATCGAAATATTCTTCGTCAAAGCCGTCACCGTCGATCTTTTGAGTCCGGCGGAACCGCTCGTAACCTTTCATTAAGGCTTCTTTGAGTGCGGCTTGGACGGCGTGCTTGGGCAAATTGCGTTCACGGCTGATGCCGTCGATCATGTCTTTGAGTCCGGGCAAAGCGACCATTGACATAGAGAAATCTCCGTAGTTATTGAGTTGTCTAAAAAATCAGTCTTCGCTTTCGGTCAGTTGAACGCTGGCGACGATCGGTCTTGGAATTGCGATCGTGCGTCCTTTTTTGCTGATGTAGACGTTTTCTTCGTCGCGTCGAATCAGCTTTCCTTCCCAATAAATGTGACCTTGAAATGGCTCAGAAGTCGTGACCATCGCCGGAAACCCCCGGAATGAAATGAATTCTCGATCGCTTGTCAAGTTCTTGGAAATACCAGGACTAGAAACTTCCAGCACGTACTGATCCGGGATCAGTTCATCTAAGAGCGGCTCCAATGCTCGACTCATGCGTTCACAATCATCCAGTCCTGTATCCTCTTGCTTGTTTCGCACGTCGATCCGCAACACGGGCGGATTCTGGTTCGTTTGAAACACCGCATGAACAACTTCTAGATCGATCGACTCCGCCACCGGAGCCGCCACTTCTAAAATTTGAGGAATTAAAGGATGCGCCATCGAATACTGCTCCAAATAAAAAAAGTGGGACAATCTGCCCACTTCTCATGAAACGACTGATTTCATGGAGTTCGGTTAAACAGAAATTGCTGTTCTTCCTGCCCCAATTTTAGCGAAAAATTTCAGAGTGGCTCGTTTTTTCCACAAGCCACCCTGAGATCTAGAACGTGAAGGTCGATCGAATCACAGGCACGATCGCGGTATCGTTCGCGCTCAGTCCTTCTGGATTGAAGATTGCAAACACACCCGGAGTGATGCTGAGATTATCGTTCACGCGGAAGTTGAAGAAGCCTTCGATTTGGTAAGGCGTTCTGTCTTCTGGATTGAAGGCGATCCCGCCTGTGCTCACCCGTTTGAGCGGCTGACCGAAGATAATGCCTGCTGCGTTGCCTTTCTTAAACAAATCGGTGACATAAAGCCCAACCAACCAGGAATCAAAGTTGGTGCGAGCATCGACATCGACCAGATTCGAGAAGATGTACGAGTAAGAGCCAGCCAGCGTGATGTTCGGTGACAGTCGGAAGGAAGCCGATGCGCCGAGCGTGTTCAGCCGAATTCCTTCATCTAGAGCGGTCGCGAACGGAACACCTGTTAGTGCGATCGCACCGATATCAGATTGGCTCAAGCCCGCTCCCAAAATGTTGATTTGGTGATAGCTGTTCGCGTAGTTCAGACCGATATTGAACGCGGGAGAAGGCTTAATCGTGACTTGTGCCGCTGCGACATAGCTACCGCCACCGACCCCTGCACCGAGCGGCGTTCCACCTGCGAGACCTCGGTTTCCAGGAAGGTTTGCGTTCACGGAACCGTAGAGAGCGCGAATGTCGATCGCATCTGAAAGATTGAAGATCACACCCGCCGCTGCTGCGAGTCCAGTTTGGGAGGTTCCACCCGAAACGCGCTGAGCCGCAGGAAGCGAGGCAAATCGAGACAGTGCGCCTTGTCCTTCACTTGCCCAAGGCAGAATCGAGGGAAACGCATCGGAGACTTCCGCGTTGGTTCCGGCGAAAGCAGTTACGCGATCGAACACTGGGAAAATGTAGAGCAGCTTGTAAATTGTCGCGCTGTTTCCTTCACCTTTCGGAGTCAGCGTCGAAGGATCAACAGTCGGAAATTGCGGCTCATAAGCGAGTCTGAGATTGCTAGAAGAACCAAAGACGGGATCAGCCAATCCCAGAGTTTGAGCAAGGCTAGAACCACTTCCGACTAATCCACTCGCACCAAAGTTTTGAGACTGAATTCCGGTGATCAGCAAGTCTCTACCGCTAAAGCTGGTATTGAAATTCAAGCGCACACGATTGTTGAAGACTGTGTTCGCATCTGATCCAGTTGGAGCGCCACCATACGCACCCGCAACACTAAAGATTGCCTCTCCCTGGAGTTTGGTCGTCGTGGAGAATTGTTGCCGCTCTAAGGTTGTCGTGCGGGCTTCCAATGCGTCCACTCGTCCCCGAATCGTTGCCAGTTCTGCTGCGAATTGCTCTTGCAGTTTTTGCAGGGTAGCGAGGTCTTCTTTCTTCACCAAGTCGGCGGTCGATGCCGCGATCAGTTCGTTGACACGATCGAGACAAGCGTTCAGACCAGCGGCGAACTCGAAACGGGTGAGGGCACGATTACCACGATAAGTCCGATCAGGATAACCTGCGATACAGCCATAGCGCTCCACAAGGGATTGGAGAGCTTGAAACGCCCAATCGGTGGGACGAACATCAGAAAGCTGAGACACCGACGTGACTTGGCTCATTGAATTTGTCGAACCGTTGCTCAACTGAGACACGGGTGTGATTTGGCTCATTGTGGAACTGGGTTGAGCCGTTACGCCTGCTGTCGGAGGCATCGTCGGTTGGGCGGGTTCTGAAGCGACCGCATGGGTTGCAATCAAGCTCAAAGAACCTGCGATCAGGCTAATCAATCCGAACTGTCCATTAAATTTAAATCGATTCACAGTCATTACCTCACCACGCAAAATAAATCCGAACAATTAACCGTGCCCAAAACGAACGATTTGCAAGCGCAGTTCATTCCTTTCAACGCTAAACTTTCAGGGTATCTGAACGAAATAGATGCGGCTTCAGAATTTTTCGCGAATGTAAATAGAATAAAGTTTATAGCTGCTATATTTCTTAATAAGATTGATTAATACTACGGATTAGATTTGAGAGAATTTGCCCGAAATTTGAAAATCGTAGTAAGATTGAAAACTGTGTCGAATTAGAGCAAACCCATGCCGAAGCTGAAAACCCGTAAATCTGCACAAAAGCGTTTCAAAGCAACTGGTGGTGGCAAGATCCAGCGCCGTCGCACTCACGGAAATCACTTGCTGTTTCACAAGAGTATGAGCCGTCGCCGTCGAATTGCAGGCGGAGACCTCGTGAACGAACGGGATGAAGCGAATGTTCGGTTGATGATGCCTTATCTCTAGATAATGCTTTGTCTGGGGTCAGACACGCTTTAGATAAATTTAGTCAAGGATATTGAAACATGGCACGGGTGAAGCGCGGCAATGTGGCTCGGAAACGCCGCAAGAAGATTTTGAAACTCGCAAAGGGCTTTCGTGGCTCTCACTCTCGGTTGTTCCGGACAGCGAATCAACAGGTGATGAAGGCGCTGCGGAATGCGTATCGCGATCGTCGTAAAAAGAAACGTGATTTTCGTCGTTTGTGGATCACTCGGATTAACGCTGCTGCACGTCAACAAGGAATCAGCTACAGCCAACTGATCGGCAAGCTGAAGAAAGCAGACATCGTGATTAACCGGAAGATGCTGGCTCAATTGGCAGTGCTCGACCCGGCTGGATTCGCGAAAGTTGTCGAAAAAGCAGTTCAAGCTTAGATGAAACAGCGATTCGTCGCACTTTTAATGTTGATGGGGATGCAATTGGTTGTGTCCCCTTCTTTGTTTGCGGCAGATTTGAGCACGATCGCACAACGAAATAAGCTAATCGTGGCAGTGAAAGATAATGTTCGACCGCTGGGATTTCGAGATGCTCAAGGCAAGCTCCAAGGTTTTGAGATTGAAATTGCTCAACGATTGGCACAAGAATTATTTGGAAAACCAATCGAGATCGAGTTTCGACCTGTGACGAATCGCGATCGTCTTTCGGTTGTGACGGATGAAGAAGTTGATTTCGCGATCGCTCGTGTGACCGTGAATTCTTCTCGCGCTCGAATCGTGGCATTTAGTGAGCCGTATTATTTTGATGGAACGGGGATCGTTACTAAAAGCCCAGCAATTCAGACTCAGCGAGATTTGAACAATCAGACGATCGCGGTTTTGAATCATTCCAGTACGATCGCAGCCCTACGCTTTCAATTTCCCCAAATTAAGCTTGTTGGCGTGGATTCGTATCAAGCTGGAAAGCAATTGCTCGAATCGGGAAAAGCGATTGGATTTGCCGCTGATGTGAGCGTTTTAGCGGGTTGGGTGCAGGAATTTCCAGAGTATCGAATTTTGCCGTTTCGGATTGCAGCGGAACCATTAGCGATCGTCTTTCCGAAAGGACTCGAATCGGATGAACTGCGAAGAGCGGTCGATCGAATTTTGCTGCGGTGGGAATCGGAAGGATGGTTACAACAACGGGCTACCTATTGGGGACTCCCTTGAGATACGCTGGGGAATGGACTTAAAAAATTGCGATCGACAAAACTCTTATGGACAGTGTAGCCTCCCCGATTCTTTACATTTCCTTACTGCTCGTCTTGCTCAGTAGTGCCGCTTTCTTCGTCGCTCGACAAGTTCTGAAAACACGTCGGGTTGAAAGTGCTCTGTCTCGCCTGCAAAGCAAGCTCAATAAAGAGAAAGGCACGGCAGAAGAATATTATGAGCTTGGTAGCATTTTGCTTGATAAGCGATTGTTTAATCAGGCGATCAACCAGTTTCAAAAAGCGATCAAGCTGGAAACGCTTGAAGGTCAAGATCTTGCTGCTGTTTATAACGCAATGGGATTCGCTTATTTTGCTCAAGAACAATTTGATCTCGCGATTCGGCAGTATAAAGAAGCGCTCAAACTGTTGCCTGAGTATGTGACTGCGTTGAATAATTTGGGTCATGCTTATGAGCGCAAACAGTTAGCGGCTCAAGCATTAGAAACTTATGAGGAAGCTCTGAGGATTGAACCGACGAATCAAACGGCAAAACGACGTGCGGAAGCGTTGAGAAAACGACTGGTTCCATCTGCACAGAATTAGAAAACGTCGTCTCAGACCAATTTGAACAATTAACGCAACACATTGAGGGATTGTCGTTCCACCGCAAAATTCGGGTAGAGACGACCCGGCGGGTCGTCTCTACACATCGTCGGATCGACGCAAAATCTATCGCATTCATGGTTTGAATCGGTATCAGACCAAATACGAACACCAATCACTCCAACTTCCGGGGTAGAGTTTGGCTCGATCGATTCCCACTTCTGCAAGTGACAGCAAATTGACGCAAGCTGTAACCCCAGAGCCGCAGTAAACCAGAATCTCATCTTTCGATTCAAGGTCTGACCAATCTTGGGATTTGAGAAAACCGCGATCGTCGGTCGCATCTTGCCAAGGATAATTAACGGCTCCCGGAATGTGACCTGCGATCGGATCAATTGGCTCCCGTTCTCCGCGATATCGTTCGGCTTCTCGTGAATCAATCAAGGCAACATTCGACGAATCCTTCTTGGCTTTCACAGCTTCGATATCGACGATGCAATCTGTCTGAATTTGAGGGGTAAAGTTTCCAGATTTGGGTGAAGGCTCGATCGTTGTAATCGGATAGCCTGAGTTTTTCCAATTCGTAAAGCCGCCGTTGAGAACAAAAACTCGATCGTGTCCCAGATACCGAAGCAACCACCAGAATCGCGCCGCAAATCCAAATCGCGAATCATCATAAGCAATCACTAAAGTCGAAGGCGTGATCCCCATCGTGGAAAGTTTGGCAGAAAGTCGATCGGGATCAGGAAGTGGATGCCGTCCGCCGTGTTTTTGAACTGGACTAGACAGATCTTGATTCAAATCAAAATAATATGCGCCTGGAAGATGTCCGGCTTCGTATTGTTGCCGTCCGAGTTCGGGCTGCATGAGAGCAAAACGACAATCCGCGATCGCAATTTCTGGATCGTCTAAATGCTCGGCTAACCAAGCGGGATCAACTGTCACTTTAGCCATAAGGTTCGACTTTTGAAGGTTTTCAGATCCTACCTTTGGAAAGACGGCGATCGCGGTGAATTTCAAGAGAATAATGATGAACCGTTAAAACAATAGATAGAGAAATCCTATGAGCTTTTTACGTTTAGTATTTGCGATCGTGCTGCCGCCTGTTGCAGTCTTCATGACTTCGGGAGTTAGCTCTGCATTATTTGTAAGCATTCTGCTCACCCTCATCGGTTGGGTTCCGGGTGTAATTCATGCGCTTTGGTACTTGCAAAAAACTGATGAACGTCGCGGCGCTTACTAATTCAAATAGACAAAAGAAAACCGCTCGATCTTGCTAGATTCGAGCGGTTTTTTTGCTAATGCTATCCAGCGAAATTTAATTGTTCGGAGTCTTGACGGTTTTTGCCATGTCAAGATACGAACTCATATTCGCACCCGGACGACGACGAGAATTCGTCGGTTTCGGAACTAGATATTCAGTCGCAAAGCTGACCGTCGGTTGAGGAAGATTCAGCGTTTCGGCTGGTACTGACGGTTTTGCGCCGTTCGATGAACCATTTGTTTCAGCTTTCTCAGCCGTCACAGGTTCAGCTTTCTTCGCTTTGACCGATTTCGCCGCAGGTTTCACGGTCTCTTCTGTGGTCGTAGTCGCTTCTTTCACGGTTTCAGCAACAGAGTCTGCCGTCGATTTTGCAGCCGCTTCGACAGTCGCAACCGCAGATTTAGCATTTTCGACAACTGCATCTTTCGCTTCACTTGCTTTCGCTTTTACAGAATCAAGTTTCGCGACTTGTGCTTCGTCGAGTTCCATGAAGTAACCCGATTTCTTGCCGCCGAAGATTCCTCCAATAAAGGAGAGAATGCCGCTAAAGAGGTTTTTAATTAAGTTAAAGACACCGCCCATTGAACAATACTCCTGGGGTTTTGCTGAATCGTTATGCTCGATCGCTCATCAATACGGACAAGCTCGTGAAAAGTAGTCGTTAACACGATTATCCGCCCGCGATGGAACTAGATGCAAGCTGATCCCAGATTTTTTTATGGGGAGTATCGTTTACTTCGATCGGAGAAGAGTCCAAGCAAGGGTCCGAGAATTGCACCAAAGACGAATCCGCCTGCGTGTGCCCAATAAGCGACTCCGCCGCGTTCCATCCCAATGTTTGCAGGAACGTTGAGGCTGGCAAATCCGTAGAATGCTTGCTGAATAAACCAGACTCCGAGATATGCCCAAGCGGGAATTCGGAACGGGAAAAAGATGAAGGGCGGAATGATCGTCGTTACTGCGGCTCCGGGGAACTTCAAAATATAAGCGCCCATCACCCCTGCGATCGCGCCACTTGCTCCGAGCGATGGGATATTCGAGTCAGCCGAGAAAAACCATTGGGTCAAGGCTGCTAACATTCCACAAGCGATGTAGAAAATTAAGAATCGAATGTGTCCTAAGCGATCTTCGACGTTGTTTCCGAAGATCCAGAGAAACAACATATTTCCCGCGATGTGAGCAAATCCGCCATGCAGAAACTGAGAGGTGATCAGCGTGATCCATTCGGGAAAGAATGCGTCTCGCAGCGGTTCACCAAGAAAACTCGCGGTTAATTGACGCGGCACGACAGCCCACGTATAGAAGAAATTTTCTAGCTCAGGTGGGGTGAGCGATAACTGATAAATAAAGACTAGAACGTTTGCCGCAATGATCGCATAAGTGACATACGGCGTGATGCGAGTTGGATTGTCGTCGCTGACCGGAAACACAGCTTAAGCCCCAAATATAATTTTAGTCTGAAGAATAACTGATCTTCTCGATCGCTGTCTGTTGATCTGGAGACAGATCTGTGTCTACGATTTGTTTGCTTTGTAGATGAGACAAACCGATGGAAGTGATACCCGCGATCGATTTACTCGATGGGAAATGTGTTCGACTATACCAAGGTGATTACAATCAGTCGCAAGTGTTTAATGATGATCCCATTGCAGTCGCGCGTCAGTGGGAAGCGGAAGGCGCAACTCGGTTACATTTAGTCGATTTGGATGGTGCGAAAGTTGGACATCCGGTGAATTTGGATGCGATTCGATCAATTGTGGAAGCCCTTGAGATTCCGGTGGAAGTGGGGGGAGGATTACGCGATCGAGACTCTGTTGCGTCATTACTTTCGACAGGGGTGAGATGGGCAATTCTCGGAACCGTTGCCGTTGAACAGCCTGAATTGGTCGCACAATTATGTGGAGAGTTTCCGGAGCAGATTATTGTCGGAATTGATGCGCGAAATGGGAAAGTGGCGACGAAAGGATGGCTTGAGACTTCGGAAGTGTTGGCGACTGATTTAGCGGAACGGATGGCGCAATTGGGAGCGGCGGCAATTATTTATACCGACATCCATCGGGATGGCACGATGCAGGGTCCGAACTTGGAGGCGTTGAGGAATTTGGCATCGATCGCGGCAATTCCCGTGATTGCTTCGGGTGGCGTGAGTTCGTTAACAGATTTGTTGAGTTTGTTAGCATTAGAGCCGCAGGGAGTGACAGGCGCGATCGTTGGGAAAGCGCTCTACACCGGAGATGTTTCACTGACAGAAGCAGTTCGAGCAGTGGGTCAAGGACGATGGCAAGACATTCCGCCGGATTTTGGATCATCTGCATTTGCATAGGAGAAAACAATGGGTAGCCACAAAAAGAAATTGGCAAAGAAAATCGCGAAAAAGGTCGTTCACAAACTGAAGAAGAAACTTCCGAAAAAGATTGCTAAACAGTTAGCCAAAGATTCTGCAAAGCGACAAATTGCAGCGGCTTTAGATCGATAAAGTATGCGATTTTAAGAATGGATTTCCTAGACTTGACGAATTGAATTTGCGGCGACCTAGGGGATGTTTGAAAAGTATCGTTTCTTGCATTCACCCGCCCCGGAATAAATTCGGGGCTAATAGTGCGAAGTCCTTTGAAAAGGACTGAAGACGCGATTTCAATTGGCTTTTAGTCCCTTCAGTGGACTTCGTTCTGTTAGCCCCGAATTCCATTCACGGGCGGGTGAATGCAAGAAACGACAATTTTCAAACAGCCTCTTAACGGATTGCGAAGCTAATTCAGCAAGTTTGCATCGGCGAATTTCGTTTACACCGCAACGAATTCGATTCGCAGTTGGAAATTCAATATCATTCTAAAAATCGGGAGTTTCCAATGAAGAAGCAAGAATTCCGGAAACGGTTTCGTTGGTCTCTGCCAAGGTTCGTCGTCCTTTGTTGTGCCATTTTGCTTCTCGTTCGCCCGATCGTCTTTGCGATCGCTGTTTCTGCCACTTCGCCCCCTGTAGAAACAAAACCCGCAGAGTCTAAACCGACTGAAGAAACAAAACCGACAGAATCAGTTAAACCCCCTGAACTGACAGAGCGGGAAAAGAAACTGATCGAAGCCGATCGATTATTCAAAGCAGGTGACAAAACTGGAGCCGAAAAGATTTACCGCGAAGTCAAACCCGCTTTCGCTGGAGTGCAAGAAGCTAATGTTCAGGAAGTCGTTACTGACCCAGAACAGCTATCGCCTGCGGGAAAAGTCTACTGGCGGGAATCAGAAGCGGGACTTGCTCAGAACTTAGAAAGTCGAATTTTCGTGCCTTTAGAATTGCTGGTGAAGAACTACCCGCAATTTGTTCCAGGACAGTTGCGATATGCGGAGGCGCTTGAAAAGTACGGCAGAAATGAACAAGCACTGACCGTGTTAGAAAAAGCGGCAACACAGTTTCCGAATCAGCCTGAGTTGATTCAAGCGAAAGTTGCGGCGTATGCGAAGAATGAAAAATGGGTTGAAGCGTCGATCGCATCTCGACAATTTGCGTTACTCAATCCCGATCATCCTCAAGCGGCTGAATTCACCAAGCTTGCAGAACAATATCAAGACCGCTATCAAAGACAGCTACGCAGCAAACTACGCGGGAATCTCATTGGTGGCATTCTCACAGGTGCGATCGGCTATGCACTAACCGGAAGCCTATTTGGTCCATTGACTGCGGTGCAAAATACGGCTTTGTTACTTCGTGGAGAATCCGCAGTTGGCGATCGAGTAATGCGGCAAGCCCAACGACAGCTTGATCTCGTTAAGGATCAGGAGGTCAATGATTATGTCAATGGAATCGGGCAAAAGCTGGCAACTGCGGCAGGACGAAAGGAATTTAAGTACGAATTTAATGTGATTCTCGATAATAAGTTGAATGCGTTTGCGCTTCCGGGCGGGAAAGTTTTTATCAATGCGGGCGCGATCGAGAAAGCCAATTCCGAAGCTGAACTCGCTGGACTGCTCGGACATGAAATTTCTCACGCTGTACTATCTCACAGTTTCCAATTGATCACCGAAGGAACATTGACAGCCAACTTGACGCAGTTTATTCCTTACGTCGGTGGATTGCTTACAGATATTACAACCCTGAGCTACAGCCGCGAGATGGAACGCCAAGCGGATGTTCTTGGAACTCGGCTACTCGCATCGACCCATTATGCTTCGGATGGTTTGTATAACCTGATGGTCACACTACAAAAACAAGAAGAAAAGGAAGGGCGGAATCGTCCTCCGGAGTGGTTGGCTTCACATCCGTTACCGAACGATCGAGTGAGCTATCTACAAGAACTGATCACGACGACCGGATATAATCGCTATGCGTTTGAAGGAATTGAACAGCATAAAGCGATTCAAACCAAGGTGAGTCAGTTGTTGAAAGAGCATAAAGCGCGGGAAGAGAAGAAAGGCGATCGACAAAACCGCAATGAGTAATCAAGCAAGTAGGATTGCTGCTTATCTGAGCGGAGGTATCGCGTTTATTGCCTCCGTTCTGATTTATTTGACCTACGTTTATCAGCTTGGATTTCCGGACGGATTCATTAGTCAATTAGGATATGCACAGAGAAATCTTGCTTATCTATTTATTGGAATTAGTGTTGTTCTGGGAACGTATTTTGTTTATTTGGGAGCGATCGCTTCTCGAAAGTTGATTGGGAGAAGATTAGCGATCGCGGTTTTCTTGTATGTGGTTTGCATAGTTATTATCTCTATCATCCATTACTATTACGTCTTACATTTACCAGGTAGTACTGGAGGGTAATACATCTATCGACAAACGACATGGAAAAGACGCTGGTTGATTACCTCGAAAACGTCAGAGATCGCGAGACTTTTATCGAGTTCGTTCGGGCATTAATCCGCGATCGAGAAGCTTCCATCTTGAGAGAACAGCAAGCGCCTGAATCACAAAGAGGATATGGGGCGTTTGGCTGGCAGAATACTTCGATCGAGTCTTATTTCGAGGCAGCGTTAGCTTGTGTTGAGGCGCATCAGGATCGAGATGACATTTTGAAAGAAGCAACTTGGCGATCGTTTGCGGAGTTCCTTTACGTTGGCAAAATTTACGAATAAGTTGAGAAACTAGCCAATTGGTAGGATAGCGATCGCTATCTATGCAACAAGTTTTAGACAAGGAGATCCTCAAGTTCCATGTCTTGCTCCCAATACGGGAACAAGTTACACTGGAGGCTATGCGTATCCTATCTCGCAGCACTCTACGAAATTTTTGGGAATCTCACCCAGACGCAGAAGAGCCGCTCAAAACTTGGTATTACGAGGCATCTCACGCGGATTGGCAAAGCCCTGTTGATGTGAAAGCTGCTCATGGTAACGCCAGCATCATCGCGGATAATCGAGTTGTTTTCAACATCAAAGGCAATACTTATCGGCTGATTGTTGCGATTCGATATGACATTGGCATCATCTTTATTCGATTCATCGGAACTCACGCTGAATACGACAAAGTAGACGCAGAAACAATTTAAACCGAGGCTAATTTATGGAAATCCGACCGATTAAAACTGAGGCTGACTATCAACAAGCCCTGCAAGAGATCGAATCGCTCTTTGATGCGGCTCCAAATACTCCTGAATGCGATCGCTTAGAAATCCTCAGCACCCTAGTCGATGCCTATGAGAAGACTCACTTTCCGATCGAGCTTCCTGATCCAATTGAGGCAATTCAATACTATATGGATACTCGTGGATGGTCGCGTCGTGACTTAGAACCATGTTTGGGAAGTCGTGCAAGAGTCTCTGAGATCTTGTCTCGCAAACGCTCTTTAACGCTAGAGATGATTCGGAAACTGCATCAAGAGTTAGGAATTCCGGCTGAGATTCTGATTCAGCCTTATGAATCAATGCAAGCTTCTGCTTAGAGATAAGTTCATTATTTCTAAGCGCCACGATGAATTAAAGCAACTTTTTTGATCGGGTCGTAAGAGATTAGTGGGTGTAATTGCTTTTCCTTACTGCAATTCATAATAAGTGAAGAATGGAGTCGTTTTAGTAGATCATTTGCGGGGTTTCTTTACATTGACAAAATCTACAACTGTGAACTTAAGTGACGAGATTTGCTGCTCATTGTGGAAGTGTAAATTCATTGAGACATACTATCTGTTCGACTTCTCTATGCACAAAAAAACAAATTTTAATTTGAGAAGGCAGTGCAACAAATTTATTGTGATCTTTTATACTCAAGATTACTAGTGATACATTAAAATTTCAGCAATGAGAGGCTAAGCGCTAATTGATGACGGATGCAGAATGTAGAGAAGTGTATCAGCAACTTGTGGATATGCTAGGCGATCAGGAAATGTTAGAGGGTCGCCAATTGAATTGGGTTGTTGAAGAAGTTAATCAAGTAATACGAGCAGGTGAAATTATTGATGAGCCATCTGGAAGTTCTTTTAGACGCTCTACAAGGGAGTTTATAACGACCAGAGAGTACACACCTCAAGAGGCTTTGCTTCTACTAATTGATGCTATTGATTCGGTTGTTGTTCAAACAGCCCTCATAGAAAGAGAAGTAACTAACTTCTTCAGAAGAGAAGGCGAAGAATTTAATATTCCTCCTGATGTCAGATTTGTATCTGAAGAAGATGCACGACCAACGGTTTTGACTTATGCCTCAGCTATCGATAGAGCAGAGCAAGCTCTTACCTTAAAGAGGTTACTGTTCCAATTACGTTCTGAGGTAGAACGATGACAATTAATCAAGATTTACTGAACCAAATTAGAGCAGCATTAGGAAGCTCTATTAATCCAAATTTGACTACTAGGTCAGCAGTATTTGATTTATTTGAGGCTTACATATTTTCATTTCTTATAGAAGCCGCAAGAAGTGAACCAAATGCACAAATTGAATATATGAATACAAATGGAGCAAAAGCAACTACTTTCACTTTTAGAACTAGCCCAGGACAAATTTTTAACGGTCTTTATACTCATGCTGAGATTATTTTTGAACGCAAACGACCCTTAGAAGTCCACGTAGGTGTCAGAGTGAGTGGCATTTCAAAAGTCTTACATGAATGCGATGTACTTCTTCTAGAAAAAAGTGAAGCGGAGATTTGTCGTAATGGTAATGTTTCTCCACAGTCTTCTAAAGCCATTCTTGCAGCAGAATGTAAATATTATTCACCCAGAAATTTTGGAATCGATTTGGCAAGAGAGTTTTTAGGCTTAACTAGCGATTTCTCAAGCAATTGCAAGTATTATTTCATATACAACACGACCTCACGATCTGTTGAAGAGCTACTAGCACATCATAAGAAAGGTTGCTGGTTTAGATATGTTGTGCCTGATCATCTGGCTGATGTTGATCTTCTTAAAAGCGAATTTAGGAACGCCATTAAAAATTTTATAGCAACAAAAAAGTACAACTCCTAATGATAGAGGTGATGTTTCCATAGAGCGACCTCGACTAACAGACTGAAATCATGAGAACTTTGGAAGAAATTAGACAGTGGCTCATACAACACAAGTCAGTATTGCAAGAGCATTACAAAGTAAGAGAACTTGGAATTTTTGGCTCCTATGTACGACAAGAGCAAACAGAAAATAGTGATGTCGATTTGCTAGTCGAGTTCTCTGAAACACCGAGTTTGTTAAAGTTTGTCAGTTTAGAAAATTATCTGAGTGACAATCTGGGAATCAAAGTTGATTTAGTGCATAAGTCTGGCTTGAAACCCCGCCTTGGAAAGCGAATTCTAGCAGAGGTTATTTACCTGTGACCAAGCGCCAAGTCGAGGACTATTTGCAGGATATTTTGGATGCGATCGCTGCAATCGAACAATTCACAGCCGAGATCGAATTTGAAACATTCTTGCAAAATTTAGAGAAAGTGTTTGCAGTTTCAAGAGCGATCGAGATCATTGGTGAAGCGGTCAAGCGAATTCCAGACACGGTGAGAACTCAATATCCCAATATTCCTTGGCGTGATATCGCTGGAATGCGTGATAAATTGATCCACGACTATTTCAACACCGATGTTGAGATTATCTGGAAAGCAGTTGAGGAAGATGTACCCCGATTGAAAAGCATGATTTCTGAAGTTTTAGAGAGTTATCGACCCTAATCAACTTCCTGATCCCAATGAGAAATCCGAAAAGCTCAACTCATTAATTTTGTTCCACTGATAAACCTGATCGCGAAACTGCTTCCACTGTCCATACACCTGCTTAAACGTATTATTCTTCGCTGCATTCGCCTCGTACAGTTCAAACGAAGCCTTCTGTGCCGCCTGCATAATCTCTTTACTGTAAGGAGTCAACTGCGTTCCACCTGAGATAAGACGTGCGATCGCTTCTCGATTCAGCGCATCATACTGTGCCAACATATTCACATTCGCCTCAAACGCCGCCGTTTTAAGCACTTCCTGATATTCCTTCGGCAACTTCCGCCAAGCATTCAAATTAATCTGCGTTTCTAACGTCGGACCCGGTTCCCACCAGCCAGGGTAATAGTAAAACTTCGCGGCTTTATGCAAACCGAGTTTTTCATCGTCATACGGTCCCACCCATTCCGCTGCATCGATCGCGCCTCGATCCAGCGCCAAATAAATCTCGCCACCCGGAAGCACCTGTACATTCACGCCCAATCGCGACATCACTTCGCCACCGAGACCCGGAATCCGCATCTTTAAGCCTTTGAGATCCGCGATCGTATTCACCCGTCGCTTAAACCAACCGCCCATTTGCACCCCAGTATTACCCGCCGGAAAGTTAATAATACTGAAATCCGAATACAGCTTTTGCATCGCATCGAGTCCGCCCCCGTGATACAGCCAAGCATTTTGCTGTTGAGCATTCAGCCCAAACGGAACCGCACAGCCAAACGCCAACGCCGGATTTTTTCCGGTGTAATAGTAACTTGCCGTATGTCCACATTCGACTGTGCCATTTTGCACCGCATCTAAGACCTGCAATCCCGGCACAATTTCCCCGGCTGCAAACGGTTGAATCACGAATCGTCCATCGGTCATTTCTGAAATGCGGCGGCAAACCGTTTCTGCTCCGCCAAAAATAGTCTCTAAGGATTTGGGCCAACTGGTTGCCATGCGCCATCTGATCGACGGTAATGCTGTTCCCGCCGTTGCCACACCTCGTTTACGAATCGTACAAGCCGTTAAACTACTTGATGCGATCGCGGCTCCCAATACAAATCTGCGCTTCATTCCTGTTGCCCAACTCGTATCAAAGATCTTACCGAGTGATGAGGACAGAATTTCAACGCGGTTTGTCTTTTCCAAATCGCATATCTTCTAATCGCTTCTGAGCATCAGGATCGATCGAGTGCATTAACAACCGTCCCGCTGATTTCTTCTTCGGTTTCAACTTACTCTGAACCCGCCGCGCCGCGAACTCGACTTCATTCGCCAATTTTTCCGCAGACATCCACTCTGCACCGTATCCCACTACGGTTAATTGCTGAGCGCGATCGCTAGTCGCCACAATCAACCGCTGCTTAAACTTGCGAATGTCATGCCGAAAATCCGCACAAGTTTTCTCAATATACGTATCTGCGGTCTGTCCAAAATCGGTGTAGCAGACATGCAAATGCTTGGTAATTTCCTCACGATTCGTCGGACAATCCCGATACTGCGCGTCAAACACGACATGAGTTTCAAAATTCTGATAGGAGCTATATCCGATTAGCGCTTCGACTAATTTCCGTCGCGATTCTTCTAAACCGTCTCGATCGCGAATCACTTTCAACTCATGCCAAGCTCCGACTATGTTATAGCCGTCCACCAATAGAAGTGCCTGTGGTGCAGAACGTGGCATCACTCAACGCTGAAAGGACATTGCAAAGATTGATATACTTCACCCCTCAATAATATTGCATTTTCTTAATTTGTTGGGGATTGAACGAGCTAATCGTCATCCCCCTTATCGTCGTCAGAAACCGTTCGCTTCGCTTTGCTTCTCTTTTGTGGCGATTGTTTTTGCCGCGCCTGAGCGCTACTTCGACCCAGTTTTTGATCCATCTGCTGCCGCAAACTCAACGCATCTACATAATCGGGACGGAGTTGGATTGCTTTCTCGATCGACGAAACCGCCTCATTCACACGCCCCAAACTCCACAACGCTGCGCCTCGATTATTCCAGGCTTCGGCGATCTCTGGTTTGAGCGCGATCGCTTTGTCAAATGCAGCGATCGACTCCTCTAATCGATTCAGCCGTAAGAGCAGCGTTCCTTTATTACTCCAAGCTTCAGCAAAATCGGGTTTGAGGGCGATCGCACGTTCATAAAGCGGTAAAGCTTGCTCATATCGTTGCTGCTGATCTAGGGCATAACCCTTGCTCCAAAGTGCTTCCGGATAATCTGAACGGAGTGATAAAGCGACATCACACGCCGCGATCGCATCTTGACTTCGCTGCAAATGGTTCAGGTTGTAGCACCGTCCCCAGTGCGCTTTTGCGAATTTGGAGTCGAGCGCGATCGCCTTGTCATAGGTCTCCAACGCGCTCTGATATTGCTTCGCGGTTTGTTGCTGTTCGGCTTGGGTGAGCAGTTGTGTGACTTGCTCGGCAGGATTCGGGGAAGGGGAAACAGCCGGAGCGTTTGACTGAGCGGACTGCGTTTGGGGCGGGCGGGTCGCAGTCCAGCCGACAAAAGCAAGCACCGTTAACCCGATCGCGAACGGTAGACGATGCGGGTCTCTAGCAAGGGATTCACGCCATCGCATCGGGACAAGTTGCTTGAGCGTATTGATCGGTGGCGAAGACGTATTTCTTGCGGGGTCTGGAGCTAAGGCGGTCGATTGAGACGGTGCGAAGAAAGGCAATTTACGCCCAGCGAGCGGGGCTGGATTTGGAGCAGGATTCACAGCGATCGTGGCTTCAGTCGGTGGAGACTGAACTTGCAGCGGGGAAAGGGGGGGCAGAACAGGCGGCGGGGTGATGCCTGCGGACATGGCTTGAATGGCAGTCAAGGCTTCGACCGCAGTGGCATATCGATCGCGAAAATCAGGACAAATCATTTGCTCTAGAACGGTTGCGATCGCAGAATCGAGATGCGGCACATTGTCGCGCCATTGCAGTTTGCCTGTGTTTGGGTCTTGATTCATTCGACGGGGACAGATTCCGGTGAGTGCTTCGATCGCGACTACGCCAACCGCATAGACATCACTACTGAAACGGGGAGCGCCTGCAATTTGTTCGATGGGCATATAGCCGGGAGTGCCAATCCCGATCGTTTGAGTCGGAGCGGCATGAGGATGGCTCAATGCCGTACTCACTTGCTTCACGGCTCCGAAATCGATCAGCACAATCTTGTGATCCGATCGCCGCCGCATCAGATTCGAGGGTTTGATATCGCGATGGATGACGTTCTGCTGATGCACAAAAGCCAGCACATCGAGCAGGCTTTGAAGCATGAAGATAACTTGCGCTTCTGTCCAAGGCTGTTCAGCAATCAGTTCTTCGCTCAGGGGAGTGCCATCGATCCACTCCTGAACTAAGTAAAATTCTGAACCCTCCTGAAAGTGAGCCAGCAGGCGCGGAATTTGATCGTGATGTCCTAATTGATAAAGAACTTGTGCTTCTGTGTCAAACAGGCGGGCTGCAACCTGCAAGCTTTGGGGATGAGTAGATTGGGGCTTGAGTTGCTTGACGACGCAGTGAGGTTGTCCGGGGAGGTGCAGGTCTGCGGCGAGAAAGGTTTGCCCAAATCCACCCGCTCCTAACGCTTGGATGATTTGGTAGCGACCGCCCAACAAACTTTTGGGCGCATTGAACTGAAAGCGCTGTAAAAAACTCACGAATTCCCCTCACTCACGCTATGCTGACTGCCTTTCTCTTACTTCCGAAGCTCGATCGAATTTTCAGGCAAAGTTTTTGACTTTGTTCACCGCCTAATTTGTTGCAGACGTAAGTAATATGCAGCTTGTGCCCTGATCAGAAGAATTTGTGACATGACCGAACACGATCGCTCAAGCTTCTGTTCAAAGGAAACTTGAGCAATTCGGTTTTCGGTTATCTAGGGTTTGAGTGCGAAACGTTGAATTGACCCGACTCAGTCGGCATTACTTTACGGGGAATCGCCATTGAGAAAGGTGATACGAAAAGCGATCACTTTTAATTGGAAACGGATCTACTTTCAAGCCATTGCGCGATCGATTCTTGAGTTTCTTCTCCTGCCGCCAGTTGCAACATAACCTGCACAACTTCATCTTCTGGCGCATCCAAAGAATAACCATTTAGCTCAAGAAAAACCGCCATCACAACGAAAGCAACTCTCTTATTGCCATCGACAAAAGGATGATTCTTAGCAAGTCCATAAGCGTATGCTGCTGCTAAGTCAAAGATCGTAGGAAATTCGCCATAAATGAATAGATATGAAGGTCTTGCCAAACTTGCAGACAGCAAATTTTCATCACGAATACCAGGGCGACCTCCATATCGGTCGATCTGATCAAGTTGAATCCTTCTGACAAATGATTCTGATATCCAAATCGGCTCTTGAGTCACTTCGATAGCTCGCGCAAGGCATGCTTATATTTCTCGTTCACTTTCTGATAAGCCTGCATCGCTTTGTCCAAATTTGGATGGTGATTCGTGATCTCGATTCCATCAGGTGTCTCCGAGATGTAAACCGTATCACCTTCCTTCACTTGAAGCTTTTGCAAAACTTCCTCTGGTAATGCCAGTCCGAGTGAATCACCCATTTTTTCGATCTTCAGATTGTCCGCATTCATAATTTATAGAGACAAGATGGCTTGATCATAACTTGTCAGATTAAGGGCGATCGCATCAAAGAGACTCATTACATGACTATCGATCGCACTTGAGCTTGAGAACTCTGCATCGCCCTATCAAGTCCATCTCTCTTTGCTCTAGTGCGGTTGCTCTGCCACAAGCGCAACCTTGTTAAAGTTCATTCTCGCTTCAAATTCGCAACATCTAAAGAAGACACTCTGCTAACTGTGATTGAGAAGGAACGTCACTAGGTAAGAAGGTTTTCAAGTCTTCTTTAGATGGAGTTCCTGTTGCCGCTAAACGATTGCATTGATTCGCAATACAGCGATCGAAGATATTTCTGACAAATCTGCCATTTCCCAATTCTCCAATCTGATTCTCAAACTTTTTAACCAATTGATTCACTTTTTTGAGTGTTTCATTTGAAACTAGATAACCGTGTTGCTCGCATCTCGTTTTGAAGATCTCAACTAATTCAGTCGGTGAATAATCTTCAAAGTGAATCGATCGCGCAAATCTCGATTTTAGTCCTGGATTCGAGTCAATAAAACGCGCCATCTCTCCTTTGTATCCTGCAACAATAACCACCAAATCTTCTCGATGATCTTCCATCATTTTCAAGAGCGTATTCACTGCTTCTTGTCCAAACATATCGCTTCGTTCTGCTGGAACAAGAGAATAAGCCTCATCAATAAAAAGCACACCGCCTAAAGCAGATTCAATCACTTTCGCTGTTTTAGGGGCAGTTTGTCCCAAATATTCCGCGACTAAATCTGTTCGATCAACTTCGACGAAATGCCCTTCTGAGAGAACGCCGAGATCCTTATAAATTTCACCAAGAATCCGAGCGACCGTCGTTTTGCCTGTTCCAGGATTGCCAGTGAATACCAAATGTCTAGTAATTGAGGGAGCCTTTAACCCTGCCTGTGCTTGCATCCTCGAAACTTTTGCAATGTTGACTAATTCTTGAACAGTTGATTTCACTGTGTTCAAGCCCGTTAGTGATTGCAATAGATGAGAAGGATCAAGGTCTTTAGAAGATTCTGTTTGTGTTGTACCGCTTTCAACAAGATCATTAAAAAGATCTCCATAAAGCGACACGGCAACTTCTTTCGCATACTTATCGCTCGCCTGTTTAGCAAAGCCACCTAGAAGTTTACGAGCGTTTTGAATTGCAACATCTTTGGACGGCGCTTCTGAATAGAAGAGACAATCTAGCGAAAGTACTTTTTCAGATTTTAGAAGAAAATCACTAGCAGCTTTTGGGCTATCCCACGCCGCCCAAAAATAAGAGCTACCGAGTGTACAAACGCTAAAGATGGGAGGAATGACCGACATAACACTATCCGTCCGCAGAAACGAGAGGCTTTTCAGTCACATATTACCCATCAGGTTCTTGCGACAAGCACTTTGCTAACGGTTACTTTCATCTAATCTTCAACTTCTTTAGCCTGAGTTAATCTCTACTTCAGCCGTGCCGGATTGTCCCGATCGACAACCTTTCTAATTTCTCAAGCACGATCGTACATCGCCTCTCCGATCAGCGATCGCTCTAATCTTTTCCTACCGTTTTATGAAGCAGATCCTGTGTTCACTTCACAAAACACTGCGTTCTATGAAGTAAATCTTATGTTCGCTTCACAAAACACTGTGAACCGGAGACAAAACGCTGTGTTCTATGAAGCAGATCCTGCGTTCACTTCCTAAATTGCTGTGTTCAGTGGATGAAAAGCTGTGTTCGATCGACGAATTTGCTCGATCGCTTCACAAGATCCTTCAATCCTCAACGTCTTCAGTCTGCATCAATCTTTGTTTCAAGCGTTCGGGATCGCCTTTATCGACAACTTTCCCCTCTTCCAACAAAAACGCCCCGTCACAATATTCCAATTCTTCCAGCCGATGCGTCACCCAAAGCGCCGTAATCCCCCGCTTCTTCACGAGCGTCTGCACCTGCGCCACCAACTCCAACTGACTATCCGGATCAAGCAACGCGGTCGGCTCATCTAATAAAAGGACATCACAATGACGAGCGATCGCACCCGCGATCGCGACTCGCTGTTTCTGTCCCCCACTCAACGCATAAATCGGACGACGCTGAAACGCCCCTAAACTTACAGCAGTCAACGACTCTTCTACCCGCTGACGAATTTCCGCTGTAGACAAGGCTTCCTGCACCAATCCAAACGCCACATCCGCCCCTACTGTCGGCATGACCAACTGATGATCTGGATTTTGAAACACAAAACCGACCGGAGGCGAGATATGAATTTCTCCCCCAGTCGGTTGCAGCAACCCTGCCAACAATCGCAGCAAGGTCGATTTACCGCTGCCATTCGCACCCAGCAGCATCCAAAACTCTCCTTTCGGCACTTCCAGCGTACAAGACTGCAAAATCGCCTTGTCTTCCGACCAGCCAAAACTGAGATCGATCGCTTGAATCGCAGAGAGTCCTTCTTGCATGGGCGCGTCTACGGTCATACTGTTCTATTCCGCCGTTGCAAACGAGAAACCTGCGGGTCTGCCCGAAGCTGCCGCACTCGATTTCTCATACATCTGAACCGCAGCAATATTATCCGCAAACACGGCGATCTTCTTATCGGTTTGGCGATCGCAGGTAAATTCCAACAATCCGCCGCCGCCCTTCATCGCGTTGGTGATTTCTTGGAACGTCGCTTCCGCATCTTCCGCCGACTTCCGTAGAAATGAGAGACCGAGCGGGTTTCCTTTCAGGGTTAATTCGAGAATATACATAATGTCGATCGTACAAACTGCCAGTTCTCAGTATCGCAAATATCCGCAGAAACGGCTTGCTCCTCTATTGTGCTGAATGGGGATCAATTTGAAAGAATTTCCGTAATTTCTAAGATTTGTTAAGAAAAGGACTGGAAATTTTCAGAGAAGTCTTCATATAATCAAGAGCATAGGTAACGAAAAGTAAACTCTATTCATAATTCAGAGTTTGCTTATCCTTCCGTACTTATCTGGAGTTTATTAAAATGACCATTGCAGTAGGTCGCGCACCAGCGCAGAGAGGCGTATTCGATGCCCTCG
>ERZ1066124.51-NODE-51-length-113496-cov-26.733580_pt1 | contig 113496 bp, 124 predicted proteins | sample MGYA00382771_ERZ1066124 | MGnify/ENA primary metagenome ERZ1066124 (study PRJEB33369, sample SAMEA5778354) | biofilm metagenome | biome: Industrial cooling water; feature: Water cooling tower basin; material: Biofilm | place: United Arab Emirates | collected... | reverse complement strand
TCCTAGCTAGTCAAACTTTAATCGGTGATGTTGACTTTTTAGATTCGATGCCATTAGAAACGGAATCAACTTCACAGACAGAAGAAAACGAACCCGCTAATCTTGCACTCGAAAACTTATCTCAAGTTGAAAGCGAATTTTCTCATAGTCAGACTCTAGTTGATGAAATGGACTTTTTGGAGTCCCTAAAATTAGATGATCACAGTAATGAGTTTGAACTGGGAGATTTGACTAACGTTTCTGAAGACTTTTTTGTGAGCAATGATTTGACTCACACAGAAAATTCCGACTTAGTGCCACCAGTAGAAGAAATCCAAGAGGATAAAGAGGAGGGATTTGATTTTGCTTTATTCGATTTATTTGATTCACCAAAAGATGATGAATTAAATCTAGATGAAGAAATGCCACAGATTGGTTACACCAATAGCTCTAATAGTCACTCAAAAGCTGAATTTGAGGCTTATCAACTTGAGGCTGACCTTGATTTCTTCAAAATGTTAGACGAAAATCATTCCGAATCAACAGAATCTTTAGAACTTGATAATCAAGTCAACCTTGAAGATTTATTCAGTGAAGATCTGTTTCATTCTGAAAAGGAATCTAGCCCAAAAAACTAGACTCTCTTAATTAGGATAGGTTACTCACAATGTTTTATTTTTGAGTGCCTGTCCTAGCTTCGGCAATTTGAGAAAACATATTAGCTAAATCAAAATCTTTTTGTGTAATTCCTCGCGCATCGTGAGTTGATAGAGTAACGGTCACTTTGTTATAGTTAATTAAAAGATCAGGATGATGTTGAAGTTGTTCAGAAGGTTCAACTAATTGATTAACAAAGGCGATCGCTTCAACAAAATTTTTAAAAATAAAGGTTCGTTGTAGTTGCTGATTTTGTTGCGTCCAACCAGGTAAACGCATTAGCTGTTGTTGAATTTGGCTGTCAGTGAGTTTCGGAACGGGATCAGCCTTAACAGTATTGTTCATGGTGTAGACGAACAATAAGAGGATGGCTAGAAAAAAAGTTTGAGTAAATCGAGGCATCATCAACATTATTAATAAGTAGATCAACCTAATCTTAGATGAAAAGCGATTTAGGTCTTCTTAATCATTCAAAAAATAATCTGATTATTTCGCCAATTTGTCTAACGAATCAACTATACTATTATGTCTAACTAGGCTCATTAGTTCAGATTAACGTCTAGTTGTCAAGATCTTTACGCGTTCAATCGCTATACTTTCCTTAACGATAAACCCTTTAATCATTCATGACTGCCCTGCCCTTCCCTCACCAGCCATCAACCTCCAGAGAATTTGCCCCTGAGACGACATCAGTTTTAGCTCTTAAGGAACTGGTGGCGAGTGTATATCGGGAACAAACCAAGGTGCAAAACTTATTAAGTTCTCTTGGGTTTGCTCTACGGAGTTTTAATAACTTAAATCAGTTTTTAGAATTAACCCCTCTCATGGCAGCCCGTGTTACTGATGCAGATGGCGGCGCATTGATTTTATATAAACCTAATGAGCAAATATCCCTTGCCCATCTTCATTTCCAAGATGCTCAAGTCAGTCAAGAAATTCGTCAAAAACTAGAAAGTGTGATCGCCGAAGTTAATACATCTGATCTAACTCAACAACCGCCTCAAGCGACCACTTCTTTACCAGATTATTTAGATTATCAAATTAGACAAACCCTTAATCCCTCCCTGAAATCTTATTGCACCCCGATTTTAGTCAAAAATATCGAACGGGGAAGACTCTATGTATTTAGTCGTCCACCTCAATATGTCTGGACTCCCACCCGACGCAAATTATTACAATTGGTCGCCGATCAAACGGCTGTAGCGATCGCCAATAATGAATTAACCCTAGAATTACGCTCCAAAGAACGTCAAGATCGAGAACTCGAAATTGCTTCAGATATTCAATTACGTCTCTTACCGAGAAAATGCCCCAACATTCAAGGAGTGATCTTAGCGGCAAAATGTAAAACAGCCAATCGAGTCGGTGGCGATTATTATGATTTTATTCCCACCAATTATGATCAACTCCGTTCTAATCATTCTGAAGAAGTCGTTTCTACTTCAGTTCCCTGGAGTATCGTCATCGGCGATGTAATGGGGAAAGGAGTTCCTGCGGGTTTAATCATGACCATGACACGAGGAATGTTACGCGCAGAAGTCTTAAACCGTCACACCCCAAGCCATATTTTGCAGCATCTCAATCGAGTGATGTATGCAGATTTAGATAATTCTCATCGTTTCGTGACATTGTTCTATGCTGAATACAATCCCAAGACGCGGATCTTGTCTTATAGTAATGCAGCCCATAATCCTCCGTTGATCTGGCAAACCGCAAATCATCAAATTTTTGCTTTAGATACCAAAGGAATGTTAATCGGTTTAGATCCAGACTCAGACTATGAAGACGCTCAGATCCAACTACACTCCAATGATACGATCGTCTACTATACCGATGGCTTTACGGATGCGATGAACCAAAATGGGGAACGTTTTGGGGAAGAACGTTGGCAAGAAGCAGTACATCAGGCCTGTGAAATAGAGCAAAATCCACAAGAAATTTTAGATTATTTGTTCAACCAAGTTCAACAATTTATCGGAGTTGGGAATAATAACAGTGACGATATGACTTTAATTGTGATGAAGATCGCATAAGTCACAAGGAGTAACTTTATGATTCACTTAACCGAACAATCTTTAGAGCGTTTGATGACAATATCACAAACTTGGCTCTATCATCCCGCGATGATTAACTTTTTAGCCACCATTACCGATAAAGATGTCGATATTATTGGTAATGTGCAAGCAGCTTTTCAGAAATTTGTTGCCACTGGACAAGTTTGGGCGTTAATTATTGGTATTGTGGTGGGATATATGTTTAAAGGCTTTACGTCCTATTAACTTAATTATTGACTACCCCCAAAAAGCTGTGACTGAGAAAAAAACGTGGAGCGATCGCTTTGAAGGTACCCTACATCCGTCAATTGTACGATTCAATGCCAGTATCGGTTTTGATATCGCACTGATTGAATATGATCTCACGGGTTCTATAGCCCATGCTCAAATGTTAGCCCATACGGGTATTATTTCCTCCGAAGAAGGTCAACAGATCGTAGCGGGTTTAGAACAAATTCGTGCTGAATATCGAGACGGAAAATTTAACCCAGGCATCGATCAAGAGGATGTTCATTTTGCTGTAGAAAGACGACTGACGGAACTGGTTGGCGATGTGGGGAAAAAACTTCATACTGCCCGTTCTCGTAATGATCAAGTCGGAACCGATATCCGTCTTTATTTACGAGATCAAATCGATCAAATTCGTTCTCTTTTACGAGAGTTTCAAAAAGTCCTGTTATCTTTAGCTGAAGAACACCTAGAAACCTTGATCCCTGGTTATACCCACCTACAACGCGCTCAACCTATTAGTTTAGCTCATCACTTGATGGCTTATTTTCAGATGGCACAACGCGACTGGGAACGCTTAGGAGAAATTCGCAAACGGACGAATATTTCTCCTCTCGGTTCTGGAGCTTTAGCGGGTACAACATTTCCGATAGATCGTCACTACAGCGCGACTTTGCTTCATTTCGATAAACCCTATGATAATAGCCTTGATGGGGTGAGCGATCGTGATTTTGCCATTGAGTTTCTCAGTGCGGTTAGTCTGATTATGGTGCATCTCAGTCGCTTGAGTGAAGAGGTGATTTTGTGGGCATCCCAAGAGTTTAGTTTTATTTCATTAACCGATCGCTGTGCCACAGGATCAAGTATTATGCCCCAAAAGAAAAACCCTGATGTACCTGAACTCATTCGCGGCAAAACGGGGCGAGTTTTTGGACATTTACAAGGCTTGCTGACACTAATGAAAGGCTTACCCCTAGCTTATAATAAGGATTTGCAAGAAGACAAAGAAGCCATTTTTGATAGTGTGCAAACCGTTAAGATTTGTTTAGAAGCCGCCACAATTTTGTTAAGTGAAGGATTAGTGTTTCGTACCGAACGCCTCGCCCAAGCTGTCAGCGAAGACTTTTCTAATGCCACAGATGTCGCCGACTATTTAGCAACAAAAGGGGTACCTTTTAGAGAAGCTTATAACTTGGTGGGCAAAGTGGTTAAAACCAGTCTCGCATCAGGTAAGTTATTAAAAGACTTAACCTTAGAAGAATGGCAAGAACTCCATCCCCTATTTGAAGCTGATATTTATGATGCGATCGCACCAAAACAAGTCGTATCGGCACGAAATAGTTACGGAGGTACGGGATTTGATCAGATAAAACAGGCCATCACATCAGCCAAAACTCTGCTAAACTCTGAGGCAACCATTTAAGTTTTTTAACATTGTTTATGGGTCGTCTTTGGCAAATTTTTCAAACGGTACTCGGAATAATTTTTCGACATCCCATTACGGGGACGACTATTATTCCGATCTTACCGAATGGTCAAATTGTTCTAGTCCGTCGTCAAGATACAGGACAATGGGGCTTACCAGGTGGGATTATTGATTGGGGTGAAGATATTTCAACTGCTGCCCATCGAGAACTTAAAGAAGAAACAGGATTGCAATTGTTAAATATTCGTCGTTTGGTGGGGGTTTACTCTGCTCCAGATCGAGATCCAAGAATACATTCAATTTCAATTTTGATTGAGGCCGATGTTGATGGAACTTTTAATGTTGAAGATGTTTTAGAAGTAACAGAAGTAAAAGCATTTTCCCCCAGTGATTTACCATTGGGCAATTTGAGCCACGATCATGAGCAACAATTAACTGATTATTTACAGGGATTGACGGTTTTAGCTTAATTGTAAAAGTAAATTTTTGTAAATATCTGGGAAAAGATTAAAACAATTACTTCTTAGGAAGAATTTCTTTTTGAGCTAAGTTCTCTAAAATAAATAAGAAGTAAAAATTAGACGCAAATGTTGTTACCATCAAACCTATGCAACTGTACATCATTCGTCATGGGATTGCCGCAGAAAAGACAGAATACAAAAATGATGAAGAACGTCCATTAATTGATAAAGGTCGTCAGAAAACTGAAAAAGTTGCTCAACGTCTTTTAGAGATTGGTATTCATTTTGATTTAATGCTAACGAGTCCTTTAGTGCGAGCCAAACAAACAGCAGAAATCTTACAAAAAAACGGATTAAGTGACGAATTACAGGAATTTTCCGCCCTAGCCCCTGATGGCAATATTCAAGAATGGGTCAACTGGTGGCTAGAATCTAGTTACAATTTAGAAGAGTCATGTCTAGCCCTTGTTGGACACGAACCCGACTTAGGACACTGGGCAGAAACTTTGATTTGGGGACAACCACACGATAAACTTGTTCTTAAAAAATCGGGTGTAATTGGATTAGAATTACCTGTAGGAAGTGACCCCATTGGTAAAAGCAATTTATTTTTACTAACGTCACCAAAATGGTTATTCTAGAAAAGCTTGAGTAAATAAGGGCTTCTTTTGTAGAATGATAGGCGTTGCGAGGGTGTGAAGATCAGCCAATTTTAGATTCAGTTGAACGTTACAGGTAAATAAACTATGACAGTATGTGAATATAAGCCAGGCTTAGAAGGAATTCCTGCGGCACAATCGAGTATTAGCTATGTCAATGGACTAGAAGGTATTCTTGAATATCGTGGCATTCCCATCGCTGAATTAGCTACTCATAGTAGCTTTATTGAAGTCGCCTATCTACTCATTTGGGGTGAACTTCCCACCCAGGAAGAATTAGAATCTTTTGAAACAGAAATTCGCTACCATCGACGGATGAAATACCAAATTGGGGATATGCTGAAATTGTTTCCCAATGATGGTCACCCAATGGATGCTTTGCAAACTTCAGCAGCAGCATTAGGTTTATTTTATGCCCGTCGCGCCCTCGATGATCCTAACTATATTCGCCAAGCTGTTGTCCGACTCTTAGCCAAAATTCCGACAATGGTCGCCGCTTTTCAGATGGTACGCAAGGGGAATTATGCAGTCATGCCCAAAGATGAGCTAGACTATGCAACAAATTTTCTTTATATGTTGACCGAAAAAATTCCTACACCCTATGCAGCTAAGGTGTTTGATGTTTGTTTAACCCTTCATGCAGAACATACAATCAATGCCTCCACGTTTTCGGCTTTAGTAACGGCTTCTACTCTCACTGACCCTTATGCGGTGGTCGCTTCGGCTGTTGGAACCTTGGCAGGGCCTTTACATGGTGGTGCCAATGAAGAAGTATTAATCATGTTAGAGGAAATTGGTTCAGTTGAGAATGTCCGCCCTTATATTGAATCTCTCATTGAACAGAAGAAGAAAATTATGGGTTTTGGGCATCGGGTTTATAAGGTCAAAGATCCTCGCGCTACTATCCTACAAAGTCTTGCTGAACAGTTATTTTCTGAATTAGGCTCAGATAAATATTACGATATTGCCCTCGAAGTCGAAAAAGTTGTCGAAGAAAACTTAGGGGCTAAAGGAATTTATCCGAATGTTGACTTTTATTCGGGTTTGGTGTATAGAAAACTGGGAATTCCAGATGATTTATTTACGCCGATTTTTGCGATCGCACGTGTTGCAGGATGGTTAGCCCACTGGAAAGAACAATTATCAGTGAACCGTATTTTTCGCCCGACACAAGTCTATACAGGTTTTCACGATATGCCTTATATTCCGATCTCTGAACGCATCTCTAAAGCCGAATCTAATGGGCATTGATTTAAGATTAAAGGGTGGGGGGTTAAATTCCCACCCTTCATCTTCTAAATGGCTTCTAGGTCTTTTTCACCAGTCCGAATTCGGATAATCTGTTCGACAGGAGAGATAAAGATCTTACCATCGCCAATTTCACCAGTGCGGGCGGCTGAGATCAGTTTATCGACAACCATATCAACTTGATTGTCTTCTACTACGATCTCTACTTTCAGTTTTTGGAGAAATTCAACCGTATATTCAGAACCTCGATAACGTTCCGTTTGACCTTTTTGACGACCAAAACCACGTACCTCGGAAACGGTCATACCAACAATTCCCGCATTAACGAGAGCAATTTTCACCTCGTCTAGTTTAAAGGGTCGAATAATGGCTTCTACTTTTTTCAATTTCTTAACTCCTCATTAAATTGCTAGTCTTCGTCTATTTATTTATAAATCTAGCCTGACACTTTCTACCATCTAAGAAACGGAAATTTTTGTAAACATTCCTACAGTTTCTCTATTTTTTAGCAATTCTTTGCACCTAACCAAGCCATGAAAGTCTCAGGTAAAGCGATTTTACATCTTTTCTGGGGGTCAATATAGACATGGCGTGTTTTAGCTAAAGCGACTGATTTTTCGCTTTGTAAGATGCCTGCAATCATATATTCAATCTCGAATTCATGTTCGTTCAGCAATTGGGGTTTAAGGGTGATTTTAATCTTGTCGTTACAGTAGAGGGGACGAAAAAAATCAATCTCCGCATGAACGATCGGAATTGCAACAGATCTATCTTTGAGAAATAATTGTAAACTGATCCCCGTTTCTTCTAACGAGGCTTCATATGCTTCATGACAAATTGACAGCAGCGAGGCAAAATAAATGACACCTGCTGCATCAGTATCAGCTAGACGAATCGTTCGCTCATAAAACATAAAATTATCTATGGTACGGGATTTGAGAAAATATTAGTGTTGATCTACATAAAATGAGGAAATCAATCCCAATGATGGCCGAAACGTCCCTAATTAAAGAACGCGAACCTTTATCGAGTCTCGTTCTGTATTATCTATTCAAATGGTCGATCGTCAGTCCATTCCTCAAAATTTATTTTCAAGGGAAAATCTACGGGGTGGAAAATGTTCCTCAAAAAGGTGCTTTTGTTCTAGTTAGTAACCACGCTAGTTATTTTGACCCTTTGCTATTGTCTTGTGCGGTTTGTCGTCCTGTTGCTTATATGGCTAAAGAAGAATTATTTAAAATCCCTCTCCTTAACCAGGGAATGCGCCTTTATGGGGCTTATCCAGTCAAACGAGGAATCAGCGATCGCACTGCGATTCGAGCCGCTTTAAAGGTCTTAGAACAGGGTTGGGCGGCAGGAATTTTTTTAGATGGTACCCGTACACCAGATGCACGAATTATTGAGCCAAAATTGGGGGCCGCATTGATTGCAGCTAAGGCAAATGTTCCCCTGTTACCCGTCAGTTTATGGGGAACTGAAAAAATTTTGCTCAAAGGTTCCCCTTATCCTCGTTCGGTTCCTGTGACCATTCGTATTGGAAACATCATAGAACCACCTCATTCGGCCAAACGAGAAGATTTAGAAGAGACGACGGCTCAATGTGCATTACTGATCAATCAACTTCACAGTTTAGGGCGTTAAGCTGATTTAACCAGAGAATGAATTGCTATATTGTTTAAAATCTTTTGTAGCTCATCTCGACTCGTCATTCCTTCAATGCGTTGTATGGGGTTTCCGTCATCAAAGAGAATTAATGTAGGTAAATTGCGGAGTCGATATTGATTGGCTAAACGAAAATTATCATCGGCATTCACTCCCACTAAATGTATTTGTCCCTCCCATTGTGATTGAAATGCTAGGAGATTTGGTTGAATCAGCCGACACAGTCCACACCAAGGGGCCCAAAAATGAACCAGTACGGGATAGGGACATTCTAGAACAAGCTTGGAAAAATTGTTTTCATTAATTGAAAGCATTATTACCTAGACAGTTAATATTAAATTTTTTATCACTTGTCGATTATGCTACAACAATTGGGATCAAGAAGCAAAGGGTATTTGCAAAAACATCATTAGACTAATTCTATCAGGGATCAATAAAGAAGTAACTGTCTATTCATTATTTTTATTTTGTTTGTGATGACGATTCATAATAATCATGACTTAAAAAAGGAACTGCAATCACTTGTGCGATCGCTTCACCAATTTTAACAGTCATACCTTCACCACCTGCTTTAGTACGAATATATCCTAGACCGATCGCTCCTTGTTTCGTTTTTAGACAGCTAGTTAATACGCCAATTTTTTCATCGTCTAAAAAAATGGGGGTCAAAGGTTCTACGCTTTGATTGAGTTTAAGTCCCCATAATCTTTGTTTAACACCTTTGTAAGTATTTAAACGTGCGATCGTTTCCTGACCAATATAACAGCCTTTATCAAAAGAAATTGCTCGCCATAATCCAGCCTCTAGAGCGTTATAATCTTCCGTTAGTTCTTGGTCTGGTACTGGACGACCTTGGGAGATGCGTAATTCTTCCCATCTGCGATCGCTGATAGGTACAGCACCTTTGTCAGTTAGGTCTTTCCATAGTTTCGTTGCTTGAGCAATCGGAAGAATTAAAGTATAGCCCGATAGTCTTAAATCTGTCCCTACCGCTAATCTGACCTGAATTTCTGCTAAATCGACTAATTTATGACTTCCTTCACTTTGGTCTAAAATACTACCAATGCCAAATTGTTCTAAAAACTCACGACTATCAGAACCTAGTAACGTAAAAATTGCTAATTCTGGGGAGCGATCTGATACAGTAACCTTATCCATCGGAAAGATATAACGATCCATCCAGTCGAGTAAAAATTGACGACGGTTTGGAGAAACTACAATTAAAATGCTTTCTTCAGTAACATAGGCTGTCGCTAACTCCAGAGTTCGGCCTGTCGAGTTGACAAAAACGACATCACACCCTTGCCCAGATTTTAAGAAATTAATTTGATTAGTGGTTTGATTGTGCAGAAAACGCGATCGATCCTTTCCTGTTAGTTCAAGGATACCGCAAAAAGAGCGATCATAAATCTTAACAGCAGACATATTCAAGAGTTCTCCAGTTTGTACTTAATCGATCAATTGAATGAAATCATATTTTATCGCTAACTCTAATTTCATTAATTCTGAAAATCTAGAGATAAAAATCGTATTACTGAGATTAGTAGACCTAAATCAGAAAAAAACAGTATTTTATCTCAAAGACTGTCTTATGATTTATTGACAATACTACCCTGTCAAGCCTTAAAATCTAGCTGGATGGTTGCTTCACACGTGTGAAAATTCCAAGCGTTTCGTTTGTAAAACTATCTGCTGTGCCATCTTCACCGATAGAGAATGTTACATCATCAACTCCACTTGTCACACCAGTAAATTGCATTCCGAACATTCCATTGTTCCAATGTTTCAGGGTTGCAGGAAATTTAGCGGGGCCGCATTCAACACCGAGTGTTTTCCCGTTTAACAAAATTTCACAGCGTCCATACAAATCATTTTCGTACACGCCAACGAGGGATTGCAGTGTACCTTTGAATTGACCAGGATTCGTCGGGATGGGAGGCGGTGCGAGGAGTTTCGCCAATTGTTGATTTTGCTCAAAGATTTTTTTTTGATCCGTTTCGGGAGCAATTCCCAATACTTGATTCAAATAGTATGCACGCACTGCTTCGGGAAATGCCGTTAAATTGAGATTGGCGAGAATGACAATACCCGTGTTTTTGTCTGGCACGAGCGTCATTATGGTGCGGACACCAGCAAGCGCGCCCGCTTTTTCAATGATGTGATGTCCCGCGTAGTCGAAACTGTCGAAACCGAGTCCGTAATAAAAACCTGTCGTCTTACTAATCGGCGGGAATTCAGTAAATTCAATTTCGCTGACCATACTGCGTTTGAATATTTCAGCAACAGTTTCAGGTTTGATGACTTGAGTCTCTTCGTACGTACCTTTATTCAAAAACATCAACATCCAATGAGTCAAATCTAATGCAGTAGAGGTAATCGAACCCGCCGCACCCATAGTATCTTGATTTGATGGTTGAACGACTTGAATCTTCCCGTCTACCAGCGCATGGGGTGCCGAGACATTACTTTTTTGTAAATCCTTAACAGACGTTCCAGAACGCGTCATTTCTAGCGGTGTTAATAAGCGTTTTTCCACGAGGTCATTCCACGATTGATTAGCGGTATGTGCCGCGACCTCACCAGCGACAAAAAATCCTGGATTGGAATACTGTGCTACTTCGCGCAAACTATAACGCGGTTTAAAATAACGCAGCCGCCTTAAAATTTCCCCTCGGTCATAACCGAAGCTGTCGAGTAAATCGCCTCTAAAGGCAGGCCACCCAGTACGCTGCGCCAACAAATCGCGTGTGGTCAGCCAACGTGTCATGTACGGATCATACCCGACAAATTCAGGCAAATAATTAAAAATCGGTAGATCCCAGTCTAACTTGCCATCATCAACAACAATCCCTGCGGCTGCGCCTGTAAACGTTTTTGTAAGCGAAGCAAGCTGAAAAATTGTGTTTTCATCTACTTTGTCTGTTTTATTGACATCACGCACACCATACCCTTTTGCCAAAATAACTTTGCCATCTTTAACGACAGCAACGGCAACACCAGGTACTTGGTAGTTTTTATATGCTTTGGTAATAAATGCGTCTAAATCTGACATTGCATCTTTGGGACGCGCCGCCGACGTGGGCTGATTCAACAAAAGACATAACACTATCAAAACACTCACGTAGGTGGCCCAACGTACAAATCTCATATTCATCTCCTCAATATTGCATTGATTACCGTTATATTAGGTTTTAGAACGCTGGTGGACAATTCTGCTTCCTCAAAGATCAGTTGGGCTAAATTGTCTGCAGGGCCGATGCCAAGTCCGTTTGGATTATAAGTGTATTGGAGATTGACTAGCACAATGATAGTGGCATCAGCTTGAGGATAATAGCCGATAAAGCTTTGAAAACCAGGAATTGCGCCATTGTGTCCGATCATCCCACCAAAGTTCGCAATATGAAAACCATACTCTATCCCATTCATGTTTTGCCAAGTCAAACGTTCTGCTTGAGTCTGTTCGCTCAAGAGTTGACCCGTTGCCAGAGACTTGGCATAGCGATGGAGATCATCGAGCGTTGAAATCATCGCCCCCGCCGCCCAACCCCAGGAAGGGTTATCAGTAGTGACATCATTGGGGGGTGTTCCCTCTGGCACAATGGGATCACTAAAGGTTCCATACAGGTATCCCTGAGCATGAGGATTAGGCATATTCCCGTCAGTGGCGAAGGTCGTCTGCTCCATGCCTAAAGGAGCCGTGATTCGGTTGCGAATTTCGGACTCTAAGGAATTGCCCGTCACCTTCTCAATAATTAGCCCTAATAGGATTGAGTTCGTGTTGGAATATTTCGCTTCCTCACTAGGTGGCTTGGGTTTATGTTCATCGAAGGAGTACGCCAAAAGTTCCTGAGGAGACCAAGACCTCTGAGGGTTTGCCACGTATTTTTTTTCAAAATCCTTGTCGTCTGAGTAATTGAATAAACCACTCGTCATGTTCCCAATTTGCCGAATCGTAATATTCTCACCGTTAGGAACATCGGGTAAGTATTTGGACACTGGGTCATCAAGGTTGACTAAGCCCTCATCTACCAGTTGTAAAAGCACCGTCCCTGTAAATGTTTTAGTGATACTACCAATCCGCATTTTGTCATTGAGTTGAATTGGAGTACCAGTAGTTAGGTTTGAGACACCAAGGGTGGTGAGCCAGGGTTGATAGCCCCTAGCCCAAACTCCAATAATGGCACCAGGAACTCCCAATTCTTCAAACCGTTGAGTCACTGCTGGAGCCAGTTGTGTTTCTAGGCTATTGTTGGCGGTAATTTCTGTAGCTTGCTGTTCTAAAGGCCCACTAAGATTAGGACTTGGGTTGGCTACCACTGGGAAACCAGACAAAAATAATGTACTTGCAAATCCAATTATGGTAGTTGTGGTCATCCATCGCTTCTTAAGTTGCTTAGAAACTGGCATCTGACAGTTATTCTTCATTGTATTAAGTTAAGTTATGATTACAATATAAATAATCAAATCTTACTTAAACTTTCTCAGTAAAATTCATTAATTTATATAAATAACTCACTGTCAAGATTGTTTCTTTTAAGAGATTTTAAAGAAATAGCGCGTGCTTTTATGTAGTTTTATAAATAAATTTTTTTCTACTTCAATTCTCAAAAGACGTTGCTGAATGAATTAATGATTAGATCAGGTTTGCACCTATCTTAACTTACATAAGTCTGTTCTAACAAGACAGTTGGGATTGACCACAAACACGGAGCAATAGTAGGTCAGAAAGTGACAGATTTAGGATAGAAGGTGGGGAATGACCCACCTACATTGATTATTATGCGGTTTGCAATAAACCATTGTGTCTCAGCAACGGTTCGGTAGAAGGTTCGCGTCCTCGGAACTCTTTAAAGATTTTCATCGGATGTTGACTACCCCCTAATGCTAAAACCGTATCACGGAAACGATGTCCCACTTCGGCAACGGCTTGCTCATCGTCTAATCCTGCTTCTTCAAATGCAGAAAACGCATCAGCACTCAAGACCTCAGCCCATTTGTAGCTATAGTATCCTGACGCATAACCCCCCGCAAAGATATGAGAGAAGGAACACAAGAAAGCATCTTCGGGTAAAGGAGCTAGTACGGTTGTATTTTTAGCGATCCGTTCTCGAACTTGGTTAGGGGTTTCACTACCACCAGGTTGATAGCGCGAATGTAATTCTAGATCCACTAAACTAAAGTGTAACTGACGCAACATGGCCGAACCACTCATATAATTACGTGCAGCTAGTAACTTTTGATAGTAGTGTTCGGGTAACGTTTCGCCTGTTTCGTAGTGTTTAGCCATATTAAACAGCGTCGGGCGATCGTAACACCAGTTTTCCATAAATTGACTGGGCAATTCAACCGCATCCCATTCAACGTTATTAATACCAGCCGCCCCAGAATAATCGACTTTGGTTAACATATGTTGTAAACCGTGACCAAATTCATGATACAGGGTATTCACTTCATCAAAGGTCATTAGACTGGGTTTTCCGTCTACGGGTGGGGTTTGGTTACAAACTAGATAAGCAACAGGTAAACGAGTTGTTACGTGATTATCTACTTTTATGGTTGCCCGTCCAATGCAATCATTCATCCATGCACCACCGCGTTTTTCAGCAGGACGACTGTAGGCATCTAGATAGAAATGTGCAATAACTTTACCAGTTTCGTCAGCAACCTGAAAATATTTTACATCTTCTTGCCAAACTGGAGCCTGTCCATCAGCAGGAGTAATCGTTACACCGAAAATTCGTTTTGCTAGACCAAATAACCCGTCTAACACACGAGGGAGTGGGAAATAAGGGCGTAATTCTTCGGCAGTAAAGTTAAACTTCGCTTCTCTTTGCTTTTCAGCCCAATATGCAATATCCCAAGGGGCTAAATCATCGGTTTGGGCAAACACTTTTAAATTCTCTAAATCTTGTTTAGCCGCATCATAGCTGACTTGACGGAGTTCTTCTAAAAGTTTTTCGATCTCTGCAACACTGCCCGCCATTTTTCGCGCTAGACTGACTTCAGCATAGTTATCATAGCCAAGTAGTTGTGCTTGTTCTCTTCTAAGTTCAAGAATGCGAACAATCAGAGGATTATTGTTCCATTCTCCGCTAGATGCTCGACTAATCGATGCTTTATAGATTTTTTCTCTTAATTCCCGATTCGCACTATATTTCATGAAGGGAATATAACTGGGATAATCTAGCGTAATGACCCAAGGCCCATCAGTCGGCGTTGCGTTTTCTTCTCCTTCGGTACGGGCGGTTTGGGCAGCTAGACTGAGTAAACTATCGGGTAAACCTGCAATATCTTCGGGTGAGGTTAGTTTTAGTTTAAAGGCTTTAGTCGCATCTAAAACATTATTAGAAAACCTCGTGGTGATTTCAGCCATTTCTAATTGAATGGCGTTAAAGCGTTCTTTTTTTTCACCTTCTAGTCCCACACCCGATAATTCTGCATCCCGAATAGCCGCTTCTATAATACGTTGTTGCGCGGGTTCTAAGCTTGACCAAGTATCGCTTTCTCTAAAGGTTTTAAACGCTTGATAAATGGCTTGGCTTTGACTGAGTTTAGTATAAAATTGGACGACTTGGGGTTGAATGGTTTCGTAAGCTTGACGGAGTTCTGGGCTATTTTTGACACTCATTAAATGGGCAACAATTCCCCAACTCCAGTTCAAACGTTCTTCAAGACGTGTTAGAGGTTCTACTAAACCCGACCATGTGGGAGTTAAGTTTGTTTCTAACTGGGTTAATTCACTATCAAGTTCTTCGAGAAGTTCCGTCATCGCAGGGATAACGTGTTCTGATTTAATTTTTTCAAAAGGCGGTAGTCCTTGACCAATGAGGAGAGGATTTTCGATTACCGTTGCAGTCATATCTCTTCTTTCCATTTGCGGACTTATATTTATAGCCTAGACTAACGCAAAGAATCCCTCAGATGAAAGACTAGATCAGGGTGTGATAACCGAAATTGTCAACTATTAAGTTTAAATATTTTCTCTGACCCATTTTCTAAACTCTTTCATTCTGGCATTTTCGCCCTGATGAGGACTTAGCTGCATAAATTGAACGATCTGCTTTACTGGAAAAGATTTAAACGCTAAACTGGTTTGAGATTCTTGATAACCTGTTGGTGTTAATAAATAAATCTGTAGTTTTCCGTCTTGATAGCACCAAATTTCAGGTACTTGCAATCCTGCATAAATTAAAAATTTATTAATGGCTGAATGAGTTAAATCAACTTCTATAACTAAGTCTGGAGGTGGATCAACTTGTAAATCTATCTTTAATTTATTTCTCACTAAAGGTTCATTTTGAATATAAAAACACTCATCAGCTTCTTTCCCTACTTCTTGAGTTGGTGAACGCCAAGTTGTAGATTTTAAGCCTTTAATCTCTAAATCCAATTCCTCAGATAGAATCGTTACTAAACGTCCCAGATTCCAGCTATAAGACTCATGTTCAGGAAGCGGAGTCATTAATTCTAGTAAACCTTTATAATAAGTTAGACGAAGCGAGGGATAGTCAGCGAAAATTTCTCGTAACTTTTCGTACGTCTCCCAACTGACATCATTTAGTAAAATGCGATCGGGATTAGTTGAAGATGAAAGGGAAACAGACTGCATAAATCATCTTAAATAAATACTATTTTAAACTTCCATGACAATTAATGCTTTAGTATGAACGATCGCCGCGACAAATACCAAATCATCTCTCACCTGATAAATAATCCGATAGGTGTAAGCATTTTTTTCTCGAATCGTTTCTGTCGTAAATTCGGGAGGAATTTTACCTGTCATGGGTTCTTCTTGAAGTTGGTGGGTGGTGTCTAGGATACGACGAACCACCGCAGCCGCATAGGAAGGGGAATCACGGGCGATATATGTCGCAATTGCATCAACATCTTCAACTGCTTTTGATGACCAAATTACTCGATAAGCCATTTACTGAGAATCCCCTCAACATCCTCCTGTTTTATTGTGTTCTCAATTCCTGTAAGATTCAAGCTTTGACGCACTTTTTCTAAGACATACAAATGATATTGAATATCTTCTACGGAACAATCGTCGGGTAACTGATGTAAGATTGATTCAATTTTTTGTTTAATACTATTCATAAGTTGATTGACTAAATTTGATATTTTTAAATTAAGTTCTTAAACTCTTTCCGATTATATCTTGTCGCTCAAGCCATTGCTCGGAAATGTCCGCGAATTTTTTCGATCAATATACAGATTAGCTTTCTGTTTATTTTTTTAGATGATATAACATCTTCCCCAAAAGACAACAATTCTATAAAAAAGTTTTTAATTATAAAATTTAATAATATTTTTAGAATCAACTTTTTAAAAATAGTTTATAATAATCTCCTCTAAGACTTGGAAAATTTAAGATATTGAAGTTGAGCCAACAAAAAACGAGTTGCAGATCAAATGTTCTTTCTTATTAGGTCACTCAGTCAAGATCTCCGTGCAATCAAAATTTCATACAATTGACATTAAAACGCCACATCTGTTGCCTATATTAGAAAGTGTCAGCCGAATGCCGTTTTCCCGAACGCTCCTTACACCGATTGGCTGACTTTCATTATTGTTTAAAATAGAAAAAAATAGTAATAAACTAGAGATGACTAAAACTGTGGTTTCCTCATTAAATAAAGTAATAGGTTATGGTGCATTGTTGCTAACGGGCGCAGGTGTGGGGATTAGCGGATCATATATTTTAAATAATCCTTCTATCGTAAATCCTGCGGCGATTGCTCAAACACAAAATAAACCCTCGACTCAATCTGTACCATCGATTACAGTACCAACCAATTATGTGACCCAAGTTGTCAAAGAAGTTGGGCCTGCTGTGGTTCAGATTAACGCATCTCGAACCGTTTCTGTCAAACAACCAGAAATGTTTAACGATCCTTTTTTCCGTCGCTTTTTTGGTTCTCAAATGCCTGCTTTTCCCGATAAAGAGGTACAGCGCGGGACAGGTTCAGGTTTTATCATTAGTCCCGATGGTAAGATTTTAACCAATGCTCATGTCATTGACGGAGCCGATAAAGTTTCTGTTATTCTCAAAGATGGTCGCACCTATCAAGGAAGAGTATTAGGAACTGATCCCTTAACTGATGTTGCAGTCGTTCAAATCGAAGCTAATAACTTACCTGTTGCTAAATTGGGTAATTCTGATAATTTAGAAGTGGGTGAATGGGCGATCGCAATTGGTAACCCATTAGGATTAGATAATACCGTCACTACTGGAATTATCAGTGCAACGGGCCGCAGTGGTTCACAAATAGGAGTCGCTGATCGACGAGTTGATTTTATTCAAACTGACGCGGCAATTAACCCTGGTAACTCAGGTGGGCCCTTACTCAATGAAAGAGGAGAAGTCGTTGGCATTAATACAGCGATTATTCGCAATGCTCAAGGTTTAGGTTTTGCGATTCCAATTTCTAAGGCTCAAACCATTGCAGAACAACTGATTGCTAATGGCAAGGTCGATCATCCTTACCTGGGTGTACAAATGGTACAATTAACCCCAGAACTTAAACAGCAATTACAAGCCAGTCAACAACAATTCACAGTGAGAAAAGATGAAGGCGTGTTGATTGTGCGAGTGATGCCGAATTCCCCTGCGGATAATGGTGGAATCAAAGCGGGAGATGTAATTACTAATATTAATGGTCAAGCAGTTGTACAACCAAGTAAAGTTCAGGATCTGGTTGAGCAAACACCCATTGGTCAACGTCTTTCTTTACAGTTAGATCGACAAGGCAGAACCGTTAATTTAGATGTTCCAGTTGGTACCTTATCCCAAGCCCAAAATCAATAATTTTTGGCTAACGGTTAAAAAAACAACCCATTTCTAAATCAATAGAGATGGGTTATTTTTTTAGAAGATCGATTTAGTAAACACCAGGATTAATCCGATCATCACCTTCGATTAATTCTTTAGAAGGTTCGGTTACGGTGAATTTATCAAGATTAGCTTGTAAACGTTCTTTTTGTGTTGCGGTTAATCCAGCAATTTCGAGAACATCATCAACATTTTCATAAGGTGCGTTTTTAATGATGACACCTGCTAATGTGGGATAAAAACCGCGTAATTCACGAAATTCACGAATATGACTATTATTTAAGTCAATTTTCTGACCATATTCAGTAGAGAGTTTAGCATCAGCCTCATTGGTACGGCTGGAGATTACCGCATTAGCGGGAGAACTAAACCATAATCCACTGATCAAAACTAGCAGAATAGCACAAACACGAAATAGATTTTTCATTTTGGGTTGATTCCTCCTGACAGAATCATGCAACAGCACTTGTGTGAATAAATGACGCTACAGCAGATCGGATTAAAAAATGTTATATCATGGCAAATGTATTTTTATCACTCGAATCTTGAAAAAATTTTCTTCCGTCTGATTGATTAGACGCAAGCATTTTCCTAAAATTCGCTTCCACAGATCGGCTGCATATTACATCATATCTTAGCTTGAGCGATTTGACTGTAAATTTTGGCCAGGGTTTGAGTCGTTTTAAAGGGATGGGGGGTAATGCCCACCTTTAGGATCGGAAAAACCCTTACAGAAGTAAGTTAGAATCAAATTCAAGACAACTGAAGAATAAGTAGACAAACTAAGATGGAATCACCAATCAAAGCAGTACAAACTGCATATTATGGGGACGCAGCTTACCGTACACCACCGCCAGACTTACCCTCCTTACTTCTTAAGGAACGGATTGTCTACTTAGGAACGCCCCTTTTTAGTGATGATCAGTATAAACGTCAAATTGGTGTAGATGTCACTAAACTGATTATTGCTGAGTTATTGTATCTACAGTTCGATGATCCTGAAAAACCAATTTATTTCTATATCAACTCTACAGGGACATCGTGGTATACAGGAGATGCGATCGGCTTTGAAACAGAAGCTTTTGCCATCTGCGATACGATTAATTATATTAAACCGCCTGTTCATACGATCTGTCTTGGTCAAGCGATGGGAACTGCCGCGATGATCCTCTCGGCTGGTACAAAGGGCTTTAGAGCTAGTTTACCCCATGCAACGATCGTTCTTAACCAACCCCGAACAGGTGCTAGAGGTCAAGCTACCGATATTCAAATCCGTGCTAAAGAAGTTCTAGCGAATAAAACATCGATGCTAGATATTCTTTCCAAAAATACGGGACAACCCCCCGAAAAAATTGCTAAAGATACCGATCGGATGTTCTATCTAACTCCACCTGAAGCTAAAGAATATGGGTTGATTGATCGAGTTTTAGAAAGCGTCAAAGATCTGCCTAAACCGATTCCCGCTTTAGTCTAAGTTGAGGCTTTTATGTTGATTACCAACGATACTCGCCGTGTTCCTTATAACATTCCTGGGAGTCCTTATTGGCAATGGGTAAGTATTTATACTCGTCTAAGCCAAGAACGGATTATCTTTCTCAATCAACCGTTAAGCGATGGTGTGGCTAACTCTGTTATTTCGGCGTTACTCTATCTCGAATCGGAAGACAATAAAAAGCCAATTAGCTTGTATATTAATTCGATTGGTGATCCGCTTGATCTAGGGATGGGCGATATTACTGCTGGAATGGTTTCAGTGATCGCAGGTTTAGCCATCTACGACACGATGCAACACATTAAATCTGAGGTGACGACCATTTGCTTAGGACAAGCGGTAGGCATGGCAGCATTGCTACTTGCCGCAGGAAGCAAAGGCAAACGAGTTAGTTTACCTCACGCCGAAATTGTCCTAACCTCAGCGAAAACAGGCACTCAGGGACAAGCGAGTGATATCCAAGTTAATGCAGAGGAAGTGATTGATAAACGTAACACGATTTTAGAGATTTTGGCTAAAGAAACGGGGCAAAGCGTTGAACGGATTAAAAAAGATTCTGATCGCACGTTCTATTTAACGCCAACTCAAGCCCAAGAATACGGAATAATTGATCGCGTTTTAGAAACATCCAAACCGTAAACGTCTACTACAAGGAAAAAAACTATGCCTATTGGTGTTCCAAAAGTTCCTTATCGTCTCCCTGGTGGTTCCTATGAACAGTGGATTGACCTCGAAGATCGTCTATTTCGGGAACGGATTATTTTTTTAACTGAAGAAGTCGATGATGGGATTGCTAATGCGATCGTCGCTTATATGTTATTTCTTAATTCTGACGATCCTAACAAACCCATTTATCTCTATATCAACTCTCCTGGGGGTTCGGTCACTGCTGGAATGGCAATGTATGACACGATGCAGTATATCAAGTGTGAGGTGATTACGATCTGTGTCGGTTTAGCTGCTTCGATGGGTTCTTTTCTCCTTGCCGCAGGAACTAAAGGAAAACGTCTAGCTTTACCCCATAGTCGTATTATGATTCACCAACCCCTCGGCGGCACAGGTCGTCGTCAAGCAACTGATATCGAAATTGAGGCTAAACAAATACTACGGGTGCGTAGTGAATTGAATGAATTGTTAGCCAAACATACTGGACAACCTTTATCGAGGATCGAAAAAGATACTGATCGTGATTATTTCATGTCTGCACAAGAAGCAGTCGAATACGGTCTGATCGATAAGGTAATCGAAGGAGCAATCTAGATTATAGTAGGGTTTGGTTGCCAAACCCTTTTTTAGATTTAACAAACTCGTCGTCAGCTTTCTTTAACCAAAAGTGTGAGTATGGTTATATTATCTAAACCTCCCTTGTCCAAAGCTAGTTCAACTAATTGATCTGCTAATTGATCGGGATTTTCCATCGAAGAATGTATAGTTTTTTCTAACTCCTCATTCAAGACTAGGGTATGTAAACCATCTGTGCAAAGTATCAAAAAATCATTGGGTTGCAGGTTTATAATAGGCGGATCTTCATCATTCCATTTTGGATCTATTGAAAACTGACCATCGGCATTTCTTCCCCCCAAACAAGAATTAATCACGGCACGCATCGGATGAGTTGGAATTTGTTCTGGGGTAATTCGTCCAATTTCTACCAACAGACGCACAATAGAATGATCGGCTGTTTGATACTTTAATTCACCGTTGCGAAAGTGATATAAACGACTGTCCCATGCATAAACATGAATACAGGTTTTAGGAGTGATGATCGCAGCTACAATCGTTGTACCCATGCCTAATGTCTGAAAACTTTGGTAGGCTTTCTCTCTAATTCGTTCATCAGCTAGATAGCATTGCTGAAGTAAACTATCATATTGTTGATTGGGTTCAGTCGGTAAGGGTTGTTCTAGCAATTCCATAAACGTATCTATTGCAATTTGAGCCGCTTGATCGCCTGCTTGACTTCCTCCCATACCATCGGCTATAACTGCTAAAATACCAGAACCATCGGGCTAAGACTGTAGAAGATGACGATCTTCATTATGGCGGCGAACTTTACCAATATGATTAACCGCTTTAGACAAATACCAATCTTTTAAGTCAGTCATGGCTCATCACCTCAAATTCTAATAGGTTAAACATAAATTCCAGTTGTATCGATAAGTTTAGAGTAACAAAGGTGTTTGGCTATCTCCATAGAAAACGGATATAAACTAGATGGAAAGCTTGTCATTAAAAAGCACACACCGTCATAGAATCAAGGGTAGGTGTAGAGCAAATTGTTAATCGAATTAAAAAATTATCATGAAGAAACTGCCATCATACAGAGAATTAACGGAATTATTGGAAATGTCTAGGAATTTAGAGCAACAAATCAAAGAACAGTGTAATTTAGTTGGTCAACTATATGTTAAGTGTGAAAAAGCACATTCAAGATAGATTGCTTGAAAATCAGTCAACTGAAGAGGTTAAATAGCTTACTCAGTCTTCTTCGTTGCAATCAACCGCATTGTCTCCCCCAATTGAATTTTATGAGAAAATTACCAGACGATCGCACTTTAGCAGAACTACTGGAAATGGGTAAAAGTCTTGAAGCACAATCCAGAAAAGTCTATCTCATGGCTGAAGCTTTTGCTCAAAAATACGAACAACGCCTCAAAGAAGCGCAACTGCCAACAACCCAAAAGGGCGATCATTAATTGATGAAAAATCGAGCCGCCTGACAGCAGGAAACCCCGAAGGGCATAGGGCAAAAGAGCAAAGGGTAAGAGCCATGCACCGACACACACGACTCGAAAACCGTAGCCGTCCTATTTGAAGTCGGGATTGAACCCGTTACGGTTAGCCGAACGGCAGACGTTAGGATTGAGGCTCCAAGAGCCGCCCCGCAGACATTTATGATGAGAATGATTATTATTAATAAACCACGCTCTCCCATCCTTTGGAGATCCTTTGTAACTAATATGCCAGTCATCTTCACACCATTCCCACACGTTTCCGTGCATATCATACAGTCCCCATCCATTCGGCTTTTTTTCTCCTACTGGATGTGTTTTATTGTTTGAATTACCTCTATATCAAGCGTATTCTAAGAGTAAATTTTCGTTATCCCCAAAATAATACCTTGTCGTTGTTCCTGCTCTACAGGCATATTCCCATTCTGCTTCGGTTGGTAGTCTGTATATTTTTCCTATTGTTTTTGAGAGTTTCTTACAAAATTCTTGGGCATTATACCAACTTACTCGCTCTACTGGGTGTCTTCCAGTTGTTAAAATCTCTTTTTGAAACCACTGTTGTTTATAATGTTTAAAAGACGATGGGTTATTTCCCATTACTGCTTCATATTGTTCTTGTGTTATTGGATATTTTCCTATCGCAAATGCCCCTACTTTGACTCGATGCTGTGGCTTTTCATTTTCATGGGCTGAAGGATCGCTATCTGGAGATCCCATTAAAAATTCCCCCGCAGGTATCCCTACCATTTCTAACTTTATTCCTCCTGGTAGGGTTTCGGTAAATGAACGAATTTGAGGAGTGGAACTGGGTGTACGAGGAGTTGAGAAGATAGATGGTGTTGTTTTAGGGGTAACTGCCTCTAGTACCTGTTGTGCTGTCCAACGTTTTTGACGGTCTTTTTGTAAACAACTTAAAATAATTGGCTCAAATTCTCTCGGTAAGGGTGGCAGTTGCAGCGAACCATTCATGACTTGTTTCATCAGTTGTGTTTGATCATTGAAGCTATAAGGGAGTTTTCCTGTTGTCATCTTTACTAACATAATTCCTAATGACCACAGATCCCAAGCAGCCGAAATATTACCATCAAAAGCTTCGGGTGGCATATAAACAATCGTTCCAATAGGATTAGAGGTATAAACATAACTCTGGGTATCTAAATGACGCACTAAGCCAAAATCCGACAGTTTCCATGTTTGCTTAATTTGTAGGACGTTACCTGGTTTTAAATCCCGATGAACTCGTTTTTGGTTATGGAGATAGACTAAAGCAGATGCTACTTCTTGAATCAGAACTATTAGGGATGATCTTAACGGCTAATTGGCGCAAAGGAGTATTTCTAACTATTTCACTTGCTTTAAAAACTCCGCCAAATCCTCCCACTCCTAGCAGTTTTTCTAGACGGTACTGATTAATCCTTTGTCCTTCCAGCATCCGAAAAAAGACCGCATTTTGATTGTTCATGGTTTTACGCCTTTAATGTAATTCCTTTTTCTGGCCTTGACATCCTTAATGACATCCTAATATCCTAACTGGGATTGATTGCGAAAAATCCTTAATTTTTCGGTGTTTACTTGGCTCATGGTTGCTTAATCTTGCTTCTGTCTTCCCTCAGTCTATCAAAAGCCTATTTTCCTTTAACATAGAGAACAGATGGAAAGTATCCAGAATTTACATATAAACTTCAGCGACTAAGGTTCATAATTAATTTTAAGAATATATCCGACTGTCTTTTTAGTCTTTAACCACGCATCTTGTCCCCCATGTTCTTCAAACAGCTTGCGTATTTCTTTAGCTAAACCGTTAATATCTTGTGGAGTGCGATTAAATTTATCATCTTCCCAAATGGTTGAGATGAGAGCATCATAGGTACAGAGCGTCGTCTGCACGACGAAACGGTTTAACCAGATAATCATCGGCACCTGCGTCAAGACCTTCTACCTTATCTTCTAATTGATCTTTTGCTGTTAACATTAAAATTAATAATGAACTATTTTTGGTTCTTAGTCGTCTACAAAGTTCAATTCCCGATAACCCAGGTAACAACCAATCAAAAATTGCTAAAGTATAATCTGTCCATTTATTCTGTAGATAAGACCAAGCTTCATCACCATTTTGTACCCAATCAACAATATATTTTTCCTGAGTTAAAATTCGTTTAATTGCTTCACCTAAATCCGTTTCATCTTCAACTAACAAAACCCTCATACAATTGTCCTAGATTCCCCATTACTTGAGCTATCTTTTTGATTATTATCTTACTTCAAGACCTATATATTCACGAATATAAGGAGGTTGAAACCCTAAAACAATATCTGCTTTTGCTACACCTCTCGCTATTAAATTATCAGCAATTAGTACATCTGTTTGATTGTGTTGAATCCAGATTTTTCCTTCTCTAATTTCCAAATGAATCACACAATTATAGATACGTTGATGTTTATTCCAACCCAAATCAATTAATAAATAGCGATCATGAGTTAGATCAAAAACTATCTCTGATTCAATCTCTCCGCCCAAAGTCTCCCCTTGACATTGCTCGGTCAAAAATTGTTGTATACATTGACGATAATTCGCTAATTTGTCCATTTTATAATTACCTCATTCAAGGGATGATACACTATTAATTTGACTTGATATTTTTTGAGTGATGTCTTAGGTAAATCTCGATTCAAAAAAGATTGATAAGTTGCAATCGGAACAGCTAAATAAAGAATACGCTCTAGTTCAGTTACTTCTAATGCTAAATGAAAATCAAAAATCGCAGAATCATTTTAAAAACTTTTGTCTTCTACTGCTATTTTTTCTCCTGCCTTTTCTGCACCTAAAACTCGTTCTGCGCCTAAATCAATTGAAATTTTATCTTCTTCACCAAATTTAAGGCGTAATGGGTCATGAGTAATTGTCCATCCTTCCTTATTTAAGCCTTGCTTGACAGCTTCATGAAATTTATCTCTAGCAGACATTGATAACATCTCAATATTTTCTTTTGTAGTCTTAAATATAGCCAAGCAGAATGACCAAAGCAACACCAATAAGCATTATTAAACAAAAACTGTCGTATTTTGCTGATTTATTGAGAAATTGCTGGTCAAAAATTCAAAAAGCTTGATATTACTAAATACCAATAAAACTATAATTATTATAGCTAGTAGTATGTTTTAATTTCGTCGTTTTCGCTTCACAATATAACTACCTGGGCGACGTTCTTTTGTATTAGTTTTTCCAGTCCCTCCTAATTCTTGACTCACTTGTCTAAAAACATCCCGACGTAGATAAGGATATTCTCCCACCCAGAGATTTTGTTGCGGTAGATATACATCTGTAATTTGAGAAATTGTCTCTAAATCGGGTTGTTTAGATAAGACTAATAATTCGGCAACTGCACCTGGACGAATACCTTTATAGATGCGACGTAAAGGGGCTTGTACCGTGACTTTAAATCCAGATTGATCCCCTACTAATAGATTAATCCGTTTTTCGATATTTTCAATAATTACAAGATCACCGCGTTGGTTAACGGTTTCTTCTTCTCCGATTAATTCTTCACTAATAAACGCATCTAAAACCCTACCACGCCAAAAACCACTATAGGGAATACGACGATAAGTATTATTTTTGAGACTGGCTAAATATACAGGACACCATAACCAATATAAACCAGCAATAATATCTAATATTATTTTTATTGTGAATCCACCAGGGCCGAATAAATTTCCCACTAACCAAGTAATGGTTAAAGCAACCACCGAAATGAGTAAACGTCTTAATAAATCTGACCATTTTCCCCAATAATAACCATATTGCGCCCCAGTAGCAATAATAGGGATAATCTGTTCAAAGGTTTCACGAGTGAGAGGAACAAGCATAGTTTCAGTTATCAGTCATCAGATTTTTTTAATTAATGTTTTTAGAGTATTTTTTCTAAACCATAAACTAAGCTTTTGAGTTCAGTCACTTTACGAATGGAGAGTAAGACACCAGGCATATAACAAGACCGATCGCTGGTATCATGTCGGAGGGTGTAAATTTCCCCTGGTGCGCCAAAAATTACTTCTTGATGGGCAATTAAACCAGGTAAACGAATACTGTGGATGTTAATATTTTCCCCAACAATACCGCCTCTAGCCCCTTGGCTTGTTTCTTTTTCCTTGACTTTTGAAGGATTATATGCTTTACCAAATTCGGATAACAGTTCAGCCGTTTTGATAGCGGTTCCACTGGGTGCATCGGCTTTTTGGTTGTGGTGTAGTTCGATAATTTCTACGTGTTCAAAATATTGGGATGCTTGCAGTGCGGCCTGTTGTAAGAGTACCATCCCGATACTGAAATTAGGAATAATAAGACATCCTGTACTCGCTTTTTCGGCGAAGACTGCGAGATCCTGAATTTGTTCGGGCGTTAGTCCAGTTGTACCAACCACAGGACGCACCCCATAGGCGATCGCACTCCGCACATTCTCATACACCCCGTCTGGATGGGTAAAATCGACCATTACGCCTTGTACTTTTTCTTGGGTGGCCAGCACCAAAATACTTTGTAAATCGTCTAACACAGGCACTTCTAATGCCCCACAGCCCGCAATTTCTCCAATGTCTTCGCCTCTGTATTCGGGGTTGCGATCTACTGCACCAACTAACATCATATCGTCTGCATTAGCGATCGCTTTGATGACTTCGCGTCCCATTTTTCCAGCCGCGCCATTGACTACTACGGGTATCGGTGCATTCATCGTCATTGTTATAGATTCATGTTTTTAACTACCTTTAGTAATTGTAAACGAATTAACTACCCTTTTGAGGCTTGGGGACTCCATCCACGAATTAAATTGGGATGATTTGATGAGGTTGGAAATAATTCTTTAAAAAGAGTACGACGTTTTTCAGCAGGTTCATCAGCCATGTTCCATAAACTTTCATAAAAGAAAAATGATACACCTGCAAAACCATTTTCACGAGCAATTTTAACTTGTTCAGTAATTTGATCTCGATTAACGGTACGACCTTTTAAACCTGCAAGAATACCAATTCCTACAGGAATATGAGTTTTAGCCAGTTGTAATTCGCTTTTTTGTAATTCTCGAATATAATCATTGATATTAGAGCGATAAATTTGGATAACTAATTCTTCTATTAATCCCATTCGTTCCCATTGATGCCAATCTAAAAGAAAAGCTTCTAAAGAAAAAGTTTGAGGATTTGGGGACACAGAAACAATAACATTAGATTTAGTTTGTTTAATAGCCTTGAATAACTGCTCCATATATGCTGTAATTTTATCGGCTCTCCATTGAATCCAATCTTTATCTAAATGATTAGTAGGTGGTAATTTTCCTTGATGTTCTTGTTGATAGAGTTGTACAGTGAGTGAATCATAACCAAAATCAGACGGATAACCAAAATGATCATCAAATTGAATCCCATCAACATCATAATTATTCAACAACTCAACGACTAAATCTGTAATAAATTTTTGGACTTCAGGATGTAGAGGATTTAACCAAACACGTTGATGTACTTTTCCTTCTAACCAAGTGGTACTTTTGTCTTGACGTTGGGTTAACCATTCGGGATGACGTTTTGCTAATTCCGAGTCTGCAGGTGCCATAAAACCAAATTCAAACCAAGGAATAACCGTCATTCCTTTTTTGTGTCCTTGTTGAACAATTTCTTTAACAATATCTCTATTTTGTAATGCTTCTGTTGGATCTATTTTTTTTCCGATTACTTTTTGAGCAACTTGACTCGGATAGAGTGTATAACCCCAATTCCACACCGTCGGATAAAGGGTATTAAAATTCAGTTCTTTAAGAGTAACAATTGATTCTGATAGTTTTTGTTTGCTAAATAAAATATCACTATCAATATTCGTTAACCAAACTCCTCGCAGTTCCGATGATACGGGAGAAGATAAGAGTTTTTGAGATTCTAGGTTAATTAATAGAATTAAGCTGAGGAAAAATAGAAAAATATATTTGAATTGATGAAACATATAGATAGCGAGAAACAGATATAGATATGAAGATTGCTAACTGAGCGTTTCTGTTCCTCTTAAATTAATAGTTTAAGGCAAAAGTTCAAAACTATTACAATGAGATGGACGAAATAATAGAAAATCTCTTCGATCTAAAGTTAGTACTCTGTTTATTTTAAAACGTTCCGCGATCGCCATTACAGTAGCATCAACAAAATCAATTCGGCTATCTTGATAATCTCTTAAAATTTCAATAACTCGTTTTATATCTTCTTCATTTAGAGAAACTAAAGTAAATCGACTTGAACTTATTCCTTGTAAAAAAGAAATAACTGTTTTAGTTCCAGCATCACGACCAATTAAATAACAAACTTCAGCTAAGACAGTTTGAGGTAATAAAATATGTTTTTGTTGCCGATACACACTAACAGATTCATGATGTCTTATATCTGATTGATTAACAATAGCTACAACAAAACCAGTATCACTTATGGCTGTATATTTTTCCATGACCAACCAGATAAAGATTGTATTTCTTGTTGTAAAATTTCTTCTGATTGAGTAGCTAATTCAGGAGAACCTTTATATAAACCAATTAAAGGATCATCAGTAGTGTTTTCAGGCTCTATTATTTGATTCTCTAAATATCTTTCTACCGCTTCTGTGATCAAAATATCAAGCGATTCTCCTTTTTTATTAGACAAAATTGTTAATTTTTCTAGTAATTTTTCTTCTAGAATCCAATTAAAAGAAGCTGTCATTTGTTTGTCTCCTTTTACTGATTTGATAAACTTCTAGGATCTAAGGCATCGCGTAAACCATCTCCTAATAAATTAAATGCTAAAACAGTCAGTATAATTAAGATAGCAGGTGGCCAAATTAACCAAGGCTGTAGAACAATAATTGAGGCATTTGTAGCAACCGATAATAAATTACCCCAACTTGGATCAGGTTGTTGTATCCCTAAACCTATTAGACTTAAAACTGATTCTAAGGCAATAAATCCAGGCACAGCTAAGGTTGCCGAAATAATAATATAACTGGCAGTTTGGGGCAAAATATGACGTACAATAATATACAGTGGATTGGCTCCTAATGCTTTGGCTGCTTGCACAAATTCTTGTTCTTTGAGTGATAAAACTTGTCCACGAATGACTCTAGCAAGACCAGACCAACCGATAAAAGATGTGATTAAAACAATTAATAAAAATCGTTGTGCGCTACTTAATCCAGGGGGTAAAACGGCGGCTAACGCAACTAAAAGGTAAATCCCTGGAATGGTCATTAAAACTTCGACTAAACGCATGATAAGCGCATCTAGCCAGCCACCAAAATAACCCGAAATACCACCGATTAGCATTCCTAAAGGAAAAGATATCGCTACACCAATTAAACCAATAAATAAACTAATCCTACCACCAAATAATAGACGACTAAATTGATCTCTACCCTGTTCATCTGTGCCAAGGATATTAATCGCGCCTTTGCCTTCTGTCCCGAATAAATGACGGTCTACTTTAATTCCTTTAAAAAGAGTAACCTCATCAAAACTGGGTGGTAATGGGAGACGAATTTGTAAAAATTGATAAGGTGTACCTTTGGTAAATAATCTAATGGGCGACGGTTGGGTAAAATCTTCAATAATTTTGCGATCGCCTGTTGCTAAATCCGTTGGACTTTGGCTAGTGGGATAAACATGAGGCCCGATCCATTGTCCCTTTTTTTCTCCTCCTTGTGCCTGAAAATAGATTTTTGTTGGAGGTAATAAAGATCCATCAGCTTGTGAAGAATAAGCGTCATAAGGAGCAACAAAATCAGCCGCAATTACCATTATATAGAATACTAATAATAGAATTGCACCAAAACGAGCTAAAGGATTATTTTTAAGTTTACGCCACCAGTCCATAGTTAATTTATGCTAATTACAGAATGATTTATCATACGTCATAACCAAACAAATTTGGGTCAACTTCTTTATTTAAGTCTAAATCATCGAGTCCGTATTCTTGCCAACGTCGAGATACCATTGCAGCAATACCTGAATCTGATTCTAACGGTTCTCCCCATTCGTGTTCGGTTTCGGGATACATTTTTGTTGTTGCATCTATACCCATTCTTCCACCTAAACCGAGTTTTTGACTGGCAAAATCAAGGGTATCAAAAGGAGTTTCTGGAAGGATAAAAACATCTCTAGAGGGGTCAACCTTGGAACTAATGGCCCAAACCACCTGACGCGGGTCACGAATATTGATATCTTTATCGACAACAATCACAAATTTAGTATAAGTGAACTGGGGTAAGGCACTCCAAAACGCTAAAGCAGCGCGTCTCGCTTGTCCAGGGTATGCTTTATCTATTGAAATAATCGCCGCTTTGTAACTTAATGCTTCCATCGGGAGGAAAAAATCGGTAATTTCTGAAACTTGTTGTCTGAGTATCGGTGTATAGATGCGATTTAGTGCGATCGCCATCATTGCTTCTTCTTTCGGGGGACGACCGCTAAATGTGGTTAGATAAATAGGATCTTTGCGATGAGTCATGCAGTGAAAGCGAACCAAGGGCGAATCTTCCACACCGCCATAATATCCCATATGATCGCCGAATGGCCCATCAGGTAGAACTTCACTGGGGGTAATGGTTCCTTCTAAGACGATTTCTGAGTCTGCGGGAACTTCTAGATCTACGGTTTTGCATTTGGCTAATTGTACCCCAGAACCGCCATATAATCCCGCAAATAACCATTCTGAGAGATCGACGGGAATAGGTGTCGCTGCTGCCATTATAATTATTGGATCGACACCTAATGCGATCGCTATTTCTAATTTTTTCCCTTGTTCTGCTGCTTTTCTGAGGTGTCTTGCACCCCCGCGCACTGATAACCAATGAACGGTCATGGTATTGTTAGACTGGAGTTGTAAGCGATAGACCCCGACATTCGGTGTACCTGTCTCGCAGTCTTTGGTAATAACTAAACCCAAAGTGATAATTTTCCCTGCATCATTGGTATAGGGTCGAATCATGGGAATTGTATTAAGATCGAGATTATCCCCTTCGATAACGACTTGCTGACAGGGTGGAAAAAAACTTTTACCAGGTTTAGCTTTGAGGACATCGAACAACACTTTACCAAAATCGATCGCTTGTGATAGTTTTTTCGGAGGTTTAGGTTGTTGCAATAAAGCGAGTTTTCGCCCTAAATCCTCCAATTCTTCAGCTTTTTCCAGATTCATCGCCCAGCAGATGCGTTCTACTGTACCCATTAGATTCACTGCAACGGGAAACGATGCACCTTTAACGTTTTCAAATAGTAACGCAGGCCCACCGACTTGTAACATTCGGTTTGAGATTTCAGCGATTTCTAAGTCTGAGTCTACCAAAGTCTTGATGCGTCTCAGTTGTCCTTTTTCTTCTAAGAGTTTGATAAATCCTCGTAAGTCTCTGGCCATTTTGATAAGTTTTGTTTCGTAGGTCTGTTTTCTATTTTATCTTGATTTTCTAATGCGTAGTTTACGGGATCACTATACTAAAGTGTTTTTCAGAATTTATACCTTTTTTCTTAATTATGGTATAGTCAATGTATAAACAAGATTGTTTGACTATGATTACTCAAAAAATATCTATGTGGGGAAACTCTTTAGGAGTTAGACTCCCACAAGCGATCGTTCAACAGATAGGATGGGAAGAGGGAGCTTTAGTTACTATTTCTATTGAAGACAATCGAATTATTTTGACCTCAACTAAACCCAAATATACTCTCGAAGAATTACTTAAAAATGTCACACCCGAAATGCAGCACGATGAAATCGATTTTGGAGAACTTGTAGGAGAAGAAATTGGTAAAAATTGAGGGGCGTATTCCTGAACGAGGAGATATTATAAGACTACAGCTAGATCCCCGTACAGGTAGCGAACAATCTGGCTATCGTCCTGCCCTGGTCATTTCTCCATTAATATATAATCAAATTTCAAAGCTGATCTTAGTGTGTCCAATTACAAGCCGTAAGAAAGGTTGGCCTTTTGAAATAGAATTACCTGAGCAAATGCAAACTTATGGATTTATTTTAGTCGATCAAATTAGAACAGTTGACTGTAATACTCGAAAAGCAATTTTTATCGAAAAAGCTCCTTTAGATTTAATTAATGAAGTGCTAGGTAAATTAGTAACTATTGTTACTTAAATTTTATAAAATTATGAAAGCTTCTGAATTTGATCAAAAATTTGATGATGGTGAAGATATTCTCGAATATTTAGATTTATCTCAAGCGAAACGTCCTCAATACAATCAAATTAATCTTGATTTACCGAATTGGATGCTAGAAAAAATCGAACAAGAGGCAACTAGACAAGGTTTATCTCAGCAAATCATCATTCAAACTTGGATTGCAGAAAAATTAGAACAATTGCAAGCTTAAGCGATTAACCAAACCCTTTTTTACTCTTTTTGGTTTTTTCAGAAATAATTTGTTTTTGATGCGTGGGAACTTCAGCTAATGCTTCATCTGGCAATACATATGAACTAGCGATTAATTGTTCATCCCAATCAATTATTTCAGGAAAGCGAACCCCTAATAAGACTTGTACGGCAAAGATTTCTTGTACTGCCTCTTCAAACTTCAAAAAAGCAACTGTTTCTCCTGTTTCTATATTCACTACCCAAACTCCGCAAGTTCTTTCGGTGAGTCTTTCAGTCAGAGGAATACCACTAAATACGGCTGTTTCTCGCACTTGGGATAATCCAATAAAAGCGAGTTTCCCACAAAAATCAATTCCTCGTGTAAATCCGGGTAAAGTTGCGATCGTTTCTAATTTTCCTGTATTTAGATCAACTGTGGCAAGACTTCCATTACCTGATTCTAATACCCACAGACGACCATCATACCATCTAGGAGAATGAGGCATCGATAAACCTTGACTAATAAATTCTTGCGTTTCTACATTGATTAAAACCCCTCCGTTTGCCTTCTTTTCGCGCCATCCATTTAAGATATCTGTAGTGCCTAATGCGGTGACATATTTCGGTCTATTGTCTACTATTCCCAAACCATTCAAATGACATCGATCTTCAGGAGAATAGGCAGTAACGAACTTTGGTCGCCAACGGGGTACAAAACTATATTTAGAATCTAGCGTACACAAACAAGAAAAACGAGTATTGACAAACCATAGTTCATCATTTGCCCAAGCCATTTCGTGTATATCAATATCTCCTGTGACATGAGAACTTCGCGGTAAATAACAAGCGTCATGTTTACCTTGTGGTTCAATTTTTTTCGCTACAGCAGGTATGTTTTTTAATTGCCAGATTTGTGAAGTTATACCAATAGCTAAACGATTTTGATCACCTGCTAAACCCATTGGTTTATTAAAGACTCGAAAGTGTGTATTAATTACATTTCCATCAGATCGCAAAATAATTAATTTGCCTGCTTGATAAGTAGAAATAACTAAAGAAATACCGAAATAATTCAGGATTTGGGAAAAATTGGAAGTATGAATACTCCGTAGCGGTGCATTTTCGGGGTTAGCTTGGGGAGATTGAGTCATTAATTTAGAAAAAAAGTGCTTTTTTTTAGAATAGCTGCTATGGCGTTTCTTAGATAAATTTTGTGATTTAATCAAGTTCTGTAAATTTTACAAAAAACACTTGACAATATATATATATATATATAATACCATTCAAAATATCACTAACCAAAACATAAATCATTTAACAACTTAACCCTCATAAAAAATGGCAATTTTTAACGTTACCAATCTTTTTGATTCGGGTGCGGGAAGCTTGCGTCAAGCTATTTTGGATGCAAATGTGACCGCAGGAGCCGACGAAATTCAGTTTAGTTCGATTAGTGGGACAATTACTCTAACCAGTGGAGAATTAAATATTACTGATTCTCTAACAATTAATGGCATCGGTGCAGATTTATTAACTGTCAGTGGCAATAATTCTAGTGAGGTTTTTGATATTGACGATGGCACATCTAATGTTATTGATGTTTATCTCAATGGGTTAACGGTTTCTAATGGTTATTATTATGCGATTGTAAACCAAGGCAATAACAATTTAACGATTACCAACAGCACGATCACTGATACTGAAGGTGCTGGTGCTGGTATTCTTAACTATGGTAGTGGTACTCTTAACGTTACCAATAGCACGATCACTGGTAATGAAGGATTTTTCGTTGGTGGTATTCGTAACTTGTATGGTACTCTTAACGTTACCAATAGCACGATCACTGGTAATGAAGGATATTTCTCTGGCGGTATCTATAGCAATGGCTCAACTACCATAACTAACAGTACGATTTCTGGGAATTCAGCTTCAAATAGTGGTGGTGGTATTACTGTCGATGGTATAACTACTATTACTAACAGTACGATTTCTGATAATCAGGGATATGTTCAAGGTGGTGGTATTCGTCAAACTGGTAATAGTACTCTTACTATTACTAACAGTACGATTTCTAATAATCAAGTAACCACTACTAGAGACAATCCTTTCTTTGGAGGTGGCGGTATTTTTAGCTGGGGTTCAGTCACTCTCACTAACAGTACCATTTCTGGGAATTCAACTGCAAATGGAGATCCTGCTGGCATTTTTATCGATACATTCAGGGGATACTATAGCCCCAGTTTAGAGTTATCCAACACCATTATTGCTAACAGTGTTAATGGTGCAGATTGTGTTAACACTGGTGCAACAATCATTACCAATACTAACAACCTGATCGAAGACGGTACCTGTAACCCTGCATTATCTAGAGATCCAAACCTTGGCCCCTTACAGGATAACGGCGGCCCAACTTTTACCCAAGCTTTACTACCTGGTAGTATCGCTATCGATGCGGGGAGTAATGCAGCCATTCCCCTAGGTATCTTGACTGACCAACGTGGGCCAGGTTTCCCCCGTATTATTAATGGTACAGTCGATATCGGTGCCTATGAAGCGAGTCCGAATGTTCCCCCTGTTCCTGAACCCTCATCTTTATTCGGTATCATTACCCTTGGGTTAGTTGCAGTCGGTTCATTGCGACGACGAAGAAAATAACATTATCTAGGGAAAGGAAATTAAACCCCTACAGATTAAATCTAATCATGGTAGGGGTTTAGTCACTTTTATTCTTTTATCAAAATAGCCAAATTGTGCATCATTGCCCAAGCTGTTTCAAAAGTTGAGCGATCAAGAATTCGTTTTCCTTGAAGTGGATCGTATACTAAAACTTGATTCGACTCTACTCCTACGACAATAATAGCGTGTCCCCCACTAATCCCATCAATCGGTAACAGATTGACAAAAACAATTGGAAACAAGCCATCGTCAACCATACTGATTAATTCCTGCAAATTAAGCGTTAATTTAGCAGATTTTCTAAATCTTAATTGACGAACTGCATCTATTGCTTTTAAAGCTTCTATTCCCAGAGGAGTACAATCACAGAGATGACGAAGTTCCGCTTCACTAAGAATAACCCCTTTTTCAAAAAGTACCATTCGCATACAGGCAGGTACACAAGAAAATGGTGTCTCCTGTTTATAAAAAGGCAGCTTGGATTTCATCTTGATGAGTTTCGTACAGTTTAAGTCCTGTTTGTTTCATTTCTTCGATAGATGTATGGAATACGATAACATTCGAGCTAGTGCTGACTTTTATTTCTCCAACTTGCCCAATAGACCCAACAACTGGATAAGCTAGGATAACAGGCACTTGCCAAACCTCACCCGTCTTACTAAGTGTAGCTTGGTCAGCAGTGAAGCGATCGCCGATTTGATTGCTGAGAAAGTCATTAGAAGTTGCTTGAGCTTGTTGCGCCGTATTCAGTGGAACAGTTTTCATCGCTTATAGAGAAGAATCATAGTTTTTGTGTCTACTATCTTAACTTTATACGGAAGATGGGATATTTGGGCTACAGTTAGTTGATGGCGACGAGGCAAAAAAAATAGTACTGCACCGCTTGGCATCTCCTTTCAATCTGTACCAAAACTGTCATTTTAAGATTACACTTGTATTACTGATAGATCTAAAGGAGATTCATTCCATGCGTACATTAACACGAGCCACAACGACTGATATGGAAGTCACTAGCATCCGTCTAGAAAAAGCACTAAAAGAGAAGCTAAAAGAATTATCGGGCAATCAGGGCTATCAAGCAATGATTCGTGATATTCTCTGGAATTTTGTTCATCAACGCTCAGGTGATTACCGACCACAATTTTGTAAAGCTGATATTCGTGCTACCATTGACGCTACAGCGAAAAAGGATGAAAGTTGCGCCTTGACGGGAAAATTAATTTTAGAAGATGAACCGATGTTGTTAGGACTGACGATACATGGTGATTTTGTCCCTTTGAGTGTGGATAGTGTCGAGTATTAAATATGTGTCTGTAGAGACGTGCCATGGCGCGTCTCTACCTAAAATCTAAATGCGTCTCTACCTTAAATCTACTAAAGAATACTGATCTTTTTCTCGCCCAATGGCATAACGAAGCGAAGATATTAACTCTTTATTAGAATAACCCAAAAAGATTACAAGAGCGATCGCCGCAAAACTTCCCGCAATCATAAATAATTCTTGGTATTCTATCGCAAAAGCCCCCAGTATTGGTGCAGCAAGCGCACCCCCTACATCAAACCCACTGGTACAAATCGCAAAGACTCGACCTCTTTCACTAGCATAAGAGCGATCAGAAATTAAGGCCAGAATCATCGGAATAATAATCCCGCCACCTGCTCCTTCTAGAATAGCTGATAACATAAGCATGGTCGGATTTTTGGCTATTGAGAGTAAGAGCATTGATAAGCCATAACAAATGATGCTAAATGTAATAAAAATGCCTCGACCAAAACGATCTCCTGCTCTACCTGATAAAATACGAGAGGTAAAACTTGCGATCGCTGCTGTAGTATAAAATAAGCCTGCACTAAAATCGATCTCACCTTGACGCAGATATAAAGGCAGAAAAGTGACTAAAACCCCAAATAATAGCCCAATTAAAAATAAAATCAAGGTGGGAACTAAAATAGCACGATCAAATAATATTGCTTTTAAACTCCGATTAATTCCTTGTTGCTGACTTTTTTCTTGATCATTGACGACTGGGGGTCGCCCTGCAGTTATACAATTGGCCAATATAAAAGATAATATCCCTACCGTTGCTGAAAACAAAAACAACGCTTGATAGCCCAGATCTTCCTCTATAAAACTCCCTAATGCAGGGCCAATAGCCATCCCGACTGGAACGACCAAACTCATATAGCCAATGATTTCCCCACGTTGTTTAATGGGAGATAAATCGACGACTAAAGCACTATATCCTGTAGTAAACGCTGCGATCGCAATACCATGAAAAGCGCGTACACTGATTAAAGGATAGACCGAATTAATCAATAAATAACCAAAAGGTGCAATTCCCGCAACAATAGTCCCAATAATAACAACTAATTTCCGACTACGTTGGTCGGCTAATTTTCCTAACCAGACACGGGAAGCGAGTAACCCAATGGCAAAACTTCCCATCACTAAACCAATTTGTTGTTTACTTCCTCCGAGATCTTCAATATAAGCGGGTAGGGTAGGCAATAAGTTAGTAATACTAATCCAAAATAATAAGCCTGTAGCAAAAAGAATTAAGAGATTTTGTAAACTTTTAGAATCTAGATCTTGAAAAACTTTGAGGACTTTCATTCAAAAAAAGGTGAAAGGCATGAGGTAAAAAATCACCCTTTTCTTAGGATAATGTTTTTCTACTTGCCTTGGTGTAATTAACACGTAGAGACGCGATATATCACGTCTCTACAGAAAATGTTCTAACCCGCAAAATCTTCTTTTTTAGTCAGATGTGCTTCGAGGAACCATAAACGCATATCGATGTTACGGGAAATTTCGGTATAAAGATCTGCTGTATCTGCATCACCTAATTCATCGGTACTATTGATCGCTTCACGAAGATGGGCTGCATACATTGCATAGCGTTCTGTGAGGGCGGTCAGATGTTCTATCCCATCCACAGCATCTAATGGATATTCAGGTAAAATCGACTTTTCAGCAGCAACACGGGCCGTTCCTAGTGCAGTTCCACCGAGTGAGGTAATACGCTCTGCTACTAGGTCGATATGACCTTCTAATTCGGTTGCAAGTAAATCAAAAAGTTCATGCAACTGAAAAAAGTGAATACCTTTAACGTTCCAGTGTGCTTGTTTTGCTTGAGTTTTGAGGTCTAAAGTAGCTGCTAAAGTTTGAGAGAGAATATCAACAACTGATTTACGGATATCTTCGCTCAAATCAAGGCGTGTTTTGCGAAATTTCACAGACGATTTAGCTTTAGCTTTCAGTGTAGTAGTCATATATGTTACTCCTGTCTCTAATTAAGGTTTAACAAATTCTCAAGTTAATGAACACTAAATTTTGTAGGTCTAAAAAGCCATATCCATAAACATGATGACAAATACCATAATGCTTAGAGTACCTTATTAGCCAAGCACCTTAAGACTGATTTTGTGGATAAGCTAAAAGCCGTGCCATACTAATTAGGGTATTGATCGTTATTTAAGCCTTAAGATAAGCTTCTAATTCCTCGGAACCTCCGATATGCTGGCCATCGATAAATACTTGAGGTGTGGTACCTCTTCCACTGACAGCGCGTAACGATACGGTGGAAGCATCTTGACCTAAAATAATCTCTTCGTATTTTAGACCTTTTTCAGTTAGCATTTTTTTAGCACGAGAGCAGTAAGGACATCCAACTTTAGAAAACATCGAAACTAAAGGACGTGCTTTCGCCTCAGCATTAATGTACTTTAGCATGGTTTCAGCATCGGAAACTTTAAAGGGATCTCCTGGTTCTTCAGGTTCGATGAACATTTTTTCTACCACCCCGTCTTTTACTAGCATAGAGTAACGCCAAGACCGTTTACCAAACCCTAAATCAGCTTTATCGACTAGCATTCCCATGCCTTCAGTAAATTCACCATTACCATCGGGAATTAGGGTAACGCTATCACATTCTTGATCCTTTGCCCACTCGTTCATGACAAAGGTATCATTGACTGAAATACAAACGATTTCATCTACACCGTTTTCTTTAAATACGGGAGCGAGTTCGTTATACCCTGGTAAGTGTGTTGTTGAACAGGTTGGGGTGAATGCACCAGGTAGTGAAAAAACTACAACGGTTCTACCTGAAAATAGTTCATCACTGGTTACTTTAATCCAATCATTGTCCTTGCGGATGGGGAAAGTGACGCTTGGTACTTTTTGTCCTTCATTGTTCGGTAGCATTGGCTTAACTCCTCGTTTAATAAGTCGAACTCAATCCGTGTTCATTATTCATAGTGTAGTCATAACGAGTATGACTTGTCAAGCGACTATATGATTTTGGTAAAAGTTTAATATATTCTGGCGATGATAGAATCAATGAAAAAAGGTAAAATGGCAACTATGGCAGAATTAACAATACAAATACCAGATGAACTTGCCTATCAACTAGAACCTTTACGAGATCAAATTCCTCACCTTCTTACACAACTACTGTCAAATTTAGAAAAAGATTTATCTGTAATTAGAAAAAAAGAGACTCAGTCGTCATCAACACAAGTATATGATGAGGTTTTAGATTTTTTGCTTTCTAGTCCTACGCCACAAGACATTATTTCTTTTAAAGTCACTCCTCAAGCGCAGAAACGCCTACAAACTTTACTCGAAAAAAATCGAGAGGAGACATTAACAGAAAATGAAAACACTGAATTAGATGTATATGAACAACTTGAGCATCTTATGATTTTACTCAAAGCTCGTGCTATTAGTAAAAGTGAATAATTAATTTTAAATGAGGAATATTTCAGCAGAATTACGAGAATTAGTGATTGAACGTGCTAAGAGAAAATGCGAATATTGCTTAATTCATCAGAATTTTTCGATTTATAGTCACGAAGTAGATCATATCATAGCCGTTAAACATGGAGGTGCAACATCTCAAGAGAATTTAGCCTTAGCGTGTTTAGCCTGTAATCGTCATAAAGGCTCAGATTTTGCTACTTTAGAAACAAATACAGAAAAAGTGATTAGGTTATAATCCACGCCGTCAACAATGGCTAGAACATTTTGTGCTTGCTCAATTTCGTATCGAAGGCATTACAGAAACTGGACAAGCAACGGCTAGACTACTTAAGTTTAATAGATCTAGCCGTATCCTTGAACGTCAAATTTTAGGAAATCAAGGGTATTATCCTTAGATTATGTAAAGTCTCCATATTTCTTTGAGTTTTCCTATTAATTCTTTTTGTCTTTCTTCGATAACACTTTTAGTCCATTCTGTCTCATTTTTAGCATGAAATGTTAAAGCAAAATTGGCGATTTTATCTTCAAAATACTTATTCTTTTTCGTGTCAAAATCATAATTTTGTGCCTTAGCATTTTTTGGGCCAGAGAGTAAAACTAAGTTGCCCAGACGATGGACATATTTTTCTATATCCTGTTCTAGAGGAAAGTTTTGCATCCATTGACTTTCTGGTGATGGATTTTGAGGTAAAATATGTTCGATAGTGATTTTAGAAAGGTCATAATTTGGATTAACATCACTTAACTCTATATCTAAACGAGTTAAAACATAAAGACGAATTTTGGTCATTTGATAAAGATCGCCATCAAGAATATTGATGACTTTCTCTTTCTCTGAATCAGATAATTGTAAAGGGTCTTGATTATGAAACAGATCTTTACTATCTTCTATAGCTTTTAAAAGTTGAGAGTACCGCAATATTCTTTCATGAGATTTTGCTCTACAAATCATTAAACTAGCTGCTAAACGCTCTAAATCTTGGAAAAACTTTAAAAGTAGGTTAGGATCACTTCGATGTTTAGATAAGTATAATATTGCTGGTGGTTTCCAGTCAAAATGATCGATTCTTTTTAACCACTTAAAAAGTTGATTAAGTTCTTGACGATTATATTTAGCTGAACAGTTCAGCCTATTTAACTCATCAAAAGCTGTAGCATAAGGTTCTAAAATGGTATCAACAAAGTTTTGAGGTGTATCAACTTTGGGTAAAACATATTCTTCAAATTCTTTGATCACTTTTTGCTGTTGCTTTTTCTTAGCATAAATCATCCGAATATGGGAGAAAAGCTCGGTAAATGCTTCTCTTTCTAGATCTTCTTCAAGATCTTCCCATTTTTTTGTGTACTTTTCTTCCTCTTTAATTCGTTTAGCTTCTGATAAAAATTTCTGAGTAGCAATTTTCCCTAAAATATCAGCTTTAAGAATATCTGTAACTGATAAGTCTAACCCACGATTATTTAGAACTGAAAAAATTCGATAAGCAGAATCTAAATCGGGTGTAGATACTACCACTAAATAACATTGTTGAAGAATAAATTGTGTTAAACGTTTTAATTGATGATTATCAAGTGGTCGTTTAGAAAGTTTATTAAGTAAACAAAGAGTATTCTGAGTAAGATTACGCTGACTATCCGAGAGTTTATCAAGAGGAAATAATTGTAATGAATCTAGCCCATTAGCATCTTGAATATGTTTTCTGAAAAAATCTTGATCTCTATCTCGTAACAGTAAGCGAGGAGAATCAGGAAGTCCAGCAAATTCATTCTCAGGTTGACAAATATATTGATCTAAGTCTTTAGTCTTTAATAAGTTTCTTAAGACAGATAGCAAAATTGTCAAAGTTGTCAGACGTTGTTGTCCATCAATAACTTGAGCTTTAGATGTATTATCTTTAATAAGAACAATATTTCCTAAGAAATAAGGAGCCATTTGATCAATTTCTTTAGGTTCATCTTCCAAAGCAGCTAAAAGATCATCTAATAATTGTTCAGTTTCTTCCGTTGTCCAAGCATAAGGACGTTGATAGTTAGGAATTGTGAAGAGAAAATTATCACCAAAAATTCTACCAAGAGGATATCCAGCACCTTCAATTTTTATCATTCTTATTGTTTCATCTAACAAAATAATACGTTGAGCATTTTTTAGCTTCTTCTATAGAATTCCCAAAAGTTTAGGAATAAACACATCTATCGTTAAAATCACTAAATTTTTTGAGCATCAGATCATCAGCTTTGTAACCGTTGTATTTAAGAATTAGCTTTCCTTAGTTTTTCAGAAAATATACTATGGTAATTTGACGGATGAAAGTGCTTGACAAAATCGATACCGCGAAAGCTCCATCTCTTGCTATGATCTGATGGACTGTTCAATACTCATTGACTACATTTGCTTACCGAGCCTATCTTACTAAGACAAGTTAGAGTCTTAAATCCCCTAACCAGCGAGGATTACATTGCCGATATACTGATTAGTGAAGGTCAAATCTCAGCAATTTCCACCTCACTCTTACCTCCAGACACCGAAGTTATTGAAGCACAAGGATTAATCCTCGCACCTGGTTTAGTAGACTTATATAGTAGAAGTGGTGAACCAGGACACGAAGAACGAGAAACCCTAAAAACACTGATTGACTCAGCAACCGCAGGAGGGTTTACCCGTGTTTCTATTCTCCCGAATACAGTTCCCACACTCGACACTCCAGAAGTCGTTCAATCTCTCTATCAAAAAAATCAAGCAATAACCAATCCTACCTCTTCTCGTCTTTCTTTCTGGGGAAATCTTACCCTCGGAGGAAAAGGGGAACAGATGACAGAATTGGATGACTTAGCAAACGCTGATATTGTAGGATTTACCGATGGAAAACCTGTCGAGAATCTTGTATTACTTAGAAGACTACTAGAATATCTCCAACCTTTTAACCTTCCTGTTGCTTTATATCCACTCAATACGCTTCTGAAAGGAAATGGAGTCATCAGAGAGGGAACTGAGTCTATTTTATACGGTTTACCTGGTAATCCAGATCTTTCGGAAACCACTGCGATCGCTGCTATTCTAGAAATGATTGCTTTAATTAGAACACCTATCCATTTGATGCGGGTTTCGACACGTCGCGGAGTTGAACTTATCTCAGAAGCGAAAGCAAAAGGTTTACCCGTGACTGCGAGTACCTCGTGGATGCACTTACTGTTTAATACGGAGGACATCAAAACCTATGACCCCAGTTTACATCTAGATCCTCCACTCGGAAATGAAAGCGATCGTGTAGCATTAGTAGAAGGTGTAAAATCTGGAATCATTGATGCAATTGCTATCGATCATAGTCCATATACCTATGAAGAAAAAACGGTCGCTTTTGCAGAAGCTCCTCCTGGTGCGATCGGATTAGAATTAGCATTACCGACATTATGGGAAAAATTTGTCAAAACTGAACAATGGACAGCATTAGAACTGATACAAGCACTTAGTATCAACCCGCTTCGGTGTCTCGGAAAACAACCCACATCTATCCAACCTCAACTAAGTGCAGAAGTGATTTTATTTGACCCTGAGAAACTTTGGACAGTTGATCTCAATCATATTAAATCTCGGAGTAACAATACTCCTTGGTGGGGAAAAGAAATCAGAGGACAAGTGATTAGAATTTGGAATTATCATTAATTTTTATGAAAAGTTTTTTTATTTTAGCATTAACCACGCTGATCATTGAAGGAACAATGTATAAAACTTTAGCACAAAATCAACCTTCACCGATTGAGCAACCCGTTACGCATCCCATCTTACCTAAAATTAATCGTCCTTTATCTCTTTTAGAACGTCGTGTTTTAAGAGAATCATTAGAGCAAATGAATGTTGAAGCACAAGCACAATTAAACGCAGGAAATGAACCCGAAGCGTTTAATATTTGGTATAAAGAATTAGCATTAAGAAGATATCTCGGCCCAAACGAAGAAATTCCCGCATTAGGAAGAGTGGGTGCTATTGCCTGGAATAGAGATCGAACGGATGATGTTCGTAGCTTTACCGAACGGATTAATACACTTCAACTAGAAACAGAAACCAAAGGACAATTAACACCCGAAACTTTACCAATTTATGCTCAAGCATATCAAGAATTACATAGCTTAGATGATTCTCTAAATATTTACCAAAAAATGTTAGCTTCGGCGCGTCAAAGTGGCGAGCAAGTTGCAGTAGAAGAATTATTAAATAAAATCGGTGAATTACATCTATCGCGTTTTGACTATCCTAATGCAGCACCCGTTTATGAAGAATTATTAGATATTGTGCAAGCGCGATCTGATTCTTTAAAAGAAGGGGTTTATTTACAAAAATTAGCCGAAATCTATCGAGAAATGTTACAGCCTGCTAATTCATTGAAATATAAAGAAGAATTAGTCGAAAATTATTTAAAAAATCAAAGAGTACAAGAACTACCTAATCTAAAAATATCAATTGGTAGTGATTATGAAGCGTTAAATCAACTCGAAAAAGCTAGTCAAAGTTATCAAGAAGCTTATTCATTGGCTTGGTCACTCTTACAATTTGGAACAGCAGGAGAGGCGTTAAATAAATTGACTAAATTGTATGAGAATAGTCAGCAATATGATTTAGCACTACAAATTTATCAAGAATTAATTAAAGTTCAACAACGGGGTTATGATTATTACGGTTTAATGGGAACTTATGACCAAATGGGGGAAATTTATTTGAGGCAAAAAAATCTACCGCTTGCTTTAGATTCATTTCAAAAAGGCTTAGAACTGGCCAGAGCAATTAGTTACAAAGAAGAGTATTTCTCTAATAAAATTGTTCAGGTGAATCAACAACTTAACTCACCGAAACAACCAACACCTAGTCCCCCACAATAATATTTTTACTTTTGATACATGAAAGATCATTAAAAAAGTTTATATTAACTTCTTGTTTTAAATGATTTAGGACTAACCAATCATCATCGGCTTGTTGAATACTCTAGCTAAATTTTTCAATGACTGCTTGACCTAATTTGAATAACTCAAAGGCAATAAATACACTTAAAATTATTGTAACTACCTGATTTAAAATTGGAATATCTCCTTTACCAAAAATAGACGCAATAAATTTAACAACAACCAACAAGGCAGCAGCGATCACCAAAAACTTTAGTACAATCATATTAGTTCTCCTCAGAAATTTAAGAGTAACTACTTGCTTTGTGACTCCTTCAAGCAGAATAATAACTCTCGTAATCTTTTTAGAATATCACCATCTTTGAAGTGCTTGCTATTTATCCTGGTAGTTTTGATCCAATCACATTAGGACACCTAGACGTTATCGAACGAGGTGTCAAGATGTTTGAACACGTTGTTGTCGCAGTTCTCTATAACCCTGATAAAAAAGCGATTTTTCCCGTAGAAAAACGAATTGAGCAAATTCGCTGCTGTACTCAACATCTACCGAGTGTAGAGGTTGATAGTTTTGTGGGTCTAACGGTAGAATATGCTAAATTACGACAAGCCAATGTTTTACTCAGAGGTTTAAGAGTCTTATCTGACTTTGAAAAAGAGCTACAAATGGCTCATACTAATAAAACCCTCTGGAGTGGGATTGAAACGGTTTTTTTAGCAACCAACAAAGAATATAGTTTTCTTAGTAGTAGTGTTGTTAAAGAAATTGCTCGATTTGGTGGTTCTGTCGCTCATTTAGTTCCCGAAAATGTGGCCAAAGACCTCCACCTATATTACAGTTAATGTACGAGATTGTTTGCTTCTTCAGACAACACTTTACTTATGGCACGTAAAAACTCATCTTCTCGCAAGGGAGCAGATTCCACAAATCATAATCATTCTGGCTATAGCAATGGTATAGAGCCTGATGTTTATCAGGAGTTGGCGAAACTCCAAGAAATTATCTACGAAAGCTTTCATATTCCGATGACTCGCTGGACAGTCATTGATGAAGGAAAAGTTTTAGATCAACTAGAAATGATTAGCGATCGTGTGCCTGAAGCCATTAATCGCGCTTTAGCTATTCTAGAAAAGGAACAAGAAATTATTGCCGATGCAGAAGCCTACGCTCAACAAATGATACAATCTGCTCAACAAAAGGCTAATCAGATTTTAGATCAGACAGGAATCGTTCAACAGGCTGAATTTCAAGCAAATCAACTTCGTCAACAAGTGCAACAAGAATGTGAAGCGTATCAACAGCAAACTCTTTCTGAAGTTGAACAAATGCGTCGTCAGATGACTCAAGAATTAGACCAAATTCGTCAACAAGCTTTAGCCGAATGTGATGCCATCCAGAATGACGCGGATCAATATGCGGATGCGGTTTTAATTCATCTCGAAGAACAATTAGACGATATGTTACGGGTGGTTCGCAATGGACGCAATCAAATTCGCCAAAATTCCTTACCCGATGAACCGATACCGAAAAACTTACCCGAAGGAAGCGACCATTAACTAAGTGTCTTTAACCAAGTCGCTTGAGTCAAACGGGTATCAACCGTTACAAGTGTTAGTTGAAAATGTAATGCTGTAGCCGCTAAAAAACGATCAGCAGGATCTTGGTGTTCTAAGTATATTTGTCTACTTAATACAGCAATCTCATGCGAAAGTGGAGCCTCTCTAGTTTCTAAAGATTGTAAGCTATTTTTCACCCAGACAATTGGATTGGGTTTTAAAGTAATCTTTCCTTTTTCGGCTAAAATCAAAGTTTCCCAAATACTAATTGGACTTAGCCAGATTTCATTCGTTTCGTCTGCAATCGCTTTTTGTAAAGTGGATGATAGCTGTTCATAACCCAAAAGATACCAAAGCCAAATATGAGTATCTAGCAATAATTTCACTGAAGAACCTCCCAAGCTGTAGAAGACTCAGTAGGTTCAACTAAATCACCTTTAATTTCTCCCGTTTCTTTGGCGATACCAAAAGGAACCCGTTTCCGTTGTGTTGATGCAGGATAGACCACGACTAAAGGTTCTCCATTTCGGGTAACTGTGATCGGTTCTCCAGTTTGTTTAACATTAGCCAACAGACGAAGACAAGTCGCTTTAAACTCAGAAATTGAAATTTGTTCCATTTTAACTATAGACAATGACTATAGTTAATTATAACTTTGGATAAGTTGAATTAAATTTGAATTTCTGTTAAACTAAAAAGCGTAGTCGTTATGAGTTGTAGTTAGAAACAATGACCAACCCAACCGTAGAAAACGTCGTCATTATCGGTTCAGGGCCGGCGGGATATACTGCCGCCATATATGCAGCGCGTGCCAACCTAAAACCCGTGATGTTTGAAGGGTTTCAAGCAGGGGGAATTCCTGGGGGACAGTTAATGACTACGACAGAAGTCGAAAACTTTCCTGGTTTCCCTGAAGGAATTACTGGGCCAAAATTAATGGAACAGATGAAAGCACAAGCTGAACGCTGGGGAACTGAATGTTATACCGAAGATGTGCTAAAAGTTGATCTCTCGCAACGTCCCTTTACGATCCAAACATCCGAAAGAGAAGTCAAAGCCCATAGTATTATTATCTCCACAGGTGCGACCGCTAAACGATTAGGCTTACCGAGTGAACATCATTTCTGGAGTAATGGAATCTCCGCTTGTGCGATTTGTGATGGTGCGAGTCCATTGTATAAAGATGAAGAACTAGCCGTCATTGGTGGGGGAGACTCCGCAGTTGAAGAAGCAATTTACTTGACAAAATACGGTTCTCATGTTAATCTTCTAGTCCGTCGCGATAGCTTACGGGCAAGTAAAGCGATGCAGGATCGCGCCTTAAATAACCCTAAAATTACCATTCTCTGGAATACAGAAGTGGTTGATGCTTTTGGTGAAGGTGGCAAAATGGAAGGCTTAAAAGTTCGTAACAATCAAACGGGTGAGGAAACTGATCTACCCGTGAGAGGTTTGTTTTATGCTGTAGGTCACAATCCTAATACCTCATTATTTCAAGGACAATTAGAACTTGACGAAATCGGCTATATTAAAGTTAAACCAGGAACCGTAGCTACCAGTGTAGAGGGTGTATTTGCCGCAGGAGACGTACAAGATCACGAATATCGTCAAGCTATCACCGCAGCAGGTACAGGATGTATGGCAGCCCTCTTAGCTGAACGTTGGCTATCGGAAAGAGATCTCATTCATGAATATCGTCATACTCAAAACGACGAAGTTCTAGAAGATAAACCGACTAGCGAGACTCCTGCTGATACGGCTGAAACCTTTGATATTCATAAAACACGTCACTATGGCGGTTATGCTTTAAGAAAATTATTCCATGAAGGCGATCGCTTGATCATGGTGAAATATGTTTCGCCCACCTGTGGCCCCTGTAAAACCCTTAAACCCATTTTAGATAAAGTAGCTGATGAATATGATGGGAAAATCTACTTTATCGAAATAGATATCGAAGCCGATCCCGATATCGCTAAAATGGGACAGGTTACAGGAACTCCTACCGTACAATTTTTCAAAGATCAAGAACTCTTACAAGAAATGCGAGGCGTTAAACAAAAAAGTGAATTCCGCCAAGTAATCGATCGTTATCTCGGTGTTGGCGTTAGTTAAACTGTAGGGGTTTGGTCTCCAAACCCTTTTTATAAATATAGGGTAGGACAAAAACCACCCTATATTCTAGGCTAACTGGATGTGAACGAGGGTAATTACATCATACCCATGCCGCCCATACCACCCATACCACCCATACCACCCATACCACCCATGCCACCCATGCCAGGATCAGGCATAGCAGGGGTTTTCTCTGGTTTTTCGACGACTAACGCTTCAGTGGTTAGAACCATTCCAGCAATAGAAGCCGCATTTTGTAGTGCCGAACGAACTACCTTAGCGGGATCGATAATACCAGAAGCGATCATGTTTTCGTATTGACCCGTTAAAGCATTGTAGCCGACATTAAAATCAGCATTACGAACGCCATCAACAATAACAGAACCTTCAACACCTGCATTATCAGCTAACTGACGTAGCGGGGCTTCTAGGGCTTTTGCCACAATATCGGCGGCTACTTTCTCTTCATCATTGGTTAGAGAATTTTTATATTCCTGTGCTTTGGTCGCTAGATAAATTAAAGCCGTACCACCACCTGGGACAATTCCTTCTTCGACAGCCGCTTTAGTTGCATTCAAAGCATCTTCGATCCGTAGTTTACGATCTTTGAGTTCGGTTTCTGTGGCTGCACCGACTTTAATCACCGCAACACCACCCGCGAGTTTAGCGATCCGTTCTTGAATTTTTTCTCTGTCGTATTCAGAATCAGACGCTTCAAATTCTCGACGCAGTTGGGCGATCCGTTTTTGGATATCGGCGGTACTCGCACCAGAAGCAACAATGGTGGTATTATCTTTCTCGATCGTAATCTTATCAGCATTACCTAGCATATCTAGGGTCATTGTGTCAAGACTTAAGCCAATTTCTTCAGAAATTAGACGACCACCTGTGAGGACGGCGATATCTTGTAACATCGCTTTACGACGATCGCCAAAACTGGGGGCTTTGATCGCCACGACATTTAAAACGCCTCTTGCTTTATTCACGACCAAAGTCGCGAGGGCTTCCCCTTCGACATCTTCAGCAATAATGAGTAAGGCACGACCTGCACGGGCTACGCCTTCAAGAACGGGAACTAAGTCAGCAATTGAGCTAATTTTCTTATCTGTAATCAGAATTAGCGGATTTTCATATTCAACGATCTGACGTTCTTGATCCGTGACAAAATAGGGAGACATATAACCGCGATCAATTTGCATCCCTTCGACCACATCTAACTCAGTGGTTAAAGATTTTGACTCTTCTACTGTGATAACACCATCTTTAGTGACACGATCCATTGCCATTGAAATCATTTGACCGACTTCTGCATCATTTCCTGCTGATACTGTAGCAACTTGTGCGATCGCATCTCCTTCGACGGGTTTCGCAATATTCGCAATTTCTTGTACTAAAAAGTTAACCGTTTTGTCGATACCCCGTTTGACTGCCACTGGGTTCGCCCCTGCGGTTACATTTTTCAAACCTTCTCGGATCAAGGCTTGTGCGATAATCGTGGCAGTTGTCGTTCCATCTCCTGCGATATCTTTTGTTCTGGAAGCGACTTCTTGGATCAATCTTGCGCCTGTATTTTCCAGAGGGTCGTCTAATTCAATATCTTTAGCAACTGTAACCCCATCATTGACAATTTGGGGCGCACCATATTTCTTTTCCAATAATACATTACGTCCTTTGGGGCCAAAGGTAATCCGTACCGCATTGGACAGGGCATTCACACCCTTCTCTAAAGCTCTTCTAGAGTCTTCTTTAAATGCAATAATTTTAGCCATAGTTGCTTAGAATTTTTTATTTCTCCAATAGCCAATTTAGCACTCATTAGGTGAGAGTGCTAACTCTATCTTAAAGGATTTTTCTGGAATGATAGTCAAACTGAGTTTTGATGACTATTTTAATAACGGAATGAGCCAAGCGAACACAATATTAAGCAATATGATCGCTTCAAGAATGTTAAGGAGAGAAAACTGCATTTTGTCTAATTCTAGATTTGATCGCCACTGGGTAAAATGCGACCACCAGAGACGAGGACTATCTTTCGGACGATATTTCCAGTTCCAGATCGAGAGTAATAAAGGCAAACCACCGACTTTTGCATTCATCAGTATATGAAGTGCGATCGCCAAAACCATCACGACCCAAGATACTAAGTGTGCGTAATACCAAAAATGGTTTAGTTCACCACGAGGCAACCACTGATCATCCATCATCTTGCCACTAAACAGCGCGAAGGTAAGGGCAAGTAGAGCCAGGGTATTAGTTACTCGATTAAGAGTATACCACCAGATCGGATGACCCACCTGCGTTAGTCTTGGCAATGTATCGGGTTGCATTAATCGTTTTTGTCCTCGATGAAAAGCATACAAAACCAAGAAGGGAAAAATCAGCAGCGTGTAGAGTCCAAAGGTGCCGTGTATCCCTTCAATATCTGGGAAGTGAGGAAGCGGTATTTGACCCCATCGCCCATCGTAAGTATCATACGTCCAGAAAGCCGTCACAATTGCAGCGATTAAAAAAAGGCTAGTAAACCCATGTAGGAGACGTAAGAGAAGGGGTTGATAGGGTGTAGAGGTTTTTATAGATTCAAATGAACAGGTTGTGGGTTTGGTTTCCAAACCCCTACATATATACTACATTACCATTCCACCATCGACATTAAAGACTTGTCCTGTAATATAGGCAGCCGCAGGATCACACGCAAGAAAACGCACCATTCCCGCAACTTCATCCGCTTCACCAAAACGACCCAATGGGATGAATTTTAAGATATCTTCAGTGTTATTTAAGTCATTGGTCATATCAGTTGCAATAAAACCGGGGGCAACCGCATTAACGGTAATTCCACGAGTTGCAAATTCTTTCGCTAGAGTTTTTGTGAGTCCAATAACCCCCGCTTTTGCCGCGCTGTAGTTTGCTTGTCCTGCATTACCCATTAAACCCGAAACGGAAGAGATGTTAATAATTCTACCTTTTTTACGTTTAAGCATAATTTTACTAACGGCACGAGTACACAAAAAGACTCCCGTTAAATTAAGATCAATAACGGCTTGCCAGTCTTCGAGTTTCATTCTTAACATAAGGGTATCTTTGGTAATTCCCGCATTATTAACCAAAACATCGATCGTACCGAATTTATCTAAGATATTTTGAATTAGGCTATCGACTTCATCTGATTTTGAGACATCTGCACAAAGAGCGATCGCTTCTCCTCCTGCTTCTGTAATCTCCTGTACTACCTGATCCGCAGCCCCACTTGAACGGGCATAATTAACTATTACCTTGGCACCTTGGGAGGCTAGGGATAGGGCGATCGCTTTTCCTATGCCTCGAGATGCCCCAGTTACTAAAGCCACCTGATCTTTTACAGATTGTAAGTTTTCGGGTAATCGTTCCATCTTGTACAAGCCTTAAAATAATATCACTTCGATCATTGTTATCTGTCATGGGTCAAAGAATCAACTGTTGAGTGAAGCGGTGTCAGAACAATTGCTCAATTTTGCTGATCATTCAATGGATCAAGCACTTAGCTAACATACAAAGTGTTTAAGTAAGTACATTAAATCGCTATAGTTTTATTTAACTGGTTGGTACTGCCTCTAAGCCAAATTTTCAAGAACTGTAGTAAATGACGTTCTTATAATGACCAGGATCAGTAGTGCTAGTAAAATGCTCAAAACTTTCATCGTAAATGTTACTGTTTTTATCATTGTTTGTTTCTCCTATACTTTTACACTGAAATATTTTTTAAATTTTTAATTTTAAACTATTTAATTGATTTTGCTATATCACATCATAGTAATTAATTTAAAAATATCAAAATTTTTTGATATTTTTCTGAGTTTTTAAAGATAATCAATGAATATTATAAATTTTATATTCTCTTTTAAAAATAGATTAAAATATTCATAATTATAGTAAAAAGTTGCATTACAACAATAAAATTTTCTTTATATTATCAATACTTCTTTAAATTAATCTTAGTATTGAGCAAAATTTTAATTTTTTTATTTTATAATTAATTTTAGTAATTAGTAAAATATTTAAAATGACAATAACTAAAAAACGTTCTCTACCAAACTATCAAGTTTTTATTATTTTTCTTTTATTTTCTCTAATCCTCTTGAATCCATTTGTAATTATCGAAGCAGGTAAAAGAGGTGTTTTGATGAAATTTGGTGAAGTACAAGACCAGATACTTAATGAAGGCTTGCACATCATCATTCCTATAATCAATACTGTTGAAAAACTGACGGTTCGGATACAAAAACAAGACATATCAGCAGAAGCATCTTCTAAAGATTTACAGGAAGTCTTTACAGATGTTGCACTTAATTGGCATATTATTCCTGAAGAAGCAAATAAACTTTTTTAGGAAATTGGCGATAAGTATCAAGTTACTGAGCGCATTATTAACCCTGCTATAGAAGAAGTATTAAAAGCAGTGATGGCTAAATATACAGCAGAAGAAATTATTACCGAACGAGAAGAAGTTAAAGCACAAGTTGATGATTTATTGCTAACACGTTTATCTAATTATCATATCCAAGTTGATGATTTATCTCTAGTTCATGTGCATTTTTCAGAACGATTTATGGAAGCAGTTGAAGCAAAACAAATCGCTGAACAAGAAGCTAAAAAAGCGGGTTTTACGGTCATGAAAGCACAGAAAGAAGCAGAAGTAATGGTTAATCTTGCTCAAGGTGAAGCTCGTTCCCAAATGTTACTTCAAGAATCTTTAACTCCAGAAATTCTTAAAAAACAAAAAATTGATAAATGGAATGGTAATTTACCAATTGTTATTAGTAATGATGCTTTACAATTATTAGACATGGAAGATTTAATTAAATCACCTTAAACTTTTTCTAAATAGATATTTATAGGTTCAGTTTCTAAAATTTCTTCAAAAGCTTGACAAATTCGAGTTTGAAAACGTTCTCTATGTTTAAGTTTTAAAAAAGGGCATACCCATTCTAAAGTTTTAGTCCTACCATTTCGATCATCAAGAATTTGAATGGCTCGTAAAGAACCTAACTTTAATTCTTTTTTGATCATCAGTTCAGAAATACCTGCGGCGGCTACTCCTGTTTCGACTACAGATTTCACCATTTCACCTGTATTTAAAATTAATATAACATTCAATTGTGTCGGCTTAATTCCCCAACTTAATAAGGCTTCTTCAAACTGTTGTTGAGTGCCTGATCCTGCTTCTCTCATCACCCAGTCTGTTTGAGTGAGTTCAGATAACAGAACTTTTTTTTGATGATACCAGGGGTGATTTTTTCCAACAATGATTTGCAGACAATCACTGGCAACACTTTTTTGTTCTAAACTATTTTGTAAAGATGATTTGACTTCTCCTTCTATTAAACCTAAATCAAATTGACCCGTTGCTGTGCCAATACAAATTTCTTCAGTATTAGCCAATGTACAATGAATGGAAATTCTTGGGTAGTGATTTTGGAATTGACTGATTTTTTCTGGTAGCCAATAGTTACCAATGGTTAAACTTGAACCTAATCTTAATTGACCTCGCTGTAAATTATTCAGTTCCTTGAGTCCGCGTTCAGTCAACATCACTTGTTCGATGATTTTTTGCGCTTCTATCTGTAACAGTTTTCCCGCATCAGTTAACTCAATACGACGACCAATTCGATGAAAAAGCCTGACACTGTATTCACGTTCTAAATTTTGAATTGCTGCACTGACAGCAGGCTGTGTGACATAGAGAACTTCAGCCGTACGAGTAAAATGGAGGTGTTCCGCTACAGCCAGAAAAATTCGTAATTGTTCTATTGTCATTACCGCCATATCGACTGATGAACTTTGTATGATTTCAGATATAAATTAAACTTTAAGTTAAAATTGAATTTCAAAACAACTCAAATTGATTTACAATACAAATCATAGCGGATTTTTTGGTTTTGTACAGTGTTTAATAATTTTTATGTATCAATTAAATAAAAAGGTACATTTGCTCTAATTAGTCAATTCACCTAATTTTGATTGTAGTTTAACCATCGATTTACCTGTTTTTAAGTTAATTTTCGGCTTCTTAGAGTCATCGCAGGCAAAAACAAAGTTTATAACGCCTTTATTCCTAATTATGTCTATTTTCTCTTCTAATCAAGAAACGACTCAAAAAGTTGAAAAATACAATTCCTCTCGCATTCGAGATCATCTAGCGAATGAAAGAACTTATTTAGCTTGGATGAGAACCGTGATCGCCCTAATGGGGTTTGGAGTCGTTATTATACCAATTTTCTAAATACCTGAGAGAGATAAGGCATTAAGAATGAAGTCCCATCCTGTCAAGGATTGAATAATATCTTTATTAAATTTTGCCAAAATTTGGCTGACTGCATCTCTTAGCTTATCGAGATTTTCAAAGTTTCTCCATTTTAAGAAGCTTTTGAGATGTTCCCATAATCTTTCGATTGGATTGACTTCGGGAGTGTAAGGCGGCTGAAAAAGAAGAATAATGTTGTCTGGCACGACTAAATTCTTAGTGGTATGACTAGCCGCATTATCCAGTTGTAAAATCTGGATTTCCTCGGAATAGTTTTGGCTGAAAAGCTCTAAAAATAGGGCAAAGCATTGAGTATTTAAATGAGAGAATTCATAATAAAAAGTCTCTCCTGTTTTTGGTTCAACTAAACCATAAAGATAGTAATAATCAAATTTCCATTGTTTCTCGCCGCAAGGCTTAACTCCTTTTAAAGTTAACTTTTTTCTGCCGATTGTTTGAAGTCCTAGTCGTGTTTCATCACCACACCAATAACGAATATTTTGAGTTTTTCCCATTTTACTTTTAATTCTCAATACCAGTTCCATCAGTTTGTCTGAGAGTTTTAATTTAAATTTATCTAGCTCTCCTTGGGCTTGTTTGTTACTCTGAGGGCGAGGTATCTTTAACTTTGCTTGAAATTCATAACGACAGATTCTCCAAACACTTATATAATGAATTTTAATTCCTTTTACTATCTCTAACCACTGCTGTACTTCTCGATAAGAGGAAAATCCTTCTTTCTCCTTCAATTCTTGCTGAATAGCGGCTGCCGTGTCTACATTAATTATTTCAGTTCTTCCTAACTGTCCTAATAATGTTTCTTCTGCCTCTTCTTCTTTCAATAAAGATTTTATTCCTCTTTCTCTATAAACTTTTAACCATCGGTGAATCGTGCTTTCTCCTCGTCCCACTAACACGGCTAAATGTCTGACTGTCTCGACTGCTTTAATCTTAAATAAATACAGGGTCTGGACTTTGGCAAATCCAATTCCAGTTTTCTGCTTTTTCATTAACTCTTTTAACTCTTTGACAGATTCCTTAATTTTTATCTGAGGGACTCCACTCATATTTTTACCTTTTTTTCTTTATCTAAGTCTCTCACACTTTTAGAAAAATGGTATAACTAGATTGTGCATGATTTGAATTCCTCGCTCAATGTCTTAACAATTTCAATACTTAATAAGAGGTTTTTGTGATGAGCTATCAACTCGTCATTAGCTTACTTGAGTCTCGTTTTTTTTCATTAATAAAAGTTTTTGTGTAGGTCTTTGAGCAGTTGATTAGCTTCGTTTTGTTTAGATTGATGAGAAATCATATCAAACCTTCTTCTAAGATTTTGGCTAGAGTTGAAGCATCAGAAAAATATCAAAAACTCTTTTGGAATTAGAATATATATAAATAAGAGTTAGATAATTTCAATTTCTGCTTTTTCTCTACACGTTCATACTAAGGGACAGTCTTTTATCAAATCAAATATTCTTATTTTTCAAAACGATAAACACAGCTAATGGAAATCGGAAAATTTAAAAAATCTTTAATTACAAAATACGCTATATTGATAGACAAACCGTATTATAAACCTATAAATAGTAGAGACTTGATATATCGCATCCCTACTTGCCGTCGAGCTAAAGATCATATCTGTATTGTGTGGGCAAACCTAAAAACCTTTAAATTCGTCATGTAAAAATCTTAGGCTTTTTGGCAAGAAGAAATAAGGGATCAGTCTACAAGGGGATGAATAAAGAGCGATCGCACTGCTATAAAAGTGATAAAGGTACCTACCATTACTGGTAGGATAAGAAAGCTAATGGTTAATTTTTGTATCAAATTAAGTCATGAATATTAAATCTTACATATCACGCTTACTTGCACTTGTTCTGGTTGTTGTTATTGGTTTAGTGGGCTGTTCGAGTCCGTCGGGGCTATCGGGGAACTATGGACAAGATACACTTACAGTGATCAATACTCTAACTCAAGCAATTGAGCAACCCGAAGATGCGCCTAATAAAGCAGATATTCAATCCTTAGCACGTCAACAGATTAATGATTATATCTCACGCTATCGTAAAGATACTAAATCGGGTGGACTGCGTTCATTTACCACGATGCAAACAGCAGTGAACGCTTTAGCAGGATATTATACCGCTTATGGTAGCCGTCCGATTCCAGAAAAATTAAAAGCTCGTTTAAAACAAGAGTTTAATATTGTTGAACTCTCATTGAAAAAAGAAGCTTAAACATAGTGAACAGTCATCAGCCATCAGTTAGAGGTAAACACAATACTGATAACTGATAACTGTTTACTGAAAAAGATTTAATTTAACTGTTCCTCTATTGGAATGCCTCGACTGTACATCGCTAGGGTAAATAAATCTGTTGATAAAACTTGTTCAACTGGATAAACACCAGGCTGATTAATTTTTCCATCTAGTAGAAATTGGGCGATCGTTCCCGTACCACATCCTGCGGCAAAAGCAGTATCTTGATGAGCCATTGTTGCCGAATAAATAGCTTTTTGATTATTTCTAGTCCCTTTAATTTCGGCTCGCATTGCTACCCCAATTCCACTCAATTGGTCAGTTACTTTGGTCATGTTGTAACTAACTTTCGAGAAAAATTCAATCCCTTTTTGACTTTCGATCCAACTTTTTGGAAAAACATGAGCAGTAATCCAAGTCAGATGATTATATAAATCAGGAATTGAACCAAATTTAGTAATAACATTTTTGACATTAAAAGAATCAGCAAAGGTATAGGTTTCTGGCATATCAAACCAATACACACCCGTCTTGCCATAGGGTTTCGGAAACTGAATGACTTCTCGCTCTGTATAGGGTAAAACTGTCTTCCATTGACCATTTAGCCAAGCATCAAAAGGATTTCTTAAACCTAAAAAAGTGGTTCGCATAACGGTAATTCCTGCACCACCTGAACTAGCAACAACATAACTTAAATGAATGGTTTCTGCTGTATCTAACTTTTCCACACCTTGGCGCACTATACTATTAGAAATACCTGGAAAAATACCTGTATTTAAAACGGCTGTTATCCCTGCTTTGATTGCATCTTCTTTATAAGGGACTAATTTTTGATAAAACGAACGATGATCGCTGACATCAATATAATTAACTTTTTCATCAATACAAGTTTTTAAAACCGTCTCATCTCGATAATGAAATGGCCCTGCACAATGAATAACTAAATTTGCATCCTTAATCGCTTCTCTAAGCCGTTTGATTTCACTTAAATCTAGTTCTAAAAATTGTAGATTTGGCTTGGAAATAATTTGTTTTTGAGTGCGTCCAGTAATCGTAACCTGAGCATCCGTATGTGTTAGAATATCTTGGGCGACGCTTTTTCCAATTCGTCCTTGACCACCCAAAATTAAGACTTTTTGTTGTGACATTTGATAATTCTCCTAATTTTTCAATTGATATTTATTGGACTTGGTGACCAAGCCCAGACAGGATTAACTAAGCTTTAACAAATGAGGGAGAAAGATAATAAATCTTAATACATGATATCAGAATCTATTATTAAACATAACATGAGCAAGACTCTTCTGTAGAGGTTTGGTCGCTAAACTATTGAGTTTCTAAATGTTTTTTTACAAACAAGATTAAACTCAAAAATTTTCTTGTTTATTTTTAAGCGGATAAAGACTCGCAATGACGGCAATCATTAACCACCATAAAGTGCTAACTTGTGGACGATACAAAACGGTATCAAATAGACCATGTGTTAAAATGCCAACCATACCCGCGATCGCAGCAATTAACCAGAATCCTTGTAAGTTATCTTGTTTTTGTAATCCTTGTAGTCGCCACACTCCAGTACTAAAGGTAATACCGAGTAAGCTTAAGAAACAAGTTAAACCAATTAAACCCGTTTCCACAGCGATTTCTAAATAGATTGAATAAGCACTCAACGCCGAAAAGCGAGGCTTCATATACAAAGGATACACTTGATTAAATGCTTCATTCCCAGGGCCTATGCCTAAAATGGGACGTGATTTAATCATATTAATCACAGACTCCCAAACATTAAGCCGAAAATTATTACTACTGTCTTCTCGTCCCGCAAAAATACTCAAAATACGAATTCGTAAGGGTTCAACAAAGATAAACCCGCCAATTAGCATAATTCCCAAAAACCCCAAAACCAAAGGTAATAACCAAGTTCGCCAAAAGGGTGATAGAGAATGCCGAAACCAAACATATAACAAACTCAAAAAGACGGCTATTAAAGCCATCATCCCAAGCCAACCGCCTCGACTATCGGTAAAATATAAACAAGCCGAGTTAATGACAAATAGTAATCCTGCTAAAGCTTTGGGTAACCATCCTTGCCACACAAAAATAGCAGCGAAACTAAATGCGATCGCAGGTAATAAATAAGCAGCAAGTAAATTAGGATTTCCTAAATAACTATATGCTCTCGTATCCCCCGCCATTTCCGAGGTAGGATCATTCCATGTTGCTAATTGTTCGGCTCCGAAGATTTCCTGACGAACCCCATATACACTAACAATAGCCGCCACCAACAGAAAAGCGGTAATTACTCCGTTTCTGCGACGGGATGTACGCAAAACCCTTGAACTTAAGGCAAAAAAGACCAAATAAAGCGTTAACTTAATCCATCCACTCAAGGCGGCGGCTTTTACAGGAGATAATGCAACGGCTAAAGTTGCGATTAACCAGTACGCTAATACTAATAAATGAATCGGTGTACTTTCAAAGGGATTATTTTCAGAAATCGTTAAAAGAATCCAATAGAAAGCAATACACAACAGGAGAACACCGATTAAACTGGTGGCACTAAAAGGAGCGATCGCAATCAAGACACTAATTAAAACCGCGCCAATTTCTTCCGACCATTGTAATAAAAAACTGGAGTCGCGCCACCCTTCAAAAATACCAAGGGATCGATAAAGATAACTAGACTGTCGCCACTGAAGTGGAATCAGACTATCTAGGGTCAATTGTTTTAAGATAGCTATCATAGAACATTCTAAATAATTGATACATGGGATTTAAGCAGACCAAGTGTGTTTTGTCTACTGCTCCCATGACGACCAATTTATGCTAAATGTTTTGCGAGAACCGATCGCGGTGCATGACGAACCCGACATTTAATCGTTTCTTTTCCTAGACGTTGATGTGCTTCAAAACGATGACAACCCGAAAAACCGTAGTATGCTCCATCGACTTCTAAAACGTCAATGGGTTCGTGTAAACCTTCTCTTTCAATTGATTCCATCAACGCCTGTACTTTTTGCGGATCGTTTTGTCGAGGTAATGGACGACGAATTTGAGCAACAGGAATTTCTTTGACTTCCATTGATCTGTAAAAAACTGATTCTTTCTTTGATCTTAACGTAAAAAATCCTGAGTCTGAGAATGTGGGTTTTCACCCCATTTTAGGGAATTATTACCCTAAGCAGAGTTGGTCTTGTATTAATTGGAACGGTGGTGAAACCCAGTGCGTCAAAACTTAATCTTATTGACTAATGCCTATTTTCTCTCCTTAGCGGTTTTTTACTATTAATTCTTGTAACAAAATCGTTTTAATCAAGGAAAATAGGATAGTGCTAAACTCGTAGAAAAGCGATCATTAAGAAAAAATGGAGACAAATTCATCAAATCCTGCTCTAATTAGAGCCGCTAAACGCATTTATTGTACCTATCATGTTTTGCACTCCAAAATTAATCGTCAACCCCAAGGAGTCGCCATTCATCGAGACAGTCATCGGGGTCAATTAATTTTCAGGACTAAACCCATTTTGTTACCAGGAGAATCTTTTATCTCCCTCAAACAACTTGAATCAGAAAACAGGTAAAAGCAGACGCACCTCCAAAAAATCCGCCAACTCGCCTACAACTAACCTCTTATTGAGGTAAAGATTGCTCATGTAATCAAACACCAGGCTAGTTAATGGAAATTCTCTTAAATTTTGTTTTAACCTCATTTGTTTTTATTTTTGGTGCATCGGTTGGCAGTTTTTTAAACGTTGTCATCTATCGAGTACCAGCTGAACTTTCTTTGTTATATCCGCCGTCTCGTTGTCCGAAATGCTTGCACCAACTAGGCAAAACTGAAAATATCCCCGTGTTGGGATGGTTACGCTTAGGGGGAAAATGTCGCTGGTGTAAAAACCCTATTTCCGCACGATATCCCATTGTCGAAGCAGTTTGCGGGATCTTATTTTGTTTAATATTTTGGCAATTTACCTTTAGTTGGACAACCCTTGGCTATTGGGTGTTAATATCTTGGCTTTTAGTTCTAGGTTTAATTGATTTTGATACAATGACTCTACCAAATGTCTTAACTCAGTCTGGTTTAGTATTAGGACTCTTGTTTCAAATCGTGCTAGGTTGGCAAAATGGAAATTTGATTCAGAGTTTGATGCTAGGAATTGGTAGTGCAGTATTAGGACTTTGGTTATTTGATATTATTCGTTTATCAGGTGAAATTGCACTCGGACAACCTGCAATGGGTGGCGGTGATCCCAAACTAGCCGCAATGATTGGAACTTGGCTGGGATGGCAAGCCTTACTCGTTACCGCCTTTTTAGCGTGTATACTAGGTTCAATCGGTGGCGTATTAGCCATGTTTTTAGGACGGCTCAATCGTGGTCAACCGATGCCATTTGGCCCCTATCTTGCTCTCGGTGCCGTCTTGACAATCTTTTGGGGTAATACGATGATTGCTACATATAAATCTTTATTTTTCCCGTTACTTTAAAAAAACTCTTGAAGTTGCAACTCTTGATAGAATAAGATCTGTGTCCTGGATTACGATTAGAACAACTTCAGCCCGTTGGGAGGCCGAATTAATGCAGCAAATCTTGTCAGCTTATGACATTCCCAGTCGTGTTTTAGATATCGGCTTAGGAATTTATTGCGGACAAGGAAGCCAAGCTGCATTGCAAGTACGCTCCTGTGATCAGTGGACAGCATTGCTTTTATTGAGTTTCCCAGAGGATTAATTTTGGCTCTCGTGTGAAGTGGCAGAGGATTGTTTAGGTTAATATTATGTCTATATTTGATTGGTTTGCGAATCGAGAAAAATCAGAACCCCGTGTCCGTCAACAGCAAGAACGAGAAATTGCGGACGGCTTATGGACAAAATGCGATGCCTGTGGCGCATTATCTTATACTAAAGACTTACAAGCCAATCAGTTAGTCTGTCCCGAATGCGATCATCATGAACGTGTAGACGGCGATGAACGAATTCAACAACTGATCGATTCTGAGACTTGGATGGTGCTAAATGAACATATTCAGCCAACTGATCCCCTAAAATTTAAGGATCGGAAATCCTATGGGGATCGCCTTAAAGACTACCAAGAAAAAACAGGCTTGACAGATGCCGTTCATACAGGTACAGGTTTACTAGATGGATTGCCCGTTGCATTAGGCGTGATGGACTTTCGCTTTATGGGCGGTAGTATGGGATCAGTCGTCGGTGAAAAAATTTGCCGTCTCACAGAACACGCAACAGCAGAACGTTTACCCCTAATTCTCGTTTGTGCATCAGGTGGCGCAAGAATGCAAGAGGGAATGTTAAGTCTGATGCAGATGGCTAAAATTTCGGGTGCCTTAGAACGTCATCGAGAAGCAAAATTATTGTATATTCCCATTCTGACACATCCCACATTAGGCGGGGTGACGGCTAGTTTTGCCATGTTGGGAGATGTTATTATTGCTGAACCACAAGCGACGATCGGTTTTGCAGGTAGACGAGTCATTGAACAAACCATCCGCGAAAAATTACCCGAAGATTTCCAAACCTCAGAATATCTTCTCAAACATGGGTTTATTGATGCGATCGTTTCTCGTACTCAGCTTAAACGAACTTTGGCTCAACTAATTAGTTTACATCAGCCTTTTTTTCCTTTACCTTCTTCAATGAAAACGGAAAAGCATCCAGAACCTGAATTAGTCCATCTGGATGCTAAACAATAAGATACATTTAAAGGGTTTGGAGACCAAACCCCTACATTTTAATAAACAACTCCTAAGGCACCTGCACCAGAGGACGCGATCGCTGATAACAGTGCCGTAAAGAATAACCACCAAGAGGCTGTGGCTGCAGCTTTACGGGTTTCTTCGAGTTGTTTTTGTGCGTCTTCTTTCACTTTCTCCAGACGATATTGTGTTTCTCGTCCGATGCGTTCGGCACGTTGTAAGATCCGATCGCGGGTTCCCTCAACTTGAGAGATCAAACGTTCCGCATCCGCTTGGGATATATCATCACGAGAACTGATCACCGCTACTAAGGTATCTCGATCCAATTGTGAGAAGCGATCCCGCAAAGCATCAAAACCCGCTTGGGGATCATCAAATAAAGTCCGCAAATCTGTTTTAATTCCGTCATAATTAAGCTCAGGACGTTCTAAGCTATTGAGATAATCCCGAATATTATTTAGAATGCGATCAATTGCTGATTGTAATTGTTTTTGGATGCTTTGTAGTTGTTCAATCGTACGTTCACGAACCACTAAAATTTGATCCACAATGCGTTTAGCGTCTTGCTCGGAAATATCTTCGCGTTGTGAGAGTAAAGCAATCAAAGACTCACGATCAATTTTAGAAAGACGATCCTGTAAGCTTTCGACACCTGCACGAGGATCATTTAAAAGTAACTGTACATCTCGTTTAATTCCTTCAGGGTTAAATTCTTCCTTATCGGTGGAACGGAGATAGTCAGCGATCGTACTCTGAAAATCTTGTACTTGTTGTTGTGTGCGTCTTGCTAGACGACGAGGTGCATTTGCGAGATCTTGTAATGTAGTCTGAACATTATCAATAACTTGATTAACCTGTGCCTCGCTAAGATCCTCACGTTGCGACAGTAATTTAACTAACGTATCACGATCCATTCTTGCTAAACGACTTCTGATCGCTTTTGCTCCTTCACTGGGATCATCAAGTAGCTTTTTGAGATCACGTTGAATTCCTTCGGGGTTAAGTTCTGCCTTACCTGTAGAACGTAAATAATCGGAAATAGAATTAACTGTTTGATCGTACTGATCTTTCGCTTTTCCTGCAAGTTCTTGAGGTGCATGGCGAACCGATGACCAAGTATTTTCGATTTGATCAATGACTTGGTTAACTTGCTCTTTGCTTAAGTCTTCACGAGTTGAAAGGAGTTGAACTAAAGTATCTCGATCAAAACGAGAAGCCCGCGCTTTTAGTGCATTTGCACCAGCTTTAGGATCATCTAATAAAAGTTGAATTTCTCGTTTAATCGCATCTGGGTTCAATTCTTCTTTGTGGGTATCTTTAAGATAGCTTTGAACTTTGAGCCATTGTTGATCGATATTTGCTTTGATCGCTTCTCCTGCGTCTAATGCTTCTCGTTCGACTTGTTTTTGAACGGTTTCTAAACTAGGAATAATGATCGAAATATCTTCGGGAGCTAGATCGGCACGAGACTCTAGGATATCTTTGTAGGTAAGATAGTCGAGTTGCGAAAGTCGTTTGATTAAGCGATCGCTATCACTACTCGGATCTTCTAGAATCGGTTTGAAATTAAGTTGAATTTTCTCTGGTACAAGTTCTGCTGCGGGAGTAGTGAGTAAATAGTGTTCGACATCAGCGAGTAGTGTAACTGTTTTTGCTCGTTCAATTGCCGCTTGTGTCGTCTCCACTGTTTCTAAGCGAACCTCTTCTAAAATATTAGCTGTAGATTCAATTTGGTCTTGAGTCAGTAAACCTTTTTGCTCTAACCAGTTGACAAAATCTGCACGTTTTAAACCTTCTAATTCAGATGCCATCATTTCAGGGTTAGCATCAGAATCATAAATTAACTGCTGTACTTCTCGTCTGAGGGTAGCGGGTTTGAGTTGCCAATTATAAGCATTGAGGAGATAAGTTTCTAAATCTGTCCGAATGGGGCTATAGTCACTTTTTTGATTGACTTGAGCCACTAATTTATCTTTTTGCTCACCCGCATAACCTTTAAGTTTTTGCAGTTGGTTGATAATTTTCTCAGCATCTAATTCTGATAAATCTGTCCGTCCTAAGACAAGACCGACTAAAGAGTTTAAGCTAAATGTAAGAGCTTGGGACGCTCCTCCTTGATTTTGGTCTTTGCCCATTTGGTTAACCAAAGAATCAATTTGCTCACCTAATTTACCTCCTACCAATTCACCTGGGGCGGCTGATTTTAGATAATCAACTAAATTGGCGATTGAATTTTTCGGTTTCTGGTGGCTAACTCTTTGCTTCCAGACCTTTTCGAGTTGCGCGGCTAACCGTTCTGAATCTCGTTTTGATAAATCAGTGCGATCGCTAATTAATTGAGCAAAGGTTTGACGATCAATATTGGGTAAATTTCCACTTTCTAAAACTTCATTAAATTCTGATGTATTTAGTAATTTCTCAAAATCATTCTGAATGCCTTGCCAATTGAGTTCAGGGGGTCGTAATCTTTCAATATAATCTTGTACGTTTTCTCTTAAGGTTTCTGCGTCAATGGCTGAACCCAATTCACGACGAACGGCTGCTGCTGCTGCTTCTGCGGTATTAACAACTTGTTTACTGACTGCTTGTGTTCCCACCATTGCTGCGGCAGTTCCCCAGAGAGCTTGAAAACCAGACGTAGCCGTATTAACGACCGAACCAATTAAAGAGCCAACGGTAGAAGAACTGATCCAAACTAATAAAGTAAAATAAGTTGCCCAGATCACTAAACCAATAATTGCACCCAAACCAGGGGAGACAAATAAGCTTAGTTTAACCGCAAAAAATGAGGCTGCAAATAAAGAAATCACCACACTAATCAGTGTTCCTAAACCGACGGCTAAACCGATTTTACGAACCGTTCCACCAAAGCTTCCCGATGAGTTTTCGGAACGAGATGACGACCCACCTGCTAAAGATATTCCTGCCGCCACACCTAAATTTGTAAACAAAAGTTGAAAGGCAAAAGCGAGAACAACACCTGCTATTAAAGCCGTAAAAAATTGTGGCCCACTAAACACAAAAGATGCTTCTTCTGCTGAATCTATCGCCGTATCAGGTTGAATTTGTGCCAGTTGAAAGGGTAACAGAGAAATTTTCTGTATGATTATGTTCTCTAAAAACATGATGAGCCTCTTGATGGAATAAGTTCTGTGTGTAAAAAAATCTTTAGTTGTAGTGAAAACTGATGATTTTATACAGCTTACTTTTAGTTTAAGTTTTACAAAAAATCACGTTTTAGCCATCCCTCAACAGTTTGAAAAATATAACCTTTCTCAATCAATGGCTCTATCTAAAGGAATAGCTATATAGTTAAAAGAGTCATTCTCTAGAAATATTTAATTATTGTTAGTCTTTTTGTTATTCTTTTAAAGGAAAATTAATCAATAATTTTTAACTTTTTTAGTCAATTAACAAAGTTATTGATTTTATTTAATTTTCAAAAAAACTTAAAAAGTAGATTTCATTAACTCTAATCCTCAAGAAAATATATTTAAAAAGGTGATTAACAATGTCAGATGCTAGGCTCAAACTTCCCAGAGCAACATATAGAATTCAATTTCGTAGCGGTTTTACTTTAAGAAGTGCTATTGATTTAATTCCCTATTTATCAGAATTAGGAATCAGTCATCTTTACGCATCACCTTTATTACTCGCCATGTTTGGTAGCACTCATGGCTATGATGTTTTTGACTTTGAACAGCTAGATCCAGACTTGGGAACTGAAGAAGATCTTGAGGAATTAGCCAAAACCCTACACAAAAATCATATGGGTTTGGTACTCGATATTGTACCGAATCACATGGGTATTGGTGGTTCACAAAATCGCTGGTGGTGGGATGTCCTAAAACACGGTCAAAAAAGTCAGTTTGCCCCCTATTTTGATATTGATTGGAAATCTCCCGATCCTCGTTTGCATGGTAAGATTTTAGCACCCGTCTTAGGCGATCGCTATGAGACGGTTTTGGCTAAAGGTGAAATTCGTTTAGATTACGACAAAGACGAATTAATCCTACGCTACCACGAGCATACTTTCCCCGTTAATCCAAATTCCATCGAAATTAAAGAAGATACTATCTATACCATTAATACTGAACCAGACTTATTAGATCAGTTAATTCAAAAACAAAATTATCGCTTAACATTTTACGAACATGGGCCAAAAGAACTCAATTATCGCCGCTTTTTTAACATTATTACCCTAGCAGGTGTACGAGTCGAAGACCCACAAGTTTTTAAAGAAGCCCATGCCCCGATTATACACTGGACAGAAAAAGGATTAATCGATGGTTTGCGGGTCGATCATCCCGATGGTTTACGTGATCCCGAACAATATTTACGCCGACTCCATGAAGTCACCCCCGATGCTTGGATCGTTGTAGAAAAAATTCTCGAACCAGGGGAAGATTTACCTGTTACGTGGCCTGTAGATGGCACCACAGGTTATGATTTTATGAATCGGGTACAAGCGGTATTTGTTAATGCCGATAGTGAACAAATTTTAACCGATTTCTATGGCGAGTTTACGGGAGAACCCACCGATTACGCAGCGATCGTCAAAGAGAAAAAACAGTTTATTCTAGAAGATATGCTATGTGCTGAAGTGGGTCGTCTGGTTGATTTACTAATACCCATTACAGCCAATCATTGGCGTTATCGAGATTTTTCACGAGATGAATTAAGAGAAGCTTTAATCGAACTTCTTAGCTGTTTTTCAGTGTATCGTACCTATGCACGGGCGCAAAATCACTATATCACTGAAACAGATTCTGCTTACATTGTCGAAGCAACCAAATTAGCTAAAGAATCTCGTCCCGATTTAGGTTCAGAACCCTTTGATTTTATTGCGAGTTTACTACTATTAAATCTGACAGGGGATCTAGAACACGATTTTGTGATGCGTTTTCAACAACTCACAGGCCCCGCGATGGCGAAAAGTGTTGAGGATACTGCATTTTATTGTTATAACCGTTTTGTTGTACTCAATGAAGTAGGGGGCGATCCGAGTCATTTTGGTTGTAGTGTCGAAGAATTTCACAAAGCATCACAGAAAGCATTATCCGACTGGCCGAATGCCATGTTAGGTAGTTCTACTCATGATACTAAACGCAGTGAAGATGTTCGCGCCCGTCTCTTATTACTCTCAGAAATTCCCGAAAAATGGATGGAAACGGTACAGCGTTGGTCAAAAATGAATGAAAAATATCGGCATGAACCTTATCCCGATCGCAATGCCGAATATTTGTATTATCAAACCTTAGTGGGAGCATGGCCGATTTCTTTTGAGCGTCTTTATAACTATATGGATAAAGCGGTGTGCGAGTCCAAACAACATACCAGTTGGGCGCAACGTAATCCTGAGTATGATGACGCATTACGAGCCTTTATTAAAGATACGTTCAATGATGCTGAATTTATCGCCGATTTAGAAAATTTCCTGCAATCATTGGTGATTCCTGGCTATATTAATACCCTTTCTCAAACATTGCTCAAACTCACGACACCTGGTATTCCTGATGTTTACCAAGGAACAGAGTTATGGGATAACAGTTTAGTCGATCCCGATAACCGTCGTGTTGTTGATTTTGACTTACGTCGTAATTTGTTAAATGAACTGAAAACATTACCAATTGATGACATTTGTCGTCGTTACCCCGAAGGTTTACCGAAACTGTGGTTAATTCGCCAAACATTGGGTTTACGCGCAAAATCGCCCGAAATCTTTGGTAGAAACGGTGCTTATGAGCCTTTATTTGCTCAAGGTAGCAAAGCCGGACACATCATCGCTTATAGTCGCTCTGGGTCAGTTGTCGTGGTTGTGCCTCGTCTGATTATGGAATTACAGACCGAATTCAGTCAATCCCAAAACTGGGGCGATACAACTCTAAATTTACCAGTCGGTCAATGGCACAATCAATTTACAGATGAGGTTGTAACAGAGACGATATCGATATCTGATTTATTTAAACATTTTCCGATGGCTTTATTAGTACGAGAGAACTAAATCCAAATTCAGCAAAACTAGACTCATTTACTCAGATCTTTTTGCATTCCATAGTCATGTATGGCAAATTCTATCTGTAGGATGAGTCTATCTTTTGCTATCGGTGGTAAGCCCTTATGAAAACATAAAGGATCTTCGACAAATCCTAATCCTTTTCCTCCGCAAATGGTCTTAATATTTTCTTGTCCGTAAGTCTTCTCAATCTCATGATCAGTGTATCCCCGTCTTCTTAGCTGATGAACAAATGGTTTGCGCTGATGGCTGCCTTGAACAATAACGTGTGAACCACTGGTCTGATCAACATCTGTTAAATAAAAGAAAAATTTAAGAAATTGACAATCATCAAGGTCATAATGGAAAAATTGAGCCGCTTGATAACGTTTTTCGGGTTTAACATTAACGGCAAAACTCCACCATAGTTGATTACCAATATGTTTGGGCTGAGTTTGAAAATAGCGGCGGGAAATTTCCCATAATACCGAATCTTGGGCTAATTGATTGATCGCTCGACAAGAAATGGCTGTGTTAAAGTAGTATCCTGTTAAAATTGGCGATAGAACTTGTTTTTGTATTTCGTCTTTTTGACAATAATAAAAGCTTAATTTAGGGTTGCGATTTCCATAGCAAGGAGTCTGCCGAGAAAAGTCTAAAATTTCATCTACTATATCTTTGGGTAGAGATAAACCGACATAAAAACCCTTGTGGCGCAAAGTTTTGACAATCAGATCAAGATCAGCGTCCGTAAAAATAGTATTTTTCGGGATGAAAGGAGAAGAAGGTGGAGAAATTTGCCTAGACCATAGAAGCATTAATTGTCTAAACAAGCTAAATCGTCCTAAATAACGCATTAATAACCAGCAAGGGTTATGGAGTAAACCTTTAATTAACTCAATTGTTTCTTCTCGAACTTTATAGATTAAATATTTCGATTTCATATTTACCAATAATTATTTTAAGTAGTTTAATCAGAATTATTAATCGTTTTAATTCATTAATTCTTTATATTCTAATATTATACCTTTTACATAAATACAAGAAAATGAACAATTAACAAGTACCTGATCGCTCTGATCAGGATGCAATACAGCGAGTTTTTGATATCGAACGAATTTACCTTGAACACTTGCTCTGATGAATCGTCACAGACTCGATGATTCATACAACAGATCGAATGAACTCATTGAGAGATCAATTAACCGATGGGAACCTAGAACAACGATCGCTATTCTAGAAATTGCAGGGTGCAGATACCAAAAAAACATAAGTCAGCAAAACTTATGATCAATTTGTTAATCTAGCTAGACTTATCTAACAAAAAGTAATAGAATCCACTGTGATTTTATAAACGTTAGATATAGTAATTGCAAGTTCTTTTAGATAAGGAGTAGTACCAGTGGGTTTCTTTAGTCGTTTTTCTCTATCGAGAGATATGGGAATAGACTTAGGGACAGCAAACACCCTAGTTTATGTCTCAGGTAAAGGTATTGTCTTAGAAGAGCCTTCAGTAGTCGCCATCGACAAGGATAAAAATCCGCTTGCTGTTGGGGAAGAAGCAAAAAAAATGCTCGGTCGTACCCCTGGGAATGTGACCGCATTGCGTCCCCTCAGAGATGGTGTAATTGCTGACTTCTACAGTGCTGAAATTATGTTAGCCGAATTCATTCGCCGCGCTCACGAAGGAAATCCTTTAGGAAATCCTCGGATGGTGATTGGGATTCCTAGTGGCATTACGGGCGTAGAAAGACGGGCCGTCGTAGAAGCCGCCATGCGAGCAGGAGCGCGTGAAGTTGGTCTAATCGATGAACCCATTGCCGCCGCTTTAGGTGCAGGTTTACCCGTAACTGAAGCCACAGGAAATATGATTATTGATATTGGTGGTGGGACAACGGAAGTAGCCGTTTTGAGCCTACAGGGAACCGTTTTAAGCGAATCGGTACGGGTTGCAGGGGATGAATTGACGGATTCGATCGTGCAGTATATGAAAAAGGTACATAACCTGATTATTGGCGAACGAACTGCCGAAGAAATCAAAATCCGCTTAGGTTCTGCCTATCCGCTTCCTGGCGAAGATGAGCCGATGATGGAAGTCCGAGGACTACACCTGATGTCTGGTTTACCCCGTACAGTAACCATTAAAGGGGAAGAAATCCGCGAAAGTATGTCAGAACCGCTTTCTGTGATTGTCGATGCCGTGAAACGAACCTTGGAACGGACTTTACCCGAACTCGCCGCCGATATTATTGATCGCGGTATTATGTTAGCGGGTGGCGGGGCATTATTACGAGGTTTGGATACTTTGATTAGTCATGAAACAGGAATTGTGACCCATGTCGCTGAAGATCCTTTAAGATGCGTCGTTAAAGGAACAGGTGAAGTTCTAAAAAATCAAAAACTACTAGAACGGATTCTCAGCGAAACTTCTCGCACCGCCTAACGGTCATCACCCAAAGACAAAATACCCTTCTCAAACACCCATGTTTACAGTGCGACGTAAATGGACTCAGCACGGCTTACAAATCGTTTTAGTTAGTTTAGTTCTTCTCATCGCCTGGTTGATTCGTCAAACTCAGGGCGGGGCAATAAGAGAGCTTTATGCGTTACTTTCACGTCCTTTTCAATCCGAATCAGCCCTTCTCAAAGAACAACAACTAACAGACCGACGGGTATGGGAACTCGAACAACGCTTGAAAGATGTTGAACAACAAAACAAACAACTCAAAATCTTAGTCAAGTACTTTGAAGCTCAAAAAAAACCTGTAGTTACCGCGCCAGTCATTGGTCGTAGTGCGGATGAGTGGTGGCAACAAATTATTCTTGGTCGGGGCAGTCAAGACGGAATCGCAGTCGGGGCCGCAGTTACAGGAATCGGCGGTTTAGTCGGTCGGGTGGTCGATACAACTCCGAATACCAGTCGTGTTCTGTTGGTCAGTAATCCCAGTAGTCGGGTCGGGGCATCCGTTAGCCGTAGTCGTTCGATGGGTCGGATTCAAGGACAAGGATCTCAAGTGGCGATGATGCAATTTTTTGAGAAAGTGCCTGATGTCAAACCGGGTGATGTGATTACCACTTCTTCAGTTAGCCGCTTATTTCCCAGTGGCATCCCCATCGGACGAGTGCAAAAAGTGATGTTAGAAAAAAATCCTGCCCCTGAAGCCAAAATTGAGTTCACCGCAGCGATCGATAAATTGGAGTGGGTTATTGTTCATCCTATCGAAAATCCCCAGTAAATAACAGTTATGATCGCTAGATTTTCTCCAAGACAACGCCAACTGTTAAACGGGTTATTGATTGCCAGTTCAGTTGTACTGTGTCTATTGCTGTCGCCCACTCGTTTACCTGGGATGGAGTTATTAGGTGTGGGGCCCAACTGGTTTTTAATTTGGGTGGTGACTTGGAGCTTAAAACACAAAGTTTTATCCTCGGTCATTGCGGGTTTAACCTTAGGTTTACTCCAAGATAGTATGAGTTCTTCCTATCCTTCTCATGTGGTGGTTTTGGTGATTGTCGGATTTATCACGGCTCGTTTACAACGCCATATTAAGGAAGACTTGATTACAATTGTTTTATTAGTTTTTATTCTGAGTTTAATAGCAGAAGCAACGATCGCACTCCAATACGCTTTGATGGAACTCCGTCCAATTGACGAAATTTGGCTAGACTATCAAAGAATTGCCCTTTCTAGTGCGGTGCTAACCAGTCTTTGGACTCCAGCATTCTACTATCCCCTTCATTCGTGGTGGGAAAAACTGCAACAATAATAACATCCCCTGGGAATTTCGAGAAATTGTTCATTGTATGAGGTGTCGGCGTGTCAGATAACTTAGGTTCTAAAATAAAAAGACGCTTGGGTCAAATCCTTCATTCTCTGGCTAATCGAATAGAGACTGAACGCCCCGAACGACCGAAAACTCCTGCTGCCAACCGCGCCTCCAACAGACGCAGACGACGGCGCCTACCACCTGTCGATTCTTCACCTAAGACGGCGACACCTACATCACGCCCCGAAGCTTCCCGTTCCATCATACAAACGCTACAACCTGCGACTCAAGTTGTTTATCAAAATTCTCTTAAAATTGCCCAAAATGTCCATAGACACCCTAAATTTTGGTTTTGGTCTGGTTTAGGACTGGGGGCTGGAGCTACTGCGATCGCGGCTGGTTTAGCATTTGTTCAACTCGAAAGCGGTGTCCCTAAATCGGTTGATGACGTATTAACCTATTCTCCACCAGAAACGATGACCATTCAAGCCGCCGATGGCACCGTTTTACAACAAATCGGCCCTGTCACTCACGATAAGCTCAAAATTTGGCAAATTCCCGATCACGTATTACAAGCCTTTATCGCTACAGAAGATCGACGTTTCCAAGATCATAGCGGGGTCGATCCTCAAGGAATTTTACGAGCAATGTTTTCTAATATTAAAGCGGGAGATGTGGTAGAAGGGGGCAGTACCATCACTCAACAACTAGCCCGAATCGTTTTTCTCTCCCAGGAGCGCAGCATGGGACGAAAACTCAAAGAAATGCGAATTGCTCAAAAAATAGAAGAAAAATTTGATAAATCACAGATCCTAGAACAATATTTAAACTTAGTTTATCTTGGCTCAGGAGCATACGGACTCGGTGATGCAGCCTGGGTTTATTTTAGTAAACCTGTTGATCAATTAACCGTAGCCGAAGCGGCTACTCTGGCTGGAATTGTTCCCGCCCCTAGTGTTTATTCTCCTTTAGAAAATTCAAAAGCCGCAAAAGAAAGACGCGATATTGTCATCCGAAATATGGAAAAAGAAGGGTTTATTGCGCCAGAACTCGCTCAAAAAGCCATTGATAGTCCTTTACTGACCAATCCTAGTCCATTAAAGCGTATGGCACGCAAAGCCCCCTATTTTACGGAATATGTTCAAAAAGAACTACCGAAATATTTATCGAAAGAAGTCATACAAGCAGGGGGTTTGACAGTCGAAACGACTCTTAACCCCCGTTGGCAAACGCAAGCCGAAGCAGCCATTCAAAGAAGTCTTTCAACCTATGGACGTTGGGAACGCTTTAAGCAAGCGGCTTTAGTGTCAATTGATCCTAGAACGGGACAAATTAAGACAATGGTGGGGGGAAATGATTTTGAAAAGAATCAGTATAACCGCGTGACTCAAGCTAAACGTCAACCAGGCTCGACCTTTAAGCCCTTTGTTTATACAACTGCGATCGCTGCTGGTGTTTCTCCTAATCAAGGCTATTTAAACGCTGAATATACGGTAGATGGCTATAAACCTGAGAATTTTGGCGATAAATACACAGGTAATTATGTCTCGATGCGTCAAGCGTTGGCTTCTTCCCTAAACGTTGTCGCTGTCAAAATTCTAGTTGATGTGGGTTGGAACCCGATTATTAAAGTCGCTAGAGCAATGGGGATCGAATCCGAATTACAGCCGACTTATTCCCTCGCTTTAGGTTCGTGGGAAGTAACCCCCCTTGAATTAACCAACGCTTACGGTACTTTTGCCAATGAAGGCGTTTATAACAAAGCGTATGGCATTAGCCGAGTCTTAGACCGTCAAGGTAATGTAATTTATCAAAATAAACCTGAAAGTCGAGAAGCAATTGACCCCGAAACCGCTTCTATCATGACTTGGATGCTAACGGGTGTGGTTAACTCGGGTTCTGGACAAGCGGCGCAAATTGGTCGCCCTGTCGCGGGGAAAACGGGAACCACTGATAAGGCTAGAGATTTATGGTTTGTTGGTTTTGTCCCTCAGTTAGTTACGGGAATCTGGCTAGGCAATGACAATAATCAACAGACTTGGGGGGCTAGTAGTTCGGCGGCGGTGGTTTGGCGTTGGTACATGATGGATATCATTAAAGATATTTCCTATCAACCGTTTCCACCCCTACCAAATCGAATTGAGGGACGCAAACCCGTTATTAAAAAAGAACCTGTTAAGCCGCGTCGAAGCTTCTACACGATGCCTGTCATGACCGAGGGTGGTCAAAATCAAGAAGTAGCCCCTCGAAATACGGAAGAAAGACCCACCAGAAGACGCAGAAGACGCAATACAGCGACAATTCAAGAGGCCGCACCAACTCGATCAGTAGCCCGTCGTTCCCGTACCTATCGTTCTAGTGAGTCAACGGTTGCCGCCCCCACTCGCTCGGTACCGATTCCGATTGCACCTGCTACTGAAGCCTCAATCCCGATTCAGGTTACGCCAGCCTCTGATATTGCTCCTCCTGCGCCCCCTGCGGCTTATAAAACCGAGTAAGCCATTATCCTTGAGCGATAAATCGTTTACGAAGGGATTCGGCACGACGTTTCGCAACACTATTTTGTGGTTCGTGTTTTAGGGTTTCTTCATAAGTTTCTAAGGCTTTGGCTGTCATTTGTTTTTTCTCGTATATGTTGGCTAAGTTGTTTAGCGCAATCACATATTGAGGATATAATTTAATAGCTTCTTTGTAGTTTCGGATCGCGAGTTCGTATTGTTCTTGTGCAAAATAAGAAAAACCTAATGCGTTATAGATAAGTGCTTTATTTTCTGGAGCAATGTCATCCTCGCTTTTTAAGGATTTTTGTAATAAATTAATTGCCTGAACATAAAGCTTTTTATCTAAAAACATACTGCCTAATTCATAATATTCTTGAGCCGTCCCTTTCTGTTCTTTAAGTTTTTTTTGCAAACGGCTAAAACGACCCTCAAAACGCCGTGTTCTAACGATTTGGAATAAAACAAAAATAGCTAATCCAGCAACAAAAATGAGTAGTCCTGAGAGGTAAATTACGGGTAAATTATCATCCATAGTTCAGCATAAATTAAGGTTGACGATTAACTGGTGAGGTGATCGGTAAACCCCAAAACATAGCTCGCTCTTTGAGCCAACCTGAGACGCGCCATCGTGCGATCGCGCTATTGACTTTTTGCCTTAAGCTTTCATATGGTAAACCTTTCGGCATTACTACACTCAAAGGCTCACCCGATAAAGCGATCGGTAATAGTCGATATTGGGGATATTCTTTAATCCATCCCGCTAAAACACTATCATCGGCAGCAAAGCCATCAGCCTTTTCTGATTCTAACAAGACCAAAGCCTCTTGATAGGACTTGACTCCAATTAGTTGAGCCTCTGGAATTTGTGAACGCAAAATGGCGATCGTTCCCGATCCCTCTAAAACAGCTATTTTACGATTGTTCAGTGACGCTAATGACAAATTAGGATTTTTTGTAACAATACTGGTGCCGTCTAAATAATAAAAGTTACTAAAGTCAACCAGACGAGAACGTGAGGAATTCTGAGAAATTCTAGCAATGACTAAATCAACTTTTTCGTCTAAAAGGATGGGAATTCTCTCTAAATTACTGACAGGTTCAAAAATAACTGCATCAGGATCACCGAATAACTCTTGCGCTAAATTTCTAGCGATATCAATTTCAAATCCTTGTAGATTGCCTTGAGCATCTTTAAAACCCAAAGGAGGCGTATTATCTTTTACTGCTACAACTAGCTTACCTCGTTTTAGAATTTCTTCTAATTCCGCCGCTAGTGTTGAGTGAGGAAATAATCCTAAAAGAGTAATCAGAATAAAAGTAATACTAGATATTTTTTTTAAGTTTTTCATTGCTTAAGCTTTTCTCTCATAGCCGTTTAGTTGCGTAATATTTTAGGCTTTGTACTAGACAAGACGCTATTATTATAGTTGAGGTGCTTCACTACGATATATGTTATTTTGCTAGAATGTTACTATTGAACAATTTAATTCTTTATATCAATAGTAATTTAATGAATTCACTTAAAGTTATTTATCCTTATAAGGATGAAGAAATGTGGGTATTTGATGATGAACCAGTAGGTTTGATTAGAGAGCCTTTCGTTGCTGGAGCGGATATAATTATTGAACAAATGGTAACACATATACCTAATGCAGATGCTGGATTTACTTTAATATTTTCTGCTCGTCCCTTTCTTGGCTATCAAACTTTGTTAGAATGGCGACGTGAAGAATATGGTGGAAATTGGTACTATAACTCACAATTAGAAATAGAAGGGTGGTTATGTCCTGCAATGTTTAAGTATTTTGATAAGGCTCCTGAAAGGCTATATGTCCAGTTCAAAGCGAAAAAAGCTCTGTGATTGGGCTTCAAATCATTTTTAAGTTAAAACAAGAAATGTTAAAATTAGTCACCATCTCCTAACTTCTCTAATAAGTCAAAGAAACTTTTACTAATTTTTTCGTCAATCTCTTTTACATCACTCCAAGTCTTACTATTATGGACGATAGACTCGGCATTAGAGTAAGAAAGACTGGCAGCTTTTCTTAGCATTTCAATTGATTCAATCTTCGATAAACCAATATTTCTCAAAAACTCAAGAGCAAAGTCCCAATCTGCTGACTGGCTTAATAAAGATTTGAATTTTTCTAGAGTATACCGATCATTCATAGTCTCTCTTAGTGATAGAGTTATTCTTTAGTTAAATCGAAACTTATATCAATTTTCTTTCCATAATTAATGTTACTAGGAGTGAAGCTAGATCCACTAACTCTTCTACCTGTAATTCTAAGATTGTCAAACCCTTGCTCTTTTGCTTCTTGTTTTAGTTGTTCTAATATTCCGTTCAGATCTTGTTGAGTAATCTCGATTCGTCTTGAGTCTTTAGGAAATATTCCAATATCCTTTAAATGTAATTTTTTACCATCAATTTCTATCTCAGCCCTTATCATGAGAGGTTCTTGTGTCGTTGGAAATTCTTTAATTAAAATATCTTCTTGTTCCAAGCCACCAAAGTCACTACTCATATTATGAACCAAAACACTTAAATCCAAACAGAATAATCAATGTCCTTCCCAACGGTTTAAAGGAACACAATCAATATCTAATTGATCTAAGCTACGAGCAATGACAAAATCAACTAAATCCTCTATTGTTTGAGGTTTATGATACCAAGCGGGAATCGCTGGCACGATTTTAACTCCCGTTTCGGCTAAAGTGGTTAAATTTCGCAGATGAATTAAACTAAAAGGCGTTTCTCGTGGCACAATAACTAGCGGACGACCTTCCTTGATTTGAACATCGGCAGCGCGTTCGAGTAAATCTGAACTTAAACCATTAGCGAGTTTAGCGACTGTACTCATACTACAGGGAATAATGAGCATTCCTTGAGTTCTAAAAGAACCACTGGCGATCGTTGCCCCGACATCTCCCCAACGGTGACAGCGTAATTTTCCGAGTGTTAATACTCCTGCTTGTTCGCGCCAGAATTGTTCTTGTAAATCGGGTTCTGCGGGCATTCTAATATTATTTTCAGCTTGCCAAACCATATAAGACCCTTTAGAGGCAACAACATCAATGGTATATTCTGCCTCTAGGAGGAATTTTAGGGTACGAACGGCGTAAAGTAACCCTGATGCGCCACTAATCCCAATAATAAGCGGTTTTTCTTTAGATAATTCCTTCAAGCTCTAATTCCTCAATCATTTGCAGACCACGAGGATCACCTACTTTTAGTAAAGCTCCTTTGGCATCTTCTTTCACTCCTAGATCTTCATCTTCTACTAAAGCTTCAATCAAAGCATCGATCGCAGTTGCATATACGACATTTAACGGGAGTTCTCGGCATAATTGCCCAACTGCCCAAGCACAATTACTTCTAACTGCTGCTACCTCATCCCGTCTCAGGCTGCCTATTAAACGGGGAATGGCGGTAATTACGTCTTCATAATCAATTTTAGCGATTTGGGATAAACTACTTGCAGCCCACAGCCTAACCGCAGAAATATCCGTTTTTAGAGCATGAATTAACGGTTGGAGGGCGCGGCGATCATTACAGTTTCCCAACGCCCAAACGACACCTTTTCTGACATAGCCGTTCCAATCTTTACTCAGTAGATTAATTAAGGGTTCTACGGCATCTGGACTAGGGTTTCGTCCCAAAGCATAAGTCGCACTCACCCGCACTAGAGGACAGGTATCAGTGAGTAAATTAATTAAATGAGGAATCGCCCGTTCTTCTTGTAATTCGCAAAAAGCTCTCGCCGCCAACATTCGTTGTGGTGCATTGGGGGCTGTCAACAAGAGTAACATCGGTTCTGGATTTTGAAGTGAGGGGGAACTCTCTTCGATCGGGTCTAAGTGATCCAGAGGGCTATCGATTTCGTCTTGTAGAGCTAATAGACTAAATTCATCATCGTCATACATAATAGCTAGATTATCATTACCTCGATACACTTGGGAATTCTTAAGAGGGATTTTGCTGATTGTTTCAAACTCTTTTTTTACACTTGCACTACCTAAAAGCTTGTTCTCAGTATCGTTGAACAACTCTCAAAAGTCTTATACATCTTGACTGATTTATATTATTTAATACATACTAATGGCATTTTGTCAATATCGATTTTTTGCGCTCATCACCCATAGGAATAGCCTTAAAATTTTGTTAATTTATATGAAGGAAGAATGACCAAAAAGCGTAAAGAAATAAGACGAAACGAATTTACGCTCAGATTTTCTTTCAAAGATCCACATCAACTAAGCATTATAGGTTATATCACGATGGCAGCAGATCAATTAATTCGTGCAACAGCAGCAGACGGTGGTATTAGAGCCGTAGGAGTGATTTCAACACGTCTTACAGAAGAAGCACGTCAACGTCATAAACTGTCTTATGTCGCAACAGCCGCTTTAGGTCGGGCCATGTCTTCGGGTCTGTTACTGGCATCGAGTATGAAACGAGAAAATTCACGGGTTAATATACGCATCAAAGGAAATGGCCCGATGGGTGGTTTATTGGTGGATGCGGGTTTAGATGGTACAGTACGCGGTTATGTTGATAACCCAGATGTCGAATTACCCCCGAATGCTCAAGGTAAATTAGATGTTGGTGGTGCCGTTGGACACGAAGGCTATTTATATGTCGTTAGAGATGTCGGTTACGGCTATCCCTATTCGAGTACAGTTGAATTAGTTTCAGGCGAAGTCGGGGAAGATGTCGCCCATTATTTGATGACTTCTGAACAAACGCCATCTGCTCTTTTAGTCGGTGTTTTTGTCGGACAAGAGGGTGTGACTGCTTCGGGTGGTATTTTATTACAAGTAATGCCCAAAGCCGCTAGAGATGAAGCCTTAGTAGCCACTTTAGAATCACGAGTTAGTGAATTAAGTGGTTTTACGCCGTTATTACGTTCAGGCAAAACATTACAAGAAATCTTTCAGCAGTTACTGGGGGATTTAGGTTTAGTCATTTTACCTGAAATTCAGATGGTACGCTTTGACTGTAAATGTTCTTTTGAGAGAGTTTTGGGCGCGTTGAAATTATTGGGTAAAGATGAGTTACTGGATATGATCGAAAAAGATAACGGGGCTGAAGCAACCTGTCATTTTTGTAATGAAGTGTATCATGCAAGTAGCGACCATCTCATGCAGTTAATCAATGATTTACACAGAAGCACCGTTTAACCTAAATTTTGCCCGTGTGATTCCTTTTCGTGTGAGGATAAAGATAGTTTGACGGCGAATGCGATTCGCCTATTCGCACCAACAATCAACTTATGTCTATTCGCATCGGTAACGGTTACGATATCCATCGCTTAGTAGAAGGACGACCCCTGATTTTAGGAGGGCTAGAGATTTCACATTCTGTCGGTCTTTTGGGTCATAGTGATGCAGATGTACTAACTCATGCGATTATGGATGCTCTGCTTGGGGCTTTAAGTTTAGGTGATATTGGGCATTATTTCCCGCCAACAGACCCGCAATGGGCTGGGGCTAATAGTTTGTTATTATTAGCTTCTGTTCATCAGATTATTCAAGAAAAAGGTTGGCAAATTGGGAATATTGATTCAGTAATTGTCGCAGAAAGACCTAAATTAAAGCCCCACATCCCACAAATGCGCGAAAAAATAGCCGAAACTTTAATGATTTCATCTGAGCAAATTAGTGTCAAAGCGACGACCAATGAACAATTAGGCCCAGTCGGACGAGAAGAAGGAATTGCAGCTTATGCAGTGGCTTTATTGGTTAGAAAATAGATAAGATTACGATTTTTAAGGAATGGGAAAAAATTGTCAAGTCTTTGCATACAATCGTGAATTATCAATCTCAAAGACTCATGACAAAAAATGTTTAAACGAATTTTTTGGATGTCCCTGGCGACTTTAGCAGTTTCAAGTCAGCCAGCTATGGCAAGTAATTTTGTTTCGACGGTTCTGCAAACAGGACTACAAAGCCCTAGAGGAATGACGTTCGGCCCTGATGGACAACTTTATATCACCGAAGCGGGTTCGGGTGGTAATGGGGTGTGTGTTCCATCTCCTAGCGCACCAGGTGAAACTCTTTGTTATGGTGCCAGTAGCGCGATCGCACGTTTGAATGTACAAACTAATACGCTTGAACGCATTACAACAGGTTTACCGTCTCTTGCTTTAGCCAATGGTGGAGATGCGACGGGAGTGCAAGATCTCTCATTTGATGCCAATGGTAATCTATATGGTGTGATTGGTTTTGCGAGTAATCCTGCAAACCGTGATAGTGTAGTTGGGGTAAATGATTTTGCACATTTAATCAAAGTCGATTTATCGAATCCGATTCAGTGGTCATTAGTCACAGATATTGCTAGTTATGAACTGAATAATAATCCTGATGGTGGTGATATCGTTAGTAATCCTTTTTCGGTTGCGGTTCAAGGCAATACTATTTATGCAACCGATGGCGGAGGTAATGTACTTTATACGATCGCAGAAGATGGTACAATCTCTACGGTTACAGTCATTCCGCAGCGTGATGTATTTAATCCAATTCCAGGGCTACCAAATCCTTTTCCGATGCAAGCTGTCCCCACTGGAATAGCGGTAGGATCAGATCAAGCTGTTTATGTAGCTCAGTATACAGGTTTTCCTTTTCCTCCTGGTGGTGCCAATATTTATCGATATGATCAAGGGGTGTTAGATGTTTATGCCACTGGTTTTACTAATATTGTTGATATCGCTTTTGCCCCAGATAATAGTCTTTATGTTCTTGAATATGCGACTAATGTTTTAGGAGGAGATTTATCGGGTAATCTGTGGCAAATCAATCCGAATGGCACAAAAAGAAAAGTTTATAGCCAAAGTTTATTGACTCCTACTGGTTTAGCGATTAGTCCAAATGGTAACATTTATATTGCTAATCAAGGATATGTTGCAGGAGAAGGGGAAATCATTGAACTTCAATCTGTTCCCGAAAAACAATCGCCACTCGGTTTATTATTAGTAACTTCTGCCTGTGTTTTGATCTTTAAAACTAAAGGTAAGTCAAACAATTCTTAAACAAGGCAATCATTAGACAACTTAAAAAAACAAAGCCACCCTTCAATATGTGATTACGTTACATTTTAGGGTGGTTGTTTGAAACAGTTCTACATGATTAATTTTAATCAGAGCAATTTGATACATAATTACAAAAATTGATTAAATTAATTCATATGATTAGCTACATTTATTCATTTGACTAGCCTTTATCTTTTTTTAAAGACTATGTTAGACTAATTTTCATTAACTCAAACAAGTCAGCCTAATCTAGTTCTTTAGAGAATTAGAGCGGAGGAACCAAAACAAGGGGCGTATTAAAGACATTTCCGACTCAGAACAATCTTAAGGAAGTCTTTAAAGGGTAACTCTCAATCCTAGCCCGTCAGCTAACTTCGTAGGCAAAGAGAGGAGACTGGAGCATCAGCATTGTTAAAATTGCATGATACCATCAGTGTCCCTGGCTGGTCTTAGTTTGCCTTCGACTTGGTGTAACTATGTCAATTCAACTCCTTAATTTATCTGCGATTTTACTCACAGCTAAGTCAGCGTGGAAATCATCTAAACCCTTCTTTTTACGAGATTCTTTTCTACTGCCTTTAGCTGGATTTATTGGAATCATATTACTTTGGTGGATAGTAGCATTATTCAATGATGATTTAATGCCGACACCACCCGAAGCTTTAACCGCTAATCTAGACTATATTCTTAATCCTTTCTACAATAGAGGACCAGGTAATTTAGGAATTGGCTGGTTATTAATTGCAAGTTTAAGACGGGTTTTAATTGGTTTTATTTTAAGTGCATTAGTTGCTATTCCAGTTGGCTTTTTAATTGGGATGTCGAAAAAAGCGATGTTAGCACTTAATCCCATTATTCAAATATTTAAACCTGTTTCTCCCCTTGCTTGGTTGCCCATTGCCCTAGCGATTTTCAATTTAGCTGATCCTTCTGCAATTTTTGTAATTTTTATCACCTCTTTATGGCCAACCATCATTAATACTGCATTAGGAGTGTCTAGCGTAGATCAAGATTATCTAGATGTGGCAAAAGTATTAGAAATGCCACGATGGAGACAAATTACTAAAATTATTCTTCCTGCTAGTTTGCCCTACATTTTTACAGGTTTAAGGATTAGTTTAGGAATTGCCTGGTTAGTTATTGTAGCTGTCGAAATGCTTACAGGTGGCTTAGGAATTGGCTTTTTTGTTTGGGATGAATGGAATCGCTTAAACCTCAATTCGGTATTTTTAGCCGTTTTAGTGATTGGTCTAACTGGATTATTTTTAGACTATATCTTAGGACAAATTCAAGTTTTAGTGACCCATCGCAAAGCCAAAGTTAGCGTTTAGTTATTACTTCGATAACCCTTGATTTTTGAAAAAGGAAAAACAGACGATGAATAACAATTGGACGCGACGAAAATTTATCTATACACTAGGCACAACGGCAGCAGGATTAACTTCTTGTAGTATTAGTGGCAATAGAGGCCCATCACAACTATCAGAAACAGCAAGAAACGTCAAACCGATTATCGATCCAAGTACCCTAGAAAAGCCTAACTTAAAAGTTGGTTTTGTTCCAGTCAATGATTGCGCTCCTTTTGCGATCGCATGGGAAAAAGGATTCTTTCGCAAATATGGACTCAATGTCACTTTGAGTCGGGAGGCAAGTTGGGGAACCTCACGGGATGGCGTAATCTTCGGACGTTTGGACGCATCACCCGTTGTATCTGGTGCGGTGACGAATGCTAGAACAGGTGCAGAAGGCGCACGTCACGCCCCTTTGTGTGCAGCCATGACGATCCACCGTCACGGAAATGCGATGACGATGAACCGCGCCATGTGGAACGCGGGGTTACGTCCTTGGCAGGAATATAATGGAAATTTAGAGGAATTTGGACAGGATTTCCGCAATTATTTTGAAAATTTGCCCTTAGAGCGTCGTCTTTGGGCAGTTGTTTTAAGTTCGTCTATTTATGAATACTTTGTCCGCTATCTCACAGCGACTACGGGAGTTAGTCCCGATCAAGAATTTAGGACGATCATTATTCCACCGCCCCAGATGGTGAGTAATATGCGAATTGGAGCCATGCAAGCTTATATGGTGGCTGAACCTTGGAACACTCGCTCTCTTACACCATTAGGTAAAAAAAGTCAACAGGTGGGCTTTACTTTTGCTCAAGGTCGGCAAATTTGGCGGGGACACCCTGATCGTCTTTTAGCGGTCATGGAATCTTTTATTCAAGAAAATCCTAAAACCTATCGTAGCTTAGTCAAAGCGATGATCGAAGCGTGTCAGTATTGCAGCGATCCAAAAAATCGTCCTGAAGTGGCTAAACTAATTACCGATCGTTCTTTTACTGGTGCGAAACCTAAAACAGGCCCCATTGATAAATTTACTCGTCCTGGTATTGTCGGTGAATACAATTATGGTGGCTTTGATGACCAAAAACGGATAATTAATTCAGATGAAACGACGATTTTTTTTGATTTACCCGAAGATTTAAAACAAATTCCAGGTAATCACTCGACTTTCCTCTGGCAATCTCATAGTATCTGGTTAATGACACAATCGGCACGTTGGGGACAGGTTCCAGAAATACCCAAAAATGCTGAAGAATTAGCCCGAAAAGCGTGGAAAACAGATTTATATCGAGAAATAGCCGCAGAAATGGCCATTGAGTGTCCTAAAGATGATTATAAAATAGAGCCGCCAGAAGCTTTCATCGATAATAAAGGATTTGATCCCAGTGATCCCGTCGGTTATCTGAAAAGTTTTGAAATTAGAGCCAACAGACCCCAATTATTTTATTTATCAACAAAGACCAATATTACCAAATCGTAAAGGTTTGATGACCAAGCCTCTACAATTTATCTTTATTAACGTAAAAAAAGACTTAATCTAAAATTATTATGACTCAATTTGATTTTTCTCAACCTTCCTCAAAAATGCTCGCTGATCAATTTTTAGAAATTGACAACTTAGTTAAAACTTATCCCTCTCCTGAAGGCGATGATCTTGTGGTTTTAGATGGCATTAATTTAACAATGAGTTCAGATGAATACATTTCGATTATCGGTCATTCGGGCTGCGGTAAATCAACTTTACTTAAAATTGTTGCAGGTTTAGAAAAGGCGACCTCTGGAACCGTTTGTTTAGAAGGCAAAGAAGTTCGTAAACCAGGTGCAGAAAGAATGATGGTTTTTCAACATTACTCATTACTCCCTTGGTTAACCGTTCAAGAAAATATCCGTCTAGCGGTAGATGAAGTTTATAAAAATGTCTCACATCGAGAAAAACAGCAAATTGTCAGCGAACATATCACAATGGTTAATTTAACCGCAGCAGCGAATAAATATCCTGATGAAATTTCAGGAGGCATGAAGCAACGAGTCGGTATTGCTAGAGCCTTAGCCATCCGTCCTAAAATGTTATTGATGGATGAACCGTTTGGCGCGTTAGATGCCTTAACCCGTCGGAAATTACAACTTCAAGTGCTGAAAATTTGTGAACAAAACCAATTAGCGGTAATGATGGTAACCCATGATGTTGATGAGGCGATTCTGATGTCCGATCGCATTATCATGATGAAAAATGGCCCTAATGCAACCATTGGTGAGATAATCAAGGTTCCATTCTCTCATCCGCGTGATCCCCATCAATTACGAGAGTCTCAGGAATATTATGAGCTTCGCAATCATGCTTTGGATTTTCTAGATCGTTATTTTACTCAAGATGATTGAGCCATTGCATATCAAGAGTAGAACGACTCAAAAACTAGCTAGAATAAAGAATAGAACGAGAACTAATATCAATAACTTTATAGTAAGCTAGGACACTGGAGCAAAGGATGACTCAAGCGACATCAACTCAATCCCAAAGAGGTATTCAACTCACTGAAGCCGCCCTCAAACACGTGATCATGTTACGAAATCAACAAGGGAAAGATCTTTACCTGCGTGTTGGCGTTCGTCAAGGTGGTTGTTCGGGAATGTCTTATATGATGGATTTTGATGATCCGAAAAACATCGGCGAACACGATGAAGTTTTTGACTATGATGGCTTTAATATAATTTGCGATCGTAAAAGTTTACTATACCTCTATGGTCTAGTCTTAGACTACAGCAACGCCATGATCGGAGGTGGTTTTCAATTTACGAACCCAAACGCGGCTCAGACTTGTGGGTGTGGTAAGTCTTTTGGTGTTTAATAGTAAGTTGGGGTGGGACGACTTAACCCACCTAGCCACACATTTCAAACCAGAATCATAGATGACAGAAACAGAAACAACACTATTTGAAGAAGGATTAAAACGCTATCAAGCAGGAGAAGAACCCGAAACCTTACTCCCTGTTTTTCAAGACATTTGCGATCGCGCCCCGAAAAATGCCTCGGCTTGGGCTTGTGTAGCATGGTTATACTTATTAATGGATAAACCTAAAAACGCCCTTAAAGCTGCCCAAAAAAGCGTTAAACTCGATGCCACCTCACCCCAATCTAGAATTAATCTTGCTTTAGCCCTTCTAGACTCAGGTGAAAAGGGTGTACGTCCTCATATTCAAGTGGTTCAACAAATTATGACCCTCGATGCCGATATTCGTCAAGATATCGAAGAAAATATCGAAGATGGACTAAATAGAAAACCCGACTGGGATAGCCTAAAACGTATTAAATCTTGGTTAAATAGCTAAAAATTCTATGGGAATTGAAAAATCATTACTTATTGGTCTAAAAGCAGATGATTTTCGTCATCCTCTTGATCTACAAGCAACCAACACTCTTAAACAACTCCCTGGTCTTGATGTCGCCATTAGGAGCATACTAGGGAATGTAGCCGAACAGTTCTTTTATCTCAACAATATCGCCTCTAGTGTGTTGGTGAGTGAAAAACAATTGCCTCACCTGCATAAATTACTTATTGATGCTTGTTCTACATTAGACCTAGAACCCCCACAACTCTACGTTCAACAAAACCCTGTCCCTAACGCCTATACTTTTGCGATGCGTGGGAAACAGCCTTTTATGGTGTTGCATACATCACTTATTGATATGCTAACTCCAGAAGAAATTCAAGCCGTAATCGCCCATGAACTGGGACATCTTAAATGCGAACATGGTGTTTATTTGACCATTGCTAATATTATGGTGCTTGCTGCGGGACTTTTACCCAGTTGGGGAACAGCGCTCGCTCAAACCCTACAAGCCAGAATGCTAGAATGGGTCAGATGTGCCGAATTTAGTTGCGATCGGGCGGCTTTATTGGCTGTACAAGATCCTAAAGTTGTCATGTCCGTTTTGATGAAACTTGCTGGCGGATCTCCCACTTTAGCCCCTCAGCTTAACTTAGATGCGTTTGTAGAACAAGCTAGAGCCTATGAAAATTTTAGTTCAAGCGAACTAGGCGAAATGCTTAAATCAGCGCAAACTCAACAGTTAACCCATCCCGTCCCCGTCTTGAGAGCAAAAGAAATCGATCGTTGGGCTAGTTCTCCCGCTTACTCCAACTTGCTCTTAAAGCGCAAAACAGGCTATAATAATCAAACGCAATTCAAGGGCGAATGGCGGAATTGGTAGACGCACCGCACTCAAAATGCGGCGGGGCAGCCCCCCGTGTCGGTTCGAGTCCGACTCCGCCCATAATTTTAGAAAAATTTGGCTAAAAAAAGATAGTTTTGCCATTAATATAATCCTGTTAACGGGATTGAAATAATGGGATTGAGATGAAATCAGTAAGCTGTCTTTTAATTTATATCAATCCTTTTTAGGGAATGAAACATGGAGTTAAAATTAAGATGAGTGTAATTTCAGATCTAAAAACTCTGTATGAAATAGATGATTCTGCTTGGCTAGAAAAAACCATTAATTTACTAAAAGCTAAAAAGTTTGAATCATTAGATTTAGACAATTTAATTGAGGAGTTAGAGGATTTGGATTCTGAGAAAAAACGTAGAGTAGAAAGCTTGTTAGAGCAAGTTATCCGACATTTTCTATTACTTCAATATTGGACATCAGAACGAGATTATAATAAAGCTCATTGGGAATCGGAAATCGTTAGTTTTCAAAATCAACTAAAAAGATATTTAACAACCAATCTTCGGCATCATTTGGAACAATCATTACCTGATATCTATATCGATGCACGCTCGTACTGTATGAAAAAAACTCAAAATACAGTTATGTTTCCTCAGAAATGTCCTTATTCTTTAGTACATCTTCTTAATCCAGATTCGTTAGAGAAATAAGACTAGCAAAATTTTTAATAATTTTTTAGATTGACGAAACGCTATAAATTATAAAAAATAGAACTTACTTAAAATAAAAGCCCAAAAAAGCTTAGATCACATTCTCTGACAATATTCTTAACTCAAAATGCGACGGGGCATCCCCCTGCGTCAGTTCGAGTCCGTCTCCACCCATCAAGATTTAGAGTGATTTTGTGATCACTAACATTTCATTGCCACCTTTTTGTAGTTCATATTGAACTTTTTCGCTCAAGACGCGATATCCTTTTTCCGTAAATTCTTGAATAATCGCATCTAAGTAAGGAGATCGTTGCAGCATCATCGTTAATAAAGGAAAGATTCTGACTTCTTGACTCACTCTTAAGATTTCATAAAGCGATTTAAGGTGAAATTCATAACTGAGTTGATCGGAATATAAAAAAAGAAAATGAGAACATAAAGCTAATTCAAATTGATTATCTTGAAACGCAAGGAAAGGCACCTCTTGAGTTAGATAGCGTTGTTCTATTTTTCCTTGTTCATAATCTTCTAAAAATAGATTAAGAGCTTTAATTCTATTGTTTTTTAAATGATCAGGAGATTGATGATACGTCCAAACCCAGTCATTAGGTGTATTTTTGACTTGCTCAATAATATTATCAACAACTGCATCAAATCTCTGTTTAATTTCATCCCTATTAAATTGATAGATTGGATCAATTGAAGTGACCTTTATTTTTTTGCGGGTGGCTTCCGCATTAAAACTCGCAGGGCCATCACCCACACCTAAAATCGTTTTTTGAAAATCAGCATCGGATAAATTAAAGATTTTGCTGTATTCATCAAAAGTGCGACCAAAAGGAACGATCTGATCGAGTTTAACAACCATATTTGACGCTTTTCACTAAAAATAATTGGGCTTAGAAACACAACCCCTACAAATTATATTGTAAAGGTTGCGAGTCCAAACCCAATCAGGAGCTATCTATTTATGATGTCCATTGCCATTAGTGGCTAAAATGTGATCGGTTAATCTGTCGGGGACTTCTTGTAAGTGGTCATATTCCCATTTAAAGAAACCGACACCCATCGTCAGCGATCGCAACTCAACAATAAAGTTTTGCATCTCTGCTTGGGGTAAGTGTGCCATCACCTCATCCCATCCTTTCCAGTTAGATAACCCTTCATAACCTAAAATTTGTCCGCGTCGTCCACTGACCAACTGTAATACTCTTGAGGTATATTCAGCAGGAGCCGTCACGATCACAGAGACAACAGGCTCTAATAGAATGGGCTTACATTTTGGCATTCCCTCACTCATGGCAATACGGGCAGCCATTTTAAACGCTTGTTCTGAACTATCCACCGAATGATAAGAGCCATCAGTTAAGGTAACATCCACATCAACTACTGGGAAACCTAACGGCCCATGTGACAAATATTCCCGTACTCCGACTTCGACTCCTGGGATATACTGTCGGGGAACCACGCCACCAACAATGGTTTCATGGAAATGGAACCCTTCTCCTCTCGGTAAAGGTTTAATTTCTAAGTGAACATCGCCAAACGCGCCATGTCCTCCCGTTTGATGTTTATAGCGTCCGTGAGATTTAGAAACTTGACGGATCGTTTCTTTATAAGGAATGTGGGGTAAATGCGTCGTCATCGGTAAGTTGTATTTACGACGTAAGCGATCTAAGGCAACTTGTAGATGAATTTCCCCTTGTCCCCAAAGGATAACTTCTTTAGTATCGCCGTGTTGTTCCCAATACAATGAAGGATCTTCTTCGAGTAGCTTAGTCATTGCCCCACTGAGTTTGACTTCATCTTTACGGTTCTCAGGTGCGATCGCCAGTGCGTAAACGGGTTTTAAACGATGCGCTTTGGGTAATTCGGGAACGCCATTAATATTACTCGCCGTGATGCCCGTTGTCAGTCCTTCTAAACGACCAACCGCGACAATTTCTCCGACCATTGCTTGAGTAATGGGGTATTGTTGTTGTCCCAAAATACGATAAATGCCACCCGCACGAACCCCGTTGAGTAGCATTCCATCAGTTAATGTCCCTTGCCAAACCCTGACGAGGGAAAGACGACCCCCTTGCGCGGTAAAGTAAGTTTTAAGAATTTGAACGATCGTATGATTATCGGTTGTGGGGGTAAGTCCGCGACGTTGGGCGGTCACAGCAGGGGCGGGAGCTTCTTTAATCAAAGCATCTAATAGGGGTCGCACACCATGATCTTGATCCGCAATGCCAAAGAAAACGGGTACAATTTGATCCGCGCTAAGTTCTAGTTTAAGGTCTTGGAGAATTTCGTCTTGGTTCGGCTCAATGTCTTCTAAAAGTTCTTCTAATAGATGATCGTCAAATTCGGCGATCGTTTCTAGCATTTCTTGGCGGGCGGCGTGTTCTTCTTCTTTGAGATCATCAGGTAATGGGACGGGATCGGCGGGACTACCGTGATGATAGTGGTAGGCTTGTTCGGTGATGAGATCAATATAACCAACCAGTGAGCCATCGCGGCTGATGGGATATTGTAATGGAATTAAAGGACGGCTGGAAACTTCTCTGATCGCGTGAAGCACATCCATGAAATGAGCATTAGAGCGATCCATTTTATTAATAAAGAGTAGATGGGGAATTTCCCAATCATCGAGGAATTTGAGGAGAGGGGCCAAGGTTAAGACTCGCTCAATAACTGGCTCACAAACAATAATTGCGGCTCCTGCACCAACCAGGGCATTATAGGTTTCTTGTGCAAATTCAATTGAGCCTGGACAGTCGAGAAAGGTAAAATTAATATCTTGGTAAGTGGTACTAGCGGTTGAGACTTCCACACTCATGTGACGTTCTTTGGCTTCGGCTGAACTGTCTCCAATGGTGTTACCTTCTGTAACTTTTCCTTTGCGTGTGATCGCTCCAGTCAGAAAGAGAAGGCTTTCGAGTAATGTGGTTTTACCGCTAGAATAAGGGCCGACAATGGCCACATTACGGGTGTTTTCTATGGCATTTTGGTTCATCTAATTTACCCCAAGAATACATTAAGAGAACATTGGCTCAACACTGCTTGTTTTTGTCCCAATTCGCCAAGATTCAGTGTTAAACCCTTAGAGAAATGATCCCATGTGAATTTTTCTCTATGATTTGAAGAGTAGCGCATTTGTGGAGAACTATACCAATATTGCAATTTCTCTTAAAGCAATTTTCATCTAATGTTAACTAAGTTAAATCAAGATTAAGTTTTGAAAATAAAGATGTATTTATATCAGTTTTTTACAGTTTGATTGAAGTTAAAATATTTTTAATTCATTTCCTATTAAATTTTAATTCTGTGTTTTAAAATACAAATTGAGTTTTTTGCTAAAATAACCTTTTTCTGTAAATCTACGGAATTCTCGACCCTAGTATTGTCAAGCATTTCTTGTCTATTTCCGTATTTTCAACGATGCTAATTATTATTAATTTTTGCTATTCTCACTGGTATTGATTTGATATGAGTAATAAATCTTTGAGGAGCTAATTAATTTAAAGTGTCATTTAAAACATTGAAATACATTAGTATTTTAGTGCATTTAAGCAAATTGGGAATAGAGAGAACAGCTTACCGTTAAGAATATTCATATCAAACATAATCAATCGGATTTCGGGTGCCAAACAGAAGATAACAAAATTGCTAAGATTTGCTAGGTCTTGCAAGTTATCTAATGTCATATTGCTTAAGTTTTTGATCTATCCCTTACCAAAAAACATCTAATACACTCATGACTGAGCAAATTACTACTCCTGCCGAGTGTTTGCAATTAATCTCACAAAAAAACAAAACAGGTTGTTTAATTGTTACAGATCCAAAAGACCTATCCATTCAATGGAAACTTTATCTAAATCAAGGACAAATTAATTATGCGACCAGTTTAGTCGGGCAACAAGAAAGACTCACCTATTTAGGTCAAAAATTTAAAGCCCCTTTAAACTTTTTTCGTCCTGACTCTGAACTGGCTGAATATCAGGAAATATGTAATTATTGGCTAACTCAAAAATTACCGATTATCGAGCTACAACAATTATGTCTTAAACTGACACAAGAAACGTTAATACAGGTATCAGCTTTAGAACAAACTTCAATTACATTTCTACCCAATAATCAGTTACAGCCGACGATACTTAACTATTCTTGGCGGGACTTTTTAGCACAATTTCAGGCTTCAATTAATCACTGGAAACAACTAAGAACTGAAATTGCCTCACCTTTTATCCGTTTGTGTCTAGATTCTCAAAAAATCTTCCACTTTTATAAAGCTTGGCAACTTTGGAGCAAAGAGCAAGAATTTTTAACCGTTTTTGGCACACAATCTCTTTCAGTATGGCTACAAAGTTTAGCGCAGAAAAAATGTTTGTATGAGATAGCGACTCAAATGCAAGTTTGTCCTTTGGCTCTTGGTTTGAAACTTCAACCTTTGGTTAAAACTGGATCGATTCAGATTTTTCCTTTTCAAGAATTTACTACAGAAACAACGAGTCAACATCAAGAATTAACTAATAAAACAATCAGCACAACTCAGACTCGTCAGTTAAATGAACCCAAAACAATAGCACTTTTGGGTACGCTGAATCATCAATCAGAGTTGATCGTTTTAAGAAACACGTCAACTGCAATCGTTGAAAAAAAAGACACTCGTACCAATTCTTTAGAAGATAGTTTTAAACAAAATAATTTTTCACGGCTTCGTGATGGCTCACAACCTTGCATTGTCTGTATTGATGATAGTAAAACCGTACAACAACAAGTAGCTAGAACTCTTGCAACTGTTGGGTTTAAAGTGATATCAATTACTGAGCCTGCATCAGCATTATCGGTCTTAGTTCGACACAAACCCGTGTTAATTTTGTTAGATATCAATATGCCAGAAATTAATGGTTATGAGTTATGTCAAATGTTAAATCGCTCTCGCATTCTTAAAAATATTCCAGTCGTTATGTTAACAGGACGTGAAGGACTGGTAGATCGTTTGCGGGCTAAGTTTATTGGCGTTAGTGAATATTTAACTAAACCGTTTGATCCCAATGAATTAATTGAAGTAGTACACAGATTAACGGCTCTTTCCTGTTCAATATAATTTTTTTGATGAATTAGGGAATATTAAGACTAAGACGATTGTATACATAGTAAGTAAGGAGCTTTATGAAATCTGTTCTAGTAGTTGAAGATACTCAAGCAGAACGTTTACTAATTTCTGCTTTATTAACCCATGCAGGCTTTACAGTATGGGTTGCTGATAGTTCAGAATCAGCTTGGCAATGGCTACACAACAATCCTCAACCCGACTTAATTTTACTTGATATTATTATGCCTGGTGAAAGTGGTCTTGATTTATGTCGCAAAATTCGCGCTCATGAGAGTTGGAAAAATCTGCCAATCTTATTTTGTAGTTCAAAAGCCGAGGATTTTGATCGTTTTTGGGCCCTCCGACAAGGTGGCAATGATTATATTACAAAACCATTTGTTCCTCAACAACTGGTTGATACAGTTGAACGTTATGTTAATTGAACTGATTGCTAAAAACTTTTATGAACTCAGAATTTTTCAGTTTTCAATTAGCGGATGCGCTCCGAATTGCTATACCGTTGCTTCATATTGAAAAAATTATTCAGATTCAGCGACAGCAAATTTGTCCACTTCCTGGAATAGCGTCTTATTGGGCGGGAATCACCCATTATCAAGGTTCACTACTCTGGATTTTAGACAGTGAGCGATTTTTTGATTTTACGCCTACACCAGCTTTAAAAAAATCGAGTTGGACTTTAATTGTGATCACGCTTCAAACACTTGAAATGCGACGACGGATCGCCCTCAGTGCTAAAGCGTTGAATGGTATTTTATCACTAGATCTCATTAATTCTTCTTCTTTCCCTCCCTCTCCTCAGTTTAAAAATTTGTTTAGTGCCTCAATTATCTTAGAAGAAGAAATTATCTTAGTTTTAGATACAGACTCGTTTTTTTCTAATTTATGTACGTCAAAGCATAGCTTAATTAATGTTTAGTTTATTAGTCACGGATTCAATTTCATGTTAGATACTTCAACCAATTCTGAACTAACCTACCGAGAAACTATGTACAGCAAAACAAAGCCTGCTCATAATAATAGTGTCGATTTAGCAAATGAATGTATTAATAGAATCTTAGAGGCGGGTAATCTTGAAAAATCGGGTGATCTAGCTGGTGCGATCACGCTCTATCAAGAAGTGATCGAACTTGATCCCAGTGGTAATTATAGTGCAGTTGCTCAGAAAACCATTGCAGCTTTAGAAGAACAACTTAAAACTTCTTTAGTAGTAACACCTGCAATACCTGTAATACCATCAATTGAGCAAACCGCACCAGCAGAAGTCATTACACAGCCTTTACCGCGTCGTTTGATGCAATGGTTTTATGATTTACCCATTCGGACAAAACAACTTGCAACATTGTTACCGTTAGAATTGCTGTCTGTATTAGGAACAGTGGGTGTCGGTTCCTATCTTATTATTAATAATGGTCACGCCCAATTACTCCAGCAAGCCAAATCTGAGTTAGCGGTTTTAGAAATTAACTACAAAGTTAAAATGAATCAAATGTTTTTTGGCTTTGGTGGTTTGGCTACTAATCCAGCCGTTATTAGTGCAGCACAAAAAAGCGTACCTAACTCATCAGTAACGGATACACTACGCTTTGAACTATGGAATCGCAAGATTGAACTTGCCACATTAGTAGACAAACAAAAGCGCATTGTAGCAACATCAAGCTTACCGCGTTTTGGAAAAGTTTATGATCCACATGAATTAGTAACAAAAGCTTTAGCATCAGGTGAACAAATCACGAGTACAGAAACCATTTCTTATGAGGAACTTTCTAAAGATAGTCCTCGTTTAGCTCAACTTCGAGCGCAAGAATTAGGACTTGATCCAGCAACTAAACCTAATTTTGTGATCCGCTATGTAGTAACACCTGTTCGTGCTTTAAATTCCCAAATTGTCGGGGCGTTAATTTCTGGAGATATTGTTAAACCACCGATTGCTCTTAATACGGTTAATGCTTTTGAGAGTGGATATAGTGCTGTTTATTTAGCTCAACCCAATCAAACGTTTAAATTAGCAACCTCTGGGATTAAAGCTGATTCTGAGCAAATAGCTACTAATAATCTAACCATTTCTAACAATTCAATTTTGAAGGAGGCGATTACCGCAAAAAACGGTCAAATTGTCACAGCTAGAACCATGCTAAACAATCAACCCTATACTCTAGCTGCTAAAGCAATTAGAAACTCTCAAGGTGCACCAGTAGCTGTTTTAGTGCGTGGTACCTCACAAGAAAGTTTAAATACACTAATTTTCAAGAGTTTAGCCTTACAAGGATTAGTTTTAGCCTTAGCACTGGCGATCGGTCTTGCTTTAATCTATTTGTTATCGCGATCGATTGTTAATCCGATTGAAAAATTACAGAAAGTCGCCGAAGCATTTGCATCAGGCGATCGTCAAAAACGAGCCGAAGCATTTGCACAAGATGAGATTGGTCAATTAACGAATACTTTTAACACATTAGCGGATAACATCGTTATTTCAGAAACTTCTCTAGCCAAACAAGCTAAACAACAAGAATTTGAAGCCAATAAACAACGTCAAGAGAAAGAAAGCTTACAAAAAGAAGTCGTCAGATTACTACTTGAAATTGAAGAGGCGCAACGAGGAAACTTAACGGTTAGAGGAAAAGTGACAGAAGGTGTTGTTGGCTCAATTGCCGACGCATTCAATACCACCATTAGTAAACTACGGGATTTAGTCTTGCAGGTTCAAGTCGTTTCTAATCAAATGAATGAACTGTCGCGAAATGGTTCAACGTCAGTGCGTCATTTATCCGAAGCCGCCTCGACACAATCAGGTGAGATTAATCAAGCTTTACAAACAGTTGCAGAGATCAATACATCAATCCAAACTGTTGCACAATCAGCTACCGAAGCCGCTAAAATTGCTCGTCAAGCCTCCACTGAAGCCACTGAAGGTGATTTAGCAATGGATAAAACCGTTAATAGTATTGAAACCATTCGGACATCCGTCGCTAGTACCGCCAAAAAAGTGAAACATCTGGCGGAATCATCGCAAGAAATCTCACAAATCGTCGAAATTATTTCAGGGATTTCCGAAAAAACGAACTTACTGGCTTTTAATGCCTCTGTAGAAGCGGCACGTGCGGGGGAAAATGGACAAGGTTTTCGGGTTGTTGCTGAAGAAGTTCGTCGTCTGGCTGACCGAGTGACGGAACAAACGAAAGAAATTCAAAACCTGATTCACAATATTCAGCAAGAGACAGCGACCGTACTACAAGCGATGGAACAAAGTACAAGCGCGGTTGTGACGGGTACAGAATTTGCTTTACAAACGAAACAGATTTTACAGGGAATTGCCGCAACTAGCCAGAAAATCGACACCTATCTCCAAGATATTTCGAGTAGTACCACGATGCAAACTGAGGCATCACAACAGGTGAATCAAACGATGGAGGATGTGAGTGCGATCGCGATAACAACCTCTTTAGAGGCTCAAGATGTGGTGAACTCATTACAAACCTTGGTCGAACAAGCCAAAGCACTACAATCCTCGATCGCTCAGTTCCAGTTGCAGTCCTAATTCTTTTAATTTATTTAATGATCTTGCCCTAAATTCCTATGATTCAGTTAGATGAAGCAACTCTAGCCGCAATGACCCAAGAGGCTAGAATCTGTTTTTTAGAAGAAGATGCCCCAGAGTATTTACAAGCTCTAGAAACGGGTTTACAGAATCGCCATGATCCTAATTTTATCGAATTACTCCGAGCGACCCACTCACTTAAAGGGGGTGCGGGGTTAGCGCAACTACCGAGTTTGAGAGAGTTAGCCCATCGTCTTGAAGATCTTCTACAAGCGATTCAACTCAAACAAGTACCCGATATCGCTGAAAGTTGGACTCTATTAGAGTGGGGCGTTTTTGAAGTGGCTAATATCTTAAATCATGCGCGTATGGATCAAGATATTGAGGCTGATTTTGCTCTTTTAGAAATTTTAGCTTCATTTACACCTACTGAATCGGAAGTGTCTACAACCGAGTCGATATCTACCTCAAATTCGGCTCAATTAACTCTAATTCAAAAAGCACTAACTCAAGATTTAGAAGCGTGTTTAACCAGTGTTGAGGCTTTATCGCCTTCTGATGCACCCGATGTGATCACTGATGTGCTAACTACGTTTTTTGATGGATGTCTATTGTTAGGTGAAACGCTCGATTTGCCTTGGTTAGTTGCTGAGATTGAACCACTCGAACTCGTTTTAGCTGAGGCTACACCCGAAGAAGCTTTAGCCATTTTTCAACAAATTATCAGTCAATTACGATCTTTAAGAGATCAATATTTAATAGAGGTTTTAGCACCCGATCCCGTTGTTAACCCGTCTCCTGTTCCACAAGAAGAAAAAGTAATTCTTTCAAAAGTTCGCGTTCCTCTAAAACGATTAGAAGGAATGACTTATCATGTTGAAGAACTGATCTTGACGCGAGAACGTCTCCGTTTACAACAAGAGCATTTACAACAGGCTAACCAACGTTTAAAGGATTTATCACAGGTTTTTGAACCGATTCGGGAGCAAATTCAATCCTTATACGATCAGCTTGCTGTATCTCCTGTTTACTCAAAAAGTATCTTTCCTGCTCAAAGTGCCTCACAACTCGATTTTGATGCTCTAGAATTAGATCGCTATACTGATCTACACAGTAGCTTACAGACTTTCCAAGAATTAATCTTGCGAATTCAAGAGACACGCTCTGATTTAGACCTAATTAATCAAGATTTTGCCGAAAATTTACAGCAATCTGGCAATAATTTAGATGGACTTTATCATCAACTCACTCAATCTCGTTTAGTTCCTTTTCGTCTTTTAGCTCAACGTTTTATTCCGCAATTACAAAGCCTCAATCGACGCTATGGCAAATCGGTAGATTTGGTGATTGATGGAGATGATACTTTAATTGATCAAGTGGTGCTGGAAAATTTACAAACCCCCTTGACACATTTACTCAATAATGCTTTTGATCATGGCATAGAATCGGTTAGCGATCGTTTGGCAAGTGGCAAATCAGAAATCGCACAAATTCTACTTTCAGCTAAAGTAGAAAACAATATTTTGATGATTCAATTAAAAGATGATGGGCAAGGAATTAATTTAGTACGCATTTATCAACAAGCTAAAGAACAAGGTCTTTGTAACCCTGAGTCTACTTTTGAGGATTATTCAAGCGAACAGATTCTAGATTGGATCTTTCAGCCTAATTTTTCAACGGCTCAAACGATTAATGATTTATCAGGTCGCGGTGTCGGTTTAGATATTGTTAGGACTCAGGTTCAGCGTTTGCGAGGTACCATACAAGTTAAAACGCAAGCGAATCAAGGGACAACATTTACTTTAAAGTTACCGCTTAATCTGAGTTTGATATCTCTGTCTTTGGTGCAACTCGAACAACGTCTGATCGCTTTGCCGAGTTTGAGTATTCTTGAATCGATGCCCTATCATGAATTAAATTGGCTAGACGATCGCCATACATCTGTAACTTGGCGCGAACAGGTTTTACCCGTCATCTCTTTAGATAAATTATTACCCTGTCCTCAGTTACCTTTAGAATCGATTAATCCTCGTGTCGCTTTAGTAGTTGCTGGTTCTGTTTCACCTTTTGTGATTTCTGTCAATGGTTTAATTGGAGAACGTTTATTAATTATTAAACCCTTTGATCAAACGATTATTACACCAGCTTATTTAGCGGGCTGCACAATTTTGGGAAATGGAGAAATCGTACCCGTTTTATTACCTGAAGCTTTGGTGATCAATAATTCATTGATACCAATTAAATCAACGCCCAAAACTAAAGTTAAAACACCTACGATTTTGGTTGCTGAAGATTCTGTGGCGACGCGACGGCTACTTGAGCGAATTTTGACACGAGTGGGTTATACAACTTTGATGGCTAGAGATGGACAAGAAGCACTTGATCGACTCGCGCAATATAGTGATGAAATTCATTTAGTGATTTCTGATGTAGAAATGCCTCTGGTTAATGGCTTTGAACTTTTACAGCAAATCCGTTCTCACTCAGAATGGCAAAATCTTCCGATTATTATGGCAACTTCTCGAACAGGGGATCGACATATTCAACAAGCGATGCAACTTGGGGCGAGTGCTTATTTAGGTAAACCCATTCAAGCCCATGAATTGTTAAAAACCGTTGAAGCTTTACTCTAGCCGAGTTTACACGACATCTTTAATACTACAAAAATGAAAGCAACACAACCTAAAAAGTAAAAATTATAGCTCCGTGAGCAAGATGGGTGAACCTTGATGTACTTGGGGCGAGGCTGCATCTTCAACGGTTACAGCAATTTTTGAAATCAATTCCTTAGAGCGATAAACTCTCGGAACCGTGAAAGTCTGAGAAACATTTCCTTGAGCATTAACCACAAATGCTTCTGTTAGGATAGCTCCTTTGCTATCAGTTGTGTAGGGAGCATTTGGCTCAAGCACTGTCCATAAAACATAAACTTTTCCTGGTGGTAAAGGAGGTAAATTTTTAATGGTCAGTTCGGCTTTAAGATTATTTGGGTTGACTACTACTATAGCCTCGGCCGCTTCAACCGCTTTTGTTCTCTCAAGAGAATAAGTAAGAGTCTGAAACTGATTGTTGACAGCTTGAGTCACTTTTAGGGTTTGCCGCAAACGGTAATTATCCAAGCCTAAAATCAATATTAATAAAGCAGCTATACTGCCAGCAATTTTGCTCCATGATGATAAAGAGGGTTGGCGTGAGGGAAGGCGATGATTAGTTTGGACAACAGCCGCCTGAAGAAGATTTGAACGAAGATGAGGAGGGGGTTCTACTTCTGGGAGGGCATAGGGCAGGAGTCCCAAAACTTCTTCTAAACGACTAATCTCTATTGCAAATTGAGGATTTTCTGCCAAAAGTTGCTCTAACCTCTGTGTTTCTTCGGGGCTGAGGTTGCCAAGAACGTAACCTGCCATTAATTCTTCTAACTGTTCAGGAGGTAAAAATTCAGTCATAAAGCCTCTATCTCATAAAATCTTCTAGGGTTTGTCTTAGCTTCAATAATCCGAGGCGAGAGCGAGTCTTGACGGTTCCTAGGGGGATCTTTAGCCGTTGAGCAATTTCTGTATGAGTAAGACCTTCATAATAGGACATCTCCAAGACCTGACGCTGATTTGGTGAAAGCTGTGCTAAGGCATTTTGAACTTGCTGAGAACGTTCAGCAGAAGAAGCTCGCTCAAATGGAGTGTTTGTTAAGGTTTCGGTAGGTATCGATCTGCGCCATCGTTCAAGGAACTTAAGAAAAGCACCACGAGAGCGAAGTTTGTCGATCGCCCGACAACGAGTTATGGTGGTTAGGAAGCCACTGACAGAACCGCGATTTGGATCGTATAGTTCTCGATGCCAGAGGGTCAAAAAAATCTCTTGAGTCAAGTCTTCTGCTTCTTGAGAATTTTTTAAGATCTGAAGTGCTAATCCATACACAAGTTTTCCATAACGGTCATAAAGAGCATCTAACGCCGAAATTTTCCCAGCTTTTAGGGACTCGAACAACTCTGTATCTGTTGGCGATAATGGAAGTGTTGGATTGTCGCTCTTGTCGTCAGAATTCATATCTTTTGAAGAGTTGACTTAAAACCATCATTAAAAGAACGATGCCCAACCATAATAACGTAGGAGTTGAGTTCATCATTAGCTTTCTTTTCTCCTCATGGTCTTAAAAATAATACGAATGGGCAAGCTGATCGGTTTTCTGATCAATGTTGTCAGAATAAATTGTTAAGAAAGATTGCAATTTGAACTTGAAATAAATCTGTAGCAGTATTTCCTTCGTAGCTGTACTAAAGCTGTGAATCAGTCTCCTTTAGTTAAGCATTTCATTTACGGAGAAAAAATTTCCCATGAAACTCTATAAAAACAGTCAATTTATTGCTGCACTAGCGGTACTCACAGTGTTTACTCTAATCAGTACTGCTCATTCATCCAACGCCTCTAGCATCCAGTTGATTGGGCTAGACAACAATAATACTCTATTGTTATTCAATTCCAATAATTCCAGTCAAACTCAGGCTCGCTCTGTAACTGGAATTACTGGCAATTTGCTAGGGATTGACTTTCGTCCTGCCGATGGTCAGCTTTATGGTCTTACAGACACTAACAATATCTACACGATTAATACTGACACAGGTGCTGCTACTTTCGTAAGTTCTCTCTCCACTGCCTTTACTTCTGGATTTGAGTCTGGTGTGGATTTTAATCCAGTACCCGATCGCCTGCGGATTGTTGGTAGCAACGACCAAAACCTCCGCGTTGATGTGGCTACAGGTGCAACTACTGTTGATGGAACTCTTGCTTATGGCAGTGGGGATGTTAACGCTGGGGCTAATCCTAATCTTACCGCCGCCGCCTATACCAATTCGTTTTCCCCCTCCCCTGACCCAAACCGCACCACTGGGCTATTCGAGATTGATTTTGGTCTTGACATCTTAGTTCAGCAAAATCCCCCCAATGATGGCACCTTAAATACAATAGGTTCCCTTGGTGTTGACTTTGGTTCGACTGGAGGGTTCGATATTCTCTCGACTCAAAATGGTAACAACATTACTAACACGGCTTTTGCTGCTTCTGGCTCAAGTCTATACACTATTAACTTAACCACAGGTGCTGCTACTACACTGGGTACGATCGGTAACGGTAACGTCACTATTGTTGGACTTGCTGCTAGAACTGTTCCAGAGCCTAGCACAGTTGGTGCTTTATTCGGTTTTTTAACTCTTGGTGTGATGAGTCGTTTCCGTCGTCTTAAGTAGCTTAACTAAATAGGCCGCTATATACTTAGCGGTCTATAAATGTAGTGAATTAAAAAGTTTAACGATAATTTCAATCTCGGCGATGAATAGCTGAAACCTTTACTGACTCTGTTTTTTTCTCTTGAGTCAGCAACGCGCCTATTTCTTCCTCTATGATTGCATTTCAAACGTTAGCTGTGAATCATAAGTTGTTTCAATTGAACCTTCAATTGTTCGATTCTGACAAATTCCAAACCAGCTTTCGGCACCACTAGGATGAATTAATGACATAGTAAACCCATCAATTTTACCTGTAACTCTTATTTTAATATTATTTTTTGTTTGAGTGATTTGTTCTCCTATCCAGTTGCCAGTCACTGCATCCATATTTTTAATCTCTAGAGTTCCTGCATTACCAAGCTTACCGTAGTTTTTAATCTTCCAATTTATGACGTTTCCTTCAAAAAAAAGCGCAGAACAATTGTTTTGTGTTAAGGAGGTTTTTACTTGATTTTGAGGTAAAGAATTGAGGTTAAGCACTAAGCCCATCACTACCAGAAAAATTCCAATTAGACCTACTGTTCGCTGTTGAATGAACGGAACTTTAATGATTTCTTTAAGCGGTCTAACAAAGGCTAGGATAATTAGGAATAATCCCACAAGAATCAGAATTGTTGGGATTAATTGCTCAGATAATGCTTTGATCATTACACCCATTGTTTTTTATCTAAATCATAGTAATATAACGCTCATTGTGCGGTTTTTAAAGCCACTAAATGTTAAACTAGCAATTTCATCATCGTAGCTTAATTAATTTCTAATTAATAGAACCGTTTTGTGAGTCAATTTAATCGGGGAGGTTTCGTATGGCGAGTTGAGAAGCTGTATTTCGCAAATATCATCGTCAGTTAGCAAAGATCGCCTTCTTTCCTCATTATTTAAGAAATCAAATAAACAATTAATTCAACGGCAATGCTGAGAAAAAGAGTTAATTTAACTAATTTTTAACCCCTCTCCAGTTGAAGGGAGAAGGGTTAAGATATATTCTATTTCTGACAGATGGATGAGCCTGTAATTTGTCGCCCTTGTCAGATCAAGTTTTAACTATGACATCGAAAGTTTAACGATTAGAAATATCTCGCCCTGCATCTTTAACATTTTCGCCTACTTCTTTGGCGGTTTCTTTGATACTGGTAGTAATTCCTTCTCCGAATTGTCCAAAGGCCTCTGCTGAATCTCTAGTGATATTTTTGACTCGTTCATCGAAAGGCACATCGCCATCTGCTTCTGCTTTAAATTCCCCAGTTGTTTTCGGTCTTTCAGTCTTAACACTGGTTTCGTGTAATTGTTCGCCAATTCTTTCGCCAATCGGTTCTTTAGCTTGTGCTGAATTGACATTGGTTGCTACAAGTAGCACAGCCAGTAAAATAGCTGCAATCAAACGTTTTTTAAAAAAAGAGATTAGATTTTTCATGGTGATACTCCATTAATGGCTACAGGTTGTATTAGTTAGTTTTTAACCAATCATTTTTTCCACACCTGTTTAGATTAACGGTTTACTTTAAGTTTATTCCTCTCACCAAGGTTGTATTCTGCACAGTCGAAAAGAGCATTTTAAATCTCATTGACTAACACTTGACATTTAGTTTTTTTTATGCTTAAAAAAGCTGTAGAGACGCACGATAGTACATCTCTACTCTTAAAAATTGGAATTACTTAGCACTTAAAGGTTGGATATTAACGATCGTGCCACCCATGCGAGTGATGCGGCGCATTTCTTCGTTCATGCGGTTATACGGAACTTTGATAAAAACATTGCTGCTTTGACGAAATTGATAGCTATTCTTATCGTTTTCGTCATTTTGTTTAAGTCCTGCGACCTCATACACAAAGACGCGACTTGCAGAGGGGTTACTATCTGCGCTGACTATAGCTGCTTGACCTAGCATAATTTTCTTTTCTCCTAGTAAGTTTTAAGCAATAATCAAGTATTAGGATCAATTCTTATATTGATAGATGAGCAGATAAAAGACAGTTTTTGGCTACTTTTACCTACTCATCTTACTTAGTCGAGACTAGCGGGCGTAATACTGGCTACTTTGCCACCTAGACGGTTGATTTGTTGTAAGGTGTTGTTGAGTTGTTCATAAGGTACAATCAAAGCCTTACTACTACGTCTGACACTAGGATATCCAGGTCTGCTAATGGCTGCAATTTCTACGCGATAGAGTTTGCCGACATCACCAAACGCTACGTTCCCCCCTAATGCTTTAGTTGGGGTATTTCCTGCTTTAGATGGACGATAGGCCCAACCGTTGTTATTACCCGAAGGCCCAATAACCGCAGAAGCTGCATTTTGAGCTAATTCAGTTCCTAAACGAGTTGTGCTACCTTCAATTTGAGAGCGATCGCTATTGGCATAACCCCGATACAAACGGAACATCCGTGTAAAACCGACAGTTTTTTGACCTGTTTGGGTGTTAAAACCGCGATAATAAGGGACTATATTTTCGCCGAAATTTTCGATATACTCATCAGAATCGATATAAGAATCGATATCTGCGTCATATCCTTGACTTTCGTACAAATCAAGGTGATAAATGACTTCAGATTCATCGTAGGGCGCACGACCTAACAGATGCTTATAGTTAAGTTCGATGACGCGAGTCTGAAAATTGCCATAGAAGAATTTTTTCTTGTACAATTCAGATTTAGCGACGGCACGAACAAAGTCACGAACTGAAGTCGAACCATTGGTTAAAAGTGATTCAGCACTTTTGAGCCGTTCGGACTCCATAATATAATCGTTGCCCAACACCTGACGGTAAACGGCCCGAATGATGCCTTTAGCATCTTCTGTTGTCCAGTCGGGGCGGAGTTCTAAAGGTGTGGAGTCGCTAAATGCAGTCGTGCCTAGACGAGAAGCTGCTGTGGTAATAGCCACGTTAGTTAGTCTCCTTTGATTAATGATTAAGCTAAGGTAATGCTGGCGACTTGGCCACCTTGACGGTTAATTTCTTGGAGTTTGTTGGATAGCTGTTCATAAGGAATGAGATATTCCTGGTTAGAACGACGAACACGGGTAGTACGTCCTGGTTTAGCACCTTGAATGACTCGTACACGATAAAATTTACCGCGATCGCCTCCTGAGAGTCCTGATAGTGCTTCTCCTGTTTCGCCGATGTAGACGGGACTTGCCGAGTTTTGGGCTACTTCTCGCACGAGTCTAGATTTGTTGCCGTTACTTGATGAGCGATCGCTACTAGCATATCCTCGGTAAAGTTGGAATATTCGGCTAAAACCAACGGTTTTTTGACCATTTTGCGTAGCAAAGCCGCGATAATAGGGAACAATCCAATCGCCAAAGTTTTCTTGATATTCAGCAGAATCGATATAGGAATTGATTTCTGCTTCGTAGCCTTCTTGGTTATACAAGTCGGTATGATAAGCAATTTCTGATTGATCGTAGGGCGCACGACCTAACAGATGCTTATAATTCAACTCAATAAATCGGTTTTGCGGTTGGGTGTAGAAGAATTTATTGCGATAGACTTCTGAAAGGGCTAAGGATCTGATAAAGTCTTTTACACTAATCGAACCGTTACGGAGTAGAGATTCGGCACTGGTTAATCGTTCATTGGCCATGATATGATCATTGCCCAACACCTGACGATAAGCGGCACGAATTACAGCGTCTACTTGTTCTGCTGTGCGGTTTCCTCGTAATTCTACAGGATCAGCAGATACATAGGGTTCAAATCCTAAACGTTGGGCGGCTGTTAAACTGCTCATGAGTATCACCTAACTATTACGTTTATATAGATATAACAAGGCCTGGACAAACAGCCGATTGCTAACCCAATTGCTAACAACCTCCTGCTTTCCAGGCCGTTAATTCCCTAGATCTGACTAGCTTAGGGCGTTAATTGCATAGTCGAGGTAAGAGTTAGCTTCAACAGCAGGATCACCACTTAAACCATGGTTAGCTTTGATGTGCTTGAGAGCTTCAACGTACCAGCTAGGAGATAATTCAAAAGTACGGTTGATTTCGTCAATACCAGCAATCAGGTACTCATCCATGGGGCCTGTTCCACCAGCAACTAGACAGTAGGTTACCATGCGGAGGTAGTAACCGATGTCACGAGCGCATTTGTCTTTACCACGTTGATCAGCCGCGTAGTTGGGGCCTTGCATTTGAGTGGTGTAGGGGAACTTGTTGTATACTGCTTGAGCAGCACCTTGGGTGAGTTGGCTTGATTTTTCGGTTAATGCTTTAGCAGCTTGTAAGCTGGCGTTAGCTTGACGGAAACGACCGAAAGCGGTTTGGATTTCGGTGCTGCTAAGGAAACGTCCTTGAGAATCAGCAGCAGAAATAGCTTCTGTTAAGGGGGTTTTCATGATGTTGGTATCTCCCAATTAGGTTTGCAAAGTTTTCCTACACGTTACAGACAGGCGGTAAGCCAGTTAGGCGGTTACTTAAATATGAATTAAGCAACAGCAGCAGCAGCCCGATCAAAGTAGCTAGAGATTTCAGCCATTAATGCGCTGCAATCACCTTGAGTAATGCCGTTACGGTCGTTAGCGATCGCAAGAGCCGCTTCTTTCATTTTTTGAACGCCAGAAGCAACGGAAGCACCAGGAACTCCTAAAGCTACATAGGTTTCACGTAGACCGTTTAAGCAACGATCTTCGAGTACACTAGCATCACCTGTGAAGGTAGCGTAGGTTACATAGCGTAAGATGATTTCCATGTCGCGTAAGCAAGCAGCCATACGACGGCTGGTGTAAGCGTTTCCACCAGGAGCAATTAGTTGAGGCTGTTCAGCAAATAAAGAACGACCTGCATTAGCAACGATTGAAGAAGCGTTGCTGGTGATGCGGTTTACGGAATCCATGCGTTTGTTGCTTTCTGCAACCATTTTGGTTAGAGCATCTAATTGATTAGAACTCAGATATTCACCACGAGCATCAGCTTGAGCAACAACTCTTGTAAATGCGTCAAACATTGGATCTATCTCCTACTTGACTTTAATTGATTATTTGTATTGATCTCCCCTTTTAGGGGTTTAGTTGTTTAGGTCACTTGGTTGGTGTACCTGAGAGACTATTTTAAAGGTTTTTTTGATCTTTTTTAAGGTTTGTTGTAACAAATCTTAAAAAAACTTTACCTGTGTCTCATAAACCTCGAAAAGGGGACAAACATTAGTTTGTTTAACGTTGATTGTTATTTTTACCCCTCAAATAATTTTTATACACTGCTATCGTGTCTTGATATATTACGTCTTGTTAAGTTTTTTGCTGTTCTTATATCAAGAAATGTAAAACTCGATTTGAAAGAGAAGAGGGTCATTTGGTAGTTTCTTTTAAAAACTTTAGATTTTCTTAATATTTTTGTCAAGAAACTTGATGATAACCGACTTGACAGGTAGTTAGTGTGTCACTTTTTGATCTAACACTTAAGCAGAGGCGCAAGATTAACAACAGGATTAGGATTAAGGGATTATTCTGTCTGGTGTGACTTGCCGTACCATGAATCCTGATCCATCATCAAAGAAAATTCATCTTGAAATTAGGATTAACGCTACTAATCCTCTTTTACTAGAAGGTTTAGAGACATGGTTAAAGTTAGGTTTGATTAATGAAGCGCAAGTTAGAAAGATTAGCCAACAATATTTAAGTTGTTCTTTGCCGATAGTAAAGAGTGTATCTGCTGTTGATTCGCTACAGGTGGTTAAATTAGAAAATGTAAATACAGTAACATCATCTAGTATCCGAACGAATCCTATTCAAACTTTTTTCAGTCAATTTGTTACTTCTTTTCGAGAAGAATTAAGCTTACGTTGGTTATTATTTTTAGGTTTATTTCTAGTTATTGTTTCATCAGGAGTTTTAGCCGCTACACAATGGCAAAATTTTTCACCTGTTGGACAATATTTAATTTTGTGGTCTTATACTTTAGTCTTTTGGTTAATTGGTTTTTGGTCAAAGCGACAAGAAAATTTACAACTAACTTCACAAACTTTACAAGCTATTACGTTGTTCCTAATACCGCTTAATTTTTGGGCAATGGCTACTTTTCAGTTATGGCAACAAAGTTTAGGCGTTGCGATTATTATTGCTGCTACTGGTAGTTTATTAGGAATTTATTATTATTCTCGTCAGACTAATTACAATCTCATTGGACAAGTCAACTATATCGGTTTAAATCTTTTACATTGGGCTTGGGTCAATACAATATTTTCTATTTCTGCTATTTATTTAAGTACTGTCTTAACTGCACTTTATTTAACATTTTTTAAAAAACAATTTAGAGCAGGCGAAAACACAAAAAATAATTTTAGCAAATTTTTACTAATATATGGATTATCAATTTTATTAATTCGAGGCATCTTTTTTGTCAAGTTATCTTTAGCTTCTTTAAGTTTAGCAATTGGTTTTTGCGGTTGGTTGCTTAGAAAACAAACAGAAGAAGATACTCTTTTAGATAAAGTTTTAGATGTTGTCGGTTTGATTTTACTGATATACGCTTGGGTTGTTGCTTTCTCTAATGGTGTAATTTGGCAAGCTTTAGGAATTACAACATTAGGTTTACACTATTTCTGGGAAAAATTACGCACAAACTGGAAATTAATCAATTTATTCGCTTTATTTATTGTTGGTTTTCAAAGTCTATTTTTGATAGAAGATGTAATCCCTTTAGCTATCCGAAAAAATATCAATAACATTTGGTTGCAATTTAGTCAAACTCCAGACTATTCCATATCAATTTATAGTCTGACTTACTTTCCTTACGTTTTACTTTGGATTTGGTTTACTGGTTGGTTATATCGTCAAGAAAAACCCAAATTAGCTAGTTTTGGTGAATGGCTAACTCTCGGTTTAGGTATCTGTTTAACCAGTTTTAGTTTAGAAACAATTGCAGGACGATCACTAAATTTGTTACTCTCTACAAGTACACTGGTTTATCTAGTTTCATCTCGTTCTTTAAGGATTCCATTAATTTATTTTACTCATGCACTTGGTTTACTAACTATTATTTCTTGGATTGATTGGCGTTTTCCCTCTCTAACTTTAACTCAGTGGGGCTATTTCCTGATTTTATTAACAGTTGGTGAGTGGTTAAACAGTCTGCGTTATAAACCCTCGTTACCACGCAATAAAAAACAATGGGGGTTTTTGAGTAGTTGGCATTTTGGTTTTATCTTAGCTATTTTTAGTTTTATCATCTTCTTATTCTCATTAAATCAATATTTCGCTACAGGTATTAAGCAATACAGTATTCTCTCGTGGTTATTGATTGCAAGTTTTTTAACAATTATTGCAATAGTAACCCAGAAAAAACGTAGTAGGCAAGCAGCTTTATTAAGTAGTTTCGCTTTTGTTTTCGCACAGTTTTTAACGATTTGGCAACCAGGGATTAGATTAATAAGTTTGGGATATTCTGCTGTAGTAATGCTTATTAATAGTTTTTACTACAAACGTCCACTGACAGCAAGACTTCCTATTTTAACGATTTTTGTTCTGGGTACTTGTTGGATTTTTGAAAAACGGTTTATACAAGAAAATATAATTACAGCTTTCTTTTTACGTGAGTGGGTTTTATTTAATGGAATTTATATTACTTCTCTATGGCTATTTAGAAATTGGCTCAAACAGCGACAAAATAGAATAGTATCAATTTACACTTTAGCCTTAGATCAAGTTGCTAGTATTCTTTGTATTTTTGAATTACTTCGATTTACTTTACATACTTTTTTATTAACCTTTAATGAATTTAATACATCTTGGCACTGGTTTGTTACAGCTATTTTAATCTCATTTAGTTTAGTTTATCGTTATTGGAAAGAACCTTTAGAAATTGCTGTTTATGGTTGGCTGTTATCTATTGAATTTGTAGTGATAGAAAGTGTCTATCTATTTAATGGCTCAAAATTGGTTATTTCTGCCATTAATTTATTTTTGGCTTTTGCTAGTTTTTATTTAACTCGTTTATTATTTGCTCAGTCGCCAAGATTTAGACAATTGAAGAGTTTACAAATCTCACCTTTATTATTTGCAGGAATGGTAATACTTTGGCGATTTGGAGAGTTTACGAGTTATACAGGCTTACTAACTTTAGGTGTGGCGATTGTTGGTTTATGTGTCAGTAGTCGTTTTCCTCAAAATAAAGCTTTAATTTATTTATCTTTATTAGGTATTACTGTAGCCTTCCATGAAATTATAATTTATCAATTGTGGAAAAACATCAACTATTCATTAGCCAATGAGTTAATCAGTTTATGTTTAGTTCAAATCGGTTTAGCTTGTATTTATCGATTATTAGTCTGGCAAAGCAAAAATAGAAATCTTGAAGCAATTCGTCATATCCCTGTACAAATCTTAGAAAGAATTGCTGATCTTAATTGGGTAATCTCAATTACCTTTAAAATCATAGCTTTAATCAGTGCTGTCTTTTTGGTTTCTCAATCTTACCCTAATGTAATTTTATATTGTCTAACCTTGACAGTTGGCATTTATGTTTTATTTAAAGCCCGTCATTCAACTTTAAAAAATCGATGGGTTTATTTAGGATTTATCGAGATTTATCTTACAGTTGTTTTTGCTCGTTGGATTTGGCAACAATTAGAAACATTAGATCCTTATTTTGGCATTATCTCTGTCATTATCGCTTTAATAATTTATCATCTTCCTTGGGCTAGATGGGGATGGCATCTTAAACCTTGGCATAATGTTGCTTATAGTGTATCGCTGATTACGGCTGTTCTCACCTTTTCTGAGATTTCTGATTTTAGTTTATTTTCCATTGCAGGTTTTTATATTTATTTAGCCTTCCATCAAAAAACAATACGCTGGAGTTATCTTACTCTAGTAATTCTCAATTGGATCGATTTTCGGTTCTTGGATAGGCAAAATCTAACTGATATTCTTTACTATACATCTGCCATTGGATTATCGGTTTTATATCTAGCTCAAGTTGAACCTAAACTACAAGAATCACATAACCGAAAAATCCGTCATTATTTAAGAATTTTGGGCAGCAGTATCATTAATGTCCCTGCTTTAGTATTCCATCAAGAAACGGGACTGACACCAGGAATAATGAGTTTATTAACTGTTTTAGTAGGTTTAGGATTAAAAATTAGGGCTTTTCTATTTGTAGGAACGCTTACCTTTATGCTGACGGTCTTTTATCAACTTGTTGTACTCAGTTTTCAATATACTTTACTAAAATGGATTATTGGTTTAGTGGTGGGTATTGTGTTAATTACTGTTGCCGCTAATTTTGAACGAAGACGGGTACAAATGCTAAACCTATTCCAAAATTCCTTAGAACAATTCAATAGATGGGATTAACGTCAATAAACCACACAATCGAGGTTATTTGTGCTACGATTTGGGATAAATTTAGATAATTGCAAGACCGATGAGTAAGGTTTTGGTTTTGAATGCTTCTTATGAACCGCTAAATATCACGAGTTGGCGAAGGGCGGTTGTGTTATTGCTAAAGGGAAAAGCAGAACAACTTGAACACAATGGACATTATGTGTATGCGGGTTTTCCTCTTCCTTCTGTAATTAGGTTACGTCACTATGTCAAAGTCCCTTACAAAGAAATTCCTCTAACCCGACGCAACATCCTAGAAAGAGATCACCACACGTGTCAGTATTGTAGTTACAAAGGGGAACATCTAACACTAGATCACATGATACCCCGCTCAAGAGGTGGGGGCGATACTTGGGAAAACTTGGTTAGTGCTTGCGTCAGATGTAATGTCAAAAAAGGCAACCGAACCCCTAAAGAAGCAGGAATGACACTCCTTAACCAACCCCGAAAACCTTACAGTAGTCTACATTTTGAGCTTTTAAAACATACAAGGGGTAATCTAAATCATGAATGGCGTAAATATGTGATTGGCATTTAAAACAAGACTATTAATTAATTGTAAGACGTTATTAACGCTAGACCTCGAAGACTCATCATCACTTCTAGGTTAGAGAAATCGGAATTTCTAAAATTGGATACTCATTGACCTCTCCAAAAGCCGATATAATATGATCTTTCTCAAAGAGAGTAGGTATCGATGTGTTAAAAGGAAGAGATATTCTAAGAATCACAGACCTGAGTCAAGAAGAAATTAAAGATTTATTAGACTTAGCCACCCAACTGAAAAAAGGTGAACTCTCACTCGCTTGTAAGAAAGTCTTAGGATTATTATTTTATAAAGCTTCGACACGGACTCGTGTTTCTTTTACCGTTGCTATGTATCGTTTAGGCGGTCAGGTTATCGATCTCAATCCCAGTGTAACGCAAGTGGGTCGCGGGGAACCGATTTCGGATACTGCTAGAGTTTTAGACCGCTATTTAGACGTTTTAGCCATTCGTACCTTTGAACAAGAGGATTTGGAAACCTTCGCTAATTATGCCGATATTCCCATTATTAACGCTTTAAGTGATTTAGAACATCCCTGCCAGATTTTAGCCGATTTATTGACGATACAAGAATGTTTCGGTACTTTGAAAGGTTTAACGCTTGCTTATGTGGGTGATGGAAATAATGTCGCCCATTCTTTACTTTTAGGTGGGGCTATCATGGGGATGAATGTTCATATCGCTTCACCTCAAGGTTATTACCCAGACTCAACCATTGTCGAAACGGCCTCTACTTTAGCTGCATCAGGTGGTGGCAAGATTTTAATTACAGAAGACCCGATGGATGCGATCGCAGACGCACACGCATTATATACTGATGTTTGGGCGAGTATGGGACAAGAAGATTTAGCCGAATCTCGAATGCCGATTTTCCAACCCTATCAATTAAATACAAATGTACTAAAAAAAGCCGACCCAGATGCGATCGTTTTACATTGTTTACCTGCCCACCGAGGAGAAGAAATTACTGAGGAAGTGATAGAAGGTAAGCAGTCTAGAGTCTGGGAACAAGCTGAAAATCGAATGCACGCCCAACAAGCATTATTAGCAAGTGTCTTAGGTTTAAAATAACAGCAATATTTATCGTTACTCACCAAAGAAATGGGTTAGAAGCCCCGTCGTTGACGACGGCTTTAGAGTATAAT
>ERZ1066124.50-NODE-50-length-113868-cov-19.587455_pt1 | contig 113868 bp, 88 predicted proteins | sample MGYA00382771_ERZ1066124 | MGnify/ENA primary metagenome ERZ1066124 (study PRJEB33369, sample SAMEA5778354) | biofilm metagenome | biome: Industrial cooling water; feature: Water cooling tower basin; material: Biofilm | place: United Arab Emirates | collected... | reverse complement strand
CGTTAGTTATTAGTAAACATTTAGGTGATAAATCTGGTGAGGGTACTACTCTCAATAACATTGGAGCAGTTTACCGCAGTTTGGGACAGTACCAAAAAGCTTTAGATTATTATCAACAAGCGTTAGTTATTAGTAAACATTTAGGTGATAAATCTGGTGAGGGTACTACTCTCAACGGCATTGGAAGAGTTTACAACAGTTTGGGACAGTACCAAAAAGCTTTAGATTATTTTCAACAATCCTTAGTTATTATTCAACAAATAGGTGATAAATATGGTCAGAGTGCTAATCTCAACAGCATTGGATTAGTTTACGACGATTTGGGACAGTACCAAAAAGCTTTAGATTATTATCAACAATCCTTAGTTATTCGTAAACAAATAGGTGATAAATCTGGTGAGGGTGCAACTCTCAACAATATTGGATTAGTTTACGACAATTTGGGACAATACCAAAAAGCATTAGATTATTATCAACAAGCGTTAGTTATTCGTAAACAAATAGGTGATAAATTTGGTGAGGGTACTACTCTTAACAACATTGGAGCAGTTTACATCAGTTTGGGACAGTACCAAAAAGCTTTAGATTATTTTCAACAATCCTTAGTTATTCGTAAACAAATAGGTGATAAATCTGGTGAGGGTGCAACTCTCAACAACATTGGAGTAGCTTACATCGCTCAACGTCAATATAATCTTGCAGAAAAACCTTTGTTTGCTGCTATCAATATATGGGATGAGCTACGCACCAAGTTACCAGATGACCAAAAAATATCTCTTTTCGCTAAACAAACTGATACATACAAATGGTTACAACAAACTTTAATAGCTCAAAATAAGATAGAACAAGCTTTAGAAATATCCGAGCGCGGTAGAGCGAGAGCGTTTATTGACTTGTTAACATCAAAAGCAACAAATAATAATGATGCTCTCGCTAAACTACCAACAATCGCGGACATCAAGCAAATCGCTCAAAAACAAAACTCAACGCTTGTTGAATATTCTGTAATGGATAATAAACTCTACATCTGGATAGTCAAACCCACCGGAAAAATCGCTTTTGAGCAAGTTGATTTAAAATCCCTAAAAACACCTTTAAAAGAATTAGTCTCAAATAGCCGTTTATCAATCGGTGTTAGAGGACGTGCTACTGCTCAAATATCCCGCAAACCAGGAATTGACTATAAAGAAAGATTACAACAACTCCACAACCTTTTAATTAAACCCATTGTTAAACATCTCCCCAAAAATCCCGACGAGCGCGTTGTATTTGTTCCTCACGAGTCTTTATTTTTAGTCCCGTTCCCCGCGCTAATGGATGAAAATCAAAAACATCTCATTGAAAAACACACAATTCTAACTGCTCCTGCGATTCAAGTTTTGGAATTTACCGAGAAAACTAATCCAACACCCATAAAATTTGCTTCCCTATCACAAGATGAAAAATTAATCGTTGGTAATCCCATTATGCCCTTTGTGCGCGTGACACAAAAAAAATCAGATACAGAAAAAGAATTTCCACCAAAACAATTATCTGATTTACCAGGTGCTGAAGACGAGACGCGATTAATCGCGTCTCTACTGAATGTAAAACCCTTGATTGGTAAAGAAGCAACAAAATCAATAGTGATGGGACGAATGAACAATGCTAAACTAATTCACCTCGCAACTCACGGGTTACTCGACGGTTTTGGAGAACGCACCCCCGGAGCGATCGCACTCTCTCCCGACTCTCCCCCATCCCCCAAAAACGCGAACGAAGGACTTTTACGAACTAGCGAAATTGTTGAGAATCTCAAACTCCAAGCAGACTTAGTTATATTAAGTGCTTGCGACACTGGAGGTGGAGAAATTAGCGGGGATGGAGTATTGGGATTATCCCGCGCAATATTAACGGCTGGTGCAAAAAGTTTGATAGTATCCCTATGGCAAGTGGATGATGACACGACATCTTATTTAATGGTTGAATTTTACCAAGAATTGGAGAAAAACCCAGATAAAGCGCGCGCATTGCGTCAAGCGATGTTGAAAACAAAAGAAAAGTACCCTGGTGCGGCGAACTGGGCTGCGTTTACAATTATTGGCAACCCTGAGTAATATCAAATCCGATTAAATGAACATACAAATCGTAGGATACAGCAGTGTTCGTGTGTCTCTAACTCCCTGAGAAATATACGCTTATCAGGAAAGAAAAACTGTTATACATAGTGAAGCAAATAAATAAACTCAGATATTTACTCGGCGCCGTTGTACTAAGTACATTTGTTTTTACGGACAAAGCCAAAGCTCAAAATTGTGGTTAACATGGCTTGGCGTAATGCTTGGGCTTTATTAAGTTACTTCTGTTTATTGAGAAGATATTGATTTGGATTTGCTTAACGAAGCACCTATATATATCTTGCATATCTGAGAACTTATGTAAAGAAAATTCAATCAAGAACAATACTATAGCTTTATTGCCAAGCTAATTTTCTCTATCCAGATTAATTGTGATGAAAAAGCAGACTTAAAGCAATAGCGCTTTCGCAAATGTAATTGCAGCAAAGATACTAGCGAAATACCTATCATCTTTAACATTCACTTGGCTTTTCGACCAGAACCTTTTTGATTACTAGCTAAACTGGCACGGAATTTTTCAATCGCGCGCAGATGTGCTTTGGGGTCGTTACGGTTATGTAACCAATCTTGGATAAGCTCCAAGTTATAACGAATACATCGACAATTAATTTCTACCCAATGGATTCCTTCTACCCATGTGCCGTCTCGACGATATTTCTTAAGGGTGGTAAAGCTTAGATTGAGTTTTTCTCTCGCTTGTCGCTTATCGACTAACTGAAACATTGTTGAACTCTCCTGCTTTCCTGAAGTGATGGGCTAGGCATTCTTGTAGTCAGGCGCCAATAAATAACAAGAACACTAATCCTAAATTAATCTCAACTTAGCTATTTATCAATCATCAATTATTAAGTTTTTGCGCCCTTTATAAATCTCTAATTTAGAGTCAAACGCTTATATAGTAAGAGTTTCAACGCTTTGTTTATAATTGACGACCAATCTAGCTGCCCAAAAGACTAGACCGCTTTTTAGTTTTTGTACGTCTCCAGTCTAGGTACGATTTTTCCAATATAGCTCACAATAAACAATAAGACTTTTAAACGAAGCCAGAACCTTTGAAATCACTCGCACCCAAGCGAAGTGATGGCAAACCGACTTCTGCTTTCAAAAGTCGAGTCTGTAACTACTACCCAGTGCCCGACCATGACTATCACCGACCCTCAAGACTTGTGGTACATATCTGATGTAGTCAATCAAGTTTTGGATGAAAAGCATGAACTGACTGATATTAAAGACGTGCAAGCAGCTTTAAAGGAAGTTAGTATCGCGCGCGGTCGGGAGGTACAGATGAATTTAGTTTTCGAGGAGGACAAACTAAAAGGATTTAATTTTGCGTTCAAAATAGACCCTAACAATACAACTCCCACTATTTGTTTTAAACCAACTCAGTTAGAAATGGAGGTGTCTGAGGGTAACATTACACCCTATAAACAACGAATCAGTACAATCAATGTAACGCCATTTGAACCAGGGGGGCATCTTACTACTTATTCTTCATCACACGGGGAAATTATTGTTTCTCCACCATTACAAGTAGATAATCTTCACGTTATTCAGCCAGAAACTACAGACGTGTTGGTAGGAGGTTGTAACCAATTTAACAAGATAAATCCGGATTTAGTCAGGGTTGCACATCAACTAGCATCGCGTAACGAGATAGATGGACTGTTACTAACAGGTGTAACTCTTAAAGCGGGAGTTACACTTGCTTCAAGCTTACAGTCAGAAGATAATCCAGATATACATACTGCTGGATTGATGGTCATTAAGCGTTTTCAACAAATATTACCCCAAGAATTTATAGATTTAAAGGCAGGTGAAATCCCTAAAGCTTTTTCTTGGAACGACTCAAAATCAGGTAAACAATATTGCTTCAAGTTCTCTGGGTGCTGTTTAGACAATCATAACGAAGCTGTACAACCTGTTAAATTACAAGGATTTGAAACAAAACTTGGCTCAAATTTAATGCGCCCTGTGTTTGCAGCAACTCTAATTGATAGTAAATACAATCAATGGAGTATTGAACAGTGCGATTTTACTCCAAGTCAGGTACATGATTTAAGCATTGCGATAAAACCCACACTCTCAAATCTTTCTCCGGTAACTGCGAGTACCGGAGTAGATTCTTTCTTAGATATAGAATATTGAATTTGAGTAAATTACATTTCTCTCCAAATGTTTGTTTCTTATGCATGAAAACTACTGCAATCATCAAGAAGTAATTAAACACCGTTATTTCCAAAACCTCCAAAACAGTATTGCAATTGCGCTACTGTCTTCATTAAACTGGACTACTAATGATACAGGCGCCTTCATTGCTTTATTATCAGGGCTAATTTATCTAGCAGTGAAAGAACCGCTTTTAGTTACAGTAATTTTATCGCTAGCGTTGTTCTTCTACTGTATTAACAGAGTAATTAGTTACATCCCTTACTTAAATTATCATGTTAAAAGGAAAATTCATTTTTGGCATATTGTGGTAGTAATAATCGCATTAACCGCAACTCTCACAGTATTTGAAATGCCAGCACAGGCAATTTTCCTAAGCGGGTTAGAACAATTTCTTACAGATATTGCACAACAAAGTTCTACGGGAGGTACAAGTGCAATAGACCCACAAGCAATCACTTTGGTCTTCAATGCGATTCGAGGTGTGTTTTTACTATTAGTTGGTATAGCCGCATTATTTGCCTACAACCAAGCCCAACAAGGAAACGACTGGCGCCCAATTGCAACTCAAGCGGGTTTAGCAATTGGAATTATTCTCACAATAGATGTAATTACATTTCTGTTTGTGGGTAATGGAACTGGCCCCGGAGGTGCAGGTGGCGGTGGTACTGCTCCAGGAGGCTAGAAATAAACCATGTCAACAGATACAGAAGCAGTAAGAGTAAATAAAATTTTAGGCAAACAAGCTTCTTTTGGACCAATACCAGCAAATCAAATTCTGCCTTGGTTTGCAATTATTACGATTACGTACTTTATTTTTGATGGATTGTTAGGATGGGGAATTCCAAAAGTGGCAGTTATGAGTTTTTGGTTAATTCTGAGTTGGTGGTTTGTCACGGGTAAAGACCCTGATAAATACATCAACCGTTTCCGTAAACCAAAAGGACGTAATTGGATAACAGGTGGCGCCGTTTACGTATCTCCTTTACTTTCTGCTCATAGTCGGCAAAAGTTACATAAAAATAAGCGTATATTATGAAGAGTACTATCCCACCAATTTCTGTCAAAGAGCAGCATAAAAAGGTACAATACCTACCTTTTGAAAACGAGCTTGACCTTTGCTGTATGGTTCGTATCGAGCGGGATAATCGTAGTATTGGAGCGTTTCTTCTTAATAAAGGTGATATTTCTGATGCAAACCAGTTTCAGTTAGTTTTTGGTTTTAAACTAAAAGGTATTCATGACCATTTATATGAGGAGGAACTTTCAGCGGTATCTAATGGAATTTCTGAGGCAATGAAATTCGTCTTAACAGGCGAGAAATGTACATTCTTTATGGGTCGTTATTCCCAAGATGAGAAAAGACAGCAGTATCTTAATCACCTTGCCTCTACTTGTTCTCTGAAGTTACCTGCAATCTTGATGCGGAATGAACAAGCGCGCGTACAAGAATTAACTCGTCAGGGTGCAAGGTCAATTTGGCAACAAACTCTATTTTGTACTTGGACAGCAGATGTAGTTGGTGAGCGTAAAACCGACCCGTTGTCTAAAGTAATACATAACGTCGCTAAAAGCGGGCGCCTCTTATTAGATGGAGTAACGGGTAGAATATCGCAACGGCAAGAGCAAGTTTTAAGCCGCTTATTAATGAAAGCTTATACTGAAGGATTTATTCAGTGGTCAATGTTATTTAATACCAAAGCTTCATTAGAAATTACTCCCATGAGTGACGTAGAACTTTGGTCTTGGCTTTGGGGTAGGTTTAATAAATCTCCGTCACCAGTGATTCCACAACTACTTTTACTAACAGAAGATAAAGAGAAAGGTGTTAAATTAACCGAAATTCAAAACTCACCAAAACACGCCACAACTATTTTAATTACAGGAGAATACGGACGAAGCTCATGTCCCGAACATCGTCAATGCACAAACCGCGTATACATCAAAGATAAAGTTGTTGGTGTTTTAACAATGGCAGATACGGTGGCAGCATGGGCATCAGTCAGAGAGCAAATTTTATGGATGTGGAAGGTTTTGAGCGAGAACCATGTTCGTGACACCGAAGCAATTGTGGAAATATCTGCTGCTAACCGTTATTTAACAGAAGATAATTTACATCGCCAAGCCAAACAAACCAAAGTCGCGCGCGAACGTGCTTTACTCAAAGGTACTGGTCGAGATGTCGGCGCCGAAATCAAACAAGAGGAAAGTTTTGACGCACAGAAAAAATTGTATAAAGGTGCCGTTCCATTAAATTGTGCGGTTGTATTTCTCGTCACGCGCGAGAATGCAGAAAGTTTAGATTTAGCATGTGATTTACTTTGTTCGAGTTTTGGCAATGCCAAAGTTTTACGCGAACGACACATTGCTTCACAAATATGGCTTGAAACTTTACCTATAACTTGGCGCCGTATATTGCATTCAAGTTCGATATTGAGCGAACGCCGATTAGTATTAGAAAGCGAAACGGTTGCTGGCATCTTACCATTAACAGTACCTAGAAAACTTGACACCATCGGTGTAGAATTTTTAACTAACCGAGGTGGAAAACCCGTCTGTGTTGATTTATTCTCTTACACTCAACATGCCTTAATCACAGGTAAAACAGGTTCGGGAAAATCTGTACTGTTATGGCGGTTCATGCTTGATGCACTGTCGCAGAATATTCCAGTAGTTGGTATAGATATTCCTGCGGCAGACGGCGAAAGTTCCTTTAAAACGGGAATTGAATTATTAGGTGAGGCAGGCGCCTATTTTGATTTATCGTCTGCTTCCAATAATTTAATGGAACCCCCTGATTTACGGCGCTTTGATGTTGATGAACGTGCGTCACGTATGAAGTCCTGGCGTGAGTTTATACGCAATGCTCTAAGTGTAATTGTAATGGGGCGCCTTAATGCACCTCATTTAGCACAACGAGTAGATGCGATTTTAATGCAAGCGCTAGAGATGTTTCTAAGTGACTCAGATATTATTGAACGTTACAACGAAGCTTTTACAAAAGGATGGAAATCAACCGAATGGCAAGATATTCCAACACTAAAAGACTTTGTACGGTTTTGTTCAATCGCGCGTCTCAATATCCAAAAACCAGAAGCTATCGACCACCAAGCAATAAACCAAATAACCAGCCAAATAACAGCACTGTTGGTAAGTCCTCTAGGAACAGCAATAGGAAAACCAAGCAGTTTTTCGCCAGAACCAATGGTCAAATTCTATGCACTAACAGGTTTGAGCAACGACCAAGATTCATACACAATGGCAGTTGCAGCAAAAGCAGCTTGTTTGCGCGTTGCAATGAGTTATCCCAAAAGCTTGTTTATTGGAGATGAGCTTTCGGTGCTTTTCCGTAAAGATGGGTTTAGTGCAATGGTTGGCGAACTTTGTGCGACCGCGCGTAAAGATGGGGTAAGCATAATTTTATCAAGTCAAGACCCAGATACAATTTGCCAATCTGCCGCCGCTGCAATGATTATGCAGAATATCAGCTACCGAATAACAGGGTGCATTACATCAAATGCAGTTGCCTCATTCCAAAAATACCTAACTTACCCAAGTAACATCATTTCTCAAAATGCATCTGAGTCATTCTTTCCTCATAGGACAGATTTGTACTCATGCTGGCTAATAGAAAAAGGAGGACGTTTTTGGCAGTGTAGATTTTATCCTGGTGAAATGGCTTTAGCAGCAGTTGTAACAAACCAAGAAGAACGTCGCGCGCGTCGTGCTTTGATGGCACGGTATCCAAATACGATTAAAGGACAACTTCAAGGTTTGGCTGAGTTTACAAAAGTATATGTTGCGGCACTTAAAGAAAATAGAGGAGTGGGGGAGTGGGAGAAGGGGGGAGTGGGGGAGAAAAAGTTAATTAATGTTAATAATGCACAGAAATTTGAGTAATTTTGGAGATGTCTTATGCCTAGATTGACTAGTAATTTGAAAAGAAAACATTCTTGTGTCCCCCACTCTCCCACTCTTCCCCTCCCCCACTCCTACGCTGTGCGTAGATTTACGAAAAAAGTCAAAAGCGTTTCTATAATTGGCATAACAACGATTGGACTAAGTTTGACAGTACTAAATTCAGCATTTGGCGCCACTGTAGATACACCAGAAACTCGTTCAATTACTAAAACAGCTAATTCTATCAATAATACCTCAAATTCAATTCAGAATTTTGTTGATGATTTAGGCTCGTTTGTCAGAGGTAACTTATTTGGAGGGATTACAAATTTTGTTAATAACGCTCTTGGTTCAGTTGAAGTCCCCGATTTAGGTGAAGTTGTTGGGGAAATCATGAAAGGTTCGCTACCTGAAGATGGGGAAACATCGAGCAAATTGGAAAATAACCTTAAAAACTCTTATGCAATTCGTCAAGACTTAGCAAATCAAAGCGAACGGGTAGGAGCAATTGAAGTAGCGCAAAATAAAACTCTCTCTAAAAACGCTCAAAACAAGTCCAAAAATACTTTAGAACAAAGCGCGAACTCTCAACTTGAATCAAGCTCGATGGCGGATGATTCACAAAATACTGATACTTCACAGCATATTCTCCAAAATATATCCCAACAACTAAAAAATAATGCCACAATTGCTGACTTGCAGTTACAGGAAGCTTCGCAAGCTAGACAGGATAGAGCTTTAGATTTAACTCTCACTGCTCAAACTGCACAAGAACTAAATACGTTTAATACCGGAGAACGCCAAACCAGGATTGCAACGGGTAATAATGCTGTGTCTCAAGGCGCCTTATTAACAATGCCTGGAGGAAGTGTCTTTAGTCAAGATTCGACCAGTCAGTAATTGTAGATTATTTAAGCTTTATGTTCTCTCCCCTCTTGATTTCACAAGTAACACCACCTGGTAATAATTCAGCTTCAAGTGTTGGTTTAACTTTAATCAACAGTAGTATTGAACTGAGTAAACAAACCGTTGAATCGTGGAATAAAGCCTGGGGAGATGTGGTTAACCCATCCGGCGCCTTGTGGGCAGGTTTATGTAATCTAGGTACTACACTTGCAGCATTAAGTATAATTTTCTTAGCTGTGAAAATGGCTTCTGATTATCAAGAGAAGCGCTTTTTATGGTCAGAGCTAGCTGCATCTGTTGTCTACCCGTTAGTTATTGCTCTATTTTTAGGTAGCAATGGTTACTTACTTTCTCAAACAGTTCTTATCGTCAGAAACATTGGTCATCAGCAGGTTATTGCTGTTCTCAATATCCAACTAGCCGATACAACTTTTAAACAAGCAATATCTGATGTAACTTTAACTCAAAGCGTTAAAACCCAAGTATCTACAATTTATGCTGAATGCCAAGGTAAAACTGGTAAACCCCTTACAGACTGTCTTACTGAAAAACGACCAATAATAGAACAAATTCTTGCAGAGGCAGAAAAACAAAATAATGGGCCACTAGAAGCAGCACGTCAAGCTGTGGCACAGTTAACAGACTTTGTACAAAATCCAGGCGCCGTTTTCAGTGCATCAATTTCACTAATATTAATCACCTTTCTCTACGCCCTGCAATGGGCATTTGTAAACATTTTAGAAGCTGCACTAATTATGACTGCGACTTTTGCGCCTATTGCTTTGGGATTAAGTTTATTACCTTTAGGGTCAAAACCAATATGGGCTTGGGCAAGCGGGTTTGTTTCATTGTTTGGAGTTCAACTTGGTTACAACATTGTTGTTGGGTTAGCTGCGACAGTAATAGTTGCAGCAGGCGCCCAAAGTGCATCGGATTTAGCTTTTTTAGCATTTATCAGCATTTTTGCACCAGCTTTAGCACTGTTAATAGCAGGAGGTGGAGGCGTTGCGCTTTATACAGGTATTAATAGCCGAGTTCCAGCCCTTTTTAATGCTGCATTCGATGGTGTGGTAGCTGTTGCGACGGGTTTCGCTGGTAAAAGCTTATGAGGCACTACAATGTTAAAGTCTTTAAAACAAGTTAAAAGACCAAAAATATTGCTTGATTCTAAAGATATTCTGCCACTGTGTTTCATTGGTTTGACTACCTTTAGTTTATTAAGCTTTTTATTCATATTGTTCTTGAGTTTTAAAGTAAATCAACTCTCAGAAAGAAAAACAACCTTTGTGCAGTTGGTCAATGGTCGTGCTTTAGTTATGTCTGAGCAAGATTATTTATACCGCTATCCAGAAGTTATAAAAAATACCGTCAGACAGTGGGCAAATTTAACTTTTAATTGGGATGGTGTAATTAGCGGCACTAAAGAACTAGACAAAGGACGGGATATTGAAAAGGGAAAGCGTGTAACAACAAATGCTTATTTTGGCTCGTTTTTAATACAGCAAGGAAAAGGTGGATTCCGACAACCTCTATTACAACAATTAGCCGAAATCACGCCACAACGAATATTTAACGGTCAAGTTCGCTCAAAGATTATAATTTCCTACCTTTCAAATCCTCGTCAAACCAGATTGGGTGAGTGGGAAGTAGATATGGTTGCTACAAGAGTACTAGTAAATATGAATGGTGGCACCGATGAAGAAATAGCAATAAATCGCACGTTTACTTTGCAAGCTGTAGATATACCCCAACCGCCCGAAAACAACGCTTCTGTCTTAGAAAAACAATTATATGAAATTAGAAGTGCGGGTTTAGAAATAACAAAAATTTCTGAATTTATTCCAAATAAATAGAGAGAAGACTATGAATAATTTTAACAGTCCACAATTAGATGATGATATAACGCCAGAAGAAGAGTTAGAAATATCAGGGTATCGACCCGAACAAGTGGCTTTAATTGACCAAGAATATTTGATTCAACGTGACTCAGAACAAGCCGAACCAGTTGACAGCAGCGAGAATCCACTCGTTCGAGGCGCCATTGCATCTCTCTTAGTAGGTGGTGTCATGGGTTTTGGTTGGATGTGTTGGTCAATATTCTTTGCTCCAAAACAAATCGCAAAAACTCCTACTACACCAAAACCAACACAGCAAGCTCTCGCACAAACCCAAAGTCAAGAAGAAGCGCGTCTAAAAGCTGAACTCGCATTACGTAACCAAGAAAGCTCAAGAGAGAGACAGCCACAGAAACCGATACCACCAAAACTATCGCCAACGGTTCAAAAGTCGGCGCCCATAGCACGAACTCGTATTGCCAGCTTGCCACCGCCTCGAATTATTCGTTCTCAAGTTCCATCACCACCAAGAATAATTAGAGAAACGGCGCCACGTCAACAACCTAGAAATTTACCAGTTAGTAAACCAACACAAGAAATTGACCCATTCAAGCAATGGAGCGAACTTGCAACATTAGGACAACAAACAGTTGCTCTTAATGATGATAAGCAACTTCAACAAACCGAGACTGTGCTTAACAAAGTTGAACGAACTAATACATTAAATGGTACACCAATCAATTCATCTTCCCCCGTTTACAGAGAAGTAAGCTTTCAAAATAATAGCGTTACCTCAAAAAGCAACATCAATAATCCTTCATCCATTCCCACTGTTGCCGTAAATAGTGGTCTAACTCAGACAGAAACAAGTACTCCTCAAATTCAAACACCAGGGGAATGGGGAATTATTAACCGCCAGAAACCAGATACTCAATACTCTAATTTTGCACAAACTGCTTCTAATACCCCAAGTAATTTACAGGTTCAAATAGGTACAACAGCACAAGCAAAAGTATTAGTACCAATGATTTGGGCAAAAGAAGATAAAAATCAGGGACGGTTTGCTGTTGAGTTAGAAGAAGATATTTTATCAAATGACGGTCGTGTGGCTTTATCAAAAGGAACGATTTTGATTACAGAGGTTGATTCAGTGTCTGAAGCTAACAAATTAGTAAAACAAAGTGTTGTTGCAATTGTTTATACCGACAGCTTTGGTAAAGTTCAACAGCAATCAATTCCTAGAGATGCAATTTTAATTCGAGGTTCAGATAATAAACCCTTGATTGCACAATCACTTCAAGATAGAGGTGGCGCCATTGCACAACAAGATATTCTAATTGGTTTACTTGGTGCAGCAGGTCGTGCAGGTCAAGTTTTTAACCAAACTCAATCTCAAACAGTAATTTCCAATGGTGGGTTTAATCAAACGATTGTAACAGGCGCGCGTCAACCAAATCTTCTGGCCGCAGCAGTCGAAGGATTTTTTCAACCAATGCAACAGCGTTTAAGCAAACGTGCGGATAAAGCAGACAGTGAATTGCAAAACCGTCCTAACGTCGCAATCGTTCTAACAGGAACAAAAGTATCTATATTTTTCAACAGTTTCTTTGAAATTACTCGCTAAATACCTGTATGAAAAAATTTATTATAAGCGTGATTAGTTTTAGCATTATGGTTTTTGTGGCGCCATCTCATGCACAAGAATCTACAAAACGCACTCCGGAAACTATAGACCCTTCAATAAATGTTCAAGTTTGGTCAGGTCGAGCAACAGCGATTGATTTCTCTGATGTCAACGAACAAATAACCCAAATTTTTCTTGCTGACCCCAGTCGTTTTACTTACGCAACCGATACTCCATTATCCAATGGTCAAGCAACAACAGTGTTTCTTCGCCAAATCAAGCCGTTAAAATTTCCAAATTTGACTACAGCAAACGTTACGAACTTATTTGTCAAAACTAAAACTAGTGCAGGAAACCCACGGCTTTATACGTTTAATATCCAGCCAGGAGAAGAAAATCAACCACGATATAGCACAGTAAATATGGCGCCAATCAAGGCTAGCCAAATTAATAATCTTGCTTTAGAGCTTGGTGACGGGCGCAAAGCAACATTAGGAGATATTGAGCGCGGCTTAGTTTCGTCAATACGTTTAGGTTACGCTCCCGCATCTGACCCAGTAGTATCAAAGGTTAGAGAATTTTTAGCCCTTGCCCGAAATACCTCAAATAAATCATTGGTAGAAATTGCACAAAACTCTAATTTGTCACTAAGAGTATTAACGGAATTAGGAGTATTAGGCATCGAAGATAGTTTAAAAGTACGACTAAACACATTACCTAACCAGATTCCTACAGATTCGTTAAAACTTCCTATGGTAGAGAACTCAACAAATAGGTGAGCAAATTTTACCCTGCTGTAATCTATCCAGCTTCAATACTCAGTTTTCTTGCAAACAACCCTGTACCTAGTCAAAAACACCATGCTATTAACTTTAAATCAAGTCAAATTTCTAACTTATCAAAACGTAATGCATCATTTAAACTCTATCAATTCCTATACTTTTTACTCGGTTTTCTTATCCCAGTATCTTTTGGCGCCTTATCTCCTTGGTGGTTAGTTGCACTTCTTTGGTCATCAATTGGTTTAGGTATTGTCTGCGCTTTGTCACCCCTGCCTACTCAAAAGTCAGGTAATCAAAATATGAATCAAATACAAACGCCAGTCATAAAACCCAAAGCTGTTTTACGTTTTCCTGAACATGAAGCTAAACTGAGCTACTTACTCTCGAACAACGTCTTGCAGCCGACAAGTAAAAGTGATGCACCCGCAGGAGTTTCTGAGAAAGCTTTTTACCAGGTACTCAGGCGCCTATTTGGTTCGGTAACTCAAGGGATGGCATTTGATAATCCAGAATTTTCTTACCCATATTCTGCCGATTTTATACTCGTACACGACAGTAATTTAAGTATTGATATTGAAATTGACGAGCCTTATGTCGGTAATACCAAAGCTCCTCACCATTGCCTTGACCAGGGTAAAGATGATATGAGAAATAAATTTTTTACCAGTAATAACTGGGTAGTAATTCGCTTTAGTGAAAAGCAAGCAGTTAAATACCCATACAGTTGCTGTAAATTTATCGCTTCGGTTATAGCGCGCGTTGCAGGTGATTTGACTTACCTTAATCAACTAGCCAATATACCTGACTTGCCAAGCGAACCAATGTGGACTATCAAACAAGCTAAAAAATGGGCAAAGACTAACTATCGTAAAACCTATTTACCCACTTATCAAAAATAGCCATGCTGCTCAAAGATTTACCAATGCTATTTGACCACGGACAAACTGTTGTCGCAGTCGAGGCGCCACTTACCGAACGTATGAAAATACTAGAGTTGGTGTATCAGATTGCTACTAGTCGCGGACAAAATCTATATTTTTGGAATCAAGGTTACACGCAGTTGCAGCAAGTTAATCAATCATTACAGCTTAATAGGCAAACAAGCAAATGCACTTCGGGTTTAGCTTGGCTATTGGAAAACGCTGATGCAACAGGGATATTTATCTTTGAAAGCGAGATTTCTCCAGATACTATTACTGGCGCCGTTTCACAGCATACACAAGCGATACTTAGTAATTTATTTTACGAGCTATCTACAAGTGTAAGACAGCAGTTCGTTGTTTGCTTAGAGACTTATGTCGAGCTACCTGCACATCTGGCGCCGTTAATTCCAGTTCTAGCTTATGAGCATACTAGTCCAGAACAATTACAACAAATAGTGAAGAAAATTTTTGGAGGTCAGTTTGATTTGAAAGATGAAAATCTTTATCGAAGCTGTCTAGGTTTGCCTTGTGGCGAACTGGAAATGGCTCTCTTGAGATTATCAAGGGCCATTAATAGTAATGAAGAACTAGTTAATGCAGTCTTAGCTTATAAGAAAAACAAGTTGAAGGGGCAGGGAGTTGAATTTATTAGCTCACCGGATGTCCCAGAAGCTGGAGGTTTAGATTTATTAGAGGAAATACTAGAGCGTGCGGGAGCTTTACTCAAACCTGAAGCCAAAAACCATAATCTGAAATTTCCAAAGGGAATGATTTTATGGGGACCACCTGGTACAGGTAAATCCTTAAGTGCAAAACTCGCAGCTTCTAAAATGGGTGTACCAATGGTTGCTGCCGACTGGTCAGGACTACGTGGCGCCACTGCTTTTGAGTCAAGAAAAAATTTACGGGAGTTTCTAAAATTCTGTGATGCGAACGGGGAACATGGTTTAGTTCTATATTTTGACGATTTTGATAAAGGTTTCGCTGGTTTCTACTCAGATAATGATGGTGGAATATCTCGTCAATTAGCAGGAAAGTTGCTGACCTGGATGCAAGAGCGAACCTCTCAAGTACTGGTAATGGCAACAGTCAATAGATTAGAATTTTTACCCCCTGAACTTGTACGCCGTTTTGATGACATTATTTTTGTAGACCTGCCTCATGCAGGCGCCAGGTACGAAATATTCAAGTTGCACCTAGCAAAATACTTTCCAGGTTTAGATTTTAGCGATAAAGACTGGTGGCGCCTGCTAGGAGAAACTAAACTCTTAACTCCTGCTGAAATCGCCCTTATTGTCAGAAAAACCGCAGAAACAGCTTTTTACCGAAACAGTAAGCAATTTTTAGGCGAAGAACTTGCACTTTCAGCTTTACAAGTAACAGTCGGAGATTTTATTGAGCAACGAAATAGTTTCACCCCCAGCATGATTCGAGAAGAAGACAAAATTGTTGAGATTCGCAACAAGGCTTTTTATGCACGACCAGCAGCATCGCCAGATAAAAGTAGATGGGCTAAGGCGCCAACCGTTTTGTTTGGTAGTTAAAGGTGATATTAGCAACATTTATACTACTTATAACGGCGCCGTATCAAGCTTAGAACGTTTACGTGTCTTTCTCTGTGGGATATCTTCAGGTTTTCTCATTTCAAACAATTCACCTACTTCTTTGTCAAAGTAGTTACACAATGCTTCTACCGTAGCAATATCGACTCTACCAAAATTGTTTGTAAATAAACGGTTAATGGTCGTAATGTCGAGTCCTACTTCTTTAGCTAGCTGCCTTTGAGACAACTGCGGGTCTTTTTCTGCCATCAACACGCCTAAGCGACAATACAACTTTTTCATGATTCCTATCGTACCCCCATATGTTCCAATCATACAACTTTTGCTATAACTCATACATTTTATGCATTAATGCAATATTTTTATGTTTGAATATATTTTTTGTTTGCTAAAAATAATATAATAGAAATAGATAAAAATTGGTTGATAAGCAGAAAAGAGGGCGCCCAGTTTGAACCCAGGCGCCCAGCGAATAAATAAGTTAATAGAAATTTTTCTTTGTAACTAGGAGGTATAATTGCGAGGTTTTTCAACCAAACACAAGTAAATTCAAGATTTTTGGACAGCAGTAGGAGTAGAAATATCAAAATCCTCAATTAGAGCATTTTTGACATCAATACCAACAAAATCGATACCAACTGCATGACTGAGCCTTTTTAATGTATCAAGTGGAATGGACTTAGAATCTTCGACTTCAATTCGGTATAAATTAGGCACACTCATACCAGCTTGAGCTGCAACCCATGTTGGCTTCAGCCCTTTAGACTCCCTAGCCTGTCTGATTTTGGCACCCAAACCTTCAATGTTAACCGTAAGTGTTACTTGCATCAAATTTAACAGCTAATAAAACTATGTATGAAATTTGTTTATTCCAATTCTACTTCTTATTTTCTTTCACTGTAAAGAAATACATATCTATTAATGTGTATTGCAGAATGCACGATATAATTATGTGAAGACAAAATAAAGACGGCTGCTATTCCGGCAAGAATTTAGCAGTCGCTTTAGACAAAATTTGATTCAACGTCAAACAAAAACCTCTGACAAAGGTTTATCTATGTTTGACGCTCCGCAGTTGAAACGCGATTTCTATGTTCTCGTTTCAACTGCTTCCACCGCAACAATACAAATTTGCTTTGGAGGGTATGAACATATGATGGCACAAAATCAAGGCTTCGACGTAATAAGTGACTCACCAGCATCGGGAGAGGTCAAGAAGGAGCAGTATGCGAAGAAGTCATATGTACTATATAAGTATGCTGAAGCCTCAAGAAAACTACAACGAGGCAGCATCAATATTCTTGAGGTCTCTTTCTACTTAGAAGAGCAAGAACGCATACTGAAGAGAAAAGAGTATAAAAAAGTAGTTGTATCTCTGGATTTGGAAGGAGAGGACAAGAAGTATGTAAAAGTTGGTAAGACATTCGTTGGCTTTGACCCTCAAGATTTAGCTTTAGTTGAACCTGACACAATATTTTTGCTTGCTAAAAATAACAAAAAGTACCAACCAGTGATTGAGCAGCTTAAAAATGAGGCTAATATTACTCAAAAAAGAGTACGCGAATTAATCAAACTTAGTCGTAAACCTCAAAAAGAAGAAACCTCGGATGACAATAATTCGGATACCACTAAAGATGTGAGTGTTTGGCGCCGTAACATATCAGGTAAGAGGTATTGCCAAATTGGGTCTATTCACGAATCGGATGAGTTCACTGGTACTACTATACAAAGAATCGTTAAAGAAAAAAGCGTACTTCCCCAAACTGTTGTTAGACAAGCAATGTCACTAGTTGAAGCTTACGAATCAGGAGAGTTAGTACGGGTAGGAAATTCTCAAGAGTTAAACGATGGTTTAAGAAAAAGCCTTTTTGATTTTGAGAGAATTAATACGAATGGTAGCGTTGAGACACCTGTCTCTACTTCTACGAACACAGACACTCAATCACAATCATCTAATAGCGAAAAACTCCAAGGAGCAAACCCAGCAGATTCGGAAGTTCATAATTCGGATGTCAGTGAGCCAATAGTAGTAAGCTGTTATGAAGCTGATTTAAAAGTTAATAATAATATTAATAGCTTGGACATCAATGAATCAGTAGTCGTGTTTAATAGTGGCGCCGATTCAAAAGTCAACAGTGAGATTAATTATGTAAATGTTGTTGAGCCAGTAGCAATATTTGATAATGGCGCCAATTTGGAAGCTCACAACGATGTTAATAGCTCTGACATTAGTGAGTCAGTAGTTGTGTTTGATACTGGCGCCGATTCAGAAGTTAATAGTGAGGTTAATAATGTAGATGTTATTGAGACATTAGCAGCATTTGATAACAGCGCCGCAAAAGAAGTTTACAACGATGTTAATAGCTCGGATATTAATGAGTCAGTAGTTGTATTTGATAATGGCGCCGATTCAGAAGTCAATAGTGATGCCGATTCAATATTAGAAGAAGCGGTAATAATTGCAGAATATTTATCCGGTCTTAAAACCTGGTCAGAAGAAGTAGTGGCGATAATGCAAAATTGCCCACACAATTTGAAATTACTGTCTTGGGAATTACTTGACTCGGAGCAAAAAGCGCGGATACATGAACTCAAGCACGAATTTGAGAGCAGTAATGAAAAGGTAGAAGTTGAGTCAGAAATATCAGACACAACGTTGAGTTCAGACTCTCTTGGTAATTTAAAAGTCGGAGATACAGTTATATGGGATAACTGTCACCCACATTTACAAAGTTGGCAACCCTTTGTAATTTCTAAGATAGAGGGGGATGAAGCAAAGCTTGAGTACTATGCTAATTATGTACCTCTGGAGGAATTATCGCTTGCTGAATAAATAATCCATACCAAAAATATGTTTGCTTACGTCTCCAGTCGAGTACGGATATTATAGAAATCATCGATAATTTTTCATAAATCACTTAATTACAGGTTTATGAAGATATTTAGATTTGGAGCCTTACTTACATTCTCTGTATGTTTGGTAATAATATTTTGGCTTAAACCTTGGCACTTAGTTTTGTCCAATGCTCAAGTTGACTCAACACAGAAGCGGGATTTGCCAACTCGTACTCTCACTACTTCTGGAAATACTAATGTTCTATTGCCAGACTGGAGCCAGATATCGTTTAGTAGAATGCCTGCTATCACAGAAAGCGGTTCGGTTAATGTTAATGGAATAGATAGGAAGTGGCGCCAAGGAGATACACCAGATAAATATTTAACGTTGGGTGATATTGATGAAGCGCTACGACCGGATTTGTTAAGTTTGAATACGATTACTCAAACTCTCAATTATCCTGATTTATATACGTTTAGTTTGGATAGCTTTCCACTATTGGGACAACAAACTCTTGAAGAGTTAGTAGATGCTGTACCGTCCTTGGAATCCAAGAGTGCAGCACAAGTTCCACCAATTGCAAAACTATTACAAACCAAGTCTCCTCAAACAAATCTAAACAGTCCACTAAAGGAAATTGTGGCGCCTGATTCGGCATTGGGAAAGTTAAAGCTTAACCAAATTGATTTATCACCCTACACCGTTGCCGATATTCCAGGTGTTGAGACAGTACAGTTATCTAATTTTACTGGTTGGCAAAATAGTTTAATTAAAGATGTGCCTCTACTCAATTCTTTATCTTTAGCTTCATTTCCTATAAAGCTCAATGAGTCTGGTAATACCGTAGCTAGGATAGATTTGATTTGGGGTAAAGCAGAAAAACGGCTTGGGCGTACAGTATCAGGTTCAGATGTAGCTGGTTTTGCTGTTCCTTGTTCTGGGCAAAGTTGTCCTTATATTGAACTCGACGATTTAGAAAATTCAGGGCGTAATATTAGGAGAGAATTTGAAGGACGCTCATGGATTAGTGGTAAGTATCAAAAAGTTGATGGCGGTTGGGGCTGTTTGAAAGGAGTGAATGGTGGTAAAGAACCTACGGGAAGGTTGCCTTTTGGTAGTGCTTTCAAAGTAGTAGTGATGGAACCAGATGAAAAGACCGATACCGTTGATACTGCTTTATTCTTTCGGTTTAAAAATATTTGCGGCGCCACTCCTTATTTTATTGGCCCAGTTCCATTCATGACATACAGAGTCAATGCACCAATCTTTATAGGCGCCTCAGATAGTATTGCGCTAACTAGTACACAAGCACAGAATCAAAATAGTAGCATCAAAACAGGCGCCTCTAATTTAGATAGCTTTGAAAAAGCACAAACTTCTACTCAAAAAAATTGTCAACCAACAGAAACTATTCAAGGAGTTAGTGTTGCAGCACTAAGTCAATCAATCAGTGATGTTGAAAGTAGGGATGGTGATTACAATGCGGTTGGAACTTACACTTGTGTTGATGGTGAGACTAATTGTGGTGTTTCTTTAGGCAAGTATCAAGTCAAGAGTTACGACCCTGATGTGCAAGAGCAAATAGCTCAAGTTGAGGGAGGTCAAGAGTTTTTAGCCAAACTATCTAGGGGTTATAAACCGGATTCATCTGAGTTATTTCAATTCTTCCCACCTGCTGCTCAAGATGCTGTATTTGAGACTCGCATAACAAATAAAGTTAATAGCACATCTAAAGAAATTGACCCAACAACTAAAAATACCTTTTCTTCTGAACGCTTAGTTGAACGAGTTACTCAAAAATACTTTGGTGGAGATTCATCGCAAGTTGATAGCAATGCCAAGGATATTTTTGGTAGGGTGTCTGTGAAAAATTATGCCAACGATGTATTACAACGCTACAAAGATATTGCATCTGGGTGCTAATCATGAAACTAGATTCTGTTGTTTATATAAAAGTAGTGCGTTTAGTGCGCTACTTTCACCTAGCTTTGGGATTTTCTTTACTAATAACCAGCTTATTCCTTAGTGGTTGCAGTAATGATAATAGTTTGGGAGCTTCTTTAAATTGGCAAAATGCTAATGCAGTTCCTAAATCACTTCTTTTATCAGCTACTACTCAAAATACAACCTTACCATCTACTCAAATCGATGGAATCAAAGTAGCTGTGATTCCTATAACGGGAAATAAGCACTTGTATATATTTAACTTCAACTCTCCCAATTTATGCGGAGAACTTGGCTGCTTATATGCTGGATATTTGAGTAATGCCCAAGGTTCAAAGCAAGTGCTTAACTTGTACTTACAACCAAACGTCTTACCAGGTAAGAATTTAATTACACTAATAAATGATTCAAATAACTCGTTAAGTTTACCTTGTTTAGATGTTCAGCAAGTTATCAACAACACAACTTTACAAAAGTTAATCTATTGCTTTGATGGTAACGATTATCAGCCTGTTGAAAATACTCTAATCAAAGTTTTCGGTAAATGACATATAAATTTGCATCAAATAAAAACACCTATCAAACTGTAGTTGAGCCAGCAAACTCTTACAAATCAGGTTTTGACATTCAAGGATTGTTTAAAACCTTTGCAAATCCTGAAGCACTCTTGATGTTAGGCAGTTTGGTATTTCTGATTTTATTGAGCCAATTTGGAAATGGTAAAAGTGGCAAGATTTCTACCGGAAGAATTGTAGGGCGAACAGAAAAAGTAGCAGCAACTTTTCTAGCCTTAAAACAAATCCGAGAGCGTAAGCACAATAAAGTTTGCTTTTGGTGTGGTTCTCCCCGTTACTGGTTTTCCGGAAATTTTATAGAAACAGGCGCCGTTTTCCAAACATTTCTCGGCGCCTCACCCACCGTTTGGATTCCTCATGCTGAACGCTCAACGCTTGTATTAGGCGCCCCAGGTTCCGGAAAAACTTATGGCACGATTGACCGTATGGCTGAAAGTTGCATGATACAAGGATTTCCTCTAATTGTTTATGATAAGAAGGGCGACCAAATGAAGTTACTGGCGCCGCTTGCAGCTAGATATGGGTATGATGTCCGAATTTTTGCCCCCGGTGAACCTTATAGTGAGGTGATAAATCCTCTCGATTTCATGGAGAATCAAGAGGATGCAGTGACAGCAGCACAAATTGCACAGGTTATTAATGCAAATGCTGGTGGTAGTGGTAAAGGCGATGAGTTTTTCTCCAAAGCTGCCGACTTACTCGCAAAAGCGTTAATTCAGTTAGCTAAAAGCAGTGATTGTCCAGATTTAGCAACGGTTTACTGTATTCAGTCGATTGATGAGTTTACTAATAAATTGCAAAGTGCTGTACAAGCGGGAAAAGTATCTCGTTGGGTTGCAGCTTCGTTTCAACAATATCTTAAAGCCAAAGACAGCGAGAAAACTATAGCTAGCATCGACACAACCACCGTAGGAATATTTTCTGGTTTTATTCAACGTTCTCTACTTCCCAGTTTTATTGGTAAAAGTACTATACCTACCAAACTGTCAGGGCGCCAAATACTAATTTTTAAATTAGATGATGCTAGACGCGATGTAGTTGGGCCACTGCTTGCTGCTGCTTTACATATGACAATTGTTAGCAACTTATCTACACCACGTACTGACCCAATTGGAATTTTCATTGATGAGCTACCATCATTGTACCTAAAAGCATTACCCCATTGGATTAATGAATATAGAAGTAACGGTGCCTGTTTTGTATTGGGTGTTCAGTCGCTTGAACAGCTAGCTTCGGCATATGGAGAAAATTTAGCTGCTGCTATTACCAGCGCCTGTAGTACCAAAATTTTGTATAACCCTGCCAATTATTCTACTGCGGAAAAATTTTCTCAGTCCTTTGGTAACAAGGACATTATTGTTAAAAATAAATCTATCAGCAATTCTAAAGATGGTCAAACCATAACAATGACCGACAATTTACAAGCAATGCCTATTATAACCCCTGATGAGATTATGCGCTTCCCGCAAGGTAAGTGTGTTATTACAAATCCTGGTTACTCATCCGCTTGGGAGGGTTCTATTCCTTACCCATTAACAATTCCTATTCCCCAATCAGACATAAATCGAATCGTAAAAAGTGAAGAACTTTGGGAGCCGCAACTTTGTCCACGACTAATTGCACGTTCCCCTCAAGTTGATATCAATCAGTTAGATGCTGCTATTGATTTGAGAAAACACATCGCTTCCCAACTTTTGGCGCCGTCCACTGTTAGTAGTCAAACTGAGGAAATTCAGTTAGTTACCCCAGAGATGGAAGAAGTTTGGTAAAAGAACTTTAGCCTTAAATCACGCATGTTAACACTATGATTTTTAAATGATACATTTACTATCAAGCTAGTTGCTGTTAGTTTTATTTTGTGTTCTAAGAGTAACTAAACAGCAAATATCCGAGCAATTACGGATAGAATAACTAATTTTGATAACGCATATAAATGTGATTTTAGAAAGTTTGTAAAGTTTCTAAACTTTTAGGTAAATTTCTCAAATTCAGTATATTCACCCAAAATGTATTTTTTGAGTCAAATAAATATCAGTATAAAGTTAGCTTATAAATAAGTATGTCTATAGTATGAGTTTTGTATTTAATCGGGTAAGAGTAATATTTGCATAAAAATTGTCAAAACTTCGAGTCCGACTGTATTTGGTCTATTTACCGAAACTTTATATTACAAGAGCGCAATTTTCACATTATCGTGTGGATTTGTTTTTTTGCTATGTAGTATATCCGCAAATTTTGTATAAATATCAACCTGCTACGTATTGTGCTTGTCGTAGAATAGCCGCTTAAAGAGCTTTTGAAGGGTGTCAGATTTTCGTAGATACGATATAACAAGATTAAGTTGGTGGCAGACAACTTGTACTTATATTGGTGAAGTTAATGATAAGCATAGTTTTCTATGATTAATCATTATTTTCCCGACGCACATTATGACCGTAATTTAGATGACCGTCTAACAATATTCCTTGCACTTGTAAAGTCCGCACAAATCTTAATTTTGACAATAAATAGTAGGTAGTAAGTAATTTAATTAATTACCACTACCAATTAATTATTGTGTACGCTCATTCAAACATAGAAACGTGTTATCGCATTATTGATTTGACGCTTGACTTGCGATTCGGGTGAATTACATAGATTTAAACATGGCATATGTCCAAACGACGATTTCCTCAAAGTTGTGGTGATTCTTCTGACGTTACGTACATCCAAGAAAGAATCATTATTCGGCAGTCCAGTTTCAGAGTCATTGCCTACAAGTTAATGAATGGAGAGATTGCTGTGCCAACTCGTAAGATGACTGCGGTAGTGCATAAATCGAAGTCGAAGGGTAAACGATTTATTGAGAGTCTGGGAGTAGAAACAACTCAAGTTGTTCTTCCAAATCATGTTGTCACAGATATGATTTCTATCTCATGCGTTTTCGATTTTTGCAAACACCTGAATGAATCAGGTCAAGGCAATTTTTGGACAGAAATTGGTCAGCACCATTTAAAACCGTATGCAGGGGTGGAGGATTAGAAGATTGGGGGAAAGATTTCAATACTCCACATTACTTCTCATTTTCTTATTCCCCATCCCCCACTCTCCCACTCTCCCACTCTCTCACTCTCTCTCTCCCACTACTCTTCTTAATAGGGACAATACAATGTTAGAACAGCAACCACGCATGGAAATTTTAATGCAGTATATGAAAGCCTTAGAGCAAGAGGACATTCAAACTGCAAATCGAATCGTTGGCATGATTGGCTCAGATGTTCAATTAAAAAATGCTATTTCCGAAATTAGCACTATTTATGAGCAAGAAAATTCAAAATCAACTGTTCCACCAAGAAAGACTCAATTATTACCAGGTAAAATTCGGGTAGTAATTATAGAAGGCAATCCACTTGTTCGTGCTGGCATTCGCTTAATGCTATCTGAGAGTCCAGATATAGAAATTGTTGGTGAGGCAACTTCTTATCTCGACGGTTTAAAGCTATTACAGGAGAAACCACCTAATGTCGCACTTATAGATGTTGACTTAGTTGGTTTACATGGCATGGAATTAACACGATTGCTGCAACAAAGCGATAATCTCGTTAGGTCAATAATTTTGGGTAACTACAAAGACACAGAAACTGTTCTGTCTGCTTTTGCAATCGGCGCCGATTCTTATTGCATGAAGGACATTGAATATAATCATCTGTTGGAAGCTATATACATTACCCACAGCGGTAAAACCTGGATAGACCCAGCAGTTGCACGAATTGTATTAGACACAGCACGAACTCGCCCCTTTGTGACGGGTAGTACTTCTTCTATACAAGAAAACCTTCAATTTGTAGAGGAAACAGCCAAATCTTATAGTCTTACACAAAGAGAAACTCAGGTACTGCAATTTGTTGTTGCAGGCAAGAAAAATGCAGAAATTGCCGAAGAACTTAGCATTACACTTGGTACTGTCAAAAGTCATATTGGCAACCTTTATATTAAGCTAGGCGCCAATGACCGTATTCAAGCCGTGCTTTACGCTTTACGTATTGGTTTGGTGCAATTGGAATAGTATTACCAAGCGTGGCGACAATTGCGCGCAAGTTGTCGCCCCGTCTTTCCCATGAGATTAATTTCAATCAAGCAAGTTCTAGCCCAAGCTGGCGCCGACGTGAATTACTTTCAAGCGTCAATGCTGTTTGTGTTGGATTATTTGGGGTTGAAGTATTTAAATCTAAATTGTTAGGATGATGCTTGATTTTATCAATCAACTTATCTGACAAATTAGTGTGATTAGTACGAAACACAATTGCATCTAAATCTTGTTCACAGTTAATTTTGACACCTCGTGCTAAAAGTCCTTTGATTGTGCAAGCTTTTGTGTTTCTACCTAATTTACTTGCTTGAAAAGCTACAGAATCTACTGTGTAAGAGATGCCTTGTATGGCGCCATCATTGTCAACTTTGAATTGAGTTTCTACACCTTCTAACTCAAGTTGATGAACGAATTGAGTCATTGTCATCTCTGGTTTAATGACAGCTTCTATTGTATTTTGGATTTTTTCCAATGCACTATAATTTGCTTGTTGGCGCCGTAACCCTTTTTCAAATTCTTCTTGTTCTCGTCGCATTCGCCGTTTCTGCCCACAATTAGGCGCCGCATGTTCGACTTCCCAAGAACACGGTACTGGTGTCAAATTAAACTGCGATTCTAAATTTCTCAAAACTTTTTCTAATCGCCGCTTATCGTACCAGTCAGATACACACTCACCATCAATATTGATACGACTGGCGCCTATGTGTATGTGAAAGTGGTCACAGTCATCATGAGTAGCAGCAAAATATAGGTTTTTGTCAAATCCCATACCTGTAAGGGCGCCTTTTACAATTTCTTGTAATTGTTGTGTTGGTGGTTTTTCTCCTTGTGCGAAACTGATACTAATATGGCTAACAGGAGACTTAACTCTGGGGTTAAGTTGTTGAGTCGCCGTCAATTGTCTATAAAAATCAATAGGAGTCTCTCCCGCAAGGTTAGTGCAGACAAGTTCCGCTTCTTCTTTTTCCAAAATATATTTTGTTAACCCAGCGAAATGTTTACCTTTTTTAACCTTCCCAATCATCGTTTTCCTCCTGTTGTATATTTGAGGCGTTGGCGCCAAGCTCGCCACGGGAATACTCCTCGGTGGCAGACTTGGCGCCGAGAATTAAATGTAATCGTATTTGAGAAATTTGTTTCATTAATTCCTCAATCATGATAGGGTCAATAGCTTGCGGTATTGAACCATTATCCAGAGCATTATTCTGAGTTTGAGCAATACACTTAATATCTTCGGCAATCTTTAATAACTGCCAGTAGCATTGCCAGTTTACCTGTGGAATACTCTTGATGCGGGATTTTGCTATTCGGCGCCTAATTAACTCCGCTTTACTGATACCCAGAGAATCCGCTTGTTGTACCAAAGAGTCATTCTGCTCTTTAGTAAGCAGCATCTCAAATCTAACCGTTTGTTGTTTTTGTTTTGCTGACATTTTTAATATTAATGCAATATTTGACCTAAAATAATTGCGAATTAATAATTGATTAATTGCCTGGGGGGTACAAGCCCCCACCATACCGTAGGTTGGTGGCACCCAATTAGTGGCGGGTTCAAGCCCCCACTAATTGTCTTAATTGCGAATTGCGAATTGCGAATTGCGAATTGGAGTGACAAGCTTTACTAAGTCAATGACATATAAATTTTTATTCTTTGATTTAGTCTATGTAGACTTTATATCATTATAAATTAATTTAATAACTTATGATGAACTGCGAGATTTGTTGATTGAAGAAGTTTATTTTCGTAGACAAGGGGCTTATCAGTAAATAGCCAGTAGTTCTCTTTGGTTTTTATTATCTATTTCTCTAAATTTAGGTAAAAACTTATCTTTAATGCAAGCTTTTAAATACTGTTTTTTATTAACTTTTTGGTCATTTACATAATATTGAGGAAATCCGCGACGTAGAGAATTTTGTTGATTCCATTCTCGATAAATTCCATGTTCGATATCATTTTTAAAATGGTGTTCTCTCCAAACCGTTTTATTATCATCATTCCACCATCGTTCATAACCGTGACGTCTGCCGTCTTTTAAATGTCTTTCTTCTGAGATAATACTTTTTGCTGAATACCACAAATCAACTCCCGTACCATGATGCATCTCATAGCTACCTATTAAATTACCATCATAGTCATATTGTTTAGTAATTCCATGCTCTTTGCCGTCAATATAAAACCCTAATTCACACAAATTACCATTCTCATGCCAAGTCCGAAATAAACCGTGCATTTTCTCGTTTTTTATACTATATTCCATACATACTTGATTTTCATGCCAAGCACGATAGGCAATTTTTTCTCCATCAAGGTAGTAATGTGCTGATTCTTTTTCTCCGGTTTTCGAGTATTGCACCACTTCAATTGCATTTTCAGGAATTAGATTTTCGTTGCCCAAGTCAAAAACTCCTGTGAAAGTTTGTACTACCTTGTATATTACATAATATTTATCCAGGCACTAACCTTTCTATTTCTTTTCTAGCTTCTCAACAAACTCTCTATGTTCAGGCGAATTTAATCCCAGTTGCAACGTCTGTAATACCCGCACCATATCATTGTTTAATAAGGCTTCTACTGCTAGCCATAAACCAGGAAACGTCACAGAGCGAATGATTCCATCTTCATTAACAGGAAGTGTTTGATACTTTCCTTCTACTAAGTGAAACCAATCTAGTTGATTCTCAAATGATTGCAAAACAATGTATTCCAATACCTGATTGCGACGATAAGCCTTCTTCTTACTACCTGTATCAATTGCGGCACTGCTAGCAGCAATTTCAACTACTAATTCTGGTACTCCTTCGAGATACCCATCTTCTGTTAACCTCGCTTTTCCTCCTACTGCTTCATCCAAAATCAAGACAATATCGGGCTGGGGTTCATTATCTATATCAAGGCGAATTGTCGGTTCTATACCTGATAAAGTTCTTGGTGTAAAAGCAGCATAAGTTCCTAACCAGGTGACCAAACGGCTGTGCGGTTCGGCGTGTGGGGTAAAGCGTAATGGAGATGCCACGTAAACTATTCCTTCAATTAGCTCTGCTTTTTTTATGTGGGGTGCGGCAGCATATCGCCGCTCAAATTCAAAGCGAGTTAACCGATCGCCACTTTCTAGGGGTGGTAATTCCTGATTTTTTGGGCGGGGCTGACGGGGTATATGAATCGTCATAGCGCTCTCAAATTTTTTGTTCTATTTTGAATAATTTGATTGTAACAGCTTTTCTCGTTATCGCGGTTAATATCCTCTGTGAGACGCGCGTCCGTTTGTTACAGGCGCGCGTCTCACAAAACTTCAACTCATATTATGAATGAAAGGCGCCTATCAAGTATTGTAGGTTTGAAATTTAAATCAAGTTTTTGATTGTGCCGTATATGGACGTGCGTAAATGTAAAGTAGCCTAGAACATTCGTCAAAAGAAGTTATTTTTTATCTGGATAAATAAATACGGATATCACCACTGCTTGCTCCTTCAAAAGATAGCGCTACTAGGTCGGTTTTAAGCCATACCTTTAGGAAAATGAACAGCAGGAATTCGCCAGGAATATTAAGTCCACCATCAAGTTAGTGGTACACACAATTCCTGGCAAATTCCTGCTAAATAGTTGTACAACTAGGGTCATATAAAAAATCTAGACTCCAGTCGCATTCACTTTTTAATTTGATGCTGCTAATGTGAGACAAATGCCATCAACTGTTGTGAGTGCTTATGAGCAGATTAAACCTAGAGCAGTTACCAGACGTTATATTAACGCTGGACTTTGGTGGGAGTGGAACAAAGGGAATTGTACAAATTAAAGGAGGTAGACCTTACTCAATATGGATGGAACCTGCCGTTATTGAAGCAACGAAAACATCGCTTGGATTTCAAACTCGGAACTTGGGTAATGCTTATCCAGAAAATACAGCTTGGGTGGGAGTAGGTGAAGATTATCGAGCAGTTGGTTACTTGGCACGTAGTAGTTACGGCGCCACACCAGGATTAAGACCACGAAAATTTGAGTTAGCTGTATACAAAACGCTGGCTGCGGTATGGGTGATAAAGCAGAAGTATAAATTACCTGAATCTTTTCAAATATCTCTGGCGCTGCTACTACCACCAGGAGAATTTGAAGATTCAGCTTTACTCAAACCAATGCTCAAAGATGCTTTGATTAAGTTTGATACACCAACGGGAATTTTAAACGCGAGCTTGGTTGGCTATGAATGTTTCCCAGAAGGCGCCGGGATTTATGCGATGTATTGTAAGAATACAGGCGAGGCAATTCGACGTAAGGTTATCGCAATCGTGATGTTGGGATACCGTAACGCATCAATGATAATTTCTCGACGCGGTATTTTGAACCGGGGTAAAACTACCAATTTAGGTATGGCGAAGATGGTTGAAAAGGTTATGGAGCGCACATCAGGACTAGAAGTTGAGCAGTTAACTCAAGCGATAGTTAATGCAGCTTTTGAGCTAAAACCCCAACACTTCTATAGTATTTGCACCTCAAGCAGTCATCAAAATTCTGATGTCGAGAAAATAATATCTGCTGTAAGTACTTCGAGGGCAGAGTATGTAGTTACGCTGGCGAACTGGTTAAAAGAAGTATTGCCACATCCTAACGAATTAGACGAACTAATTATCTGTGGCGGTACGGCTGATTATCTACGTACAGAACTTGATGAGATGTTTCCTGTAACACCTATTGAATGGCATGGCGGTATTGAAATTCCGCAAAGTCTCAATGAAAAATGGTTGGGTAATCGTCTTGCTGATGTTTGGGCACTATCTGTTTACCACCGTATCAAAGTTAAAGCAATCAGTAAAGGAGTGGGAGACAAGGGGAGTGGGAGAGTGGGGGACAAGGAGAGCGAAGATAAAAGAATGGAAAATGATGTTTCGTCTTAATAAGTTTTCTCCCACTCCCCCACTCTCCCACTCTCCCACTCTCCCACTCCTCCACTCTCCCACTCCTCCACTCTCCCACTCCTGAAATTATGGGTACAATAACGGATTTTAAATGGCGCCATCAGCCACGATTTGATTCAGACAATGCAAAATTACTTAGTTACATCCAAGATAAAACTTTGCATCGGTCTCAAGACAAAACAGCAATGATAATTTCTGCTCTTACTGCTTATTATTTACCGTTAGCACTATATAGCGAGGGAAATTATTCTCGTGAAAGATTAGAATTAGTATTTTTCGATTCGGTGAATGCAATTATAAATCACCTGAAATACTTATGTACTGTAATTCAGGTAGAGGAAAGAAAAGTCAATCGTATTTTGTATAGTGCCTTTGGAGGGGTGGTAACGGAAGTTGATAACTCCCAAGAATTGGCGCCTTATCAAATGGCAACACCAGATACAGAAGACGAAGTAGATAATTTTGAACTGCAAATGTGGAATTTGGCAGGAATCACAACTGATAGTGAAATATTTTGATAGTGGAGATGTCTAGTATATGGGAAGAATACATCTAATCGACGGAGAAAAGGGAGGTGTCGGGAAGTCGCTATTCGCGCGCGTCATGGTGCAGTACGCAATTAACAAAAAGTTGGAACACGCTTTGGTTGATACGGATATAACGAATCAAGACGTAAAACGCTTCTACGATTATGCAGTTGATGCCGAGTTTAGCGAAGCCTTAAATAAGGGGGATAAAGCAGATATTATTTTTGAATTAGCTCGAAAGAAACCAGTTATTGTCAACCTTCCAGCAAACGTATTTCCAAAAGTAAACAATTGGATTCATCGGGGAAAACTATTAGAGGTTGCCTCGAAGTATGGTGTGGATGTATGTAAATGGTTTGTTTGTGATGGAGGTTTTGAGTCGATTGACTTATTCTATCAATCAATTAATTTACATAAGGACAAAATGCTGCATGTCTTTGTTCGGAATTTAGGTAAAACAGACGATTGGAGCTTTCTAAATGACAATCATGCTTATAAAACACTTACCAACAAGTATAAAAATACTCTCAAAATCATTGATTTTCCTTTACTGTATCCAGGTGATAGATATTTTATTGACTCAAATAAGTTTCGATTCGATGCTTCTAATATCGAAGAAACAATGCCAATTATGTCACAGCAGCGACTATCTACTTTCTTAGAGGAATCACATCTAGCTATTGAACGCACACAGCTTTGGTCAAAAGAGAAACAACCTAGAAAGGAGGGAGGGAGTGAAGGAGGGAAGGAGTGAGGGAATTAAAGAATTTACTTTACTTTCACCATTTACCATTTCCTGCTTTGCTTTTCCACTTTCCCTCACTCTCTCACTCCCTCACTCCTTTATAAAGCTTTATGTCATATCAATTTAAGTCTCTATATTCTACAGATAGCGCCTTAAACTACGATGTTACAACAAGTGACGACAACCAGTATATGGGGCGCCTGTATATCCTTACTGCAGAAAACCCAGTGTTACAGAACTTGGGAATTGAGAAAGAATGGTTTTTGGCTCATGAGTCAGGAGAATTTATGATTTGCGGTCATATTAATAATATTGGTGAGTGGAGCTTATCATCGTATAGAAGCCTGGAACCGAGTTTAGAATATACAACAAAAAGTCAAATATTTGACCAGGTTTTTAGCCATGAGTATGTACAAGAAGTGCTACATAGCAAGAAAGTTATCCAATCATCAGAATTTCTTGATGATAGGAAACGTTTGAATGATAACAATGATGCTTCGGATGATACTAAAGAGACTGTTAACTATACTACCTCAACTCAGCTAAGTATTAGTATCCCTAATTTAGAAATGTTGGGAGAGATAATTTTACGTTCTTCTCAAGACGATTTACTCTCCGAACAGGTAGACACTTATCAATCGTTTGGACAAGAGGCGCTTGTGATGACCGATATAATTACAAATGAAATAAGACCCACATTACAGTTGGAAAAAGCTGAGTTACTAGAAATTGAACAAGCGATTGTGGACAAAATTCTAGAGGAGTATCAAACTCATGATACAAGTGAGTTTATCTTACCTCCAACTGGGAAAGTAACAATTCATGTTGAGTCAGATTATTTTGTATTATCCGACTCTGTTGACGGACACACAATATTAGCTGCTACCTTCGATGGAGAAGTTATAGACGAATTAAAGCAAGCCGACGCAATTGAGTTTACCTCATTGCTGCAATCCCATGAAATAGAAGTTTCTACGCTACTATCAAGCCAAAGTCACTCTCAAACTGAAAACGTAAACCAACAGAAAGGAATTGATTATGGTACATAGTTTACGGCAAGCCAAAACAGAAAACTTTTTAAATCGCTTACTTGAGGGTAAAAACGCTGATTTTCAAAGACGGGTTTTAGCAATAACAGTTGAGCATGGACTTTCTACAAACGACCCGCTATTTCTCGTGATGCTAGCAACAGGTCAACTTCAAGTATTACTCGAAGATAAACCTAACGAACTCGATAACTTGTTTAAGCGCTGGTCAGAATCTATCTACGACCAACTAGAGAAAACCAAACGTACAGCTACCTCCGGTCAGGAAATAGAAATTCGTAAAATGGTAGACCGATTAATTAAGCACAGCGAATCAAAAGAGCGTAGCCGTTTAAAGGTGATGATACCAGCATTAGGAATACTTTCTTCAGCAATTGGGTTTGGAGTTTTAGCAGGGTTAGCTGTTCCTGTATGGTTAGCTGGTGGATATGCACCTGTTAAACCAAGAAAGTTAACTGTTGCCGAAGTTGAAATTTTGCAATGGTCTAATAGTCCTGAAGGTAAGCTCGCTCGTCACATTATGACTTGGAACTCAGAAAGCTTGACTAATCTTAACTGTACCAAAGTTGATGCCCAACGTATAATAGCAGCAAAAGAGAAACGAGGCGCCGGAGATTATTGTTTGCTGCGAGTAAAGGCACCTTAAAAATTCGTTTATTGGAGGTTTTCATGAAAAATCCGAATCAATTAGATAAGATTCTAGAAAACTCTCAACTCATCTTCGGTTGGATAATTTGTGTAACCACAGCAATTTTATCTATATTCTGTTTATTTCGTTTTCAAATATTCGCTGTTGTTTTTGCACTCACTGCTATCGCGACTTGCCCCAAATTTAAAATACCTGACGGATTAAGGATAGCAATTATTGTTATAAGCATAATTACTCTAGGTTAAAATAATTATCAGCTTACTTTCTCGTAAAACATGACTGTATGACTTACACCCCGCCAAAACTTCTTACTTTCGAGGAATTCGTTACCGAATATGGTGACAATCCCCGCTACGAACTAATTGATGGAGAGTTACGCGACATGGAACCAACAGGTCCTCACGAAACAGTTTCAGGTAATATCGCTGGTCGGGTTTTTGTTGAAATCCTGAAAGCCGAATTTGACTGGATAGTACCAAAAAGTTGCTTAATTAAGCCACCTGCGGCCCAAGCCACAGCACTACGTCCCGATGTCATAGTTTTAGATAACGAACAACTTCGACTTGAACCCTTGTGGCAGAAAGAGCCGATTATTTGTAATGGTAGCACTATAAAACATGTCGTCGAAGTCGTCAGTACTAACTGGCAAGATGATTATGCTCGAAAAGTTGAAGAATATGCATTTCTAGGTATACAGGAATACTGGATTATAGACTTTTTGGGCTTGGGAGGCTTGCAATTTATCGGCAAACCGAAACAACCAACTTTTACCGTCTGCCAGTTGATTGGCGATACATATCAACAACAACAATATCGTTTGGGTCAAAATATAACTTCCAACCTTTTTCCAAATATAAGATTAAAACTTGATGACCTTTTGCCGCGTTAATATTTCTGAACGCACGTTCCTTGTATGAAAACTAACAATTTACTCTATGTGTTACCTAAAATTCCTGCTCCCTGGCAGATAAGTAGTTCCATACAGCGTCGTCAGAAAATTAAAACACTAAGCTACAGTTTCGATGAAATTCAAAAAGCTCTTAATGTCTTAGAGCAGTGCTTAGAAACTATCTCACAATTCGTACTTCCTCCTATCGACTCTATTCCAGAATCCGTAAGAGAATTTTGGGATTTTTCAGTTGAAGGTTTAGCTCTGAAGATGCCAACATTAGAGGAGTTCAATCTTACTCAAGTTGCAGAATTTTTAAAAGAAGAATCTGTTGAATCTATTTCTGGACAAATGATTGAAGATGTTGCAATATGGTGGATTTGGTCAATTACACAAGATATTGTAAAAACACTTTTAAAATGGCTGGAAGATTCTTTAAAAATTGTAAATAATGTTACTTTAATCTCACAGTTTATCAATATTGCTGAAAGTTATTGGCTACGTATTGACCCAAAGTTAGCACAATCTCTTTTGAGTCGTAGTGCTATAATTGGTTGGCAAAAAGCTCTACCTCTTCTTGAATCTGTAGAAACTAATATACAAGCTGATGACAAAATAAAAGTTACTGCACAAGATTATAAAGAATTGATACTAGGAGCAATTCATAAAAATTAAACTTTCGCTTTAACAAAAGCAAATAACCTAAAATCTAGCCTTCATATGACAACGGCGCCTGCCAAGCGGTTAACAATAATTTTGCTTTTACATCAAATGTATAATTGAAACAAGGTAATTTTTGAGCCAGAAACATGACCACAGTAGTCATACAACCTATATTAGATGTCTTGGGACAGAGGTCTTACCGTGCGGTTGCTGGTGATAAGCAATCTATAGGGAAAACTGCTGCATTGGCTTTAGATGCTTTAACAACTCAATTAGGTGAAACTGAGTTTCGCGGGATACTTGTGTTTCAAAGCTTTCGTCCTGACCAATTTTTCGGTATCGAACAACTTTCATCGCTTATCTGAGTTGATGGAATTATGGAGAGAAGCGCGCTTCGGAGGAAAAATCATTCCCTGCTGAATTACAAGCAGAATTAAAGGGCTTGGTTGAGGCCGAGTTAAATGCAACAGCAGAAAGAGCAAAGTTTTTAATGCAACAACAAAGCCAATGAATCTAAATTATACATCTTGTTGCAAATTTTTATGCTGATGCTGTTTGGCGTGCTGCTCAAAACTTTTCTTCTCTTCATCACTAAACTCGCAGATTGTGGCAGTTTTACCCTTTTGTGCTTTATACAACGTCCCCCTATCTTCTAATTCGTCTACAATTCGCAGTAACTCAGAGGGAGCATGATGAACAACTCGGTATTTCCCTTCACCAAAAGTAGCTGTTTGTATTTCTTCCCCAGTATTTGCAGGATTGGCTTTTAGACTCTTAAGTGCAAGTTTTAGCATTGCATTTTCCCAATCTTCACGGTTTTGAGTTTGCTTTGATGACTGTGTTTGTTTTGGTGTGGTCATATTTGAAGTATAGATTTGTGTTGACACCTTCTTTTTAGAAGGTGTTGCATCGGTTGAATTTTTAAGAGCTTCTTGATTACTCGGAGATGTGGTAGTGACGGAATCATTGCGCTGTTTTATCTTATCTTCAGCTTGAGTAATCGCTTGTTGCAGGTCATTCAGGGGAATAGCGATAAATTTTGTTCGTTTACCACCCTCTAGTTGTTCGTATTCGAGGGGAAAGTTTAAAGTATCACTAATTCTAGTTGCTGTTTTCTGTTTCGGCGCCAAATAAGGCAGACTAACACAGAAATATAGTTCTTCTTGACTTTGTTTTTGAGCAACGCCAATGAAAGACTCTCCTCCAAATTTCTGTTGGATTTGACTTGCAAGTGTTTTTATATACTCTGCTTTCTGACCCTTATTCTGCATCAAGGTTTCAAAATCATCACTTTTTATTGGTACTGCACTTAGAGATGCTTTAGAGTCATGTAACAAACTTTGATTATTTTGGTGTTGATACTTAGCTCCCAGTAATGGTTTTAGTTCATCTAATAAGGTTGATTTGCTTTCTTTAACTAACGGTTGCTCTTTTATCCAGGCTTCGGGGTATTGTATTGTTTGTGGGTCAACTTTGATATTGACGATAGTGGCAGGCGCCGAGTCGAGAGTTGCTTGAAATTTAAATCCATGAACATTAAAATTTGTTGCAGCTAACTTTTCGGTTAGTGAAGCGAAAGACTCTTTATCAATAACTCCCAAGGGTTTGCCATTAACTAAAGCAATCGGTGTTACACTTTTACCGTTATCAGTTGTGCTGACTGTTATTGCCGCTTGTTCTCCTTTCCATTCAAAGTCAGCAAACGCATACTTTTTTAGTTGTCCAACTTTCAACTGATTGCCTTGATTGCTGGTGATGATAACAGAAGCGCTTGGTGGGGAGGTTATTTCTGCGGTCATACTAGTACCGATGGGTAACTGTGCTGACTCGCTACGGAATACTCCCAGTTTTTTCTCTTCAGCAACTAACCATCGCTTGTTTTGTGTTGGGTTCGCTGGGTCAGGTGCTTGGACAATACTACACTCTACTTTTTCTCCCACCCATTTGCGTCCTAAGTGTTCGTTACTTGTTTTATGGGCACCGACTATCGAAAATTCTGTTAATTGTAGTTTAGCTAGTCGTTCGATTAATTCGTCTGGAAATATTGCGAACACTGCTGAGGTCTTCTTGAAACCATATTCTTCTTTGTTGGCTGTTGAAATTTGCCACATTGCTGCTGCGATGCCTTGTTTTTCAGAGTTGGGGATAGTTTCTCTCATCTCAGTAGCATATTCTCGAACTTTGGAAAACGCGGCTTTCACTTGAGCAGGCGCCAATCCAGTTACAATGTGTGTACTTAAATTTTTCAACTCGGTTTGGTGTTTAAAGATTGAAGAGTGCTTTTGAACTGAGGATTCGGCGATGTAACCAAGCTGCTTATATTCAATTTCTCCATTTGGTTGACGTTTTACTATATTCTTGTCATCGAATACGGGAGAAGACGCTACCCATCTACTTTTGGCAGACTGGTTGGGATTTTTATCCTCAATAACTGTAATATCAAGTTTTCTATCATCGAAAGCGTTGGGGTGCTTTTTCTGTTCAATACCAGTAATTTCGATCTGATTGCCACGAGGACTTGTTGCAATCAGTCTTAATCCTGGCGCCGCTTGCACCTCTTTACTAATTTCAATTGCTTTATTGATTAAGATGTCATAATTTTTCTTGATAATAGAAGCTTGTTCCTTTTGAGCAGCAGTAAATTCCACTCCCTTAAACAAATCCTGAAATTGTTGTGTCGAACGAGGCAATAGCGCGTTCTCGGAAAATGCCTCGTTGGTCATTTTAGCCATCATATCAATGGCGCCATTTCCTTTGATATTCATTGCACGGTTGGTATATACATCGTCAACTTTCCTTTCTTCTACCCAAGTTGCAATATCAAAGCATTTGGTAATATAGCTACAAGCATTGACGATTGATGCGTCACTACGGTTAGCACTTTTTCCCCGGTCAACCTCTATTTGTAATTGCCCTCCTAAAATACCAACTAAGTCATGATAAAATTTACCTGCTTTCTCTAAAAACTTGCTTACGTATTCTGGTGATAACAGAGGTATATTTCTTTTCTCACAATTTTGATTGTACTCTGCTAATGTGTTAATTTTTTTTACATCTATATGGTTTTGATTCGATTCTAGACACAGATGTGATAGTTCAGAAATTTGTGATTTAATATTTTCAGGATATTTAATTGCATTGTGCGAGCGAGTTCCTGCTTTTAACATTTTCGTCGCAGCACAGGAAATATCTCTTATAAAACTCCAAGCATCTTCGAGTCGAGTTGATAAACATTCATTTTCTAGTGCAATTGCCTTCATGCACAAATTAGCAACCAAGCCAATTTTATTTTCCATTGCATCCAAGGCGATTTGCTCAAACGAACCTGTATAAGCTTTCTTCTGCGGTTTGACGATTTCAGCATAGCGGTTTTGTGTGAGTTGTTTTTGTTTAATTTCTGCTGCTGTATGGGGAAACTCGCTTGCCAGTGCAATTGCCATTCTGTCTCCATCACAGTCTGAAAGCGAATGTTTCAGTCCAATTGGCGATAACTTAATAGTTCCAATATCCTTTGGTTCGTCAGGTAGATGGCGATTTATATAAATATCTACCGTGTTTGAGTTGGCAACCGGGCCACGATAAACTATTAACTCGGCGCCATCTGGAAAGTTCGGGTAGCAAACCTCGTTCGGCGCCAAGTCATGGCAAGTTTGTGCCATTGCCGAATCAAACTTAATAAACCTGCCCGTTGCACAGTCCATATATGAGGAGCGCCAGTGTTCCTGTAGCTTATCTACAATTTTGGGATGTTCAAGTAACTGATAATGCCCATCTAAATCCGCTTTCAGGATACGATAAATTACATCTTGCTCTTTGTCTCCAAATACATCATCAATTAATTTTTCAAATTCTCCCAAATTCAAATTTTCAAAATCAATCAAATCTTCTGGTTCAGTTTCACTATTAATTTGGTATTTATACTTAGCATCCATCGTATCAATATAGTCTTGGGCTATTTTCCTGGGGTCAGAAGCAATGTCTTCGAGTTGCTGTTGGCGCCGTTCTAACCGTGGCAGAACATCTCCTTTTACCCCAAGAGGAAACAAATTCCAAAATTGGGCGCCTGTTGATGTTACACCGTAGTAAGCATCTGTCTTATTCCCAATACCCATCGTCATCGTGTAGTCTCCAGGAACAAGAGGAGTGGGGGAAGGGAAGAGCGGGGGAGTGGGGGATAAGGAAAGTGAACAATTTGAAGATTCAGTAAACTGGGTACTAACTTCTTTTAATTCCCCCACTCTCCCACTCTCCCTCTCCCCCACTCGTCCCTTAAGTTGGTCAGTAGAAATAATCAAGTCATAGCCATTTCCAATAGAGCTTAAATCGCGTGGTGCGAACGTCCCTTTCCCTATCTGCCACGTAAAATCAATAGCTTTATCATCAGCATTCAATCCACAACTACGCTCTTTAATCCCAAATCTCGTTTGAAACGGTGTTTGAGGTTGGTTATTTAAATCTTGGTGCAAACGTGCGTCTATTTTTCCGTCTCCATCCCCTACTAATTTAATTGCTTCATCTGGTGGTATTACTCCACCATTTTCTCCAGTACTGGCATCTACTACCAAAACGCGCAAATTTTCACGCTCGCCAAAACTTTTACATGGAGTAAACATATTGCTGCCATAAGCGGCGCCGAAGTGGGGCTGGTCAAATAGCTTAGTACGCAATGCTTCATTCATAAAGTAGAAGCGTTCCGAAGCTGCAAACTCCAAACTTAAACCTTTTTCTTTAAGTTTCTGCAAGTCAGCTTCCTTTGTTAAACCTTGGTAAACTGCGCCTACCTTATATGTGGCGCCGGGTGCGAAATATTCAGCCAAACAATGTTCGATGGTTTCAGTCAACGGTACACCATTTACAATAATTGGCTCAAGAGTTTTAGTGCAAAAATGTTCAAGGGTAATTGCCATAGCAACATCCTTATAATCTACGCACTATCACTTTATTTCGATAAGCTATAACTAGTACTAGCCTAGAGTCCAGATTATTGGTAGTACGGCCGTGAGAAAAATTAGTAAATTTGTAAAATTTTTTGTTTATGATAGAAGAGAGTAATTTTTGAGTAAAAAAATTATGAGCGAATCACAACCAAATCAGCGAGTAACACGGCCTTCTGTTTGGCATACTGATAACTTAGGAGATTTGCTAGCCGAAGGTGTTATAGATATTGACGACTTGAGCGGTCAGGCAGTTATTCAAGAGCAACGAGAAGAATACTTCCGTAAAATGCGCGTGCGGCAGCTAAAATGGGAACAGACTCCGGGTTTTCCATACTGTCCTCAACCTGATGATGATGATGAGGATGAAGAAGATTTAGATGTGTTTTAATTCAAAACTTTTTGCTGACTTCATCTAACTTCAAAATAATAAGCGAGGTTAATATAAAATTCTTATATGACTAGAATTTATTCAAACCTCTCTAATGGCAGCATTCGTACTTGGCTTGAAACCCTAGCCAATAAAAATGTTGAGCCAAAAAATTACAAAGAAGCTATGACTAATATTGGTGTTAGTCTTGGCGAAAGTATTTTAGCTACAGTTGGTAGCAATAGCACTGTGTACTTAGCTTCTACAGTAGAAGATGCTGATTTTTTAGCAAAAGGTATGCTCAAAAGCCTAGAAAACCGAGTATCATGTCTTGCTTTCGCTTGTTTTTGGAATCAGCTTTTTTCTCCCTTTGAACTCGAATATTTAAAAATAGCTCCAATTTTAAGAAAGTATCAAGAACCAATTCAATCAAAGGTCGATTACTTAGTTGTTGTTAAATCGATTATCTCCAGTTCATGTGTAGTTAGAACTAATTTAATTAATTTAATTCAAAAAATCGAGCCTAATAAAATATTTATAGCGGCGCCTGTAATTTACGATGGTGCGGAAGAAAAGTTAAAAAATGAATTTGAGGAGCATATACATAGTAAGTTCAAGTTTTTTTACTTTGCGAAGGATAGTACACGTAGTTCTGATGGTGAGGTGATACCGGGAATTGGAGGAAATATTTATTTAAGACTTGGATTTGATAATCAGGATAAGAAAAATGAATATATTCCTGAAATTGTCAAGCAACGACGCTCTCAATTTTTACGCCGAGACAATGTTTTAATGCCAAAAGTGTAATATAAACCAGAAGTTTTAATAGCGCGCGGTTGTTTTAAGGAACGGCGCCTTTTTTCTTGCACTAATTTTTACTCGTAACATGCTGACTAAGGGCAGAAACCTTTAACTCTGTAGTCACCGCCCTTCCTTAATATCCTAACAATTAACAAAGATTACTTAACACTCGTTCTACTTCAGACGGTTGAGATTGTAACTTTTCTTGAAGCTGTGCGCGTAATACTCCTAACTTTTGATAGCTTCCATCAACCTTATCTTTAATTTGTAAACGTCTTGCAGCAGTACGAATACGAGACTGCGGTAATTTTTGTATCAACAGTTCAAGAGATTCTATATTTGTGCTGTTTGGTGCAGTTGGCGCCGATAAATCTGTTGTCGATACAGATATAGTTTTCATTTCTGTAGCTGTTAATTGAGGTTGCATAGTGGTAATATTAGATGGTTGTAAATATATTTGTTGAACCCTAACTTCTTTATTTGCGACGTTATTCCACAACTGTGTTAAGCTAACGCACAAATCTAACGCTATCGTAGTTGTGATAGTAGCAAACAGCACTACAATAGTAATTGTTAAGCAATCTTGAATAGTTTGCATTTTCTGTTTCTCCAAAAAATAGAGTGATTTCTGAGGGCGCCTTTTTCATCGATATCTACCCGTGAGGGTTTCTCGGTTTGTGGAAATTATTAAGTTTATTCAACCGTGCAGTTAATTTAAATACATTTATTTCAAGTTATCTGAGCATCGTTCTGCGCTTTCAAAAAGCATAAACCTAAAAAGCTACTAGTAATTGTAAAACTAGTAGCTCTATATATTAGAGTAGAGTATCACTATTAATGCTCATTCCAAATTTTTAATATTTCTTCTTTTGCTGCGGTGCCAATATAACCTTTCATTCTTTCAATTAATAAAAGTGCATCTTCGCTCTGGAAACTGATTGAGGCGCCATAACAGTGAGGTTCGGGCATATAGGGATTCTGCATCACAGCAATCCAGAAAAAGGCATCGTTGGGATTATCCCAACCAGTGCAATAGTCGTAGGACAAGTTTAGGTCAGTCATATTCAATTTCCTTATATTTTGATTTTGTTGAAAGACGAAAAGCAAAAAAGCTACTAGTTTTATAATTGCTAGTAGCTTAATCGTTTTAGGTGATGGCAAGTGGCTTAGGAAACGCAAGCAAGTTCATGTTCACCAGCTAACTCTGACTCTGTTAGCTCATCACAGTAACCTAACGGGTAATCAAAGACGATGGTATAATTCCAAATGTTATCATCATCAAGACGCAATCCAGTAACTCTACCAATAGCCCATTTACTTGGGGAGCAATTACTTCTCATAGCAACGCGCGAGTTGAATGTATATTTTGGAGATTGAGCGCGGAAATGAGAAAATCTAATGGTGATAGTGTTCATATTTTTGTGTAATTGAAATACTACAGTATGCACTTTTCATTCCAGCGTGAGCCTAAAAATATATGCTGGGACAGCACAAATATAAACAAATGCTTACATGCCTGTTTTTTAATACAAATCTTCACATGCTGAAATTTGTTTATTTTTTTTAGTCCGCAATTTCAATACGTTATTGACAAGTTTTACTTAATCGTCCTTGCTTCAAAATCAGCATATACTTCAGTATTATGATTAATGAATTGATTCATGAAACTCTTTTAATCCGGTATATATATTATAGCATTTAAGTCTACGCTCTGGCTCGAATTTTTCGCAAATGTAAGCCATTTTAAGAAAGATTTTCGTGTCTATACTATTGCAAAAAATGAGATCAAAATTCTGTTAGTTGCATACATATGTATTAAATGAGATAACTAAGTGAGTATTACGGCACCGCTCGCTTTGGACTTAGCTTCCTGCGAAACACAATGTCAACGAATATGAATGTTCATGTTCGCAGGAAATTAATTTTGACGGCTCGCTGCGGTAATTTGTCTTTGCACAGGTAAAGATCAATCTCACCAATATCGTCATGACGCGCATTGTGATGACAAGCTATCAGAGGCATTACTGGATAAGGCGCCTAGCTTTATCGTCAGTGATTTTAAGTATTTAACAATCACTCCTACAAAATTTTGACTGTTTTTCAAACAGCAGTAAGTAATCGATGGCAATTCTAAGGGTTTTAATGCACTTGAAATAGATGTATAGGGCTAAATCTGAAATCAAAGCGACTTGTCTCAATCTCTGGTTAGGAACAAATACAGGTACAACGACACGTTTACAATCATCTGTGGCTACTTCTTCTTTTTGTTGTTCGGGTAACGTTCCTTGCTTAAAGTGCCATGTAATATAGTGGTAGCATTTAGTCCAAGTATTGGCTCGATGAATCTCAATACCATTTACCATTACTACCCAAGGCTGTGTAGCAAAATCACTATCGTCACGGATAATTTTGGCGATTACTTGGGTTCCAATATAAATCTTGTGTTCTTCAAACGATATTTCTACAGTTCTGATATCGTTTTGGTTGTGAAATAATTTTTGCTCATTAATTGTGACCGTTTGCTTTGTGTCTGTTGAATACGCCATAATCATGCACTCCTGTAAAAGTTCGAGGCTGTGAGCGTTTTGGTCAGTTCGGGAAGGCTGACTACTAGTAGGCGCCTTTTTTCAAACTTGACCATTCAAAATCTACATACTACCTACAGTAGCACAACCAATGGTTGGTAGAATCATCAGACAATCAAATTTTCTATTACGATTAGTAATGCTACTCTCGGTAAGTATTTATATTACTTATAGATACACACACCAGAGATTACCAACTATAAGTAGTGCTACTGTAAGGAGTAAGAGTTAGGAGATGGCTGTGCTTGTAAAATTAAAGAATACTAGAGAGGCCAAGGGTTACTCTCAAAATGAGCTAGCTAGAAGAACTGGTTATAGCTTGCAAAACATTCAAAAAATTGAGCAGGGAAGAGCTGCCTCAATAACTTTTGAAGCTCTTGGGAGATTTTGTAAAGTGTTAAAGTGTCAACCTGGAGATATTTTAGAGTGGGAACCAGATGATATTGACGACAAAAGCGATTTGTCGTTAGTCGATGATTTTGCTGATGACAAAGCAGTAGCGCTCAAAGGCGATTCTCAAAAACGTCCGAAGCACCAAGCGCACATGATTGTCATCGATAGTAATAAAGGTGTGGCATAAAAACATGATTCTCAAACTTTAGCTGTTTGCTTGAGGTACAAAATAAGAGTATCAATGTGTTAATTACTCCGTAATTGGTATCAGTATGACAAATTGTAAAGGCAGCATTTGTTTACATGCTGTTATGTTTTTATGCGCCAAAATATGAGAAAATACTGATAAGCGTATTAATGATTTAATCTTCACTCTTACGAGAATAATACTTTAGAAGTGCGGTATCTCTACATTTGCCGCTCTCTATCCTTATGCATCTACGCATCGAAACCCATACCAAATAAAAAATTTGGAGTTTCCTATGAACGCAATTTGTATTGACGAAAAAAACTTTCAACCCCAACATTTTACTGAATGGCTCAATAGCTCAGTTGATAAAGAAATCATTGCCCTTAACGTTATATCGCTATCAGGAACAACACCCTATGAATATTTACTTTATAGTTCCAGTATCTCACGCCGTAACGACGGGCGCCTGCGAGATAAGGATTTAAATAAGTATCGCCACATTGAATATGGAGGTTGGTGGTGTAACGGGATTGACCCTCTCAACAACTACAATCCAATGATGTGGGGATGCTTCAAGCCAGATAAACCCAGACGCGATTATGAAAAAATCCATAAATTTATAAAATACGAGCATCCTTATAAAGAAGTAACGCGCGCGTTTTTTCTGCAAGTACCGAAAGGGATTTGGGAGAAAGTTTCAGAACGTTGTGGTATCCCCATTACAGAAGATGATTTGCAACAGGAGCATGGATTTTGGTACTGGGTCTGGCGCCGAAATGTTCCGGTAGTAATTGTTGAAGGAGCTAAAAAAGCAGCTTGTTTACTGACTGCTGGTTATGCTGCAATTGCAATTCCTGGAGTTAACGCTGGCTACCGCACTCCTAAAGATGAAGCAGGTAACATCATAGGAAATCCCTTCCTTGTCCCAGATTTGAAACATTTTGCGAACCCAGATAGGCAGATTACTATTTGCTTCGACCGAGACGAAAAACCCGAAACTGTTCAACGGGTAAGAACTGCTACCCAAAGGATGGGGAAATTATTTACATACTTAGGGTGTAAGGTTAAAGTTATTGATTTACCAGGACCTACTAAGGGAGTTGATGATTTTATTTTTGCCCAAGGAGAAGAAGAATTTGACACGCTTTACGACAAAGCCGACACCTTAGAGATGTGGCAAGTTAAACTTTTTACACTTCTGACTTATAAACCTGCAATTGCGCTTGAGCAAAAATATCTTGGACGAATATCAATCCCAGAGTCTGAAAAGCTTATTATCCTTCAATCAGCAAAAGGAACGGGTAAAACCGAATGGTTAACCTCGGAGGTTGCAAAAGCTCATGAACAAAATCGTCGAGTGTTAATTATTACCCATCGCATTCAATTAGGGGAGGCATTATGCGAGCGTTTTGGAGTCAATTATGTAACTAAAGTACACTCATCAGGGACGGGGGATTTACTTGGATATGGGGTTTGTATAGATTCTTTACACCATAATAGCCAAGCCAGGTTTAATCCTAGCGACTGGTATAACGATACGGTAATTATTGACGAGTGTGACCAAGTATTTTGGCATCTTCTCAATTCTTCAACAGAAGTAGCAAAACATCGGGTTTCTGTACTTAAAAACCTGAAGTTGCTAATTCAGAATGTTTTAAGTAGCCCCAAAGGAAAGATTTATTTAGCAAGTGCTGATGTATCCGATTGTGATGCGGACTACGTGCTTTCTTTAGCAGGAGAGATTAAGGTTAAACCATTTGTAATTCTTAATAATTATCGACCAGTAGCAGGGAATTGTTATAGCTACGACGGTACTAATCCGAAAAATTTAGTTGCAGCACTCGATAAGGCAATTTCTAAGGGGGGACATCATTTATTATGTTGTTCTGCTCAAAAAGCTAAATCAAAATGGGGAACTCAGGCTGTAGAAGAAAGATTTCGTCGCAAGTTTCCACAGTTGAGGATTTTACGAATTGATAGCGAGTCGGTTGCAGACCCAGAGCATCCTGCTTATGGTTGTATTGCCCATCTCAACTCGATTCTGCGGGAATACGATTTAGTTATTGCTTCACCCAGTTTGGAAACTGGCGTGTCTATCGATATTGAGGGTTATTTCAACGCTGTATGGGGAATATTTCAAGGAGTTCAGTCAGCAAACTCCGCGCGGCAGATGTTAGCAAGGTTGAGAGAGACTGTTGACCGTCATATTTGGGTAAGGAATAGTGGCATGGGATTTGTTGGAAACGGTGCCGCATCATTAGGTGTGCTTTTGGCAAGTCAACATGTGGCAACAAGAGCAAACATTGCGTTATTGTCTGAAGCTGATAATGCCGATTACAGTTGCATCGATGAGAATTTTCAACCGGAATCATTACAAACGTGGGGTAAGCGCGCTTGTGTTATCAATGCTCAAATGCGATGTTATCGAGAAGCTGTGCTGAAGGGTTTGGTAGAGGATGGTTACACAATTGTTGATATAGAAGATATTGAGCCTCTTGAGAGTGAGCGAGTTTTTGAATCTGTTAAAGCTGCTTCTTTGGAATTACACACATCTGAGTGCCGCGCGGTTGAAAAGGCAGAAGACATTTCTGATTCGGAGTTGAAGAAACTACAAGACAAACGCGCGAAGACTACTACTGAACGACAACAAGAGCGCAAAGCAGTACTAAAAGAACTTTATGGTATTGACGTAACAGCCTCCTTAGTATGGAAAGACTCAGATGGCTGGTATCCTCAACTGCGCCTGCATTACTTTTTGACATTGGGACGAGAACATCTCGCCCAACGTGACTCCTCAACAGTTAAGGTACTTTTAGAGGCAGGCGAAAATGCGATTTGGAAGCCAGATTTTAATCGAGGACAGCTTTTACCTGTAATTTTGTTATTGGAAAGTCTCAACATTAGTTATTTTCTAACTCCAGGGGTGATGTTTCGTGGTTCTGACCCACAATTACAGCAGTTTAAGGCTCTGGCAGTGGAACATCGGTATATCATCAGGAACTATTTGGGGGTTTCCATTTCCAAGGGATTAGGCGCCATCACGATTGTTCAAAAAATACTGAGTAAATTGGGGTTGGGATTATCCTATGTTGGGCGATTTGGGAGCAGGGGACACAGGGAAAGAGTTTATCGATTTGTTGAGCCAAAAGATGAACGTGACATAATTTTCGCTACTTGGGAAAAACGTTATGCTCTTGGTGTCCAGCACTAATAATAAAGAGACTATTTAAATAGATTTTGGACACAACCACCCATAATCTCCCAAATTATATAGGGAATTTGGGCGCCTTTAAAACATAAGTTGAAATAATAGTACCCAAAAACTACTTTGTTCATTTAAGCAACTCTTCCCCGAACGGCAACTCTTGCCGTTCGGAGATTATGCCATACACAACGGCTGAAAGCTATATATCGTAAGTATTTCTACGTCATTAATACTTTATACAACAAGATTCAAACCTTTGAACAACAAGTAGCAAGTTTTGGTTTTAATAAGCTACTAGCTCAAAAGGCGCCCAGAATCTATTCGTCATGAAAAATTTTACTTGTATGAACTTATCTTTAAACAACGAAATAAATTTTTATTGTTGTTTTTGTTATTTAATATATTTTTGTTGTATTACATAACGATAAGAATCTTATTCCAGAAATATTTCTCCAAACCTTGATAAAACGTTAATTGAGAACGCAAGAACTAGTGTTACAAATTTCTACCTTCTAATTAGAAGGTTTTCGTTGCCTTAGTAGAAAATCTTGAACTAATTCTGATCAATTCCCAAATTCAATGCATTTGTATTATCATCTATCTTCTGCTCTTTTTGGTTGTCACTCTCAAACGCTTGCCAGATATTAGTTTCAGCCCAAATAAAGAGTCTACGGTTGTCACCATGAATGGACGTGCGCTTGCTCTTTTACTCCCAAATATTCTTTACCCATCCAAAAACCCAACCCAGTAGTGGCTTGACCGTTTTGCAAACCCAGGATTATACCGAACGGCAACAGTTGCCGTTCGAGAATATTCTCATAATCGATTATATGTACTATGTCATGCCTCATGCCTCAGTCAAAAACTTATAACTTTAAGTTTTCGCGCATTAATTGATGAACCGCACTAACAACTAACTCAGGCTGTTCTAACGGGATAAGGTGCCCGCTATTTTCCGCGATAATATGCTGGCTATTTGACGATAGTTTGGTTAATTCTAACTGAAGCGATGCCCAATAATGAAATCTTTCATCGCTCATCTTTGGATGTTTGGAACCTTGACTCAATACAATTAAGGGTAGGTTGCCTAGTGATGTAATCGCTTGCAGTTGCTCAAAACTCGTTTTTATATTGGCACGTTCACTTTTATAGGTTGCCCAATAATGAGGATGATAATAGTAAGATTTGTATGTATCGAATAATGCTTGCACTGCCTGTGGATATTTTTTAATTTCTTGTTTAATATCCTCAATAATTGGCAACAGATTCATCTCTCCAATTAATCGCAGGACTCCAAATCGAGTAGCAAGCTCTAAAACTAGATAAAGCCAAAACTCCCTTTCTAGAGAATTCCACATTTCGGGCGTCATCTGATTTTCATGGACAGAATCGACTAACACTAATCCCACCACATTTTCTGGATATTGACTAGCATATAACCGCATATTGGCGCCACCCAAAGAGTGTCCAACTAAAATGTAGGGAGGCTCGATTTCAGCTTTGTTCAAAAGTAAATGTAATTCATCAACGCTCTGTTGGCTGGTGCGAGGTTTTGTAAGATTGGGATTACTCCAGCCGAAACCTGCTCGGTCATAAGTGCAAACACGAGTAAATTTCGCAATTTCAGATGGAACCAACCCCCATGTAATGGATGAGGCACCACCACCAGCATCCATAATAACCGTAGGTGTACCATTTCCAACACAGTTTAGATGTAGACAAAATCCACCGATATCAACCAATTTACCCTGTGGAGGGTATCTGCTCCCGTCGATAACTTGGCTCACTACTTGGTAGATAATCCCTGCAAATAATGCTACTGCGGTAATACCTAAAGTAAGTACAATCGATTTTTCCGTGATTGTCATAAACAAAGTATGTAGGTACAGTTATTGTAATTCGAGTGGCACTTATAATACTACAGCACCTTATCTGGATAGAATTTTATTGTAAAGGTGGCACCTTGTCTCTGTCAAAAAAATAACATGTACTATAGTTAAGTATTCTATCGAACGGCAATTTTTGCCGTTCGGAGAATCCGACTCAACAGTTGCTGGTTCAAATAGCAATACTGTCTAGTATGAAAAATATTTATATTTCTTAATAAGTGAGGTAGTTAACCGTTAGAATGTATAATAATTGAGCTATTTTCTCATAGATATACAGGTTACATCCAATCGATAGTTGCGAATCAACATATGACACTTATCAAAAAATCTGAACAACTACTTCTCCTTAAAATTAAGACAATAGAGAATGAAGAAGAAAATATTCAGCCGGATGCAAAGGATATTCCAGTGGTCAGTCCGGAGCAAAAACCCATAGTTATACAAAATCAGGAATCTAACTATATTCCAGTGCGTGATAACCCTATGGTTCAATCTATCGGCAAGTCAGGATGGCAGATTTCTGATATTTGGAGAGATATTAGAGTCGATAATTTCTCTGATTGACGACAAAATTAAGGCTTATGATTATTGCCATCTATATACTTCGCGTCCTACCGATTAAGTTGTTTACTCACGTACAAATTCGGTTTTTTCAATTATCTTAATTAAGGCGAGATACTCTATTTCTGGGGATAATCGTGTTTTGAAATATATACGAAAAGACCCATCGGAGTAAATCTTAAGGTCTTTTTCGTCGAATGATATTTCTTGCCGCTGTAACCACAGGACAACGGCGCCACTAAACTCAGCTAAAAACAAAGCAGGAAAGTAAATTCTTCCTTTAACTGCTCCTGTTTGTACGTGAGTAAATACTTGAAATTGAGGATGTGCTAAGACGATTGCCATAAGAATGTTACCATTTTTACATAGGTACGCACGCTTGTAGAAAGGGAATGATATTGAACATCACTCCCTTACTGGCGCCAGTGCTAACTAATTTTTCCGACTATTGCACGGTGATTGTGCGTATCAAAATACTCATTACTTCACCAGAATTTGGGCTGGGTAGCAAAGGACTCCAGTCACTAATATTGGCGTAACCAACTTGGTGCAGAACACGAATTGTTCCGGTTACAGCTTTAGTTGAGCCAATTAGAGTATGTTTGATGGTTTCACGTTCTGGTATAGGTGTAGGTATTAGTTGAGAATTGATACTCGGTTGAGTCTTCTCATTAGAACTTGATAAAAAACTTTGATGCTTCAACTTGATAAAATATTGATGTCCACCTTCAAACACAATGCTTTCTAGATTTCCTTCAAGCATAGATTCGCTGCTTTGGATTGTAAAAAATTGTAACATAGTTGTAGTTACTTTTTGATTGGATATCTATGTTTTAAAAACACTGGTGCAATCAAACTGATGGCGCCAGTGTTTACTCATATTTATTAATGCCGTAAGGCATATTTCCTTAATGTGTTATTTTTTAAATAACACGGTTGATAAACAAAACTCAAGGTAAATACTATGTCAATGGTTGGGAACTACATGCATCTTTCGCAAGCAGAGCTTGAGCATTTGATTAAAAATAAAAATGAGGTATCTGAATTTATATATCCAGAAAATACCCCAAAAGAGTATAAAAATTCTGAGCTTTATATTGATAAATCTTGGCACTTAATTCATTTTCTACTTACAGGTAGCGCATGGAATGGTAATGAAACTTTGCGAAATTTAACTATTGGAGGAGAAAAACTTTGCGAACCAAAGTTTACACCTGTTGGTGATTCAGTTAGATATTTACTTCCCAACCAAGTTCTAGCCACATATGAATTAGTCAAAAATATTACTTCAGATGAATTGTGGTCTCGTTTTAATGCAAAAGCAGCCACAGATGCATATATATATCCTATTGGCTTTTGGTCTGAATCATCTGAGGAATCTATAAAGGAATATATATTAGATTATTTTGAAAAACTTAAACAATTTTTTAAAACTGGAGCAGAAGAAAATCAAGCTATGTTAATTTGGCTAACATAAATAACTAGCTTCGTTAGTATCATTCTAAAACAGTAACTAGCTGGCGCCGATGTTAATTAGTAATAATCTGGCTAAATTCTGCAACTGCATCGTACTGGTCAGCCATACGTGAATACCGAGCTATTAACTCTAAATCTAAGTCCGGTAGCAGCGCACTTTTTGTAACTTTTTGATACGCACCAGCTTGTAAAGAATAAACTGATATTAATCCATCTTCCCAATACCAAACCTCCGGTACACCCAGACGCTTATATATTTCTAGCTTATTGATACCACCACTTGTAACCGTAATTTCTAAAATTAAATCAGGAATAGGTTTCTTCGTTTCTAAGTTATAGGACTCGTCAGGCTCTCGACGACCTCTATTTTGGCTTCTACCAAGTGTCGCGCTTCCCCGACCATAAAATCTTATATTTTTAAATCGCATATACGCTTCAACTAACATTGCCAATGTTTTCTTGGAGTCTTCGTGTTCATCAGATAGTGGAGACATAATTTCCAAAATACCATCCAGATAAGTTAGTCGGGCGCCTGTCCCTGCAAGAGTAACATCAAGCTGCTCCAATTGTTCCCAACTAACATCGTATAGCAAGACATAAGTGCTGCTGGGTGTGCTAGGTTTTTCGAGGATTGGGTTTATCACGGTCATAACGTGTACCACCAAAGAGACTTGTTAAGATATTATAGCTCAGGCGCTACCATTAAGATTAAAAACTAGTTTTAATAAAAAGGCGCCTAATAAAAAATTAACGCTTCAGGAAAATTCCTTAAAGCGTTTAATATTTGTATTATTAAAACTACTGTTGATTCAGATACTTTACAAAATTTGAAACTTTCCAACTCAATCCGTGAACCCTATCAGCGATATTGGGTTTTGATGAACTACCGTCACAAAGCAAACAGCTGTCACATTTCACATAATCGTCTTCAGCATTGCGACAGAGAATTTCATTATCGCTTAAAGGTGCATCGGGAGCAATAATTCTAAAAGTTCTCCAACCCATTTTAGTCGCTTCTTCTGCTTCTGCTTCGGTATGAACTGATGCCATCAAATAATTTTTCCAACGGCAAGCATCATTTCCTAAATCTCTCCAACGATGTGTATAGCCAGTATGCTTATTTGATGCTAATATTATCGGTTCCCATACTTCAAATGGTACTGCTGTTGGGTCTCCGTAAGAACCGATTCTGACTGGATAGCGGTATCGTTTTAATATTGCTATCTCGTTGGTGCCGAATTTCGGGTAAGTTCCTGTTGCGTGCTTGCGGTAAACGTTATTTAAAGGCAGCATATTTACATAGCAACACGCTGATTTACTCATTTTCATTTCACAATTTCCACATACGCCAAAATCCAATCCTTGCTTTGCTGCGCTTGTGGGAGTAAGATTTTTTTGTAATATCCATGACTGTATCATACTTCTTCCAGTTCGACGATTAGATGTGGGAAAAACAAAACCAGTTAATACTAGAAATATAGGGGAACCATCTATAAAAGATTCCCCTTCCCAGACAAGGTAACTATTTTCTAACATATTGTGAAGGATGTGGTGCGTTTGATGAAGCGGTTATGGTCACGCGCGCTTTGGCAGTAAGTAAAAAAGGGTGATAAAGGTTTATTTATCACCCAAATATTTACGGATATTAACGTGTTAATATGAGAAGCTGAGAAGATGAATAGTTGAAGTGTTAACTAAAGCGCAAATATCCTCTAGCATTATTTATATCTAGAGGATATTTTGCATAAATACCATTACATGGTTTTAGAAGCAGTTAGGCTCGTCAATCATTTCTGACGGGTAGCTAGTATTTGTGCGTTCTAAGTATTGTTGCCTACGTTGCCATGAAATTTGATTCTGTGCAATGAGGTCTTCGCGCGTCTTTCCAAACTTACGGATAGCGTACTCAAGCAGTTGTTCAAGGGAATAGCGCTTTTCTTGAACTTTACCAAAATCGTTAGCAAAACGCTCTTTAAACTCATTCCAATCAAATACTTCCTTTAAGGAACGCTTGGCAACCAGTCCAGAAAGTTCACGTATAGCGTAGTAGACTTTTGAGTATACGCGCTCAGAATAATCAGCAATCGCGTAATTTCCTAAGACGGAACTGTCGATTGGTTGGAAAGATGATGTAGCAGATTTTTGCTTTGGCATATCAAAAACTCCTAATTATTCAAATATGTAACGGGCGTCAGCCCAATAGTGTTAGTGTTCGTACAATTGCCTGAGTTTACCACCAAGCTGAATCATCGCAGTCAGCCATCAAATCTTTCTTGTCACTGTACATTTGGTACTCAATCTCCAATTGTTCCAAATCAACATCCAATGCAAGAAGACGCACTTCGGACATTATTTCTTTAACCTGGTTTTGCTCACTTACACCTGCGTAGTAACTCTTGATAAATTTGTCGGCTTTACCCATAAATTTCTCAAGACTTGTGACAAAAGTTTGCTCAAAACTAATTTGCTGAATCATACATATTTCGCCAATTGCTTTCATCTTTATCAAAGGCGTGAGCCGCGATTTTGTTGGCGCCTACCTAATTGTGTTCTGGTTTTGACTCATTTTTTCTTGTTAACTACGTATTCCCAACTACACTTACCGCGTTTGCCTGGAATAATCTCTAATTGTTCGCGTCTATAATAGAGAGTTAAACGAGTACCTTCAGCAATACCTGGTTTATCTTTAAAATAAATGAGATAATCGCCTGTTGCTTGAGAATAATAATCGACTACCCCAATAGAATTTGTTAAATCAAGCCAGTTGTGGCAATCGTACCCACGTACCCGAACTTTTGTACCATGCCGAATAACAAAGAAATCAAGCTCTAGTTGAGTTGTATTGTTTTTATTCATAATGAAAATGCACGAATAGTTGGCGCCTGGGTTGATTTCTCATTAGTATTCATTGGGCAACAGTAATACCTTCTGCACCAAGTAAAGCTTTATGTGAGGTAAAGGAAAATTGGTGTATGGAATTTCCTGTCTCAGAACTTCTTGGTTTGTATCCAATTCACAGATTAAGATACCTGATTTATCTTGTACTACTAAACGCCAAATTTGGAATTCTTGAAGCTGAGGGTTTGATAATAAATAAGGGTTTTGGTGCGAAGCAATAGCATCAAGTAACCAAAAGCATTCAGCAGCTTCAGCTAGATACTTAATTCCTGATGTGTATCTCATACCTAGCCAATGTTGATAGATAACATCAGAGCCAATAAACTGCTTAAGTTTAGTATTAATCTTTTCAGCGCTTTCCACAACTTTTTACCTCTACATATAGTTTCATAAATTTAGAGGCGTGAGCCGTTTACAAGTTTTTATCGTGTAGATAAAATTTATATATAGTAATAGTTATTTTTGTTAAAATGCTAAAAAACAATGTAATAATATGAAGTAAATTCAATTAAATATTACGCGATGTAACTCTACTATGAGGCTTGAAAAAGATGAATTACGATTACTACAGACATCAAGCAATTATAGGCGCCCAACCATTAATTGCCCAGTATGGAATTGATAGATGTATCCACACATGCCGCAGGTTTTGCGATGTACGCTTATAAAGATGATGATTTTAAAGACATGCGACTCTGCTGCACCTTGAATCAAATATTGACCCTTGTTTAGACCAAATTAGGAAAGAAGCAATAGTTAACTACGGCGCTCGTAATTTACTATCAGCGTTTTATTATTGGGCGAGAGCGACGTGTTGCAGTCAGGCCTCTGGTTTCAGATTCACGTTCTTGCTGCCAACCGGATTTTTAACCAAACTAATGAACTAAATGATGGTGCAAAATAGATATTGTAACGTTTCACTAGCTAACAAAATAGGTGCTACGAGTACTTGTGGTGCCTATGCTGTTACCAAGTAGTAGTATCAAAATCTAAGATATCGTCTTGTTATGAGTGTAAAAAACATACCACTAAACGAAATAATTCCATTTTTGGAATGCATTGGAAACAGGGATTTTGATAAATTGAGAACTACCGTCCATCATTTCATGACACACCATCAACCGTTTGAACTTGAAGAAGTTTTTTTGACTAGAATCGAGCCAGCGCTTGATAAAGATTCATTGCAATGGCTTCTAACCGAAAAATTTACTAGACTAAACAGTGCTTTAGAAAAGTTGCATTAGTGAGAAATTCAACAAACACTTGTACGCCTACAAACTAGTTAAGAAGTGGCAACTGGCGCCGCATTGTTCAAAGCAGGAGCAAGTTGTAACCGCTTGTTTGGGAATAATTATGACTTTGCTTAAAACTTACCTTCTCGTATTTATTGCTATTCTTCTACGGTGGACAGTACCGCGCGTTCGTATCGACCAGCTACTAAATTTAGGATGGAAATTTTTGCTACCTGTCGCTTTAGTAAATCTACTAATAACAACCGCGCTTAAATTCATCTTTCCTCTAGCTTTTGGTGGTTAAAAAGATAGTTATCCGAAGCAAGTGCTGGGCGAAAATTCTTTCTGTATAGCTCAACCCCATAAGCCTTAATTATTATCATGAAGAAGCCACTCTATCCAATCACCGTAAGGACTACAATGAGCTAAAATGTGTGAGGTTTTGATTCCTTTTTTTAAAAAAGTAATTATTTGGTTTAGAGTTGAAATTGACTCTAGCCTGTTTTGTTATGCCACCAAATTTTAAATTGGCGCAAATTTTCACGATTTTCGGCGTTTCCAGCTTCTACAGGTGGTGGAAAAAGTTTCTCAGAAGTTAGGAATAATTCGCTTGCTTAACTTATATCTTGCATCTACATTCTGGTATGTAATATTAATTGCAGAGTCTATAACTACGCTCATACCCGCCTAGGACTTTTAGTCCTAGGCTAATAGCAAAAGTCCATTAAAATGGACTATATGTATTAGTATTATTAAACACATATATGTTTTTAATTAAGAATTAATACGTAGAGGTGCAAGATGTCAGTTAAGTCGGCACTTCTAAAGTCATCAAAGCTGCATTTGTTCTGTTTAAATAACTGTGGTAACAATATATCGGTGACTATTCGCTTATCAATGTCATCCCCACTCAACGCCGTAAACTTAGATATCGCTAGGTTTTTACAAGTTAGTCCACCTGCTTCACTTCTACCAATTTCTAGTATTGATACATCTAGCGTGCTGATGATTGTTGGTATTTAACAGAAAAAGGTTGCGAATTTTCTCCTTTCATCAAATAAAGAAGCAATACTTGGGTTAATCCCAACAGAAGAACCGAGGCTTTTCATCAATGTCCGCGCGCTTTAATCAATTTTAGACATATTTGTGATGCTCCTTATAGATGGGAGTAATCCTAACTGATAATTTTAAAAAGCGTAAAGCTTCGAGCCATGTTACATCGTTTATTTGGAGGCGCCAACAGCGAAACCCAGCTATCTTTACGTTTTTTGTACATGCAACGCTTGGGCAACTCTATGGCACCGACTAATTTCCTGATTATTTAGGATTGTTGGCTTGGGGTTAAGTAATTTGACGGGGAGTTTACTGTAAACTTCTAAATGCGACTAAAATTTGCCTGCACAACTACATCGTTATAATCCCTATCACCACCTAATGGTAAATCCTCAAAACCCCATGTGTTATTACCTAGCAGGCGAATATGATCAAACTTTCCAGGATTTGCGATAGATGAACCGAAATAAATATCAGGATCATTATTGAGATTGTTATCAAGAAGCTCTTCTGGCTTACCATTACTAATAATTAATGGCGCGTATAATAACCCACCGTTTAGGTTGGTAGTGAAAGTAGCGGTGCCTTGATTACTAACCGTCAAGTCAAGACCAGCAACTCTTGATTGTATTGCGGCTTTAGCATAACCAGTATCGCCAGGACGTAAATCAATTGTTCCGTTATTATCGAAATCAATACTGCCATTAGCGTCTGCAACTTGATAAAAGATGACGTAATTATTAAAAGCGGCTTCTCTATTTACTATAAATGTAGCCTTTACCTGACCAGTTACATCACGTAAATCAATTAATTCACCTTCGGGGTTTGCTTGATAAGAAGCACCTAGAGGTATAGGTTGATTAGTTGCTACAGCTTTTACTACTAAATCGTTGAAGTCAACTATACTATTACCTTTGCCATCTTCCCAAGCGAGATAAAATTGGCCATTACCTAAAACTTCTACCTTTTGGGTTTCGCTTTGGAAAAATAGAATTTCCGATGTAGGGGTGGCGCCAGAGCGAACTGAATCAACTGTACTGTTTCTTACTAAGAAAAATCCTAACTTATCACCTGAGTCAAATTCTATGGAACTAGTTGAATTAATTTGATTAAATCCTACTGGTAATTTAGAAATAGCAGAAAAAACTACCTTTGCTCGCTCTAGTGCAGCTTCCACATATCCAATAGAACCAGGAGCAATACCGTTGATTGTTCCTTTCTCATCATCAACTTTAAATGCACCCAGTTCATTCACCAAATTAGAACTACGTCCTGCGAGAGTGAATTGTAGTTTTGCTTTATTACCTTCACCTTCAATGGTAAATATATTATTGTTAGCACTGTAAGTAATATTAGTTGGTATATCCAAATCGTTAACTTGGATTGTTAACGGCTTTTCAAAGAAGAGTCCGTCTTTGTCAGTTGTGCGGATGCGGATATTATAACTGGGCTTGATTTCAAAGTCTGGGGAATTTTTAATTTTCAAACTATTACTATCAATTGCGAAGGCATCATTATCAGTAAAACCAGTTCCAGAAACTAAAGTGTAAGTAAAAGTATCGTTTTTGTTAGCATCGATAGTGCTAAAGTTACCAATGACCGTTCCTGCTGCTACGTTTTCATTGATACTCGTGGCGCTTAGTATCAAATCCGTAGGTGGTTTGCTATCTAGCTCACCATTTTTTATAACTTGTTTATAGATAAAAATATCTGAAGCATTGTTGGTATCTCCTGTCACTAAATTAGTTGCGCTAGATTCAAAAGCAATATAGCTCCCATCAGCACTAATTGATGCATTGCGACTATCTCCATCTATTTGACTACTGGGTGGTAGGCTAATTAGTTTTGTCTCTCCATCAAGGCGATCGCGTAGGAAAATGTTGCTGTAAGAATCAGGATTTTCTACTCCAAGATTGGAAGTAAGGGAAGAAAAGACGACGTAACGCCCATCGGCACTAATCGAAGGACGACTGCTATTACTATCTAATTCTGCTTCATCACTGGTAAGGCTAACTCGCTCAAGAGTTCCAACCGCCAAATTATAAATAAATATGTCACCCGTCTCGTTAGTGTCTCCTGAAACTAAGTTGGAGGCGAGGGAAGAGAAGACAACATAGCGACCGTCAGCACTTATAGAAGGTGATAAGCTAATTTCATTTGCCTCAGTTCCATTGATACCAAGACTAATTCGTTTGGTAGTGCCTGCTTGGCGATCCCGTACAAAAATGTCTGCAACGCCATTTGTGTCATTAGCAACTAGATTAGACGCATAGGAGTAGAACACAACATAGCGCCCATCTGCACTGATCGCTGCACTAGGACTCAGGCTGTCACTATTACCCTGAATACCCCCATCTGCGATGCTGATTAGCTCTGTTGTCCCGGATTGTTGATCGTGCAAGAAAACATCAACGTTTCCATTAGTATCTCCCGCTACCAAATTAGATGCAATGGAGGAGTAAACAATATACCGTCCATCAGCACTGATGGCACCTAAATTGCTAACCCCATTTGCTTGAGTTTTGTCATTGGCGACGCTAATTCTTTTAGTTGTAGCTGCTTGTCTATCACGAATGAAGATATCTCGGAGATCATTGGTGTCGTTAGTAACTAAATTTGAAGCATTAGACGCAAAGACGACATAACGTCCGTCAGCGCTGATCGCAAACCCCTGGCTCTCGCCATTTGCTTCGGCTTCGCTATTACTAATGCTAATTCTTTCGAGTTTATTGGTTTGTAAGTTACGAAAGAAGACATCAGTAACTTTATTGGTGTCACCTTCAATTAGACCAGATGCCTCAGAGGTAAAAGCTAGAAAAAGCCCATCATTGCTGAGAAGGGAAGTTGTGCTAGCACCATTCCCTTGTGTAATTGCTAACAAAGAATCTGACTGGTTAGCAGATGCTGTCACTGCTGAATCTGTTAAAGCGAAAGCCTCAGAAGTCGAAAGAAGTTGTAATTTATCATTTGGCTCCTCAGTAAATCCTAATGGGCTTAATTTATGCAGATTCTGAGGACTATTATTTTGTGGCTGCTCAGTATCCCGGCTAAGGGTTAGCCAACCCGAAGGAAGTGATTGTCCAGCTCCAATTTGACCTTTAACACTCCCGCCTAACTGGAAACCTTTACCTAACGAAAATGCTCCTCCAACATCGTAGGATAGGGCTTGGGTAACGTTTGCATAACCAAGATTAACATTGACTTTATAACCAGGCAAAGTTTTAGCATAGGAACCTTGGGCACTAAAGTTATTAATCGTTGAATCAATCCATGATTTTGCAGGGGCAGCATTGCGGTTTAACACACTCTGAAGAGCAGCAGTGGGAATATCTTCCAACTTGCCTAAATAAACATCTAAACTGACACTTCCGTTGGCAATTTGCTTTTCGTATTTTAAAAAATCACTGTCAATCGATAATCCAGAAGACTTAAAAGCCTGATAAGCTCCAGGAAGGTAAGCTTTGACAGCAGCCTCTCCTAAACTGTTAGCTTTCTCTTTTGCAATTGCAACACCTTCATCCTGAACTTTTTGTCGAAACTGTAGTGGATTTTGATTGACCAAATGTTCTATTTTGCGAGTATCAGATTGAATAGCAGGAAATACTTTATTAACATCGAAGTCAAATAAATCTTGAATTCGCTCTGAAAGATTTTCCTGCCATGTTTGAAGAGGTTTTTCGACAAAATTTTGAAAAGCTACTTTTTGAACATTTTGCGCTAATATTTCAATTTTTTGTTTACTATTTACTGAAAAATTTCTTGCCAAATCAGCAGCTAAACCAAGGCTGCTATCAACTTGATTTGATTTAGAAGTAGTATTGCTATTAATATTATTTCCCAAAATAGTAGCTGTAGCACTACCTTTAACGTCAATATTCCACAGATAGTCTCGCAGTTTATCTAATGGTTGACTAAATCCTGTAACTGTAGTTGTAATTTGGGTACTAAATTGTTGTTTTGCGGCGATATCATTAGGAATAGTAAACTTCAGACGTGTTTGTCCAATACTGTCAGGAACCTCACTACCAGGTTCGGGTTGAAGAGCAGCACGTACAAAGCTAACTCCTTTAGGTAGAAGAACCTCAGTAGTTACCCCCGTCGCACTCTGAGTGCTGTTATTAGTGAGATTAACTGTGTAAGTAAGTTCTGGACTTATACCAATTACGTTTTTATCACTAGAGATTTTTATATCAAAATCAGTTGCGGGATAAGCAGCGACTTTTAAATCATAGTAATAAAAACCCCACAAAGGCTGACTTTTTCCAACTGAAATATAATAGTTGCCTGGAGGGAGAGTTTGAGAGAATGGGCTATCTTGAATAGGAGTTGCTAAGTCTGGATAAGGAGGCTCCCCACGGAAGGTAACTCCAATATTCATACCTCCAGGAAACATTCCATATGTTATATCACTCCCGTAATTAGAGGTTTCAGGGACTACAGAAGATATGCCAACTATTATACTACTTTCTATTCTTTGACCATTCGGTTCGTACTTTTGTATTAAGTACTTGACTGTACTTTTCTGAGTGAGAGAAAATTTGTATACATCAATTCCATCAAAGGGACCATCAACATAACTCTCATCACCTAATGCTTCATAGATACTAAAGGGTTCACTGCCTAATGATCCAATATTATAAGCTGTAATCTCTGTATTTCCAGCCTTATCTATAGCCATCTGTTTTGATTCCTTGTTAAATGTACAAAAATTAAAAATTGTCTAGAAAAACTTGAATCGATACTCCCTTTTTTAAACATAAGAGCTAAAGAATGTTCTAGCCATGAAAGTGATAAAAGAGGGTTAAAATGGACTTGTGCTACTACCCTAAAGGCTTACAGTCTCAAGCAGGTATAAACTTCCAAATACTTTAACAGTTAAGTATAAAGTTTGACAATAGTTAAAGCCAGAAAGTTTCAATTCTGGGTTATAAACTCCCGCTTTGGAAGCGCCCACAGTTTACTCGTATAGAGTGCTACAAGCTTTTGTGCATCGCCGCTGCAACAACTACTGCAAGTTGATCAAGCTGTAATCACAATCAAGCCAGGGTTTTTCATGGCGACAGTAAAACATCTTTCCGTCCCAATACTGCTCGGTTAAACTAAAAATACGAAAATTTGTAGGTTGGGGAGCCATTTGCGTGTTGGGTTTCCCCCGTTGAGGAGAATGGCGGTTGAGGAACATTAACGAAGTTATCCCAAAGGGAAAACCTAACATTTGTAAGGTTTTGTTGGGTGGAACCCAACCTACGATTATTCTTAACCGACCAGTATTGCTTTCCGTTCTTAATGCCCTGTACAATTTCTACAAGTTCGGAGAGTGAAACCTATCGACTTACTTGATGTTCCTCCCCAGTACTCGCTACTATATTCTGCTAGCCATATAATGTTGTATATGCACGCTAACTGCAACGTGATGTAGTTTTACTATTTGATGAGACGCCCTAGAAACATATTCATAGTATCGTTAGCCTCGTGTGCTATGCCTGTGCTAGATGTCCGCACAATAAGCTTTACGGCGCCAACGAAGCGACAAATCAAGTTCTAGTAGACGGGAACAAAGTCTTTATTGCTACACAAGTAGAATCAAAAAAATTTATAAAGATTTATGATATCAGTCCCTAATAGCGTAGTTATACTGAAAATAAGATGTATAATGCTTAATATGTTACAAAGCCTAATTTAAAATATGAAGTGAAAGTTTATGTAGTGAAGTAGCCTTGTTATTGATAGCTTGGCTTGCTGTAAAGCTATCTGTAAGCATTCAGTATCAATTAAAGTTACTGATAAGGTTTGAAGCTGTGATAGTGAGTTTAAGGCTACTTTGATACAAGTATCTATAATTATTGAAATCAGGGTACCCTTAGTTCCAAAGCTGTAAAATTGAACACAATTTACTAAGTATTATAAACTGTTAATAGATGAATAAGGTTATTGGAAAGGTCGTTGGTATTGATTTGGGGACTACCAACTCGGTGGTCGCTATTATGGAGGGAGGTAGACCAACTGTTATTGCAAATGCTGAAGGTCATCGCACTACACCATCCATAGTATCCTATAACAAGAGTAAAGATTGTCTTGTTGGTCGAATGGCTAAAAGACAAGCTGTTGCTAACCCGATAAATACTTTTTACTCTGTTAAACGACTTATTGGTAACAGATACAATGAAGTAGCTACAGAAAGAAATCAACTTTCTTACAAAACTATTTCTGATAGGGATAATGCGATTAAGTTGGATTGTCCAATTTTAGGACACCAGTTTTCACCTGAAGAAATTTCTGCAAGAATTTTATCAAAGTTAGTTGAAGATGCAAGTAAGTATATAGGTGAATCTGTAACCCAAGCGGTCATTACAGTTCCTGCATATTTTAATGAATCGCAACGTCAAGCTACTATTGCTGCTGGTCGAATAGCGGGCTTAAATGTATTAAAGCTTGTAAATGAACCAACGGCTGCATCCCTCGCCTATACTTTAAAAAAAGGCACTAAAGAAACTGTTTTGGTGTTTGATTTAGGAGGAGGCACTTTTGACGTTTCCATTTTAAGAACAGGTGATGGAGCTTTCGATGTATTGGCTACGACGGGAGATACCCACCTTGGGGGTGATGATTTTGATCAGAAAATAGTTGACTGGCTTGTCCAAGAGTTCAAAAAAATTGAGGGAGTTGACTTAAGTAAAAGTCTCGAAGCTAAACGGCGTTTAATCGAAGCAGCAGAGAATGCGAAAATTGACCTTTCTACTTCTCTGGAAGTTGAAATTAATCTTCCCTTCATTGCTACTGTCGGTTCAGAAGCAAAAAGCTTGGAAATGGTACTTACAAGAACAAAATTTGAGAGTCTTTGTGCTGATTTAATTCAACGCTGTCGCATTCCTGTTGAAACTGCTCTTCAAGATGCAGGATTAAGACAATCACAAATTGATCAAGTTGTTTTGGCAGGTGGGGCAACACGTATTCCTGCAATTCAAAAACTAGTTCGCGACTTTTTGGGTAAGGAACCTAATCAGACAGTTAATCCTGATGAAGTTGTTGCTGTGGGTGCTGCTGTTCAAGCTGGTATTTTGTCAGGTGAGCTTAATTTTAGAGTACTTGATGTTACACCCTTATCTTTAGGAATTTCAACAAATGGGGGTAAGATGACAGTTATTGTTCCTAAGAATACCAAGCTTCCAGTCAAACGCACGAGAAATATATCTACTGCGAGAGATAATCAAACTTCGGCGCCGATACGGGTTTATCAGGGAGAGTCTGAACGTGTAGAAGAAAATACTTTCTTACATGAATTTAAATTGGATGGAATTCCACCTGCCCCTAGAGGTGTTCCCAAAATTCAAATTAGCTATGAAATAGATGAAAATGGAATACTTAGAGTTTTAGCAGAAAATAAAGATACAGGTCAGTCTAAATTAGTTGATGTTAGACTTCTCCAACTAATTGAAGATTTACGAGTTAGCATTAGGGATTTTCCGCCCCAATCAAGAGAAGAAGCTGCAAGGATACTGAATGACATTGAAGCAGAAGCTACTAATCCCAATAATAATCCAAATGAGCTTGTAAATCGTGGACGTAGACTAGTTCAAATATTCAAAACTGTTAAAGGAGCAGTAGGTGCAGCCATGTTTTTGTATGGACTAATTTCTGGCGAATCTATTGAGTTTCCAATGGGTGAATCGGCAGAAGTATAAATTATCGCTCTTATATCACTCTGGCGAGAGAATAATTGAAGCGACCACAAATAGTAGCCACACAAGGTTAGTCGGCGCACGCAGAGTAACCTAAAAATAGCGTTTCAAATTTCGTCTAGCGAAAGTGATGAAAGAGCGTTATATAGCAGTAGCTTAGTTCGTATAGGGCATAACTATAGTTTTTACTTTTGGTTTAGCAAGTAATTTTGCTCTATATTTTATTTTTAACTCACTAATAATTTCACTTAGAGAACCGCACAAAAAAATTGATCCTATGGTGTCATGCTGAGTGCAGCGTAAGCGCAACGAAGCATCTCAAAGCATAATTGGAGCATTTCAATCAGATTCTTTATTTTACGTGAGTTGCGCTTAGATGCCATTGGGCATTTTTTTTCGTGGAGTTCTCTTATCAGCGTCTCTGGTAATAATTCTTTAAAAGGCAGCCCAATACTTTTACTAAATTTATCCTTGAGAATATGCACCCTTTTTGGCACAGTATAAGTAGTCATTTTGATTCCCCGATGATAGCCAATTTAGTTTGACTGGATACATCGGGGTTTTTCTACAGTGCTAAATTTGTATTAATTTTGACTATATTGCTACTGTCCTAACTTGCGACTATATCCTTCAATAACTACGCTGTTTTTACGCGCGATTTTTCCTTGACCTTTCAAAACTTAAAGTCCTTGTGCTGTATATGTTTTGGCTTATCTTAGTGCCATTCAACTTAAAGGTGTTTTCCTCGACTTGAAAACAGACGTGCAAAGTTTTCTATAAAAAAGAACTATCTCCACCAACGTGTAACACAATCAATTGAGTCTGTTATTGCTTGAATTGCTTCATCTCCTCCTAACTGATGAGCAATCGGAGCCAATACGTCTACTTTCTCCAATACAGATGAACGAGAGCAAAGAAACATTGAAGCTAGGGAACTTGTCCAAAAGGAAAAAAGCTGTGTTGTAGGTATTTGCTGAAGATAGGGCACGAGATTGGCTAAATGTTTTGTTCGAGTTTCTCTTGGTGAAAGAGAAAAAACAGCTTGAAGTACTTCAATTAGCAAATTTGGACAACGGATGGATAAAGTGAATAGTGGTTCAGTACGTTCTTCTGAGTATTGAATAGAATCAATAATTTGTCGAGATATAGCAAGTTGATGTTCAGATAGTCTAGGGAGCAAAGCCTTCATAATTTCTGCTCTATCACTGGTATGAGTTAACATTGAAACCTCTAGTGCCTTTTCAAATAAGTCTTCAGACAAATAAGGAGCAGTAAATATCAATGCATGATGGCGTGAACGAACAGCATAACTAACAAAGGCAGTTTTACTTTCGAGTGTTGAATCTTCCTCTAAAATCTGCTTTAAAATATCTTGGGTCATACAAGGCGCGAACGCTTCTAGCAAAATTTCTTGAATGTCCCCAGGAAAATCCCAAAGTAAAGGTTTTTCCAATGCATTTTCCATCAGATTTTGTGCAAGTCCTGGATTTAATTCTGTCAGGACATAGACATAAAACAATTCAGATTCATTTTTTATAGACTCAATAATTTCTTGAAGTTTAGAGAATATTTCTGTATCGATCTTTTTCCTAAGCTTTAATTTTTCTAGAAAATTTATCCAATATTGATTTTGTAAGATTACTTTGCCATTCAATTTTGATTGAGAAGCCTGCATCTTGGCTAATTTCCGTAATACTTGAGGATAGAGAAGAGATAGCCTTGGTAACAAAACTTTTAAGGCAAAGGCTCGTGACCAAACTGAGATTGGTTGGGTAAAGTTCAAAGCCCTGATTATGTTTTCTGCGTTTAGATAAAGAACTAAACCCTCTAGATTTTTAACAAAATCCCTACTGTCATTAGTATGAGCAAATATTGCTTTTAAAGTCTCTGGAATAACATCTGGTAATTGAGGAGCTAGTTTTACAAGAGATCGAATCTCAGAAATGCCTATATAACCCTCAGCAAATATGGCATATCGGGTCGCGTGAATTGATTCAGGGAAATATGGTAATAGTGCCGCAAGTGCTTTATGTTTATCCCCATACTTTAGAGACTTTACTGTCTCAAAAGCTTTAATTAAAGCCTCCTTTCCTAAGTAAGCCGCTAGAGATTCTAGGTGACTATCAAAAGAAATATTGAAATACTCATAGGCAATTGCAGCATCAAGTGCATTATTGGCTACATCTTTTACATATGGAGCTAAGTTAATAAGAGCAGTGACACGCTCTAAGCTTCCTTGGAGAATATTTAGGGCAACCTTTAATGATTTTTCTAGCACTTCCTTGCATAAAAGTTCAGGCAAATGTTTTGATATCTCCAGCAATGAACGTGAGTGTTCATAATAGTCTCTGACGGAAGAAACGGATGCTAAAGCATTAGGCAAAGCTTCAGGTATATGGGGAATGAGTGCGACTAAAACTGGAAGACGATATTCATCTGTCAGAGATATAGCTAAAGAGAATAATTTTTCAAATAAATCCTCACAGAGAAATGGAATTAAGCCAATAAAAGCTTGGGAACGGTATCTTTCTTGCTGAATTGTCTGGAAAACTTCTAATATTCTATATTGGTGTTCTTTACCTAGGTATTTCGCTATTTCTAACAGAGTGTTTACTTTGGAATCGGAATTTTCGATTTTAGAAGCTGTTTCGATTGCTTTGATGAGATATTCTTCGCTTAGATAACATGCGATAGATTTTAGCAAAGCTGGGTTAATACCCTCTTGACAGCCAAGCATTTTTGAAGAACATACACAGTTGCTAACTTCAGGAAAATAAGGAGCTAATGCAGTCATAGCCTTCAGATAATAAGTTTCATTTTCAAATTTTTGAGCAACTGTAGAAATCAATAAATAGTTATCTTGCCTTGTTTTTAATTTCAATTCATACTCACGCTTCTTTTCATCTAATATAAATGGATTATCTCTAATCTCAAGAACTGCAAGTTCTAATGGAAAAGCTTCTGGTAAAGCACTGATTAGAGCTAATAAAACTGGTTCGCGGTTCTCAATCTTAACAATTTTAAGTGCTTTAGGTAATAGATCTAGAGTGAGACGAGGTGCAAGCATCTCTAAAATAAATGCTTGCTCACGGTCATTAACAACCTCGTTTCGAGTCATGAATATTCCTTCATCAGCTTCATTTTTAATACTAGCTGTTTTGTCTAATACATCAGGAATTAGTTTTGGAGGGATGGCAGATATAAATTCTCGGGTTGTAAGTACGCGGGAGTCTTCATCACGCACTTCACCAGTAAAAGAGTTTCCACCATTAATACTCACTACTGCATCCCATGCAAAGGGAAAAACTTCTGGCAAGTGCGGCAAGAAATGAATCAATATTTTTGTACGAATGCTTTGTATGTTTTGCCAGATTCTACTTTCTCTAAATGAGGAGGACAATTCTAGAACAAGTGGCAGGTATTCTAGAAGTATACCTTCAGCTTGCATACTCAATGCAGCAGAATAGCGGTCAAACTCATCCTCAATCTGTATAGCAGCTTGTAAGGTATGAGAGAAAGATTTTGGTAGAAAAGGAACTAATGTCTCTAGTGCCAAATGACGTACTAATGGATTTTCAATCTCTTTAAAGCTTACTTCTAAGGTTTGTAATGTAGTATTTGAAAGATAAGGAACAAGTTCCATTAAGGCAAATACACGCGAAGTAGAATCCGTAGGACTCTGAGCAGCCTTATAAGCTAGCTCTAATACATCTGAGTAATAGGGAACCAGTGCAGTTAAAGCTCTAACTAAATCTTCATCTACGCAATTATCTAGTAAAGTTTCTACGACTTGTGGGAATAAGTTAGAGGTTAAATAAGGTGCTAATTTGGAAATCACCTGAGCATAAGTTTTCTCTGGTAACTTCCATGTTCTTAGGTCTACTAATTCATCTAATGTCTTATCAAGCAATGTTAAATACTTTTGAGGAATTCTCTCAGAAACATTCAACTTAAAATTTTCAAGATTAGCATTTATGCTCTCTTTAAATATTTCAATATTTAACATTCTGGCTATTAAATCCAAAGAGAGTTGAGGAGCAATTACCTCTAGAGCTTGGGAATCGTATTCAATACGTAAAAGCTCTGAATCAGGAAAGTACCAAGTTGTTAATGCTATTTCTAAAGCGCTCTCCAAATAATCTACTGGTACTATTGGTGCAAGAAAAGCTAGAGCCTTTGAGCGACTCTCACCATCCAAAATAGATAGAATAGACTTAAATATCCCAGCCCACCAAGTTTCTTCAACAGCATGAAGAGGTAGCTCCTGTACTAGTTCCAGTAGAGCATTAGCACGAATTTCATTGTCTTGGATAAATGGTATAGATTCAAAGGCGATAGACCACAAATTCTCCGTATCTAAATGGGGAGAAAGTGCAGCCAAAATCTCAATGCGATATGGTTGACATGTAAAGAAAGTTTTTAGAGCCTTAGATAATAGTTCACGATCTAGGCGTGGCGCTAGTACTGATAGCACTGTTTTAAGACAGTCTCCATTCTTGATAGACAGTGCAAAATCTAGAGCCTTGAATAATAATTCTGGTGTTAGCTCGGTAATAAGTTTTGTAAAAGCTTCAGTCTTGTATTTTTCATCCTCTACAGAGGACAACATTTCAATTGCTGTTTGAAGAGATTGAGTTTTTAATGGTGGTGGTAAGTAGGTTGCAAGCTGTGTTAGTGCTGCTACTTTTTGTTGCGGATCTGGAATTTGTAATGCAAACGATATTCCTTTTTCTGGAGACCATTGATTATACTTTACGGCAGCTACTAGAAGTTCAAGCGGAATCTGGGTTGCAAGACTGTTAAGAGAGGCTGTAATCAATGTATAGTAAAATTGCAGTGCAATTGTTTTTGATGACAGAGATTCTTTTGTTGTTTGCTCCCAAGCTAATCGAATATCTGCTTGGTAACTTGAGATATCTTTAGCATCAAACCAAGCATTGCGATCATTTTGCTCAAGCTTTAATAGCATGTGCAATTCTTCTGTTTGATCGCTCTTTACTAAATGTTGTGCTAAGTGACGCAACCCGTAAAGATCGATTGCCTTCAAATCTTGCCATTTTTGAGATTCTTGCTCAAAGCAATCAATGATGTTGTCATGCTGCTCTTTTGGATCACACCAAAAATCCTGATTGTGTTTTCTGTCTAACAAATACTCTCGCAAAGATTGGTGAAAAATTGCGTAGCGCTTTTGTCCCTGCTCATCCTCTGCTTCATCCAAAAACTGCTGCAAAATGTTTAGAGCATCTTGGATCTTCTGAGAATCAACACCTGTAAACTTCACCAATTGTTCCTCGGTAATTGCCTCCTCAGTAACGGTCAACGTTCCCAAAATCGGTTGATAGCGATCGCTCCATTTGCGGAAGGGACATCGATTGCGGAGAAATCTTTGATACACTTCATTGAGAGTTTTTGGCAAAGCAGACAGGTTTTTCAAGGATAACTCTCCTGTAGCAATGCCATCCACCAGCAGACTAGTGTATAGAAAATTACCTTTGGAAAGGTCTTTAACCTCATGCACTAGCCTTTCAGCAGAAAGCTGTGCCTGATCGAGTCGAGCCTGAAATTCCGATAGCTCTACTATTAACTCCTGTACCCGATTTTGCACATATCGTTTGATATCCTTCAAATTCTGCGCCAACAGTTCTTTTAATTTATAAAGTCTCAGCGACTCAAACTGTTGCAGAACTCGTAAATCTGGGCGTGCTGTGAGGATAAATTTTATCCAAGAAGGTAATCCCTCTGCTTGGGAAAGAACTGTTAACAATGTTGCCACATTGTCTCTTCCCGTTGTGGTAACTGCTTCATCTAACGAGTCAATCAACAATACTTTTAGCGTTGGCAGGGGTTCGTTATATTGAGTATAAAGGTCAGTTAGCGCTGCTAAAGGCGCCCGCAGCAAAATCTCTAATTCTTCTCTGGGGTCGCTTTCCTTCAGATTCTCGATATAAATACCCGTTACTTGACTGTTACTTAGGGACTCAATATTAATGTTGACTTCAATCCGCAAGTGAACCGGGTCAATTGTTTTTGCCAGCGCTTCCCCGTAGTAAGGCAGAGTATTTCCCAGTTGCGCCGCTAGTGATCGCAATACTCGTCCTGGTCTAACAGTTTCTACATCTCCTGCTCGACAGAAGTGATAGGCAGCAATGTCGTCGCGGATTTGGGTCAGCTTGGCGGCAATTGCGCTTTTACCAACACCTGGTTCACCTGTTAATAAATAGAAATGCTCATTATCCTGTTGTAACCATTGGTCAATCTGCTGAAATAGCCATTCTCGTCCCGTGAAGCGTTCGGTGAGACGATCTATATAGCGATTGAAATCAATAGGAGCAAAACGATTGAGTACGGGCGCGACCATATAGTTTACTCCAGGTTAAGTAAGTAATCTCGTAACGAGGGATGGAAGATACTAAACGTTTCACACTTTTCCTCGTCTTCTTCAATCCACCCAACATCTAGGAACTGTCTTAGCCCCCACAAATCCTGCCTTACTAACCTGGGGCGAATTCCCGTTAAACTAACTAGCTTATCTTCGGTTAAGGGTTCCTGAACCGTTGCTAATAACTTTAGTATTTGTCTGTATCGATCTGCCGACTTCTCAACTGAAAACCATTTTGACAGATCTTTTGTGTAATTCTCAGCCAAACTCTCTGGCAAAATCGAAAGATGATTTAGCGAGAGCTTTTTAGCTTCAAGATCATCTAGTAAACATTGGATGTACAGGAAGTTCCCCATTGAGAACTGGATCAACTTATCGATGAGAATTTGAGAGGACATCCGTGCTGCTTCTAGCTGAACTACAAAGGCAGGTTTGGTAACTCGTTTCTCAACATATTGCCTAATATCGCCCAGATTTTGCTCCGACATCTCTTCTAACTTATAAGGTTGGAGTGGCTCAAATTCCCGCTGCACCCTCCTGTCTGGACGCGAAGTGAGAATAAAGCGAACCCAGGATGGGAGACTTTCATCAATTGATAATTTCGATAGTAATGTTACAATATCTACCTCATCCTCACAGGCATCTTGTGTAGAGACTGTTACATCCAGAGCATCAATTAGAAAAATCGCTTGTCTTGGAACTGATTTCTGGCGCTTCGCGTAAAATTTTGGTAGTGCTGCCAAAGGCGCCCGTAGCAAAATATCAAGTTCGTTTTCTGGGTCACTCTCCTTCAAATTTTCAATACAGACCTCTGCTATTTGACTATCGGTCATTTTCTCAACTTGAATATTGACCTCAGCCTGCAAATGAACTGGTTTGATAGTATTAACCAGCGCTAACCCATAATGAGGCAGTGTTTTTCCCAATTGGTCTGCGAGCAATCGCAAAATTTGCCCCGGTTTCAGCGTTTCTGAATTTTTAGCTCCACAAAAGTGATAGGCAACAATTTCCTCACGAGACTTTATAAGTTGAGCAGAAATCGCGCTTTTACCTACTCCCGGCTCTCCAGTCAGAAGAAAGCACCGCTCACTACTTTCATTTAACCAGCAGTTAATCTCGTCCAGCACCCACTGGCGCCCTACAAAACCAGTTGTCAGTCGCGTAATTTCAGGAGTGAAATCAATTGCAGTAAGTCCAGTACTAAAATATACATTCATAGCTGGCGTATTGGATAATACGCTGTATTCAATATTACAATATACAAACTAAACTTGAGATACACCAATAAACCCGGAAATTTTTATCAAAACTTTATATATTCTTCAAAATACTTTGTTTTTTACTGATACTTACAAGATTATTTAAGTTTGTATAGCCTTTAGATTAAGAAAATCTTAGTGTCAGTAAAGTTACTAATTTTTCCTGTTAGGATTTCTTACATCTGAATTTTAAAGTCATTATTTACACAAAGATTATTTAAGGTTAGCATATCGCTAATTCAGGTAAGGTGGCTGTTGTCTATGACATCAAGTGAACCTCACGATTAAACCGCAAGTTAAAAGCCTAACGAATATAAAAAGCTTGAAAGGGGCTAAAAACAATGACAAAAGTACAGATGCGCGATATTGTCGTTATTCTTCCTGGGATTACAGGTAGTGTCCTTCAGAAAGAAGGTAAGGATGTCTGGGCTGTATCGGGACAAGCTGCGTGGCAGGCTTTTAGTACTTTAGGAGATTCGCTCCAGTGGCTAAAATTGGAAGGAGACGATCCCGATGCGGAGTATCTGGACGATGGCATCAAGGCCACTCGGTTAGCAAACGACGCACACCTTGTTCCTGGTTTGGTCAAAATTGATGGCTATACTACGACTGCACGACTGATAACAGATTACTTCGAGGTTATTCCTGGCGACATTCGCGAAGATAAGCCAGCAAATTTCTTTAAGTTTCCCTATGATTGGCGTCGCGATAATCGTGTAAACGCCAAATTACTCAAAAAATATCTAGATTTACGTTTGAAGCAGTGGCGAGAGAACACAGGTATTAAGGATGCCAAAGTAATTTTAATGGCACACAGTATGGGTGGACTTGTCTCCCGCTATTATATAGAAGTTCTGGAAGGATGGCGAGATTGTAAAGCCCTCATTACCTTTGGTACACCCTACCGAGGTTCTCTTAATGCTGTTAACTTTTTAGCAAACGGTTATAAAAAAAGATTTTTAGATTTAACTGAGGTAATGCGCTCGTTTCCTTCAGTCTATCAATTAATGCCAATATATAAAATGTTGCAAATCGATAAAGAGTACCATCGTATTGCCGAGGCGCCTGTAGAACTTCCCTACATTATTAAAGAACGCGCTGAAGATGCTCTCAAGTTTCACCGCGAAATTGAAGACGCTGTAAATAGGCATCAAAATGATGCAGCCTATCTCAAATCCTACAAAATTATTCCCATAGTAGGTACTAAACAAACCACTTTCCAGTCAGCAAATTTGGCTGATGGTAAACTTACAATTAGCTTAGATTTGCCCACAGGGATTGATTTGCTCTTAGGTGATGGTGATGGAACGGTACCCTACTTATCAGCGATACCTATAGAATTATCTAGCGAATACAGAGAAACTTATATCTCTGAGCAACATGGTTCGCTCCAAAACAATGACAAAGTTTTAGGGCAACTCCTTGAGCGTCTTAAAGGAATGCAAGTGATAGGGTTAGATAATATCCGTGACCCATTTGATGTTGAAGTAAGTCCAAAAGCCGCAGAGCAACCAGCTATTAGTCTGACTTTGGACGACCTCTACCTAGCAGATGAGGCGATTGAGGTACGCGCCAAAATACTTAATACAGATAAAGACAATGGCCAACTTAAAGCCAAAATAGAACCTGTTTCTGGTGAGGGTAAATCTTTGAATGTAGATTTTCAGGAGCAAAACGGAGAGTGGGTGCTGACACTTGGTGATTTAGATCAAGGTCTGTATCGTCTAAAAGTACAAACAGCAAAAACTGGCGCTCAAGCTCCTGTTCCTGTTAGTAGCTTGTTTGAAGTAGTGAAATGATCTCACTTTTAATGAGCAATTAAGCAAATTTTTTTGTAGAGGCATGATTAACAAAGTATAAAGCGGAACAATCTTGTTTTAAGTGCTGATGGCATTCATTCCTCTACAACAAATAAAATAATTTTTTTGAAATAAAGACAAAGGAATCTCATATGTCACATAATGAATGGAAATGGTCTAAAGCAAACGAAAAGTCACTGGCACAGTTTGTTAATGAAAAAGCTTTTGAACTATTACTTAAGTTACCTGTTAATCGTTTTGATTTAATTAACACTCCTAAAGACCGTAAAGAACTAATTAAGGCAATTTATGAAACTCTCCTAAGTCTCGATATTCGTTATGCTCATGAAAAGTATCAACCAGAGAAGGAAACACAGATCATAAGAACCCCTTCTGAAATTATCTCAAAGCCAGGAGAAGGAACGTGTCTAGATTTAGCGCTTCTTTTTTGTAGTCTTTGTTTTGGATGTGATTTATTACCGTTACTGATTGTAATTGAAGGTCATGCATTGGCAGCAGTATCTCTTAACTATAAGCGAAGTGAATGGGACAAGGCATTTCAAGCAGAACGTAATTTATTTAATACACCAGAATTATTTACAGGAGAAGATAAAGCAGCAAAAATACAAGAACTAATTGACAATGATGCTTACATAGCTATTGAGTGTACTGGTTTTGCTCATGCTGAAGGCTTGAGTAATTCGGAACAACCAGAAGCGAAACAACGACAAGAAAATGGAACTTTAGAATTTGAACGAGCTATTAAAGTTGGCGAACAACAACTTCGCAATCAGAAGAGACCTTTCAAATTTGCAATTGATATTGCAGTAGCTCAATATTTTTGGAAAATCAAGCCTTTAGAGTTTACGAATCTATCAAGTGAAACAGCTCAAAAAATTGAAGCATTAGCAAAGCTAACATTCGGTAAACTTAAAAATGCTAAAGTAATTGGCATTAATGCTACTAATGTAAACAAAAGTGCTAATTTAGAAACTGAAATAAAGGTAGATAATGTAGACGGTGGAGAGGTAGAAGGAATTAGAATATAACTTTTCAAGTCATAGAAAATGATTATTCTAAAGCAAAAGCATTAAATAACTTAATTTCTTACTTACCAAAAAATCAAGTTATCAAAGGGCTTATTTTGAATGTGGTTCATTCAATGCTTGATAATTCTACTCCAAAAAATGATATTAGAACAGTTAGAAAGCTAGCTAAATTTTTTAGTTAGAACGTTTGTTGTTTTGCCAGTTATTAATAAAAAAATATTATTTTTATTAAATTTTAAAATAATACTCAACTTATACCTTTAATTATGTCTGTAACTTCTCGTCTGACTGCAATTGATTTTACTCATGATATTAAGCGATTAACTAAAAAATTTACCGGGCGTGAGTGGGTTTTTGAGGAGATTGACAATTGGCTTCAACAAAGGGATGAACGTTTTTTCATCTTGACAGGAGAACCGGGAGTAGGGAAAAGTGCGATCGCTGCCGAATTAGTCAAGCGACGACAAGCTAAAAACGATATTGCTGCGTATCATTTTTGTATTGCAGGGCAATTTAGTACCATTGAACCAAATAACGTGCTATTCTCCCTTGCAGCACAACTAATTAAATATTTACCAGATTATGCTGAGGTTCTGGTTAATACTATTAAACCCTTATATTTGTCGGTTAATGTTGAAATTAACATTCAAACTATAAAAGATAGTGTTGTTCAAGGGGTAGTGATTGAAAATCTACACACTAAATATCCCAAAGAATCGCTTGAGATTATTTTACGACGAACACTATCTGCATTGCCTAATCCCCCACAAAAGCCCATTATTATTTTGATTGATTCTTTGGATGAAGCAGTCACTTATAACGAAGAAGATAATTTAGTTAGGTTATTCTCCAATATTAATGATTTGCCATCTTGGGTACGTTTTCTCGTGACTTCTCGTCGTGATGAACGAAGAGTATTAAGTCACTTTGAAAGCATTAGGCCATATCATTATCATTTAGATGAAGGCTCTACACAGAGTTTGAACGATATTAATACTTATGCAGATGAAAGAGTTAAAAGTAGCAATGTTCAATTACAATTACAAAAATATCAAGTTTTACCTACTACTTTAGTGAAAAAGCTAACCGAATTATCTCAAGGTAATTTTCTGTATACAAGAGTATTACTAGATGATATTGAATCTGGCGGACAACCTCTCGATACAGAAAATATTGCCAGACTACCTAAGAGTTTAAATGAATTTTATCATAATTTTCTGACTCGCCGTGTTGAAACTGGGTGGGAAGGCAAATATGAACTTATTTTTAAGATATTAACGGTCACAAAAGCACCTATTATCGAAGAAGAATTAGCAAATATTATTAGCGAACAGTTAACCGAAACCGAATTAAGGCAACGCCTCAAAATTGTTCAGCAATTTCTCGATATGGCTGAAGATAGTTGGGGAAAGAAAACTTTTACGTTATTCCACCAATCACTGCGGGATTATTTAGTTGATAGTGAGGTCAGTGGAATATTTTACTGCTCTCCAAAAGATGGACATCGACAAATTGTTGAGTATTACTGGCAATATCAGGAAGACCCCAGGAGTTGGCAGGAGTGCGACCGCTATGCTCTACGATTCCTAGCATCTCATTTGGTGGAACTTGCTGCTTTGGAAAAACCACCCACTAAAGGTAGAAAGTATATTGAAAGGCTGCACGAACTTCTAGCAACAGAAGTTGATGGACGTAATGCTTGGTTTGAAGCTAAAGACAGAATTGGAGATATATCGGGATTTGTAACAGATGTAAAATTGGCATGGGAAAAAGTCGATGTTGAGTTTGAGCGTCAACCTGCGAGAATTATTTCTTTACAGTGCCGCTATGCGCTGATGATTGCATCTATTAATAGCCTAGCAGAGAAAGTTCCTACTAATTTGTTAGTAACACTAGTTGAGAAAAAAGTATGGCTCCCAGAGAAGGGACTTGCATATGCGCGACAAACTCAAGATTATGTAAAGAAAGCAGAGGTTCTAGCAAATTTAGTTAGTTATTTGCCAGCAAGCATGAGACAAACAGTCTTACAAGAAACTCTAGATACCGCTTACCTTATTCAGGAGCAGCAAGATTTTCTTACAGTTATAAGTGGTTTAGTTGACAATTTCCCAGAGCTATTTTCTCAAATACTTGACACAGTTAAGATTGTTCCAAATGATTGCAGTCGCCAAGCCAACATCTTGAGGGAATTAGCAGTAAAATTACCTCACACTTTATTGTCGAAAGCACTCGATTTAGTAAACATAATTCAGGATAAATACTCGTGTGCCCAAATTTTAAGGGAACTAGCAAATAAGTTCCCCGATATCTTTCCCTTAGCCTTTGAAGCTGCGAAGACAATCCCTGATGAACACAATCGTGCTATTGCTATGAGGGAGTTGGCAGCAAAACTAACTGACACGCTACTTCCTGACGCGCTCAATGCGGCGAAAGCAATTGAGAATGAGTATCAACGTGCTGAGTTTTTGAAAGAATTAACAGCAAAATTACCTGACACTTTATTTCCTCATGTACTCGCTGCTGCGAAAGCTTTTCAGGAAGAATCATATCGTTTTAACATTTTAATAGAGTTGACATCAAAATTACCTGATATCTTATTACTTGATATACTTAATGCTGTAAAAACTTTTCATAATGAATCATACCGTTTCGAGCTTATAAGAGAGTTAGCTTTAAAATTACCTGAGAGTTTATTATTTGATGTACTTGATGTTGTGAAAGCTTTTCAGGACGAATCATATAGCGCCAGTATTTTAAATATATTGGCGATCAAATTTCCTGATGCGTTATTGCCTAATCTGCTCAATCAAGTTCAAACATTTCGGAATGAGTCATGCCCTCCTGATATTATAAGTTCGTTAGTCGTAAAGTTACCTGAGTGGTTATTACCTGATGTGCTTATAGTAGTGAGGGAAATTCAGGATGATTACTCACGTGCCATCGTTCTCAGCACTTTAGCAGACAGACTTCCCGATGTCTTGCCCGAAGCACTGGAGACAACAAAAGCAATTACGGATGAGTATAATCGTGCTTACCTTCTGCAAACGCTAGCAACAAAATTACCCGAAATCTTACTGCCTGATATACTTCAGGCAGTAAAGGCACTTTCAGATGAGTACTATCGTGCCTGTGTGCTGAGTTTTTTGACAAACAATTTCCCACATATATTTCCCCAAGCATTAGAAGCAGCAAAGGAAATTACGAATGAGTACAATCGTGCCAAAGTTCTGAGCGCATTGGCAGATAAGTTTTCAGAAGTTTTTCCCCAAGCATTAGAAGCGGCAAAGGAAATTCCGGATGAGTACAATCGTGCTGAAATCATGAGGGAAATAGGAGCAAAATTACCTGACACATTATTTTCCGAAGCCTTTAACGCTGTGAAAGCAATTCAGAACGAGACTATTCGTGCAGAAGTTATGGATGTGTTGGTGAGAAAATTACCTGAGACATCCTTTCCAGAAGCACTTAGCGTTATAAAAGTATTTGAGAATGAGTCATATCTGGCTAATTATCTCAAGGAACTAACAGCAAAATTGCCTGATGCACTATATCCCGATGCGATCAAAATCGCGAAAGGAATTCAGCATGAGCAATGGCGCATTGAAGTGATGAGGGAACTAGCGACGAAATTACCTGATGCTTTGTTTTCTGATATGCTTAATGCTGTCAAGCCACTCAAAGATGGACAGCATTGTGCCAGGGTTTTAAGTGCGTTAGCAAACAAATTTCCGAGCGTCTTCCCCGAAGCGCTAAATGCTGCACAGGCAATTTCTGATGAGTATAATCGTGGCGATGTTCTTATTCATCTGGCAGGAAAGTTTCAGGATGTCTTCCCTATAGCATTAGAGGCTGCAAAAAATACTAAGAATAGATACTGGCGCGACCATTTTCTTAGCATATTGGTTGAAAGATTACCTAAGACTTTATTCTTCAACGAATTACTGGAAGCTGCATCACTAATTGAGGATCAGATGATAAATGGCGATAAGGTTGTAAATATATTATCAGCAAAATTGCCTGGAGCTTTACCTCCTGATGCGCTACAGGCTGTAAAAGCAATTCCTGATGAGTATTGGCGTTTTCGTATTCTCTGCGTTTTAGCAGTGAAACTTCCTAAAGGGTTATTGTCGGATGCACTCGACGCTGCTCAAGCAATAGAGCATGAGTATAGGCGTGCTAGTTTTCTTGGAATTTTAGCAGAAAAATTTTCAAACGTTTTCCCTCAGTCGCTAGAGGCTGCAAAGGCGATTCCAGATGAATCTAGCCGTGTAAGTATGTTATGTGAGTTAGCAGCAAAATTCCCTAACGCACTTCCCGATGCGCTCAACGCTGTTAAAACACTTCAGGATGAGCTAAGTCGTGCTAACGTATTAATTAAGATGGCAGATAAGTTCCCAGATATCTTGCCCCAAGCACTAGAAGGAGTGCTAGCAATTCAAGATGAGTATAATCGTGCTAATTCTCTATGTGTGTTAGCAGAGATACTACCTGAGACTTTATTACCCCAAGCGCTGGAGTCAGCATTAATAATTCAGTATGAGTTCGGACGTGCTAATATTTTAAGGGCTTTGGCAGTTCAATTACCAGAGGCTTTGCTACCACAAATGCTCAATGCCATTAAGGTATTTCAGGATAAACAACATTGTGTAAGTATTTTAATTGCTTTGACAAAAAAGTTTCCAGATTTTTTCCCCAAAGCATTAGACGCTACAAAAATAATTCCGGATGAGTCTAATCGTACTAAGTTCCTAATGGAATTGGCAGTAAAATCGCCTAAGCTTTTACTTCCCCAAATACTTAATGCTGCAAAGGCAATTCAGCATGAACAATTGCGTGCAGATATTCTAAAGGAATTAGCGGTGAAATTGCCTGACACGTTATTTCATGATGTACTTGATACTGCGAATACTTTTGAGAATAAATATTATTTTGCTAGTGTTCTAAGTGCTTTAGCTGAGAATTTTCCAGATGCCGTTCCCCAAGCTTTGAAGATAGTATTGGAAATTAAAAATGCTGAACTTCTCAGGCAGCTAGTAGAGAAGTTACCTGACAAGTTGTTGCCTCAAGCATTAGAGGGGGCATTAGCAATTCAAGATAAGCGAGATCGCATTAATGTTCTTATGCTATTGGTAGAAAAATTACCTAAGACTTTATTTCCTGATGCGTTAAAGGCAGTACTGGAAAGTCAAGATAAATACCTTTTAAATACCTTAGTCTCACGTGTAGAAGAATTCTCAACTAATACATTATTTCTCCTTTGGCTAAAGACTTTGCACTCACTTTCTAACTATAATCGTGCTGTAGCACTACAATATTTGGAAATTTTAGTTCCAATTATTGCTGTAATTGGAGATGATAATACTGGAACAGAAGTAGGCAATATAATCCAACAAATATATCAATGGTGGGAATGATTTTTTCTAAATTTGTATTATGATTTGTGCTTTTAACACTTCCCAAATAAATTAGTTTTTCATTCCTCAGCAATCAATTGTGCTTGCGAGTTTGAGCGTATAGTACCACCTTTGCTGGTAATATTTTCGCTAAGTCCCTTTACCAATGCCTTCCACGTCTTTTCTTGGAGAGTGCGTCCAGCTGCATGAAGAAATGAGTAGGGTCTTGATACACCGCGCGTATAAAATAGAATTGACCCATCACTATTTTTATCAAATCCAAATTCTCTCGAACCATTTTCTGGATGCGTACCATTGTCAGGTGTTTCTATTGTAGAAACAATAAAGTAATTAGATGTTTTCTCTGATATGATAACCGAGCCGTTATCTGGTCCAACAATATCAATACTGATAATTGTCCCAATACCAGGTTCGGAAGAAAATTTCTGAAACTCACACATATCATTAAAATCCGAACTGTTTACGGTACCGTTCATATCGGTGGCTAGTTCGGAGATAATTTTCTCAGGCGCCATTCCCGCAGGCATTTTATCAACAGTAAAAGAGTATTCATCGCTGACAGTTTTACCCGAACCATTTTCAAGACGTTGCCATTTGGCATTTGCTGTTTCAAGCGCTTTTTTAAGTATCTGGTTATCTACCCAAGATTCCTGCTGAAGACGCTTATGTGTAGCTTGTGCTGTAGAGGAGAACGAAGAGGTCATAACGAAATTTAAATTACGGTTTGTTGAGAATTAATGTTCAGATAGATGCTATATTGGTGCTTTTTTACACTAAAAGTAAAAACTATACGCAGATAATAAAAGTAATACTTGCTACTAGTGGCTTATTAATAGAATAATGGAAGCCTTGTCAGAAAACATCACAGAATAATTAATTTTTCATAAAGAGTTTTATATAATACACTGTTTCGATAGATACTTAAGAGAATTATATATAACAGGTTGTGTGAAAAGTATCATTGTTATGTCATGCTGAACGCAGTGTAAAGCGGAGCTTTTCCCGTTATCCGAAGGATATCCCGAAGGGTAGGTTAGAGTCTAAGTATACTTGTAAAGGCTAGATCCTTCGTTCCGCTCCATTCAAAATGACAATTAATAAATTCTCTGACTTTTCAAACACCCTCTAAACTATATAGTCATGTCATTTACCTGGTAACGTGCTGTTCAATCGGCGCCGTAGAGTGCTGTAGGTGTGTCTCCTCAACTTTTAAAAAATTACTTTTAAATTAAGGAATAGGCAGAAGAATGGCTTCAGCAACATCCTCGTCACCGAAACAACGCGCGATTCGGTTGATTTCCGCACTGGAATCTGGCGGAAAACAAAAAATGAGCGTTTTGGCATTAGCAGAGGCTGATGATTCAGAAAATTATAAAATCACTGCGGTCATACTGTCTTGGAAAGATAAGGATAAGGGCGGAATTGAAAAAGGTATTAAGTTATCGATTTTAGACACATCAGCGAACCTAAAACTCAAAATTGGGTCAGATAATTCCACTATCGAACTTTGGGATACTCTAGATAGAAAAGCACCAGTAGACGTTTATAAGATTGACGAATATATTAAACCTCTGCCAGAAACTTCATGGAAATTAGATACTCAAGCATTTCAAACTAATAATATTAATAATATATTCACAATCGGTGCCCGACTTAACTGGGAATTACCGAAAGATGGTAGTGATATTCCTCTAATCTATATAGAAGCAGTAGTCACAGCAGAATTTTTAAAGGATTCACTCAAATTAGTTCTTGCTGCTAATAGTACTTTAAAATCTAGTGCTATTCAGTTTTTAGAATTCAGTATAACGTCAGGAAAATTCAAATTTGATTCAGAATTAACTCTAAATGTATTTCGTGATGTTTTACCAATAACTTATTATAACGAGAGTAATGATAATAATATTACAGCAAGTTTAATAGTTCAATTCATTGATGAAAAATTTAGCTGGCGGATAGAAGTTAATAGTAATGAAGAGTTATTATGTTCTGTTGACTTAGGCTCTTCTTTAGCAAAATTAGAACTAAATTTACCTAGACTTACTCTTGATAGTTCTAATGGTTTATTAGTACCATTTGCTTCTGGACAGGCAAGTGCAGCTTTATATCTAGATATTTTTGCATCAACTGGAGGTAATGAAAATCAAAAAATTATTAACAATATTTGGTCTGATGATGTAATATTGCTTTCTGATGCTGAGTTTGAAAAATCTTCAGAATTTGAACGTTTTAACTTACTTATCAAAATCAAAAGTCAAACTTTTTCAAATGTAGATGAAAATGCAGATGATGTATTAATTAAATACAAAGATGGAATTTATCCAAGTTTACATCAAAATTTAATATCAGCATTTAATGATGCCGAAGTTATAGTTAATAAAAAGCGTAAATTACAATCTTTTGCGGGTAAAGTTCTAGGGGGATTGTCTACATGTCAAGTCACCTTCTTAAAATCTGAAGAGAAAGCAACAATAGAAGATAAAGATAAAAAACTTATAGTTCCTTTAATTGTAAACATTTATGCTACCCAGCTTAAAGAAGAGATTTTTAAGGCAAGTGGTAATTTTCGCTTTGATTTAGGTTCCCAAGATAAATATTTGAAGATTAAACCAGGAGCATTTCAAGCTGATAGTGAAATAATAGTTACTGTAGAAAAGGAAAAGGTCTCTAAATTCTCTGATATAATTTCATTATATATTCCTCAAGGTACAGAATTTAAGTTCTCTCCTGACCCACGTAATCCCAGATTTGAATGGAGTAAAGAGCAAACACAAGAAAAAATTGCTTTACGTATCCCTGGTAGTGATGATTTTAGCAAGCCTGCGGATAAATGCTTTACTTTTGAGATGAGTGAATTTTCTTTAAATACGGATGGTTTTAATCTTAAAGGCGCCGTTAAAAGCGAAAGTGTTTCGCTTGGTACTGACAGCAAAGAAACTGGTTTTCAAAAGGCATTAGCAGTTAAAGGTGTTGAGGCAACAAAAGAAAAATCTCAACAGCCGAAAATAGGCGAAATTGAATTTAAGCAAAGTAAGTTAGTTTATGGAAGCTTGCAAGCTGTTGCCCAACTAAATTATTTTGATGATGCAATTACTACGTTTACGCTGGCTATTTCTCAAGATGAAGCGAGTAACTCTCTTGCGGTTGCGGGTACAGTAGATATTACAGGTCTTACGGAATTTCATGTTGATGCACTATTTGCAACTTTCCAAATTGACTTACTGCACCTTGGAACAAAGTTTATTAAAACAAAAGATGAATGGAAATGGATAAGCGAAGGTGCCATGTCGGGAAGGGTAAAATTCCAGCCAGCTAAGGGACGCTCGGCGGATGAAATTGGCGAGTTAGCAGAGTTATTTAAGGGTGTTACTGTTGATTTTGAATCATTAAATCCCGTCACAATGGGATTTGATGAGTTAACTATTCAATTTCAGCCAAAACAGTTTGAATTTGCCAAGGTATTCAAAATTGATTTGCGTGGTATCAGGATAGCTAAAGAGGCAAAAGAATTTGGGCTTTTAGGCGATATTGCTATTGAACGTTTACCCGGAGTTGACGCGCAACTTTCTTTTGGTGGTATTACTCTTAAAGAAAAAGATGGTAAGCCAACATTTACCGTCAATACGATAGGCGCCGGTTTTGCTGTAGCAGGTGGATTTGAGATTAGCGGTATATTAGCTTGGATTGATAACGAAAAAGAAAAAGGTTTTGGTGGTTCAGTAACAATTAAAACTGAGTCGCTTCCTGAATTAACAGGATTAGTAAAACTAACACGAGCTTGGACTCAAAATGGTGAGTTAGTACCAACTCTTGCAGTTTATTTTGAGGCAAATATAGAAGCTTCATTATTTGCAGGGTTTTTCTTGCGTGGTTTAGGGTTAGGTTTGGGTGTTAACCAAGCATTAGATGGGTTGCACAGAAAAGATTTACCTTTACCACAGAGAATTACTGCGTTTGTAGATAACCCGAACGGACTACCTGACCCAAAACTGCTTACATCATGGGTTCCTAATCCACCAGCTAATGCTTCTGACTCAATTAACTGGATGCTTGTAGGTAAAGGTGTTATTAGTTATGGAAATTTACCGCGTAATGTAGCGCATTCTTTAGTTGGTAGTATTTTGCTAGCTATTGATCAAGATTTAGATATTGTCGCAGGGGTTAATATATGGCTGTTTTCTTCGATAGAGGAAACTGGCACTGCTGAATTTATTAGTAGACCAGCAGCAAGGGGAGCAATTGCTATTTCTCCACGTTCTCAACAAGTATATGGACGTTTCCGCACGGTTAAAAACCCCGCAATTAGTAAAAATGCTCCAGAACTTCTTGCAAAAGTTCTTAATAGCGTTAGCACTACCCTAGAGTTTTTGTGTGACCGCAATGGCTTTTTAATGGAAGTTGGCTGGCCTTGGGAAACAAAGATTATTTACCCTGGAAGTTCTTCTATACTCAAGGGTACATTAGTTTCTGGTTTCAGATTTGGTATTTATCGAGGTTTAATTAGCTTTGGTTTAAACTTTGGAATTAATATACTTCTTGATGCCAAAGCCGAGATTAAATTTGATACCCGTTTAGGTAGTGCAGGCGCCTCTTTAAGTGTTTATGGGCAAGGTTATTTCCGTTGTTCCTTTATTGGAGTTATAGATAGTAAGTTTAAACCATATTTATATGGTGAAGTACGAGTAGCAGCAACAGTAGAAGTAAAAGCCGAAGCCTACTGTAAGTTTTCTAAGAAAATTTGCGGTATCAAAGTTCGTTTGAAAATCAGCTTTAAAGCATCATTAAAAATTTCCATCTCAGCCGCACTTGTTGCTGCAATGGAAGGTACAAACGACATTGGTTTTAAAGGTGATGCCAAGGTTTCAATTTCTGTTGCAGGATATTCAATTTCTGGTAATGTTCCCTTCCAGTACAATCCAGATAAGATAGATAAAATCAAAAAAGATATTGACAGGATGTTGCCTCGGTTCCCAACCAGTAAAAATAATGCTGTTGGAGCAATGGGACTTACTGCTTTTTCACTAGCAGCGCTTACAGCACCACCAAAACAAAAGTGGAATTATCGAGTTTGCCGCGTGCGAAACCAAATTCGGGTACTATTATTCCCCAAAGCAAGAGGTTTTGAGGGAGTTGAAGAGTATCCACGTATTGAAAAGCTTTTTGATATTTCTGATGCTAGTATTAAACAGGGATTAGATACAAATGACGTTCTACAAGCGTTACGTGAGCAATTTATAAACTTTGAAGTTGAAATATCTGAAAATTTAACTGTAGAAGTAATACCCAACAACAAATGGTTGATAACTGATAACGAGAAACAAACATATTACCAAATTTATCAAGACATTAAAGACGATAAGCGTTTTCACGTTTACCAAATTAGTAATAAGGCGCCGCGTTTTCAACTAGGTTTACACCCACAACATAAAGATAAATTCCAAGGTTTCCTTGGCTCTAACGCAACTTATATCATAGAAGAAACAAACTCACTTTTGGCTTGGGAAGAAAGCCTTGAGCAAGTTGTAATAACTCGCGATGAAGTAATCAATAATCGAGATCAAGATAGTAATCCAGAAGAAGCTCGTGATATTACCGTTGGTGATATGCTTTCTACTTTACCGCAATCATCAGCAGAATCAAAACCCCAGGAAATAATTGACCCTCGCACTCAAAACCCAGTTGCTACAAATGCGGATGATGAAACAGCAGGTATTGCTCCAGAAGGAGTATATTCTCCTTATTTTAAAGCAGGTGATAATAATAACGATAATGATTATGATAAGAACCTGGCAAATGCATGTAAACCGGAAATCTCACCCTTTCAAGAAGATAATTCTGATGAAGAGATAAATGAAGGTTTATCTCCGGGACTATTAATGAGCGAATTAGTAGCTCTTGCTAAAGACACACAAGCTCAAGTTAAACAACCAATTCAATCTTATACTCTCGCTCCTCATTTAAATCTTCTACTTGTATTTGATGCAGACGAAGAATTAAAGAAATTATTCGATGAAAATAAAGACCCGGTACTATCATTACTTGACTTGACCGCTTTTAAAGTTAATGGAGAGGAAACTATATTAGAGCCAGTAGTTACTGGAAAGGCGCCAGAATATGATTTAATCGCAGGCCCATATTTTCAGTCTAAGTCACAAATTTGTTTGACTTGGGATTTTAAACGTGAAGATGAGGATGAAGAGAACAGTAAGCAACTAGTTACCGATATTAGAACAATTTATGAAGAGTTAGACCGTTTTGTAGTCACTCGGACAGTTTTACAAAAACCCAGTCAAAGTAAAACTTTGGATGTAAACCCCGTTTGGCTGCGTACACCAAAAGGAGAGTGGTTACGTTCACAATTTCAATTTGTTGATGATCTGATGGGTGACGAAGATAATAGCGTCGCAGAAGGTGATTTGGTTCAGTATAAAGTAGTTGCTCAAACGCTAGATAATCGTCAGCTTGCAAGTTGCATTATCAATGTTGTTCGTAAAACTGTTAAACCCTTAGAGCTAGTTAGCCAATCATTAGTTTTGCATCAATTATTATCTGCAAAAGATAACACTTACACACCAGGCAGATTTGAGTTTGCAACTGTATTTACAGATGCGAAAGAAGATGATACAGAAAAAGATGTAGAAGAAAATATTAACATAATTGATGAACTGCGATTATTATATCGTTTTGTTCCAGCCTCAACAGTAGGAATTTATGGTTTTGAGCAAAGCCCTGATGTAAAAACGAAATGGGTTCCAAAACAGGTAGGACAAGAAAAAGAAGATGAATCTGTAACTATTAATTTTGCTGAATCTGAAAGTGAAAATTCAATTCCTTGGAACGAAGTCCAAGAGTTAGTTCAAAATAATGGCGCCAGTACATGGCAGAAACTGGTATTAGAGACACCACAACAAACTGATAACAAAGAAGTACAATCAGCGTATCAATTAATACTTGATGAGCAAGAAGTATGGCGTAAAATAGGAGATATTCCTGCTGGGATGGCAGTAGAATTTTACTGCGGTAGAGAGCAAAACGAGCAAGTAGGTTTAGAAAAACGCATTAAAGCGCGCTCGCGTTTATTCCGTTGTCGTCATGCAATACTCTTACCACCATCACAACTACCATCATCACAACAAGCTGTTGAAGAAATAACTCAAGATGACCCAAAAGTCGCTTCTAATTATTTTAGTCGTGGCAACACTGTCAATGCAATTGAAAAGTTACCAACAAACCCACCAGAAATAACTTATTTAGAACCTCAGTTTATTCAAGGTCAAGCAAATTACGAAACTGCAACCGTAAAACTAATGTTAAACTGGCGCCATGATAGCTCATGTCGTGGTGATTTTCGAGCTTGCCCACTCCCAGGTACTTCCTTCAACCCCGTTGTTAGCTACCGCATCCACCGTAGTGACGCATATTCACCCGTTGATTACATTCGTTACCCAGACGAATCAAAAATTCTCGCGCGTCCTGAAATAACAACTAGGGTAATGCCCAAAATGATGTATCAATCGATGCCTAGTACAATTGAAGTGCAGGGACGGGCAGTGAAAGAAGGTGACAAAGTTAATATATTTACAGATTGGCAGTTCCAAAACAGCGAGGTACTTTGGACTACTACTAGTTCTACAGTAAGTGAACCGCAAGCAGAGTTAACCGAATTAGGGACAGTTTGGTTATTACCAGAAATTATCAAACTATTAAATGAGATCAAGGATAATCAAGGCTATAGTTATGTTCTCAAATTTCATTACCCGTTAGAAGACAAAAGTCAAGATGCTGTTGAGCAGGAAGGGACTACACCCAAAGAACGCTTAGAAAAATTAATCAGCACTCTTGATGCAAAAATCGACCCATTTGGCTGGTGGGCTTTAGAGGCTTTGGGTTTAAGTTGCGAATGTCATTTTGAAGACTCAGAAGGTAAACCTGTTGATGCTGAACGCATAAAAAATATTTTATTAGAGAAATTAGCTGATAAAAATTATCCAATTGCGATTTTACTCTTCTTAGCAGAAGATAATGAAACTTACTTAAATGTTCTTAGGTTAATATATGCACCATCATCTTGGCAATTATTAGAAAAGACTAATTTGAAAAATTATCTTGGCTTACGTTTAAAAGGCAGAGATAATGAACAACCTAGTAATCCTTTAACAGATGATGAACTAAAACTTATTAGTGAACCATTAGATAAATGGTTGGAAGACCTGAAGTTAAGGCTACTAAATAGTCTAAATAGTTTTCATGTATTACCAACCCTAATAAGCCACTGTATTACCTATAAATACAACCCAATTAATCAAGATGCATCGAAAAATTTACCACCTGCTCAAATAACTCTACCTATTAACAAAGATGGATTGATAAATTATGATTTACCTGTACCTGACCAATGGGCACATCAATATGCAGTAGCGATAGAAGTTATCCGTCGCTATGATACACTTTGGTGCCGTTTACAACCTTCTCAACCTAACACCGTACAAAAAATTCCTTACAGTGCGTTAAAACATATTTCTGTAGATAGAACTCTTCCCTTAGTTCCTCATAATATTATTGCCACACCTTTACCAGGAGGAATTCAAAGTTTAGTATTTGCTCATCCTGGGGCATTTGCAGCAGCAGCATCAGCAGTAAATGCTACTTGTGGTCAATATTCTGGACAAACGGTAATATTGCAGCGTCGAATAAATCCACAAGAACTAGATTCTATTAAAGCATTGTACACAGACTCAAAGGTATTCCCTACAATTAATTGGAAACTTTACCAAACATGGCTTAAGAATGCTGATATAGAAAAAGTTAAACCGGGACCACAGTTATTGAGGGGTGAAGATGGAAAGTGGGGTAGCGTTGCACTTCAACCAGTCGAAGGAACGCAAGCAGGAATTTATGGTGCTGACCGTTATGTATATCCAGACTTACCTGCATACTACGAGTATCGAGTCGCAGTTTACAGTACCGCAGGTCGAGTTTGTAGTGATGTAAGTACAACAAGCTTTATCTCTCCACTTTACGATGAAAAACGTCAACAGCCTAAAACGAAAGAGTGCCGAGAAGTAATTTTTGATAGTACTAAAAACACTTTAAAAATTGCAGTACGTTTGATTCATCCTCGGTTCCACATGCTCGAAGAAATTAGCTCATTATGGGTTGAAGCAGAAGAAATGCTTGATGTTGGGGAAATGCAAGTTCGCTATGGCAGTTTACCTGATGTTTTTCTGAAATACCAGTTTTATATCCAAGAAAATCCGGGAGAACCTATACCTGTTTTGCTACCTTTAGCAGAAATTATCCCACCTTTAACTAAAAATAATATATCTGAGAAGCAACCTGCTTCCACTGACACAACTGGTTGGAATGCCAAGATACAACTTATCGGGGCAAAGTTTAATAACGAAAGCGACAAAGAACTATTAAATCTACCAGTTTCACAGGCGCCTGAAAAACCAACAGGCAATTTAGAAGCAGGAGAACTGTACCTAGAATTTACATTAAACCTAGATGACTCTCGTTGCAACAAAATTTTATCCGTACTTCAAAAGTCTGATGCTCGCAGCTTAGTTTATCTGAGCGTAACCCGTGACGGTGTATGGTCACCAATAGTCCCAACAACTTCAACACCCTAAAAATACTTATGCTTAACAATATACGATTTCCCCAACAAGTCAAAATCCGAGTTCCTCTACCACTGTATGGTAGTAATGTTGGACGCGCGGACATTATAATTAAGCGCAGGGACGGTCAAAACTTTGAGTTACAACCTTTTGGCTATCGACCAACAAATGACAAATTAACATCTGTCGCGCAGTGGTATCTTAAGTGCAGCGTTCCCGTAGAAATTCAGGTGCAAGTTCAAACAACAGCTGACCGTTCTTGGCAACGCGATGATTTATATGTCGAATATTCATCTAATCAACCTTTGGAACTAGGACTAGGAATAGTTACAGACAGTGAATTTTTCACAGTCATGCATGGCGCCATATCTATTCCCCTAACTTTTTACAACGATATTAATAAAGACCAGTCCATACGCCGTTTATGGATTACAAATGATACTACAGGTATATTATCTTTGATAGTTGAATCATCGGGTTTGTATTTGCGGGGTTTGCTTCCTGAAGAATTTTATTTAAATAAAGAATTATTACCTGTAGTATTACGTGTACCTCAGACGGAGGCAGATGTTGTTAAAGCTGGTAACTCTATCAACCAATCCTTTCCAGATTTAAATTTATCTGGTAAATGGTTTTGGACTTTGACCGCACAAAAAGTTACTGGTCATTTAGATGCAAAAAATTATACAAAACAATATTGTGCAGAACGTGTAGAGAATTTTCGCTTACCCAATTTAGCTGAAGGAAAACGCCAGTTAGATACATTTATCGATAATGTAGATTCACAACCAGGGTTAGATTGTATCATCAAGTTTTTTTATGAAGAAATCAAAAATGAAAAAAAGGAGCTTGCACAGCAAATTAGTTGGATTGGTCAGTCATTAAAAACTCGCATGACAATTGGTGGAGGTACAACCGCAGAAGCTAGTTTTCAGGCGCCGTTTTTAACTGGTTACTTACAGCGTGAACAAAACGCACCTTGGAAATTGAATTCAATTCAGTTTGAGTCAGCACGAACTACAACTCAACCTCCAGATATTATTGTAACTTTAAGCCAACAGGTAGAATTTAGTTTTACAGACACACAAGTACAAGCACTATCAATTCCCACTACCAACTTATCTGACAACATTTACCGCGCGTGGTTATGTGTTGATTCAGGTTGGTTAGCAATCGATAGTAGTGGAAATCAAGCAGAAATCAACCCCGAAATAAATAGTCAAGGTGCTATTTTCGGAGTTATTGAAATCGATAAATTATTACAAGGATTCCACGCAAAGTCAAAAAATGCAGATAATCCAATCACAGGATTTCAGCTACAAGTTGCGACATTACAAAACAGCCGAGTAGTAGTTAAGTTGAGCTATAAAAACAATAACGAAATACTTAGCTTAGAAATTTATAATCCAATGGCGACAGTCATTACTCCAAATGTTTGGTTTAACTTAAAATCTTCAGACTCCATAAATAAAGTTGCTGCCAATCCGCATTTTATTCCATCATTAACGCTTGGTGTAGAAGTAAACAAACCAGTGCCAAATGATGATAAGACAACAATTGATAATACAATAGATAGTTATAAAATAGAAAAGCTAATAAAAGAAAACTTATTACCTGGAGTTTTTGTTTCTGCAAATGTTGTAAAATCACAAAAAAATCTTCCCGTAACAGCAACCATCTCTTGGGCAGAAGAAGCGTTTAAGTTTCAGTTTAAGCATAATAATATTACCAACAATTCCAACGCACCCTTGCAAAAAATATTATTATGGAATCGACCTGTTAATTATCCCATTGTTCAAAGCTTTCCTATCTCACCAATAAAAGACGAAAGTATTTTTCTAGATGCAAATCGTGGACTTATACCATATCAACCACAGTTAGAAACTTCAATATCAATAAACTTTCCTAAATATGGACTGCCTCAATGCTTACCTACATCTCCTAGTTTAATCAACCCAACATCTTGGGAAATAGTCACCGATTTAATCACATCTAAGTATTTTTTACCTACACTTCCAGGTATTGAATTAAATTTAAATAAACCAGAGATACAATGGGTTTATCGTCATAGTGTACCAGTTCTTGATGAAGCATATGCAGAAGTCAGCGAATCTCAATCTGAAATTTTAGCCAATACAGGTAATATTGAAGGTAGAGATTTTACTCGTGTCGTTGGTACACAAGCATTTCAAGTTATTCCTAACTCTGCATCTCAAAAAGCATTTGGCTGGATACATAAAACATCATCAAACCAAGATGGTTCCATCGAAATTGAAATTCAAGGTAATGACACCACATTATTGGAACAACTCAAAGGTAAATATCCGAGCATTGATTTAACATTAAAACATAATCAACGTAGTATTACCAAAAAATTTAGCCGTAACGAGAATACTGGTGGTTTAACAATACCATTAAAAACCAATCTTACACCCGCTTCAAATCCTCGAAACTTACCAGAATTTACAGTCGAATTAGTTAGGGATGTTACTAAAGATACTAACCATTACCCCTCAATCATTAATAATGGTCAGTCACTTATCGCCAGTTCTATTAACGCAGACACTCAAAAAGTAATTACTCTTGATGGTGAAGGTTTAGTACAAGCTGAAACAATAGGAAAATATACTAGCTACAAAAATCTCAACCAAAATCAAAACAGACGTATTACTCAAACCTTTACACTCCAACCAGAAATATGTTTAGAAGTGATAGGAATATCGTTAGGTAAATTTTCAAAGAATGAAGATTTATATCAACAAAGTTGGACATTACATGATGCTAAAGGTGGTTGGGCAAAATTAGCAGGTTTTCCTCTTTATCCACTTTGCCTGCGTGAGATATCGGAAAAAGATGGAGTATTTTATATTCAATTAGAGGCAATCTTATTATATTCTACACCATCCAACGATTTGAATAGTAAGCCAAATACAGCTAGCGGCGCCTTAACACTGACTTTTACAGGTAATAAAAGTAACTGGTACTCGCAATATACAGGCAATATTGACTGGCGTTTTACTTACAATGAAGATACTAACTCCGAACCTCAACTAGCTCGACTGCAAGCTAGCTTAAAATCTCAACAATCAGGAGTATCTGGTAATTTTGAGTTTGAAAATTTGCAGTTAGCAATTACGCATCAAATAGGTTTAATTTCATTATCTCAATTATCCGGCGCCATATGCATCATTAGTAATGGTGTCTTAGAGTATCAAATTCCAGAAACCAAGATAAAGTCTTTCCAATTTAAAATTGCAAAAAATTCTATTACAGTAGACCACCAACCTTTAGAACCGATTAAAGACTATTCCTTTCAATGGTTTGACCCCAATAGCGCAAGCCAAAATATTGAGTTAATATCAGGAGAAGCCTTGCGTGTACCTGGCGCCAAAGGAAAAATTGTAGAAACTAAAATCTTGCTGGAACAACGAGATGCCGATTTTATCAATGAATTCGGTTTATTCAAAGTAGATGACTCTCAAGGAAGAATTGGTGAGTTAACGCCAGATAGTCCCCAATATGCAGTGGCAGCATTATCACCAGAAAGACGCTTGGCAACGTTTCCTGCTAATACCCAACAATTAACTGTAAATTTAGAAGCAGGTGAATGGGTAGGAACATACCTTATTCAAAACGATACGTCACAGAATTTTTTGCAGTCTAACCCTAATAATTCAATTCTCAAACGACCTTTAGCATTTTTCTCTTTTATTGCAGCAAACCCGGATGCACGCACTCACGTGGGCATCACCCGTACCGAGCAAGGAGTAAAACTGGCATGGGAAGACACAGAGGATGGTGCAGATAGCGACTTCAACGACTTGATAGTTGATATCAAGTTTATGAACTTGGTTTGGGATTTAAAATTAGAACCCAAGGATAATAAATCTGAATGGCGCCTGAGTGTTAATCGAGGGTTAGAATTAATTGATTTACAATTACAGCCATATTCAGTAGGTAGTTCTAAATTTATATTCCAGGTAAAATCAGCACTTCCAGAACAAGAGAATTTTGCACTTGTACAAAACGCTTGGTTCAAAAGGTTCAAGCCAGATAGCGGTTTACTGGCAGTTGAATTTGATATTTCTCAACAAGGACTACCTACGCTGAAAACAATGATTGCAGATTTGCAGTTATATTTAACTGATAAGCAAGTTGATATTAATGATGATACTACTAACAATGTAGATAATACCAGTCTAGTTCTACGATTAAAATTGAACTTAGAAAGCTCTAAATTTACCCAACAGTTTGATGTCGAAGCTAGTGGGCAAATAACTTTAAATAATGCTATACGCTTTGAAGATTCAACAACAGAGTGTAAACATCTTATTAAATTTTATTTCGACCGTGCAAAACTTTCAGAATTATCCGCATTCCAGATGCTGAACGGTGAAGCTAGTACAGAAAAAGTAGTAATTGCTGGTATTGCTCATCATCACTTTACCTTTGGTAATGATAATAATACTGTAGAGTGGCAATCTCCGCAAACCATTCGTTTTATAACTTTAGAAGAGTTTGCCAATAGATTTTTAGGTATACCAAAACTTCTCCCCAAAGAATTAATTTTCTTTGAGACTGATAGAATTAGACCGACAAATCAAGATCAAATTCAAGTTTTGCAAATAATTTTAGAAATCCTACAACAAAATCCTGAAGCAACAGTTGAAATTGAAGGTCATAGTGACAGTCAAGGGAGACCCGAAGTTAAGCAAAGAGTTTCTGAACAAAGAGCTAGTGCAATTAAAGATTGGTTTGTTGAGAATAATATTGAGCCATCACGTCTTACAAGTAGAGGATTAAGTGACTTTTACCCAATAGCTGATAACTCAACAATTCAAGGACGCAGACAAAATCGCCGTGTCGAAGTTACTATTCAGGTAATCGAAATTCCTGATATTCCATTAGAGAATAAATCAAATTTGGTAATTGAAGCTAGCGGAGTACTTGAAATTAAAGAAGATAGTTTCACAAGTGCAACAACAAAAGCTCAAACACCGGATATTGAAAATAAGTTTATCAGCTTATCTATACGCGCGCGCGAAATTGAACAATCTCAGCAATCACAAGCAGCGCATATTGTACGCTTACCTTTTGCAGCTTGTTCGGAAAATAATAGAACGCTTAACATCTGGCCAAAAATTATACTACAAGTTGTTAATCAAGACTTTACTTACCAAAGCTTTGGCATTCAAAGGTATACTCAAATACCCAACTTATCATTTAATACGCAAACTGTATTTGAAATCTTCCAGCGCACAACACAAGCAGAATGGTTGAAATCTACATATTTACAACAGAGTATATCCTCTGAGCTTCAACCGGCATTTCTTAACGAAAATGGAAATATCACTTCGTACTTACCAAAACAACTTGGTGATTTAGAGTGGTTACGAAACCTAAATAATAATACTCAATTACCAGCAGCAACATTAATTACACCAAACGTTAACACTAGTTATTCCCAACCAACAGTTATTGAATATCCCTTTATCATAAATAGATTAGAAAATGTCAAAGCGCAATTTACCCCAACAACTAAAAGTATTGATGTACAATTAATTATACTAGTTAATAGTCAGTTACAATGCATAGCTCGTAACCACATCAATCTTCAACCAGACCAACAAATAGAAGAAAAAGTAAAAATAGAAGAAGAAATAAAACGTTGGGCAAAGAGTGTATTACGCAGCAAACGTAACTTCAACGGCGCCGTAGTCATTCAAAACTTTGATTTAGAACAAGACATTCTTTTTATCCATCCTCCCTTAGAAGCATTGCAAGAGCAATTAAACAATACACCCGCATGGGAATTAGAACAAGAAGACAAAACTCATCGTGCTTACTATCAAGAAATTGACCCGCGATGTCGTTTGCCTCAAACTATCATTCAAGATAGTGGCGCCGATAAAACGAAATTTTCCGTTACAGCAGATTCTAGCTTAGGATTAGTACTATTCGATGCGAACCCTGCCATACCAGACAATTCTAAGCTGAAATCGATTGCAGCAACTCGCTTTCGACTAGCCCCTACAGGTAATACCTCAGTAGATTTTGTTGGAAAATTGCGTCCTGCTAAAATTTCTACAGTAGACTCATCACAAATACTAGCTTGCGCGCGGTGGGATGAAGTACCTTTTGAGCAATATCAACTTGGTTCCGATGGCGAACCTTTATATCCTAAAGTTAATCCTCGTTCGATTATTAGCCGTCAATTTCCCCTCAAAGGTCTTCCTACACTGGAAAGAGAAAAAAATATCCTACCACCATTAATTGATATTGTGGCATGGGCTGCACGACCTGGAGAAATGATGCGCTCGCTTTTCTCTGTCAACAGTATTAGCAAGTTTAAAGAAAATGAGCAATTGTATCAATTAAGTGGATGTACTGCCGTTTCCTCAAGCTTACGTCGTCCTCGTGCAGTAGCAGGAAGCGACGAATCTGTAAGTTTAGAAGTAGAAACCTCCTATCCGCTGTTTAACAACCAATTTTACTATGCTCGCTTACTTATAACTCAAGTTTTAGGTAATACTCCAATTCCTGACAGTGATAAAAAAGTATATCCTGTCTTAGCAACAAAAAATGAATTTTATTCCTTTAATAGTAATGTTGATTCAACAGATACTCCCCCAGCATTGATATATTACGAAGTCAAACCAGAAGAGCCTGAACCTAAAATTGAAGACGTAAAATTGTACTTATTAGCAAATAAAGAGTTCAAACCTCAAAAAGTTGATGCGAATGAAAAAATAGTATCAATAACTGTAGTTGGATTAAGTTCAAATGATAAGCTTCCTAACCTTACAGATGATGCTGATATAAAAAAATTAGTGAATAATAAAGATGATAATTTTGTAGAAATAGATTCTATACCACTTTACAATTTACCTTCAATTAATGATAATGATTGGATTCTTTTTGCAACTAACACATACAAGTTAGAAAATACTAAGATAAAAGAAGAATTATCTACTTATATTAGTTCCGAATCTAAATCAGTTAATATTATATTAGCTACTTATAGTTTGAAAGACGATAATACTTGGGAAGAACCAACAAACTTATATGTCAAAAAAGTTACTCTGTTAGATAAAGGTAGTCAAATAATAGCCCCGAAACAATGTATTGCTTTACTTGTTTCTCCTCTTAATAAACCTGATGAACAAGTAAAACTGTCTGGCTATGGACGATTGAATGATAATGATTTTTCATCAATAAAACCATTATTTGCAACAGATGAAGTTATCAAGTGGGCACGTACTGCCAATCTTCAAAGTATTGAACGTATCAGCCCTGATATTATACCTAATATTACAAGTAATAACAAAACTAATGAGCCTTACAAATATGATATAGTTTTCTATGGTTCCGGAGGAGAGTTAATTCCAACCAAGGATTCTCAAAAAACATCGCAGTGAGTGTTGTTCATTGCGAGCCTTAGACAAATATTGCTCATGCAACAAGCAAAATATTGCCCAAACTGCTATTGCTCAATTCATGCGACTTGCAGCATCTGCTTTCTTCAGATCAATAAAAATTCGCGCTCAAAAATCTTAAAATTAAAGCAGTACAGATAATCTGTGACTTTTGAATAAAAATTACTCGATGTGATTAATCCCAGTAAAAGAGCCAGGGCTTTTCGTCAATGTCCGCGCGCTAGCGTCTTTACATGCTTGAATTGTTGCTCAATCTGATGAGCATAGATTTGTTGTGCTGATAAAAAATCTACTAATCCATCGAGTCCGCGTCGGTTGTAAGCACCAGCATATCCCTTGATTTTTCTATTTCGGCAAAAATCTCTGAGTTTACGGGCGCCTAACGCTTTCAAGTTTTGGTACTCAGTGTCAACATCAAATGATTCAGCTTTGGTGCTATGCTCCTCAATTGTTGCAGCTATGTTGGCAGGCAAGCTTTTGAGGATTAAGTCATCTCCAGCTTTTTGAGTATTATCTTTATGAGTTGAGCTAGCATCAAAGACAAACTGATTCTCAATCAAAAATGATTGAGTTTCAAAACTAATATCTAAGAAAATCTCACACAAAACCCAGAAAATAGCAGCAAACAGTACAACCGGAAAGAAAAAATCATTTAACGTTGCTACAATAGCAGATGTTTCAAAAGCAGAACAATCAATTAAATCAAACATGATATTCCTCCAAACTATTGATGGGTAACTGTAAATTAATTACCCAGTAGCGGGGGTAAATCCCCCGTACTGAGAATTAATTACATTCCATCAACATTTCTGGGAAGACAAAAGGCGCTAATTTTCTAGTAGCAGATAGACTCTTTTCAAAGAAATTTGAGTTAATTTCAAAGGGACATACAGACAATACATCGCTTTAGGTATTTACAGCAGGCGCCTGGGGTTAAATCTTGATTCATATAAGTGATTTTAGATTTATTAGCCTTCAACCACTCAATAAAAGTGACAAGGTTGTAATTGTGCTTCAACTCTACAGGAACTATTGATTCGTAAGGATATAACGGGATACCGTCAAAACGAAAACGATAAGTTCGAGTGATATTAATATTTAAATGTGGACAATAGTTAGTCCGAACATTAATCCCCTCATCTTCAATTTCAACGGTAGCGATACCTTTCAATTGTTTAATAAACTCATCAATTTTTGTAGAGTAATCAAACTCAATTACCGCGCGCACTGCAAAATACTGGCAGTAAGAGGGCAAACGGGCATGTGTACCCAATTGTAAAAGCCTATCAGAATCATTTAGAAGAATTCCCGTCCAGGTAAAGTTAAATCTACGTAAAGTATGATTATCCCATAATGTCAGAGTACCATCATCGTTCTTATGGATTACTGCCTTATTAGGCTCAATATCCTGATTTAAACGTTCGATAACTTCTTCTCGCTCGTATGGAAAATAAGCTCGCTGTTTGTTTTTAATAGGTTGCCAGTCTGGACAAGTACAATCTTCTTCCCACCCAAAAACATATAGTCCACAGACTATATTATTGTCACCGTGAAAATTACGACACCCAGTACATTTTTCAATGCAATTTCCAAACCAGTATTTTTTTCCCAGTTGAGGACGGTGGTAATCTATAAAATCACAAACTGCGTCCCAAGGATTTGGAAGGGTTGATGAAAATGCTTTTCCTACTAGCTCCAGTTCATCGCAATCAGCGTCAAATATTTCCATTAAACTATCAACATGATGGTTTAGCGTATCGTAAATTACAACTTTCCGGGTTGGTTCATCTTCAATTCTTCCCACTATTAACTTATTTTCAAGCGCAGGAGAGCCTTCGATTCGCATTACCTGATATAGATATAACAACGAATCAGTTAGTCCTTGTTGTACGCTATCACCTGGCTTAAATACCACACGATTATTATTAGAAGCCTGAGATTCCTTCTTATCAACTGCATCTAAAAGGCTTGCGGCGCCTTTCTCGGCAACCACAACTGCACCAGCAAATCCGACTCCACCACACAAACAAAGACCCATACCAAGACTAGTTAACCTTTCTGTACGTTCTTCAGGAATAATAGAGATTCCTCCTCTTGCAATTAAGCGAAGTCCTAAACCTGAAAAGGTAGATACGGCGCCTATCGCAATTGCAGTTAGAGAAATAAATCCCAGTGCTGCATTAACCGTTTCAAATGCTTGACCACAAAATTTCTTTAACATTCGTCTATCCCTCTTAATAGCTGGTTACAAGAACAAAAAGTACTCTCGCCCCGGCATCTTTGTAATTGGGATTTGAGGAGAAACAATGAACCAACACTTTACTCTGTTAAATCTTCCAGAATTTTTAAATTATCCTGTACTATTTAATTTTCAGCGTAGGTAATCATTTCAGCCCCAACAGTGATAGTAAGAATCGAACTTACTTTGTTACAAACGGCAACAATTTACCACCTGGAATATCACCACCATAGTAATCATTTTCGTTATAAATAAATTTACTAATTTTTTGTTGACACTCTCTCAACGCAAAATATGAATAATTATTAACGTTAAGAATATTCTCTAACAAAAAATCTGGTGACTCAGAAATCCTCAAAATTACGCCGTTGTCTTTACTGCTACGGTGATAGTAATGAATTACTGGAGATTGAATCACTGTTAAATTATCGTTACGGATGGTTTTGGAAGAAGCTATGCCATCCATGATGAATTTGGAGGCAGCAGCTACGTTATCAGCATCTCTTCCAAAGTTGGTAAGATACCAGTGAAATTCCAGCCAAACTTGACCCAATAATTTAATATCACATTCAGCCACAAACGCTGTGATTTTATTAGTCCACTGTTTCTTCATAGCCGCACTTTTCTGCCAACTTTCACGCGCGGCATCTATTATCTCATTTAATGTCGGAGGTAATTCCATAGTCAAAGTGTAAATCATAAATTACCTTCTTCGTTCAACAAACGTATATAGCGCTCAACAGCATTCTTAAGTTTTGTAAATTTTCTATCCCCATTGCGACCTCCAGGTAAATTACCAAATATCTCCTTAACTATTTCTTCAACAGCATAGCCACGACGATGTAGTCCTAAAATCTGATTCTTTTTCTCGGCATCAAATTCAACATTAAAATCATAGTTCGCTCGAAACTCAACCTTTTCTCCATGCTTATACAAATCAGCATTATCGAATGCTTTGTTTTTGGTCGAGTCCTGTATTTTTATTTCCTTGGTAGTAACAATTCTATCAACAGCATTTGGGTCAACTAGCCCTTTGTTTAAATATAATTGCTTAACAAAATCATCAAATGTCAACCCAGATTCCCATGCTACATACGGGTCATGCTGATTTATTGCTTCAGAGAGTAAGCAACGAAAATACTCTACGTCCTCATCATCTGCTAGGTACGGCGCCTGTAAACGCTCATCAAATTCGTTAGTACGCAAAATAAAATCACCACGACCAAGTAAATGAAACGCGCGTCTATCTTTGTCGTCTGCTAAAGCAATATAACTATCTTCAGGTCGTGCGGCTGCAAATGCTGTTTTGCAAGGAAAGTTAGAACGTATCTGTGGTTTAATTGCATCTTTATCAGGACGCTGCGAATATACGAGCAGATGGATACCAGCGGCGCCTGCTTTTCTTAGCAATGTTGATAAAGCTGCCTCAACTCTTTCGGTATAAGCTTCGTCAGCTAACATTTCCGGTGCCTCATCAACCCAACAAATTACACGTGGCATCACCTTACGACCAAAATAAAAGCGGTTGTACTGAGCAATATTTTCAATACCCTCGTCTTCATGAATATCAAACTCTTGATAACGTAACTCCATTTCTGCTACCAAAAATTCCAACATATCAGCCGTACTCTTGGCATCTTTACAAACAGGCGCCATCAAATGTGGCAGGTTCTTGAATTTACCCAACGTTACACGCTTCACATCCGATAGCGCTAACCGCACAACCGATGGTGGATACTTACGCGCTAAATATAATACACCTCCTTTTAAAAACTGTGACTTACCACTACGGGTACGTCCTGAACCAATTACATGGGTAATATTATCGTCACAAAGATTTATCCAATGAAAGTTGCCGTTTACATCTATACCTCCAGGGATGCAAATGCGATTTATATCAATTTCGTTTTCAAAATCAACGTAGTCACGGAAGTAAGCAATCTCTCTGTCAATCCTTGGAATATCAATTGCAGTACGTCCACATACCGAACTGACCATTGGGGGCATCTTAATTCCCAACTCTATCCCCAATTGCTGCACCAAGTCATCACCAAAGTTAGCAACACTGCTAAATTTTGTACCGCGCGCTAGTTTTAATTCAATCCGATTAAATGTTGGACCACTTTTGGCGCCGACAAACTCAGTCTCAATTTTAAAATCTTTCAGCACGCCAACAACTAACTCACCAGCTTCGTCCAAATCAAACTGTGATGACTTCATAATTTCGTCAACAGCATCTGATGGTTCTAACGATTTCGGCGCCTCGATAGGAGTAATACCCGCAATAACATCAAACTCTAATTGCCCTGAGCTTTCCTTTGCAATAAGGCTTGCAACACGCTTTAATCTATCTCGCACCCAATGATCAGCTATTTTCTCACGTAAATCAAGAAAATACTCGACTGGCTTTGATACTACGTATAGCTGATAAATGTAATTTTCTAATACCTTACGAAGCAAATTGGTTAGGTATATATTTTTCAATCCCACAAATAGTTCACATACTACCTCTAGTCCCTTGCTGCTTCTTGAATCAACATTCCGCAGAAAATTAGCTTGTTCGCTATCAGATGGAATGCGGTTAACCAAAATATACTCAAGCGCTAGCTGGCAAAATGCAAAATCGTCTAGATTACAATACTCACCGCATATGCTAATTATATCAGCATCGCCCATACCAGATAACACAGACTGGTAAATAGCATTAAACAAAAACTCACGGTTATAGGCAATTGTTGGACGATTAAGCTTCTCTAAAAATTCAATTTGATTAATCGTCGTTAAAACAAACTGGTATCCAGCATAATCTCCATTACATTCAGCGGCACGTTTCGCTTCTTGTATTATTTGCTGATTGTCGTAACCTTGCTGCTTGGCGCCCAATACCACTGCAAGCAAGGGGTTAGACTCACTCGTAATATTTGATTCAACAGCAGGTAAGTACATCTAATCTTCCTAAATTAATAATGCAAATTTTATCTACCTTGATATATGTTTAATTGACTATTATAGTATTTTGTCAATTCTTCAATACTTTTCGCATTTTGATTGTAATCATTGCAAATTAAACTAGCCCATACCTTACCAACTTTACAAAATGCCATTTCTACATTACCTGACTTAACATCATCAACAGCTTTATTACGACGAATATATTCGATTGCCATTTTATCTTGCGAAGGTGGAGAAAAATCTTTTAAGCCTAAATCAGGTTGTAAATCATTCCATGATATATCTAGCATTTGATAGGCGCCAGCAGCAGTTGAACAAACATTTCTTCCCGAAACCCGCGCGCACTGCCTAACCTTCGGATGAGTTGAGAAATCGTTAAAAGTCCCATTGAATACCAACTTACGATAGCTCTCATATCCGCTAGTACCTGTTTCTGCCCACCTGATAGTAGCAAGAAATGCAGCCATTTGAGGTGAATAACTAGTAACAACTGCTTTATTCTTTGTATTACCAATCATAGAGAATCCCTGATTGCTAAAACCATATAAGCTTAAAACTGCGACACTACTAATTGAAATTGCAGTTGGATGCAGTTTAAATTTAAATCGATGAGGCATGACTATTTATTCTCAATGACTATAAACGCATTTAGCGTAATTGGCTATTACGTGCTTATAAATTGCTGGCAACACAGGACGATACTTTACCGGGTAAGGATTACTTAATTCTTGACTAGTAACTAAATATGCCCATTTACTTGCGTATGTTTGTCCTTTTTCAAGTTGTAATTTACCTCTAAATGCATAAAACCCAAAAGATTGATTATTGTGTAACAGTATAATAAAGTTCAACAATTTTGCCTGCGGCATAACCCCTTATTTTTCGTTGTCCATCGCAGGCGCCATAAAAATAAAGTCAAACAATTTGAGGCAGGAAAAGGACAACAAGTGATTTTTGAAGGCGCAGTTGCCCAAAAGTTAAATAAAAAAGTTGAACAATTTGGAGAGCAGTGATATCCCGCTCACGCGCACCTACGAGAAGAATCTAATGCAAGATTTTGTATACAATTATACGCATTCTCTACTCCCAGAGGCTGATTCGGCACCAGAAATTGTATAACTTTTTTATAAACTTACGAACTTTTTTATTTATTGTTGAACTTTATTGTTCCTCTACATATTGTGGCAAGCACTCGAAGCCAGATTACGAATAGTTGATAAGTTAATAGAGTTAACTATTTTCTTATTATTAGAATTTAATAACCGCATCACACCACTCTTGATATTAGATGCATCACTAAGCGTAAAATCAACTTTATTTACTATACGCTCAAATTCTTGTTGAGTTATCGATAGTTGAGGTTCAGCCAAAACAGGTGTTAATGCTGCAAGAACTAATTCAACAATTAACAAAGACCCAAAAATCAACTTCTTCATAGAGAAAATCTCGATTTAATAAACATGTGGACGCACTGCAATAACGCGCGCATTAGGAAAAGAACGTCGAATATTTCTTTGCTTCACAGGTTCGGAACGGGTACTTCTATCAATAAACTCGCCATTTCCCACATAAATACCAACGTGAGTAATAGCTCCAGTTGGGAAACTGCCATAAGTATTAGTCAAACCAATTAAGTCACCAGGCAAGAATTGATTTTGGTCAGTCATCACCTTACCGATATCACTGCCAAAGAACGAGCGCGCCATTAATTCGCCATTGTTGGTTTGTTTGCCTGCGTCCCAAGGTTGATTTGTAACTCCCACACCTTCAACCTGTGCTTCAGCAAAAATGTTACGTACAAAATCAGCACATCGCTCTCCTTCACCTGGCTTGAAATCACGACCTATCCACGCGCGCGCACGCTTTAACACTCGAACAGCTACCGGAGATATTGTAGAGGCGCCTTTTTGTGATAATGTGCCCACCATTGATTGAAGCTTGTGTACTATTGTTAATGAATCAAGCCAACCTGATGCTGGAGATACCATCAGTACAACCAATACAACAGACGCAATTGCATATTTCCAATCATCAAAACTTTTAGAAGCATCATCTACACTTAGTTGATTAACAGAAGCTTGAGGTCGATGTTTACTACTTTCACCAATTTCAAAAATTATTCTCATTACGAGGGCGGGTTTGTTCACAGCCTATTTGTTGAATGCGCGCGAGTCTCTCAAAATCATTTGTCGGCGCCGGACAAGCTGCATCTATATATTCATTATTCGTGGGAGTTTGTGTAGGAGCGGGTTTAATGGCATTTGCTTTAGGGCTATTTACAACCTTAGACTTCATCACAACTGCTGCAACTTTACTAAAAACGCTCCTTGCATCGTAAAATCTCATATATCCAGGTTGCAGGATATCCAAAATCCAAAGCACAAACAAACACCAAAATATAACCCGGCTCCACACTATACTGCTCCTAATTCAATCGACGTACTACTGGTACTGCCAGCGAAGGTAAGTTATCGGGAATAACTTTGATTTCTTTACCTGCCGCATAACCAGGTCCTGTGATTTGCGAGTTAAGTACAAATCCAATCGCGCTTAGTACTAAAAATGCAGCGGTACAACATACCCCAACAGGTGAACCAAGAATGTTGCCACACCACGTAACTGGATGCCAGAAATAACGCCACGGGTTATGGGGGTGAAACCTATGCGCTTTGTAAGTTTCTACGTAATCTATTTCAATTTCTGGTACACGGCGCCTTGATAAGCGGTCTTGCATACGAACACTTGGCGCCTGTTGAGATATTTGAGAAGGATATATTATTGGTGTTGGCTGTGACACAGTTTGTGCTGTTGTATTAATAACACCACCATTTTGCTGCATTGCAGAATTTAGCATATTAGCTAAATTATTCATTGGAACCAAATTCCCACCTCCTGAAAAATCTATATCTAAATCACGAGTTTTATTTGAACCACCACGATTTGACATTTAATACTCCTAATCGCTCCAAAAATCCTCTGAGTCTATAGCTTTTCTAAATTCATCCGGCGCCAATTTGTTTGCTGGAACTACAACATTAGTGTTTGTATTATGTGGTATTACACCGTCAGCAGTTGGATGCACTAATCGCAGATGGGGATGTTTGATTAAATTAGATTGCGGTTCTAACTGCTGACTCGAAGGGTTAACATTCTCAGGCTGGGCTTCTAGGTGGTCCTCGGACTCCTGCCCCAAAGCAGACTCTACGTAAATACTTAAGTTGTATCCCTTTAATCCTAGGTACAGAAAGTATATAAAACCTCCAAAAAATACAGCGCCACATAACAAGTGCAAATTCTTTCCCGGTGATGAAATCGCTACGATTCCCGTTCGACTACTTTCTTGGTAATTAGTCTCCACTAAATCCTGCTTAAACGAGTAGATAACATTGAAAATGCTTAATCCTAAGCAAGCGACACTAACCACAAAACTAACTAAGTAAGTGCCTTTTTTACTTCTTGCCTCCATTTCCATCACCGCCTTTGATTACTGGTTTCGGCTCTGGCGCCCCCTTTCGATACAACTCCTTTAACTGTTCGCGCCGTAATTGCTCTAATAATTGCAACTCTTCAACCGCTTTGTTGACATCGCTCATTTGTTTGAGGGGGTCAGAGTACCCTTGCGCTCTCAATAATTGTTTTTGGCTATCAACATAAGGTTTATATCCACGCTGAATCTCAGTTAACATTCGCGTAAAATCAACACTAGGTTGACTTTCAAGATTGTGTGCCAAATCAATTGCTTCGAGTTTACCCAGCAGTAGATACGCAACCGCGCTCGCTGGTAATTTTTGCTTTACTTCTGTACCCTCCGTGTCTTTGTAGGACAAATAAAACTCGTTGTTACCACCCGACACTTCGCCAAAAGTATCAAGAGTTCGTATTCTTTCAACCTCTAAACCAGGTGTCATATGCATCCGGTAAAACGGGTTGCCTTGCTGATTGCGATTACGCTCTGATTCGATGTATGTTTTTATATCCTGTGACCAACGCGCTGCAGCTAACTGGCGCCAACCGACCATTGATGTACCGTCTGGGTTATTAACCCGCAAATTTGTTGAGTAGTCAGTTCGGGATAATTTCTCAAGTACTGCTTCGCGTGCGACTTGTAATTGTTGTTTGGCTGCAACTACTTCTGATTTGTCCTCGTTACCGTTCACAGCGTTTACATCTACTCGTTGCTTTGATGCTGCAATTAATGAAATTGTTACCAAAACTAGGAATCCAGCTATACCCAACAATAAAAGCAAAGTATTTTGGGGTATTGGTTTTCGCTGCTTATTCCGGTCAACAACCTCATAATGCTGTTTCGGTGAAAGATGTTGCATTAATTAACACCTCCCTGTATCACGACAAAACACCGTTTCGGCTGTTCAAGCGCGCGTAATACTGCTATAGTGGCGCCACCTATCAACACTCCAGCCACCATCAACAACGGATTGAATGCAAGCGAGGTGCCAACACCAGTCAAAGTTCCTACAACTGAAGAAATAGTAATATTCAAACCTAATCCTGCCAAACCGTTGACTAAAAAATTAATTGCTCCCATCTTTCAATTCCCTGGTTTTATTTAATACAACACCTATACCAATCAAAAAACCAATCATAGTACCCCAAAACCCACCATTTAATATTGGTTCTGGCTTGACTTCTACTTTTTGAGAGTTTGGCGGTTGGCTAACATACCACCCAACCAACAGTCCAGAAAAGGTAGAAAATCCCATAGTTATCAACGCCGTAAATGAAGCATTTCTTAAACTAGTCAGCGCACGATTACGAAAATCAATTGCGATGGGCATCATTTTGCTGGTGAGTTCTTCACTGATGTGGAAGTCTTCGGATTGGATGACTTCAATTGTTTTTGCGGTTGTGTCGATGCACCCAGCAGCATTGGATGTTCCCCTTCCCCCCAATTTATACTCTCGAAAAAATTTACATCAATTGCCTGTAATGCCCTTTCTTGTGCGGCGCCAAACTCAGCAGCGTTTTTTGTACACCCTGATGACGAACTACCATTAGTTAGGCGGTCACGTAACACATGTGTGGAAGCTTCAATAATTGACATGAAACGTGTATCACCTAATTGATACGCAACTGGCATGTCATTGTACAAAATCCCTACAAAACTATCTTTAGCTTCATTCTCAGGGTCTTTGCCAAATCTTTGTTTGATGTAAGAGCGCGCGTCAAATTGGTAGCCATCAGCAGAAACTTTTTTTGCTTGCTGCTGCATTTCTAGTACATGATTAGCAGCTACCAAAAAAGAAATATTGCCTTCTGTTGAAATATCTTTGATTTTCTTTAAAAATTCAACAGTATCTGATGGCAACTGGTCGCCATTTACATCCAATGTAAACATTTCACATACAGCTAAAATTTCATCACGCTGCACTTTCAACTGTGAAACCACTTGATTGATATGCTGCATCGTTCTCTAATCTCCTCAATACTTCAATTACTACTTCATCTTCTTGATTTACATACTTCGGGTCTAGTAAAAAATCCTTAAGCGGTATTTTGTGGCTACTTAATACATACTCGCTTAATCCTCCCATTGGTAAGACGTTTAATTGATATTCATTCTTTGTTACTTTCACATAGCGAGTAGCAATGCACAAAAAATCCAATTGTTCAATATCAATTTCTTTGAAAAACCCTCCTTTTTTGCGTGGTGGGATTACGCCAGCGGGCGAATACCACTCTTTTAAGCTAGTTGTCGTTATTCCATATCTTGCTGCTAGCGTTGTTCGCGTATACAACATGAAAATGTTTTTTACCATTCAGGTATCCTCGAACACCTTACCAATCGTGCGCTCCAGGTTTATTTTAGAATTAGCTTATATTTAATCTAGCTAGCCTTAGAGGTGATTATATAAAAGGTGCCAATTCTATTCAACCTTTACCAAATCTCGGTAAAACCAACCTTTCACCTTGCTATTCTTTTGACTATACACACAAAAAAATAGTTCTGCAAGTAAAATTTAACAGGTATATAAAAAAGTTTTTTAACCAATCAATATAGTAAACACTGCTCAAACAAAATAAACGAGCCTATGTATGAATTATGAATATTTTATATTTACGATATTTTTTAAGCTAATAGTTTGTGTAGCTGTAAACATCAAACTCAATAAAAAATCTTGCTAATTACAGTTCATTCTGATTCTTGACGGCGCTCTCTAGCTATTCGTTCACGGACATCATATCTATTTAATATTACATCTGGAAGTAAATCTAATAATTCAGAGAAGTTTCTGAAACTATCTACTCCATTTGAATATTGGATATTTTTTATTGCTTGTTCAGCAACTTCTTTCCAGCCAGTAGTTATTTCTCCTGCAAATTTAACATGAAGTTTTGCAGCTTCCGCAATTTCTCGACTCTCATTTTGAGTAATAATTTTTAATAAAGATAGTGATATATCTTCTTTTTTAAGCAGTTCTTTATAACTACTTTCGGGTATCGTTCTTTGCAAATAATTATTTTCTAAGAGTAATAAATCAAAAATAGGATTGTTTAATAGCTCATCAGGAAAAGCTTTACCAAACTGTAACAATAGTTCGCGAGGAGTATTGGGATTAGATGTTATAGCTTTACGAACCTCAATATCGGAATCATTCGCTAATTTTTTTAAAAGCTCGGCAGGTGCAGAGGGATTTTTTGCCACTAGCCTTTTCGCCATAATACTTTTTTGAGATAATACCTCTAAACGTTTTGCTGAAGTGCTTGCTTGTTGTGCTTCTATTTCCCATTTCTTCATTATATGCCTAACTATACATAACACTTCTGTTCTACTTGTTATAAAAGCTACAAAACGCTTACCATAAATATAGATGTTTAAATTTTAACTTCCGTACTATCTTCTACCTGAAATAAATCTCTGATGTCTACATTCAGTTCTTGGCAAACCCTTAGAACTCTTAACACGGCGCCAAGATTTCTGCCATTTTCCCAGTTTTGAATAGTCGTTTTAGTTAGTCCAGATACTTTAGCCAGGTCATCCTGGCTCAAACCCTTCAACCTCCTATACTCAGATAACCTAGAAATCACTTTTAAATCCTCGTCTTTCTGTATGGGCATAATTAACTTAGCTAATATAATTTGGCTACGCTAGGTTGACAAGGCTAAGTGGATTTGGTTAAATAGATTTATTAGGCAGTAGCCCTTGTCCTGCTAAAACAAAATTACTACCTAATAGCCCAAATCACTTAGCTAACTAAACTGAACTAATTATGCCTTAAACAACGATTAACCCTCAAGTTTAATTTAAACTCAGTCCTGAATTCCCGCAGGTTTTAGTACTCAGTGCTAAGTCCGAAAACGTAGAAATAGTTTCTATCCGCTCTAATTTGACATCTCACTAAAAACAAAAATGATTTTCATCAAGTATAATTACTCAGCAAAAGCAAATGAAAATTCCAATACACTACTTAACCTCAGAGCAAGTGAAGCCAAGAGATTTGCTGCGACACCTACTAATTGGTAGAGATTGCAGTGGAATTGAGTATTTTGAAGCAGAAACCACCAGCTGTTATCGCACTCAAGCTATCAAAGTTCTCTCTTGTCTGCTATGCGTAAACCCAACAACAGTTCGCAACCACTGGGGCAAGACATTAAATTTTGAGTCAATGCCTGAAAATTACCAACTAGTACTGGCGTATATTGAAGCTGCGGGTATTAATCAAAAATATGCAAGCCTAATTATTAACGACAAGTACACTCCTTCAAAACTAACTCCAAAAGAGTTTTTAGATTATGCTCTTGGACTGGATAAGTTAACAACAGAAGAAATCAAGTTACGCTTGTCTAACAATAGTTTTTTTGCTGAATGCGCTCGTACACTATCTCAGGTATTAGGATTTGGGTATAGAACTGTAATGAATTGGGGATATGACATTCGATTTCATAACATGCCACAGGAATACGAATATTTCCTGTACTATGCCTCAGAAGCTATAAAGACTAGGCAAACGCTTAATACCAAAAACATGGCCACTGCTGCATAATATGTAGCCCATACAAAAATCAAACACAAACAAAAAGCAGATTAGGGCTTACAAATCAATTTCCTCGAATCCCAAAATTATTAGTCCAAAGAATCAATACAGAGAATTTAGTACACAACAGTAAAAGCAGGGGGTCTATATCATGTACACAACGGCGCCATTTGTACAAGCTTTCGATTACTCTAAATTTGAGAGCCAAGATCTAGCACAATTAGCCGAACAAACTCTTAGCAACTTCAAAAGCTTTGTTCGTCAAACGTTCGACGGTATTATTCAGATAGGGCAGGAATTACAAGAAATCGAAGAACAATGTCTCGTATTAGGTAAAAACGGCAAAAAGGTTTTTAAGCAATGGCTTGACAGCGAAAATTTCGGCGCGACCGTCTATGTTGCCAAGAGCGCCATGCAGCTATATAACTGGTTTAAAGATTTAAATCCAAGAATGCAACGCTTGATTCGTGAAAACGTTCAAGATTGGAAAGTTTCAGCATTACGTCATTTAAAGTATTTAACCGATGATTTGCTCGAAGCTGTAGTAACTTCAGGTAAAAAGACTGCGGCACAAGTTAAACAACTTACTGGTAAAGTCTATCAAAATGCGGCGCCTGCTTTTACTATTTCGGATGGCAACAACGAGAACGCTCAAAACAAAACAGTAGAGGAATCGGTACCTGTTGATTCACCAGAGATTGTTTCCGCACAAGAACAGGCGCCTTTTTGTGTAACTCCTACTTATACACAAGAATTGGCGCGAGGAGTACGGATAGTTGTGCAGAATGAAGCAACTGGCTGGAATGGCGCCTGTGGAATAGTTATGGATATTGGGAACAATGACGATTTTTGGGTGCTATTAGACCAAACCATTGCTCAAGGAATGGTAACGAAACATTTACTCAAATCTCACCAGTTAAGATTAGAAACGAGAATATCTACTCTCACAGCTTCGACTCAAACTCTTACTACTGTTAATGTTGAACAGATTAAGGCAGAAGCAATTAGACAGTATCAACAAGAAAAAGCAGATACAGAGCAAAGACGATTCATTGAGATACGAGATGCTGCACTTGAAGCTGCTAAGAAAGAAATCATCGCAGCAGAAAAACATGCTCAGAATATGACAGCTAAGTATCGAGCATTAGTTGAACAGTTGGAAGCTTCTAACCAAGAAATCGAGCGTTTACATTCTTTACACGTTGAAAATCAACAGTTACAGCAACGAGTAAAAGAATTAGAAAATGCGCTCATTAAAGCATCAGAAGACAGTTGGGGTAACACTTTTAATACCCAAGCTCACAAAGCACTGAATTCTGATGTTGAGAGAAAAGCAGCGTTGCTACTGTCAGAAGTCGAACAGTTAAAAGCTTCAATTCAAGAAAAAGATGCTTTGATTGCTACTATGCAGCAAAATTTTCCAAACTATTCGCATGATACCGAAGTCGGCGCCTGTAGTCGCGAAGGAATTGTTGGTATCAATTTCACAGCAAGAAAATCAAGATGAAATAGCTGCTTAACAGCAAATGCCATGTGCGCTTTTTACTTTTGCCTTACTGTACTAGTCCATTAGAACCACTACCAGAAATCCAGTTATAATATAGATGTCAATACCGATTCTGTGTCTACTATGGCATTCTCCCAGCCAGATCGATATATTAGCTTACTAACAGATTTTGGCTTCAAGCGTGTTTTTGGGTCGGAGCCAAACAAACGCTTGCTCATCGATTTTCTCAATACGCTGCTACCGGACTATCATCAAATTCGGGATGTGACGTTTAAAAATTTAGAAGACCTGGGCGGTACAATATTGGATCGTAAAGCGATTTTTGATGTGTACGGTGAGGCAGAAAATGGAGACCGCTTCAATACTGCTCGGTTAAGCTTGTTTCCGGCATTTAGACAACGATATATCAAGGGTTTCAGGCTGCTTTATTTCCTTAACCGAGCAGTATTGAGACCGCTTTATTGTGGAACTCCAGAAAGTCAAGCAAAACTTTTTCAAAGACCGTAGTGTGGAATGGCACTTACTTAAGGGTAAACGTATTGGTATGATAGGCTTGCAGGGTCTGGTGATGGTGATCAACACGGTCGGTGCCTGCATCAAGACCAATACATATAAACTATACATCAACGTAAAGAACGATTAATTTATCAGTGGTGAGCAATAATTTATCATTTTCTTAAATCTAACTATCAATTACAAAATCTCAATCAATACTTAAATACTATTTAATACATATTAATAGAACCGGAGGGCGCGTGATTAAATCGCGCCGACGGCGGGCGCCTGTAACACTGTGTTAAAAATATCACAAATATACAAGGTGCTTACTTATTTTTATATAAGAATTTAGCTCCGGAAATAGTATGTGCAATATGAGAGAATAGGCATGTAAAAAATCTCCAAGCAAGGTAAAAAAGTGAACTGGAAAGCAAGGTTAAATAAAAACCTGCTTGATTTCACTTCATTCAGGACTTGGAGACAAAATCAAAAAACGATTATATCTACTATGCCTAATTGTGTGGAAATTCTCAAGGAAAAATTTAGTCGTTCTCTCGGAATACCTTGGCAAGGAATCTTATCATCATCAACAATTGAAGAAGTTCTGTTGTCATCAACTATCTCAGAAGCAGAATTGTCATCACAAATCAAAAAACGTCGTAACCGTTTTTTCAATCCGATTGTTACACTCTGGGCTTTTTTATACCAAGTAATCGACGAAGATAAAAGTTGTAGCAATGCAGTCAGTAAAATAGTTGCATGGTTAGCAGAAAGTAATATGAAAACGCCTTCATCAAATACAGGGGGTTACACTAAAGCAAAACAAAGATTATCAGAAAATTTTTTAAAAAATTTATTTCAAAAAACAGGAGATAATCTTGAATCAAAGGCACAATCAGAAGATTTATGGTGTGGTCGTCATGTAAAAATGATGGACGGTTCAAGTGTTTTAATGCCAGATACATCGGCGAATCAATCATGTTATCCACAGCACTCAAATCAATCACCTGGATGTGGCTTTCCAATTGCGAAACTGGTGGTTATGTTTAGTTTAGTAACAGGAGCAGCGATGGGAGTTTTGATAGAAGCTTTCAATACAAGTGAAATAGTGATGGCTCGACAAATGTATTATTTATTGTTACCACAAGATGTTGCTCTTGCAGACAGAGCTTTTGGTACTTACGTAGATTTAGCACTTGTTAAAACAAGATTTGCAGATGCTGTATTTCGTTGTCATCATAGCCGTAAAAATAACTTTAAACGCGGAAAACGTTTAAGTAAAAATGATTATTTAGTTACTTGGTACAAGCCAAAAACTCGTCCTCGACATATGAGTGCTGTTGAATTTAATTGCTTACCAGATAGTCAAGTAGTTCGTCAAGTTCGCTTTCAGGTTCCTCAATCAGGTTTTCGTACTAAAGAAATTATAGTAGTAACTACTTTGTTAGATAACAAAATTTATACTCTTCAGAAAATTGCACAGTTATATCGTTGGAGATGGCAAGTCGAAATTGATATTCGACATGTAAAAACTACTTTAAAAATGGAAATGCTTCGAGGTAAAACTCCCAATATGGTTCGCAAAGAAGTGCTTGTGTACTTAATGGCTTACAATTTATTACGTGCGATAATGTGGGATGCTGCCGAAACTAATAATGTTTCAAAACGTCTTATTTCTTTACAAACATCTCGTCAATATTTGAAGAGTTTTATTACTGCACTTCTAAATGCTGGAAAAAGAAAATCTCAAATTTTATATAAAACAATGCTTGATAAAATTGTACAAA